>ERZ795060.109-NODE-109-length-117081-cov-33.174611_pt1 | contig 117081 bp, 124 predicted proteins | sample MGYA00375144_ERZ795060 | MGnify/ENA primary metagenome ERZ795060 (study PRJEB30189, sample SAMN05720157) | activated sludge metagenome | isolation source: anaerobic digester from wastewater treatment plant | place: Japan | collected 2015-05-15 ...
GCACGCGACTCAAAATCGCGCGGAGTTACCCTCCATGGGGGTTCAAGTCCCCCCTCCGGCACCATTCATTTCTTGGAAAAACATAGAACAGGCAAAACGCAAACAAGCTGGGGCTTTTCGCCTCGGCTTGTTGTGATCATTGCAGCTTTCGTCGAATATGTAATCGTAAACCGGACACTGATTGGACACCGGAGTCAAGGTCTTTCATCCCGTGGCCCAGCTTTAACTGAGCAAAGTTTTGAAGGATGCCCACAAAAGCTTGTCTCACACGTTCCTATGGCTACAGGGATAAGTGGAAGGCTCGTTACATCTTAGAGGCGGTTTATGGTTCAGTTGATGGGTCAGGCAGAAGCGCCTGACCTTAGATGCTTATCTGTCAGTCAAAGAAAAAAGGATATTGAGGTTAATTGTAGAAATGATTCCGACATCTATTGTATTGTTAACAAGACTCCTGATAGAAAAGGCCATGAATAAGGCGATTCCAAGAGGCGAGCGAGACATTGAGGAAGGGGTTTACAGAGGTGAATTCGGGACTTGACCGAAGACTTGGCCATTGAATTCATAAAGTCAAACGGAAGTGAGCCTGAGAAAGCCCGGCTACAGTATCTGCTCTACGGAACTAAGCCCACATCTTATGCTATAGCAGCCCTCGCAGAAGGCCAACAGGTTGACGGCGGATGGAGTGCCCATTGGAACGCCGGTTACAGCTCTTTAGACGCTACTTGTTATTGCCTTGCCCAGGCTGAGCAGATGGGGCTGGACAAGACAGATTCCATCATCTTACGTGGAGTCGAGTTCCTGAAAAGCAGGCAGCGATCGGACGGGAGTTGGGAAGAGGATCCGCGTGTAGGCCATTTGGCGCCCGTTTGGGCTAGGCCAGGTGATTTGTCCTCACGCTTATACTTGACGGCAAACTGCGGCTGGTGGGTTGCGTACTTCGAACCAGGCGCCGAAGAGGCGTTGAAGGCTTCACAGTATCTCCAACTGCATCTCTATCCCGACGGTAGGTTGCCGTCGTTTCTCCACACACATTGGCTAGCCACAGCTCTCTGGCAGGTTAACAACCACACTGCTGCGGCAGAACCCGCTATGCGATACCTTAGCCATCGCTTAAACGATCTTTCTGCCAGCAACCTCGCATGGATGTGCCTTACGTTGCTTCTTTCAGGATTAAGCAAGGACCATCCTCTGATCGAAGAAGCGGTGACCAGGATACGAAACCAACAGTGCGCGGACGGTCGATGGGAAAGCGAAGACGGACCGGATTTCGACGTACATACGACACTTGAGGCCATGCGCGTCATTCGCTTGTGCAGTTAGCCCCTTAACTCCCGCATGATTTCATCGCGGCTTTCATCCCGTAGCCCGGCAAGATGCTAAATGATATAATTGACGCGTGAGCCGGCTATAAGCCTGGTAAATGTCTGCAGGGGGAGGGGTAGACTTATGAGTGTTTTTGACGCGATCGGCCCCATCATGATTGGCCCTTCATCATCACATACCGCAGGTGCAGTTCGTCTCGGTCTTGCAGCTCGTGCCATTCTAGGTGGACAAGTATCTCGCGCCGATATAACCCTGCACGGCTCGTTTGCAGAAACATACAGAGGACACGGCACAGATGTTGCACTTGTGGCAGGCCTTTTAGGTATGAGTCCGGATGATGAACGGATCCCGGACTCGCTTCAAATCGCGGAACAACAAGGACTTAGAGTCACTTTTCATACGGGAGATCTGGGCGATGTCCATCCGAATTCTGCCCTGATGGAACTGGTTGCGCCTGACGGCACAAAAAAGTCTATTACCGGGGCATCCATAGGCGGGGGCAGTATCTTAATAACTGAGATCGATGAATTCTCCGTGGACTTCACCGGCGATAACCACGCGCTTGTCGTATCTTATCAAGACCAACCCGGCATCATAGCGAGGATTACATTACTGCTTGCAGCGGAAAATGTGAACATAGCGGCAATGCGAGTGTCCCGCAAAGCCAGGTATTCCAGAGCCCTTGCCATTATTGAGCTTGACCATCCCGCTCCCGAGAGATCAATAGCCGAAATCTCGAGGATCCCCAGCATGGATACGGTAATGGTCTTACCTCCCATATCGATGGAAGAGGGTGTATAGTTTATGGCAATAGTAACCATGGCTAAGCTGGTTGAAGAAGCATCGTCTCGTGGCATGACAATCGGTGCACTGGCTCGGGAGGTTGAAGCCAGAGAAAGCGGGCTTTCCGTGGACGAGCTCAATGAGAAGATGAGAAAACGTCTTGAAGTCATGCGCCAATCGGTGGCTGCAGGCCTTCAAGGGGTTCGTTCAAGGAGCGGGCTCACAGGCGAGGATGCCGTCAAAATGACGAAAGCTCAATCAAAAGGCCTGCTAATCTCAAATGAGCCTCTCAATACCGCAATGGCTTATGCTCTTGCTGTTGCAGAGGTAAATGCAGCTATGGGACGGATTGTAGCAGCTCCTACAGGAGGGTCATGCGGCATCTTGCCAGGCGTGCTGCTGTCAGTCGGAAAGAGATTGGGTTCAGATGATGATGCCCTTTTGGAAGCCCTCTTTGCGGCAGGTGCAGTAGGTGCAGTGGTAGCAAGGAGCAGCACATTGGCAGGGGCAGCAGCAGGGTGTCAGGCGGAATGCGGGACCGGAGCTGCGATGGCTGCCGCAGCCGCTACACAGCTTGCCCATGGATCACCGCACCAGTGCGCTAATGCAGTGGCATTTGCTTTTAAGGGGCTGCTAGGCCTTGTATGCGATCCTGTAGCAGGATTGGTTGAAGTGCCTTGCATCAAACGTAACGCCATAAGTGTCTCAGTGGCGCTGGCTGCAGCTGACATGGCACTTGCCGGGATCGAAAGTGTCATCCCGGCAGATGAAGTCATCGAAACCATGGGGATTGTAGGCCGTGATATGCCTGCGTCGCTGCGGGAGACTGCACTCGGCGGGCTTGCTGTCACTCCTACTGGGAAAAGGTTGGCAAGAGAGCTGGCTTCTGCACCTCCTTCAGATGAAGCGGCCGGTCACAAGTAAGCCTGTAGATTCTTGGCAAAGGCCTGCCGGCACGAAAAACGGCGTTAATATTTTCCAAGTCGGAAGGGAATTCTATTGTTAGAATCCCAATAGACTTGGAGGAATGAATATGGAACCAAAGACCACCAGCTGGGTTGTGGTTGGATTGGGCGTAGTAGTGTCTATCATAGGCCAAATGTCAAGGCCCGGTGAACTCGGTGCCGGAATACTGGGTTTCGGTATTGCCCATATCGTCTTGGGAATCCTGGATATGCTTAGACCCACAGTCAGACAGGAGTCCTGATGCCGGCTTACTAAATCCGGGCACTCATTACTTTGAGACTTACCGGGATTCCTAGCTGATCGCCTCCTAGAGGAAGGAAACGGAAAAGACTTATTGAATTAAACGTTTAGCGACCGTTTCGCTAAACGTTTAATTTTGTCCGCATCACATAGCTCTTTTTTCTGCGTTTTTTGGGCTTTTCACAGCTCTATCAGGTGATAGTCAGCCCTTCGAGAGCAAACGTGCCGATGCGTAGCACTGTTTCCGCAGGTAAGGTCCGTCTTGGAGATTGTTCAAACAGAAACAGCATGTCAGCATCTTGCACGTAGCACCCTGAACAAGCAACACGTTGCGCGAGGTGATTGGTTTGGACAGAAATGAAGAACTACAGATTAAGCTGGAACGGGTTAGAGATCTTCTCAAGCAGCATGAATTATCAGGTCTTCTGTTAAAGAAACAGCCGAACTTCTCTTGGCTTACTGCCGGAGGCTTGAACATGGTAGGCTTTGCCACAGAAATGGGGATGACATCCATCCTCGTCACAGAAACAGACCTGTATGTCATTGCAAATCGAATTGAAGCCGAGAGAATGATGGATGAAGAAGGCCTTAAGGAATTAGGGTTTAAGCTGTTGACTCACGAGTGGTTCGAGGATAAAGAAGCAAACCTCGTAAAAGAAGTGGTGGGCGATGCCCCTGTAGGTTGTGACGTTCAGCTGGACGGCTTCAAATATGTTGAGCCTGATATCAAAGAACTGAGATATTCATTGACCGAAGCGGAGATTGAACGATACCTCTTCTTAGGAGCCAGAGCATCTTACGCTATGGAGAAGGTACTCTATGAAGTTAAGCCGGGAGACAGTGAAGCTGAAATAGTTGGCAGGCTCAGTGAAGAACTGTGGAAAAACCGCATAGATCCTACCGGCTTCATAATAGCGGCAGATGAGCGGATAAGGCTCTATCGCCATCCCATCCCAACCATGAAGCGCGTGGAAAAATGTTTGATGCTCAGTGTGAACGCAAGGTACAGAGGATTGATTGCATCCATCACCCGTTTTCTCTACTTTGGCCCGCTCTCTCACGAGTTCGCACGTCAATACCGAGATAATGTTGAAATAGAATGCCTCATGATTGCCAAGACCGAAGTCGGCAAGGAGATGAATATCCCCTTCATGGCCGGGTTGAAGCGGTATGAGGAATTGGGATATCCAGATGAATGGAAGCTACATCATCAGGGAGGAGCAACAGGATACTCTGCTCGCGACATCAAAGTAAACGAATCCACAACTCAGCGTGTCCAAGAAAACCAGGCCTTTTGCTGGAACCCCTCTATCACGGGAACCAAGTCTGAAGACGTCTTCATCGCAACGAGGAATGGGCCGCTGATGGTATCAAAGCCTGTAATCTTCCCTGTCATGCAAATGGAAGTCGAAGGAATAGAGTTCACCCGTCCCTCGATCCTGGTGAGGTAAACCGAGCAGCAAACGAACGGACGGCTGTCTACCAATACTAAACCCAATACTAAACCCATTACTAAACCCAATACGAAATCTAAAGCTAAATCTAAGACTAAACAGCTCCAACCAGAAGAGAATGCTTGGTTAGTATCGTTAAGGTGGCATACTGCAGTATGCCACCTCAACTGTATCTACTCATAAAGGCGACCCATATCCGCATACCTTTTTTCTCAAGGGCCTTCTCTTGGTAAATCTGTCCTAAAGCCTGGAAAAGCCGGTTTACTCAAGCACTACTACAGTCTCTTCCCAAGGCCGATCCGAACGCGGGCGTCGAGGCATCGGACGCTCCTTTGTATACCCTATTGGAATCATGGCGACAGGACGGAGGTGAGCCGGAAGTTCCAATACTCGAGCGGCAGCCTTTTCATCAAAAGCACCTACCCAGCATGCACCGAGTCCAAGAGCGACCACTGCAAGGAGCATGTTCTGAACCGCAGCGGCAGTGTCTTGTATTGAGTAGAGCTCCGCACCTCGGGTGCCGTATGTCCGGGCACTCCTTTGCGGGTCTGCAGCAACTACTATCACGACAGGAGCGTCCGACACGAATCTTTGGCCGAATGCAGCTCTTGCCAAATCCTCCTTGAGTTCAGGACGCTTTACTACAATGAACTGCCATGGCTGGATATTACCTGCGGTCGGAGCTCTCAGCCCGCACTCCAGAATGCGCTTTATCGCATCGCCTGATACAGGATCCGGTTTAAAGTGACGCTCGCTGCGCCGTTTTTCGATAACCTCAAACAGATCTGTGGTCAACGTTCTCACCCTCCTTAAACCCCAAAGAAAGAACCTGAGGCCTTGAAGTCTTTGCAGTAATAAGTTTTCCGCAGTAGGAGAAAAGTTCCTGCAAGGCTGTGGGGATGTTGTTGAGTGAATCCGACGCCGTGATACCGGAGTCCGGAGTTAAACAATAAGTTGAATAATCGGAGTCCGGTGGAACGATCCCTCGATAGCATACGCTCCACCGGACACGTGACAAGTCTTAGACTCCGGAAGCCACTCCGGAACCCGCCCTGGAAGCCTTCGGATTTCGATACTTCAATGAATGTCCAACCTGTAGGTTTTTCCCTTGGCTTCCGGTGCCTTGGGAATGATAACCTCCAGCACCCCGTTTTTGAACTCGGCACGTGCTTGATCAGGTTTTATCTTTGTTGTGATAGGAAGTGTCCGCGCAAAGTGGCCGTAGGCTCGTTCGCGGCGGTATACGTTTTTATCTTCGATCTCTTTCTCGTATTTCGATTCGCCTCTGATGGTAAGGGCGTTGTCAGTGAGGGTGAGCTCTACGTCCTTCTGATTCACACCCGGCAAATCGGCCCTCACTACTACATTGTCTTCAGTTTCATACATGTCTACAGACGGGCACCAGGTGCGTCCGCTCCCCAACCTAGCTATTCCTCGTTTGGCAAAGGTTTCATCAAAAATCCTGTTCATTGTCTCTCGGATTCCCACCAAGTCATCAAAGGGATCCCATCTCGTAAGATTCAAACCTGAACCTCCTTTCAGCCAAGTCCAATCTTGCATTCACCGCTACCCTATCCGATATCTATTTGTGAGACATCTAAACCCAACTTTCACTTGTTAAGATGCTTGTGTCTGAGATCTCTGAACCTCATCTCCGTACCGGATCTTCGCACCGAATGCTCGTACCGGCTCTCTCTACCCAATGCTCGTACCACATCTCCGTACCCAATGCCTGTACCCGATCGCCGTACCCAGTTTATGTTGGCACCATACTGCCTGGTTACACATGCTTTAGTTAGTATGCCTCGAGCGGATAGTCGGTAAACAGCAAGTAACCATGGAACCGCAGGGAAACGCACGCAAAGTTCGGGCCACTTGCTCAAAGGTCTGCTTAGCCGGCCCAGAGTAAGAGCCAGTACGTGGCCTAGGGATTCTCAAACGGCCCACATTGGCTCATCATGAGAACCGATTAATCTTCCACAACGCTTCAGATCGCCCTAAATGTCTTATGGAAAAAGCAGATCAAAAGTCGATGAGTAGTCAAATCACGTTTAATGGCTCGTCTCACAAGCCGTTCCGTACCCAAGAAAGCTTCCGCTTTGACTGATTAGCTCACGAGACGAGCCAATCATGTCTCCAAAAAGCTCTCAAATGACCTGAATGGCTCGCGCGCCGAGCCATTCAGAGAACGATCCGGCATCAAATCGCCGTTAATGGTTCACAGCCTGAGCCACTTAGCAACTGAAAACCGACTAAAAGGACTTTGTTGGCTCACGAGATGAGCCACTATGCCACCTGAAAAGCTGTAAATCCTCCTAGTCGGCTCATGGGATGAGCCAATAAACCGTCCATCGGCGATCAGATTAACCTAGATGGCTCACCGCATAAGCCATCAGGCAACTCAAAAACCAAAAAGCAGACTTCCTTGGCTCACGAAATAAGCCAAGCAACGCATGAAAGCCGTTAGGTCTCACCAGATGGCTCTTGAGGAGAGCCAAACAAGCATCAAAATGCTCCAAGATAGACCTAATCGGCTTACAGCGTGAACCAATTGACTGCACAACAGCCCCAAAACTGCTTTAATTGGCTCTCAGGGAATGCCATCCTGCAACGAAAAACCGATCTGAGCGTCTCTAATGGCTCACCGGCTGAGCCATCCAACTGCGTACAAGCCTTCAGATCCCCCTGGGCGGCTCATAGGAAGAGCCAATTCATTTTAGAAAGTGTCCCAACCGGATAAGATTGGCTCTCCTTAATAGCCAATACACCACCAGGAGGCTCGCGAACCGTCCTTGGAATGGAGTTATTAGTCTTCGATGTCTAAAGATTTTGTGATTCCCTGGCAATACTCATTGACCACATGGTCAATCCGTGCTAGTATTGTTTTAGAGTCAGTGCCGCTAACGCTCCGTTTTGCGTGTAGATACTGTTTTAGCGAGCTGATAGTGTTCTAAGTGAGGTTGTACTCTCGGCAGGCTGATAAGCTGTTGGCGGGCTTATACTCTTTCGGCAACTTAAAAGGCTGCTGTTTCTCCGGTGATCTCGGTTGCCGGCATCCTTTTAGTGACATGTAACACCGACGAATACTTCGCGATCTCGGTTGCCAGCCGCTTTTTCTTGAAGTGCAACACCGGCGAATACTTCGCGATCTCGGTTGCTGGCATCTCTTTGACAAACTGCTTTGATAATATCTTTTCAGCGGCAAAATCTACCTTTTGGGAACTTATAAAAGGTGAGGTGCAGATGGAATGCCTCTTGTTGAGACAAGGAACTTGACCAAGGATTACATGCATGGACGCATGACTGTTCCGGCTTTGCGCGGAGTCGATCTCGAGATCGAAGAAGGCGAGTTCACGGCGCTCGTAGGGCCTTCAGGCTCCGGGAAGACTACTCTTTTGAATCTCATCGGTTGCCTGGACCGGCCAACCGCCGGACAGATCTTTGTAGAAGGAAAGGACATATCAGGTTATAACCCCACTGAGCTGGCTAATCTTCGAAGAAGCACAGTAGGCTTCATCTTTCAGACTCACAACCTTATCCCGGTCTTGACAGCTTATGAAAACGTAGAGCTTCCCCTGCTCCTCTTAGGAGTCACATCCAATGACAAAATCGAAGGCAAGGTCATGTCTGCCCTTGCAGAAGTCGGTTTAGCAGGCCTTGAAACTAGGCGTCCCATGGACCTCTCCGGCGGGCAACAACAAAGGGTCGCGATTGCCCGGGCTCTTGTGAAAGAACCCAAGCTCATCCTGGCAGACGAGCCCACTGCGAATCTGGACTCCGAGAATTCCGAAGCTATCCTCTCTCTGATGCAAGAGTTGAACAGAAAAATGAACACAACGTTCCTGTTCTCTACCCATGATCCCCTTGTGATGAAGTTCGCTCGAAGGCTCCTGACAATAAGGGACGGCAAGATCGTTAACGACGAGAGGAGGTAGCAAGAGATGCATATGCTCAGATTCTACCTCAATCTCACCGCTCGGAACCTCTTCAGGCGCAAGAGACGGACTATCCTCACTGCATTTGCAATAGCAGTGGCAATAATGTACTTCATTATATTTGATTCCCTGTTATCCGGTGCGGATCGAGACGCATTCAGCAACTTGATAAACTTCGAAACCGGCCACCTGGAAATTTCGTCTGTGTCATCGGATGCCCGCCCCAAGCTCGACGAATTGATCCCGGACGGCAAGGGGCTCGCTGAAAGAATAAATGGGATTCCGAAGGTAGAAGCCGCTACGCCACGACTTGTCTTCCCTGCCTCGATCATTGCAGGATTTGAAGAGCTTCCTGTGGCAGGAATAGGTGTTGATCCCGAAACTGATAAAGACGTCTTTTTAGTGCATGAGTGTGTTTCAGACGGAAGATGGGTCCTGCCCGGAGAAAAAGGCGTGGTAGTCGGTGAACGTGTTGCAAAGCTCCTCGAGCTCGAGCTGGGAGATATTATTACAATAAGGACGCAAACAGCGGGCATGGCGTTCCAAGCGGTGGACCTCTCAGTAATCGGAATCGTCTCAACACCGCACCCGGCTGTCAACCAAGCACACGCATATCTTCCTCTTGATGTAGCACAAGAAGCCCTTCAAGCAGGACAAGGAGCAACAACGATTAATCTGCGCACCGAGTCTGAGCAAGCGATTAAGACAGTCTCGGATGCAATCCGAAGTTTAGATGAGTGGAACCCGTCCTGGGACACCAAACCCTGGCATGAATCAGCTTCATTCCTCTCCATCGGTACAGGAAAACGAGCATTCGGCGGGGTCCTCATGGGACTTATCCTGATCATCGCCACCATCGGTGTGGTAAACTCCATCCTCCTTTCCACACTTGAACGTGTGCGGGAGATCGGACTCCTCAAAGCAATGGGGATGAAAGAGAAGGAACTCATCACCCTCTTCGTGTTGGAAGGGTCAGGCCTCGGCTTGCTTGGCGGGCTCCTAGGCGCAGGTATGGGAATCGCTCTCAATTTTTACCTTGTGAACACCGGGCTAAGCCTCAAGATGTTTTTTGGTGAGTCCACTATAGATATCGGATATCCCATAGCTGACCGTTTGCTCGGTGTCTGGAACTGGCCGGTTGTGTTCTGGGCAGTTCTCTTTGCACTCCTTGTTTCTCTCGCTGCAAGTTACTTTCCAGCAAGACGGGCAGCGCATCTTGACTCAGTTGAAAGCCTGCGCCGGGTATAACCGGTTAAAAGGAGGACTTATGCATGTCTTACCTAGTGAAGATGGCCTGGCGAAACCTTGGCCGCCACCGCGGACGCACAATACTCAGTCTCATCGCGATTATGATGGGGGTTTTCGTGGTAGTAATAGCAAAAGGTGTGATTGACGGCATAATCGATACCTTTATCACATATAACATAAACCTAAACTCAGGACACGTCCGGGTCATTCAGCCTGAATACAAGCTGAAAGAGCAAACGCTTTCCCTCGGATACACGATAGGTGACGAAAACACCCCGTATGATTCCATTGTCAACGATATAAGGGAAATCCCTGATGTTAAAGTAGCAACAGGTAGGATAAGATTTGGCCTGCTTCTCATAGGAGAAGATGACATCCAGGAAGCTGTCCTCGGCATCGGGACCGACTTTAATGAAGAGGAAAAGATAACCCACTTAACGAGGTTTCTTGAAAGCAGAAGCGGCGGGGCTCTCCCCCGGGCAGGCCAGCGTGAAATCCTCCTGGGGACAGACCTCATGGATAAGCTGGGCGTCCGGGTGGGAGACAGAATCAATGCGATCTTTTCAACGTCCTTCGGATCTCTGGGAGTCGCCACCTTCGGGGTAGCAGGACAGATGTCAAGCGGCCTTAAGTTCCTTGACGAATCAGTGGCTTACATCCCTCTGGATACGGCCATGCATCTTTTGGACATGGACGATTCTGTCACTGAGATAGTTGTGTTCGGTGAAACGCTCTCCAAGTCAGATGCAATCAAGGCCCGGATTGAACCTATTGTCGAAAGCCTCCCCGGCAATCCCATAGTCGTTCCCTGGAATGAATACAACGAGCTGATGGGCCTCATGAGCCAGGCAAAAGCCATATATACGATAATCTATATCTTAATAGTGATCCTGGCATCATTTGTCGTATTCAATACTTTGCTGATGGTGGTATCTGAACGGACCCGCGAAATCGGTGTCCTGGCAGCACTGGGGTTTTCGCCTAAATCAATACTACGGCTCTTCCTAACCGAAGGGGCGATTATGGCACTGGCAGGCAGCTTCCTCGGAGCGCTGCTGGGAGGCCTCTTCAATTCCTGGTTTGGCAGCCGAGGCCTGGATGTCTCAAAGATGATTGAACAGCTGGGCGGTGAGCTCCTATTGACACCGCGGATCTATCCAACGGCCGATGTGTCCACGCTGATATTTTCGTTCGCGCTGGGAGTTGTAGTTACAGTAGTCGCAGCTTATATCCCTGCAAGGCACGCAGGAAGGCTGAAACCCACTGAAGCTTTGCGCAGCATATGATAAGGGATGTGGAAACATGAAGAAACCTACATTACTTGAGATTCTTATAGTTGCGGTAGTCACCTCTTCTATTATGATGGCGTCAAGCGGCATGTCTATAAGATCACCAATAACAACTTCAATGCAAGATGCAGAGACAATGACGCAGCATATGATAGCTCGGGTGGCGCCTGCAATCGGGACAACGCTGTCCTTAATGGCTGCTCGAGCAGAGGCAGCAACGGCAACACCGTCCGCTTCTGAAATCATCGAAAGAATGGAACGGAATACCGACTTCGAAACCGTTTACTATGAAGCAAGGATGGAGATTTCACAACGAGGCCGGGTCAACACAAAGACCATGAGAGCCTGGGCTGATGAGGATGGCCGCGCTTTAATCGAGTTTACAAATAAACGCGACTTGGGCACGAGGATCCTGAAGATCGGAGACGATCTTTGGTTATTCTCACCGACAGCTGATGAAGAAGTGCGGCTCTCAGGGGAAATGCTTAACCAAGGCCTGATGGGAAGTGATTTCTCCTATCAGGACGCGCTTGCGAGCGAACGCCTCACTGAGCTCTATGAAAGCACTGTGGTGGGCATAGAAGAGTTGGACGGCAGGCCGTGCTATGTACTGGAATTGGTAGCTCGCGAAGGAGCAAGAGTCAGCTACTACAGGCGAAAGATGTGGGTCGATACAGGACGTTACCTGGGACTCCGGGAAGAGCTCTACGCCCCTTCCGGTAAACTTCTGAAGCAGTCTTCTACAGTAAGGATCGAGAAAATCGGTGAGCGTTACTATCCCATGGAAGTCATTATGGAAGATATGACGCGTAAGGAGTCCAGCACAAGACTGGTTATTGAGAACATCGTATTCGATCGGCCGATACCTGATGATACGTTTACCAGGCAAAGGCTTACTGCCAGGTAACAGGCTGGCCGTTGCTCTGAAGTAGACCGACATTAGCGGAGGATGCTCGTATGTCAAGTAAACGTCTAAATCGTACAGACGTGGGCATTAAGAGGATGGTTTTGAGCCGGATAGGGACAAATCTGAACCACGCGAGAGCGACAGTGATACTAAATAAGGCGATTGCATGGATTGCCGAGATTGTGCTGGGATTGCCGAAAGTGATTATGACACGGCTTAAGATGACTGTCGTTACGGCGCTTGCCATTGCGCTGGTTGTAATGAGTTTCCCAATTGAGGCAAGTGCAGTAGGAGCAGCTCCTTTAGATGTCTCAGGTATTGGAACATTGAACTCCGGCAACGTCACTTTCCAAGGCGAGCTCGAGTTAGGTGCTGTCTTTACAAGCCTTATCCCGGGTCCCGGCGGTAATTGGCACTTTAGCTTGTCAGGTGACTGTGTATGGAAGGTAAACCCTGCTGTGACGATTGCAGGGCGCGGATACGTTGTCGGGAGCCTCCCCTTGCTGAACTCTGATACAGGGCACATTAGACTGTCCCTGGATAGATTGTTTCTGCAGCACGAGTTAGGCCGCGTCCGTGCTATCATAGGCAAACAAGCAATTAACTGGGGAGTTGCTTCAGTATTCCGCCCAACAGACCTCATTACCCCGAGAGGCTCGGACATGTCAGGGAAAGGAAGACAAGGTAAGGTTCTCGGATCTCTTTTCTTTAGGACCTCTCCTCTCACCGGGATTGAAGTGCTTCTGGGGGAGAATCTTTACGCTGGGAGAGCTGAGTTTCGCATAGGTGAGACAAATCTTGGGATCCTTGGACTGATTGAGCGCGGGGATCTGTCCGGTAACAGTGATGTATCCGGTAGTATGAACGGCAACGTGTCAGGAGGTGCTGACTCAGCCAATACGGTTGGCGCGGATTTCCAAGGAGGATTGAAAGGTCTCTACGGGGAGATCTGTCACACGTGGCAAGACACCGCAGCGCAGAGCTCAAGTACAACATATCCAGGGATGCCCAGTGCAACATCGGCAACCTCCGGCACTATCGGCTGGAAAACCGTGCTTCCCGGAGGAAACTTAGTTTTTGCAGAGTATTGCCGCAACCATGTCAACCTGGGTCACACCGGCATCGTAACACAACTCGCAGCTGCCGGAATAACACATCAGTATGATGAGTTCACAACGTTTAACTTAGTAGGTTTAGCGGACTTAACAGACGGTAACTGGACTGCAACCGGCACACTGACATCGGTTCTCGCAGATAACCTTGATCTCAACTGCGGTCTGAGTGTTACAAAAGGCCCGCTGGCACAAGCCCAGGTTATGCTAAAGTGGTACCTTTAGCAATGATGTAGTCTGCATCATCTGCATCACATAGTGCCGATCTCGCGGTGTAAGCAAGCGATACGACATGGATTACATAGTGCAGGTTTTATGGTTTTAGATAGGGGCGACAGTATGACTGCACAGGTCATGGATGAAGAAAAAAAGCAAAAAATCTTAAACGCAAGCATAGAAGAGTTCAGCAAAGGCTATTCCTTGGCGTCAACCAATGAAATAGTAAGAAAAGCAGGTGTCTCCAAAGGCCTTCTATTCCACTATTTCGGGAGCAAGAAGAATCTCTTCATTACCGTTTTCAAGGAAGCCATGTCAAGACTGGAGAAGAGACTGCTTGCGTTATATGAGGCTGATCAAGAGAACATAAAAGGCGATATCTTCCATCGCCTCACAAAGATTGCCTTGATGAAACTGAGACTCTTTCAAGACGAGCCTGCTCTCTATCAGTTTGTTGCAACAGCGCTGCAAGATTCACCGGAGGACATAAAGCAGGAATTACAAGCCTTGATTGATGTAGCTGCAGAAGACGGAAGGATTAAGTTTTTAGGTGAAATCGGCTTCAGGGATCTAAGGCCTGACGTGGACCCTCATAAGGCGCTAAAGCTCATCCAACTAGTCATGGACGGGCTGCAAAAAGAATACTTGGCGAGAAAAGACCTTACGGCCTTGGACTGGGATATTGAAGTAGCTGAGTTCACAGAGTACATGGAAATGCTAAGAAAAGGCCTGGAAAGGAAGGAAGTGGATTAAGGCCTCCCGCAACCTAGGGAAAACGCTGGGAGGCTATGCTCCTAGCCGTCCTATATCCTGTCTTGCCCACGAGCCTTCGAAAGTAACACACGAAAAGCCTTGGTATGCAGAAGAAGCAGCCTCTTCCACAGACCTTCCTCTACCGACTACATTTAAGACACGTCCCCCGGATGAAACGAGCCTCTCTCCGTCCAAGCGGGTCCCAGCGTGGAAAAGCAGGATGCCGTCTCTCTCTGCCCGGTCCTCATGGATGTGGATCTCCTTACCTAGCTGAGGGTGCTCAGGGTATCCTGAAGACGCAGCTACCACGCATACGCATGCCCCATCCAGCCAGTTAATCGTTGTGGAAGAGCATGTCCCTTCAACAGCCGCCTCCAACACGTCAACAAGATCTGATTCCATCATCGGTAAGATCGCCTGCGTTTCCGGGTCGCCGAACCTGGCGTTAAACTCGAGCACCATCGGCCCTTCGGAGGTCAGCATCAATCCTGCGTAAAGGACTCCCACGTAAGGACGGCCTTCCGCGGAAAGGCCTCTTATCGTAGGCATCACTATCTTCTCCATAATCATCTCCTGCAAAGAGCTATCAAACGAAGGAGCAGGGACAATCGCACCCATGCCTCCGGTATTCGGTCCCTTGTCACCGTCTTTGGCGCGTTTATGGTCTTTTGCGCTGATAAGTGGAATAGCGGACATACCGTCAGTGACTACGAGAAAACTCACCTCACAACCGATAAGGCAGTCCTCAACAACAATCTCGCTACCTTCAGTAAGGTGCGAAATCATATCTATTCCCTTCTCAGCCTCGTCCGGGGTGTAGGCAACCACTACGCCTTTCCCTGATGCAAGCCCGTCCGCCTTCACTACAATAGGTGTTCCGCGCTGCCTGACGTAACGTTTTGCTGCGCCTATATCTTTGAACGTCCTGCAGTCGGCTGTGGGAATCCGATGCCTCTTCATGAACTCTTTCGCCCATACCTTGCTGGTTTCGATGGATGCTGCAGCCTTACTCGGGCCGAATACAGGTATACCAAAGCGCATCAACTCATCAGATAAACCGAGAGCAAGGGGGGCTTCAGGTCCGATGACAACAAGGTCCACATTCTTTCCAAGAGCAAAACGGACCAATTCATGTACATCAGTTGCACAAATGGGAACACACTCAGCGAGCCTATGCATGCCGGGATTTCCGGGTGCTGCATATATCCGGGACACCCGGGGGCTTGCATGAAGTTTCCAAACCAGGGCGTGCTCTCTCCCTCCACCACCGACCACAAGTATGCTAAGATCATCCTGTTTCACTGCTCTTCCTCCTGCGGCAACCGTGTCCGTCAATTGCAGGTATTCAATCCGCAATAATCAATGTTCAGTGCCTGAAGTGACGAACACCTGTAAATACCATGGTCATTCCATGTTCATTTGCAGCGTCTATGCTTTCCTGGTCTCGGATTGAGCCTCCGGGCTGTATAATCGCAGTTACGCCTGCCTTTGCGGCAACGTCTATGCCGTCTCTGAATGGGAAAAATGCATCTGACGCCATGACAGCACCTTGAGCCTTTACGCCTGCATGCTCCACTGCTATCTTCACTGAGCCTACACGGTTCATCTGGCCTGCTCCAACACCGATAGTGGCATCGTCCTTCCAAAGCACTATTGCATTGGACTTCACGTGCGAGACAACTTTGAACGCTGACAAAAGCCACCTAATCTCCTGCTCTGTGGGATGCCGGCGAGTTACGACTTTAAGAGACTCAAAATCAAGGTCTTGCGGAGTATCAGGGCTTTGCGCGATGAATCCTCCGTCTATCCACCTGACATCAAGTTCGGGAAGGTTATCTTCATAATCCTCAGGAAGGATAAGAACTCGGAGGTTAGGCTTCTTGGCAAGCATTGCCAGGGCTTCATCTGTAATGCCAGGTGCCAGGACTGCTTCAACAAAGGTTTCTGTAAGCCGTCCGGCAGTGTCCGCATCAACCATCCCTGTCAGCCCGACTATGCTTCCGAAGGCAGATACAGGATCAGCCTCGCGCGCTCTGACATACACGTCTTCGAGACTGCCTCCCACTGCCACACCGCACGGGTTCGTATGCTTAATGACGACTGCAGCAGGTTGTCCTCGGAATTCCCTCATGATTCTGAGAGCCGCATCAGCGTCAAGCAGGTTGTTGAAAGAGAGAGGTTTGCCTTGGAGGAGCTTGGCACCGGCAATGCCTGAGTAAGGAGGATCTCCCGCTGCATAAAACGCACCAACCTGATGAGGATTCTCACCGTATCTCAGGTCAAAAGCCTTTCTTCCGTTGACAGTTATTACAGAGCCAAACCGGTTCGGAGACTCATCGGACAATCGGTTGTTAAAATAGCCTGAAATCGCAGCATCATATTGAGAAGTGTGCCTGAATGCCTGAGCAGCCAGGTTAACGCGTGTTGCTTCTGATACTTCGCCTTTTGACCTAAGCTCTGAAATAACAAGGTCGTATTGAGCCGGATCCGTTACGACTGTAACCCGCTCATGGTTCTTCGCAGCTGCACGCACCATAGTCGGCCCGCCGATGTCGATGTTCTCAATGGCTTCTTCCCAGGTGACACCTGGTTTGGCTATCGTTTTCTCAAATGGGTACAGGTTCACTGCCACGAGTTCAATAGGCTCGATTTCATGATTCTTTAGCTCTTCCTGCTGCTCGGAGGTTCTTCGTGCAAGTATCCCTGCATGTATCGCCGGATGTAAGGTCTTTACTCTGCCTCCCAAGATTTCAGGAAACCTCGTAACCTCAGATACCGAAGTGACAGGAATTCCTGCTTTAGTAAGCTCCGCAGCAGTTCCTCCCGTGGACAGGATCTCAAAACCTAAGTCGTGTAACGCCTTTGCGAACTCAACTACACCGGATTTGTCGTACACACTTATGATCGCTCTTCGTTTTGCCATTTCATCAGCCTCCGTCTATAGTGACCTTTCTTCCATCTGTTCGGACTCGTCCGGAAAGCACGGCGTTGATACATTCAACCAGAAGAGAGTGCTCTTCAACTAAGATCCTGGCTGCAAGTGTATCTTCTGTATCATCAGGCAAGACAGGCACCACCCTTTGACCGATTATGGGGCCTGTATCAACCCCTTCATCTACAAAATGCACTGTGCACCCTGCATACTTCACCCCGTAATCCAGGGCCTGCTTCTGAGCCTGAAGCCCCTTGAACGCAGGAAGGAGCGACGGATGGATATTTATGACCTTTCCCGGAAACCGTTCCAGAAAGGATCTCCCTAAAAGCCTCATGAACCCCGCAAGGACTACCAAATCAGGTGATAAGCGCCTGACTGCTTCTAAAAGACCCAGGTCGAATTCGTTCTTTGATGCGTACGACTTGCGGTCGACTACAACCTGTGGTATTCCATGGCGTCTGGCTCGTTCCAGCGCAACAGCATCAGGACTGTCAGAGACAAGGGCCACTACCTTTCCTAACAGCCTCCCTGACTCACTCGCGTCGATTATCGCCTGAAGGTTTGTCCCTCTCCCTGAAGCCAAGACGACAATCCGGAACTCCGGCTGTATTACACTATTCATGGGCGAATAACACCTCGCCGCTTCCGGGAATAACCCGGCCTACCACATAGCAACGTTCTCCTGACGAGGCAAGAGTACTTAAGGCAGTGTCGACGTCTTCCGGCCTCACCACGACGATAAAGCCAAGCCCCATATTGAAGGTGCGTCTCATTTCATAATCGTCTATATTGCCAAGCCGTTGCAGCAAACGGAAGATGGGAGGGATACACCATGATCCCGGATCCAGCCGGATAGATAACCCAGGCGGCAGCATTCTCGGAGGATTATCAATGAGCCCGCCTCCTGTTATGTGAGCAAGGCCTCGGACTTCCACAACCTCAGCAAGATTGAGGATGGATTTTACATAAATCGCGGTAGGTTCCAGGAGTTCATCTGCGAGAGGGCGTCCCAGCTCGTCCGGCTCATCTGATAAGCTAAGGTGCGCAATATCAAATAATACGTGCCTGGCCAGGGAAAAACCATTGCTGTGAAGGCCTGATGACGCCAGCCCGATAACGACGTCCCCCGCCTGAATCGCGCTGCCGTCGATTATTTCTGACCGTTTGACCGCACCTACTGCAAAACCTGCTATATCGTAGTCGTCTCCCACATAAAACCCGGGCATTTCCGCAGTCTCACCGCCTAAGAGCACACATCCGGCCCTTCTGCAGCCTTCTGCGATTCCGGAGACAATAGCCTGTACTTTTTTGGGATCGATCTTGCCTTGCGCAAGGTAATCCAGGAAGAAAAGGGGTTTTGCCCCTGATGTGACTACATCGTTGACACACATGGCAACTGCGTCGATCCCGATGGTGTCGTGCCTGTTTGCCTCAATGGCAACGCGGAGTTTGGTCCCTACCCCGTCTGCTCCGGCTACAAGCACCAAGTCGTCAGATCCTCCGGAACCCAGCATAAAGCTGCCGCCGAATCCGCCCAGTCCGCCGATAAAGCGGTCAGAAGGCATGTCCTTTAGGACGTCCTTGATAAGTTCGACAGCTTCCATCCCTCTGTCGATGTCAACTCCGGATGCGGAATACGTTGCCCGCACCTTTTCCCCAACCTTGCCTTTCTCAGGTTTGCCCTGGGTGTCAGAGTTGTCAGGTTGGGGTCCTGCTGCCGATTTTCCCGGTATCACTGGGTAGCAACCACCAAAACAACCCAGGCAAAAACCTGTGTCCTGTGCACCTGCATTTTTCATTGCCTCAAGCAAACCTTCACGGCTCAGGTAATGCAAGCTATCTGCACCGGTCATCTCAAGTACCGAGCTTATTCCGTTTGAAGCTGCCAAAAGCTCATCGCCTGTCAGGTTTGTGCCTATACCGTAGTAACATCTGTGAGTTACAGGCGGAGAGGCGATCATTAGTCCTACGCTCTTTGCCCCCGCCTCCCTCAGAAGCCTCACCAATCTCGCGCCGGTCGTGCCTCTTACAATAGAGTCATCGACGACCAGCACATGCTTACCGTCTACAGCTTGACGAACTGCGTTTAGCTTCAGTCTCACCCCAAGGCGCCTGGCATCCGGTTCAGGCCGGATAAATGTCCTACCCAGGTAGCGGTTTCTGACAAGGCCGTATTCGAAAGGTATCCCGCTCTCACGGGCGAATCCTAGGCCTGCCTCAACTCCCGCCTCAGGGACAGGGACTACGATGTCTGCCTTAACCTTGTGTTCCCTGGCAAGCATCCTGCCCATTTCGTGTCTGGCCTGGCTTACATTAACGCCTTCAATGATGCTGTCAGGCCTTGCGAAGTACACGTACTCGAAGATACACATGGCTTTCCCAGGGCGCGGCCTGCCTTCTACCCTGCGCAACCCGTTCTTGTCTATTATCACTATTTCCCCCGGTTCTACCGGCCCAATGAGTTCAGCACCGATGACATCAAGGGCACAGGATTCTGACGCAACTACCCAGCCTCCGGGGAACTGGCCTACGCACAACGGCCGAAATCCTCTGGGATCTCTCATTGCGATAAGTGTGTCCCGGGTCATAAGTACAACGGAATAGGCGCCTTCGAGCTCAGCCATGCAGCGCCTGATTTTGTTCTCCAGGCTTTCGTTTCCGTACTTTGCCAGCAGACACCCGATGAGCTCCGCATCAGACTTAGTTTGAAATGCGGCGCCTGATGCACTCAAGGATGCTCGAAGTTCGTCTGCGTTAACCAGGGAACCGTTTGTAGCGATAGCAACGTCCCCCCATGGATAGTGGAAAAGGAGAGGCTCCGCATCTGATATTCCGCTTGAACTGCCTTTTGAGTAAAGCACATGACCGATTGCTGTGTTGCCGCTTAGTTTTTCAAATGCGGTTTGGTGGAACACCTCTGCCACTAAGCCCATACCTTTATGCAGCCGGATCCCGTTACCGGGCGATGCAGAAGCAATTCCGGCACCTTCCTGGCCGCGATGCTGAAGGGCTTGGAGGCTGTACATGCACCGTTCAACAGCAGATGCGTCCTGGCAGATAATCCCTGCGATTCCACAGTGGTCATGCCAGTCGTCTCCCGAACCATGCTGTATATCTACTAGGTCATCTGCAAGGTGATGCTTCTTGTTTGATAGGTCAGCCCACTCATTCTCGGGCGCAGGCGCCCCGGCTGACATTAGCCTTCGTTCGTAAGCCATGAGCACGCCTCCTGATAAATCCGTAAAATCTCTGAGATCCCGATCTCCAGGGCAACCTCTCTTATGCTCTCGACTGAATCATCTGAGCACGCTGCACCACCCATCTGCCGGCTTCTACGAACAACAAGGCTCTCACCGCATACATTGCCAATGACTGTAAGAGGAACATTTGCTGCCTTCGCCATGGCTTCTATCTCCTCATGATTCACAGGGTCAAAAGATATGAGCATCCGTGCGCCTGACTGGCTGAACAAATAATGGTCCAACCTTATACCGTTAACGACAACTTCGGCTCCTCTACGTCCTAAGACACATGCATCTGCCAACGCTACAGCGATTCCGCCTTCTGAGACAGCTGCACAAGACGAAAGCAGCCGTTTTGCCGTCAAGAGCTTGATAAGATTTAGCAAGGCTTCTTCAGCCTCAAGGTCTACGTCGGGCACCCGGCCCCCTTCTATTCCATGCACTTGCACAAGGTATTCGCTTGCCCCGATCTCAGGCTCCGTTCGTCCTAGGACAGCGACTTGGTCTCCCCTCTCCTTGAACCCGGCTGTAATGAGACTCCCCATCTCCTCTACCAGGCCTACCATACCTACTGCAGGTGTCGGATGGACGGAAACTCCTCCGGATTCATTGAAGAAGCTGACGTTGCCGCCTGTAACAGGGATCCCTAGCCTTTCGCAAGCTGCGGACATCCCTTCAACAGCCTTCTTAAACTGCCACATTACCTCAGGGTTTTCAGGGTTTCCGAAGTTCAAGCAGTCTGTGACTCCAAGGGGGACGGCTCCGCAAGCCGCTAGGTTTCCGGCTGCCTGGGTTACTGCACGAGCTGCACCTTGCCAGGGATCGAGGCTGCAATAAAGGGAATTAACCTCACATGTCACAGCAAGCCCTTTGTTTGTGCCCGGCACCCGAATGACTTGCACATTCGGGCTGCATGTCAGGGAATCTAAATCTTTCCCGCAGCCGTCAGATGAAGCACGCATCCATAACTCTCTTTTGCAGGCAATTTTCGGGGATGATAGAACAAGTTTCAGGGCTTCCCGATAATCAGAAGGCTCAGGCAAGCCAAGGATGTCCACGGCAGACTTCATCTTCCATGAGGTAGGTTCCGACGCCTCCCTGCTGTAGCATGGGGCCATCTCTGTAAGGGCTTTCGCCGGCACTTCTGCAACAGTGACAGTGCCGTCTTTTATGCGCAGGATTCCATCATCTGTGACTTTACCTACGACTTCTGCCTCCAGTCCCCACTTTCTGAACACACTGATAACATCTGTTTCGCGTTCCGGAGGCACTACAACAAGCATCCTCTCTTGAGATTCAGACAACATGACTTCATACGGAGTCATGCCTTCCTCGCGCCTGGGAACCTTCGTGACATCGATCTCCATACCGACGCATCCTTTGGATGCCATCTCAGCTGATGCACACGTAAGGCCGGCTGCACCCATATCTTGAATCCCCTTGAGGCCATCGCCGAGGACTTGGTAAAGCTCAAGACACGCTTCTTTGAGAGCGCGCCCCAGATTGGCATCGCCGATCTGAACTGCTTCCCCGCTTGCCTTAGCTTCAGGTGCGATCTCCTGAGATGCAAAAGCAGCCCCCTGGATACCGTCACGCCCTGTGCCTGCACCTACCACGATGACAGAGTTACCCACACCTCTGGCAGCTGCCTTTTTCATAGACGATATCTTTACAACACCTACGCACATAGCGTTTACCAGCGGATTTTCTGTGAAGCTCTCATGGGTTGCCATGTCGCCTCCGACTACCGGGATGCCCAGCGCATCTCCGTACCAGGTCATACCGTCTATGGCGCGCCTCATGATCCATGCGGATCGCTCGTCAGAAGAAGGCCCCGTCCTCAAGACACCCAGGAGCGCAACAGGTTCTGCGCCCATCACAAGCACATCCCGGACAATCCCGCCGACACCTGTTGCTGCACCTTGAAACGGTTCCACAGCGGACGGATGGTTATGGCTCTCTATCTTGAAGACTACGGCAAGCCCGTCACCGATATCGACGGCACCTGCATTCTCACCGGGGCCTTGGATGACCCTGTCCCCGGACGTGGGAAGAAGACGTAGGATCTCTTTGGAATTCTTGTAGCTGCAGTGCTCTGACCACATGGCTGCGAACATGCCGAGTTCAACTTGGTTGGGAACTCTTCCGCGGATTTCCACGATGGTGTTGTACTCGTATTCTGAAAGCCCCATCTCACGCCAAATCTCTTGCTCCAATTCTCTACGCCCCCAATTCCATAAGCACAATTTACTCTAAATCAGCTATGGCTTCCCACATGATTGTTGAGCAACTTTTCAACGCGCTCATGCTTTAGCTCGACCTCTTTGGCAAGGCCTGCCCTGTACTCTACTAGCGCACTCCGAAGATCAGGATCCATCTGAGCAAGGATTGCAATAGCAAGAAGCGCTGCATTACGCGATCCGTTTACTCCGACACAAGCTACCGGAACCCCGGGAGGCATTTGAACCGTAGAGTAAAGCGCGTCAACTCCGGAAAGCGGAGAACTAGCGCAAGGCACACCTATAACAGGCACCACTGTCATACCTGCGACTACGCCTGCCAGATGCGCCGCACCGCCTGCAGCCGCAATAATCACTTTCACACCGGCTTTTTCAGCCTCACCCACTATGGAAATAACACGCTCAAGAGACCGATGCGCTGAAGCAACTACAACTTTGTGAGCAACTCCGAAAGCTTTCAGCGTACCTGTGCATTCACGCATAATCTCAAGGTCTGAATCGCTTCCCATCATGACCAGCACCTTTGCACCGTCTGCTCGTCCTTTTGCGTTCTTCATCTCTAACACTCCTTTCAAAAGTCGATGTCTTCGCGGACAAAATAATTAGCCCTGGCGGACAGGTTTCGAGTGAAACCTATCCGCCAGGGCTTTTATCCCCAACCGGTGTAGCACTGCAAAACGCAGGCCTGCGCCGCTTGGACCGAACCCTGCTTGACATCTGAAGTAAGCAGGTGGAACCCTAGGCGCACTTTCCCTCGTACATCAGTCGGTCTGTTGCTCTGCAACAGCAAAGCATTGTCTGCCGACCCGCCGATGTCGAATATTATCTTATTGTCAACATATCATATGCGGCGTGGGCGTGTCAAGGCTGCCAATCCTCCTGTAGCAGCCATGCTCACAGCACCTGGCAACTTAAGTAGGTAACAATCACCCCTGCTAGGATAGTACCTATGGAAATAGAAACAAAAGAATATCTGATCCTGATACCAAGGAGAAAGGCAGCCACTGACGCTGTCCATGCACCTGTTGACGGCAGGGGAACAGCAACGAATACCACGAGCCCCAACGGTCCATAGCGCTGGATTACGTCGCTTCGCGCCCTGACCTTTTTGAAAAACTCTTCGCTTGCATGGCGGAACCACCGAAACCTTCGGAGCCTACATGCAACATATCGCAAAAAGAGCATAATGGGGACGATAGGCACGATATTTCCCAGCACACTTAAAAAGAATACTTCCATAGGCGGCATTCCCAAAGATAATCCAAGAGGTATCGCACCTCTTAATTCAACCACAGGAAGCATGGCTGTGACAAAAACGAGCATTTCCCTAGAATCGGAGATACGTAGCCAATCCAGAACAGCGTCCAATGCCTCTACCCTCCAACTTACTTCATTAATTATTCTAGCATCGGCTGCGTATTTCCTGTATAAAGACGGAGAATCAGGCCTCACATGCGCATATGGTTAGGATATCGCCTGGACAGGTCCCTGTCCTGCAAAGGGCTCCCTGGGGGAGTTCCAGGACCCATGCTGCCTTAAGAATCAAAGGGCCGATCCTGTTGGGATGTAAAGGAGAAATGGTATGGAGGATTTCGCCGTCCTTCGAAACATAAGCTACATCTATGGGAAACTTCATTCCGAAGCTATGAACGCCTTTACACGGACGAATGACGAGGCCTTCACCTTCTTCCAAAGAAGTGCGCCCAAGCAAACCCCGTCTCCTCTCGCCATAGGTTGTGGCAAGCTTTGCAGAGGATGCAACTACACTACCCTTTGAACTATTAATGACTACAACTGTCCCTTGCATCAGATGAACACCGAGTTTAAGAGGATTTCTGCGACCTGGATTATCGCAGGGCCTAACAAGACCACAAACAAAGTCGGAAAAATGAAGAAGATCAATGGAAAGAGCATTTTAATAGGGGCTTTCATCGCTGATTCCTCTGCCCGCTGCCGCCTTTTTGTCCTCACTTGCTCAGCCTGGATCCTTAGAATACTTGATATCCCTACCCCAAGTTGGTCCGCCTGAATTATGGCAGACACAAGTGAGGTAATGTCGTCTATTTTCACCCGCTCGGAAAGCTCCCGTAACGCGTCTCTCCTCGGTTTCCCTACACGTATCTCTCTGAGAACAGTCCCCAACTCTTCGGCCAGTGCACCTTTCTTCCTCTCTACCACCTTGACTAATGCAGCATCAAACCCTAACCCCGCCTCCACACTGACAGTCAAAAGGTCAAGAACGTCCGGAAGATCCCTTTGGATCTCTTTTCCCCTGCCCTTAAATTTGGACTGCATCATTGTCTCAGGTACAACCCAGCCAAGGCCTGCAGCGACAAGGGAAAACAGGAAGGCCCTACCCGGCCCGAGCCTATTTGTAAGGAGGAACACGGCAAAAGGGACGATGAAAACAGTCACCAGGCGCATGATTACGTACTCCCCGGGAGACATCTTCCATGGGTTGCCTGTGGATTCAAGCTTTACCTTGGCTGCTTCCATCACATTCCGGGGAGTTATGGAGACTACAAAACCTGAAACCTTAGTCGCGGCAGGGCCTAGGATCCGCTCTACCAATGGGCGGGATAGCTCTTGTTCACGCTCAGTGGGAACTCTGCCTAGCTCAGCGATTTGCCGAAGGCGTTCCTTTACTGAAGGCGCCCGCCTCCTGGTGAAAAAGTATATGGCAAGGCTTGTAACAGATAGAAAGGCAAACACGGAAGCCGCGATCTGCACATCCCAACACCTCTTAAATCTCGATGGCAACGATCTTACGAATCACTAAAATACCAATAAGCTCTGATAACAATGCAGTACCGACCATGACCTTCCCTGTAGGATGTGTAAAGAGAACACTTATGTACTCAGGATTTACCGTATATAGAAAAGCAGCAAGTGCACACGGGAGCACTCCTATGATTATCCCTGACATCCTGCCTTGAGTTGTCAGGGTCTTGACTTCTTGGCGCAGCTTGACACGTCCTCGTATTGTGTCTGCGATATTGTCAAGGACCTCTGCCAGATTTCCGCCTACTTGCCGTTGAATCAGGACTGCAGTAACAACAAGGTCAAGGTCTGCGCTTCCGACTCGTTTTGACAATTCCTCAAGTGCGGTCTCCGTAGGAGAACCCAGGCTCATCTCCTTCATTGCAGCAGCGAATTCCTTTGAAATAGGAGGCGACATCTCTCGGGCTACCATGTCCATAGCTTGCAGGAAACTGTACCCTGCTCTGAGTGAATTGGACATAATAACAAGAGCATCTGCGATTTGAGAGTCGAATTTGGCAAGCCTTGCGCCTTGCTTTGCTTTTATATACAGATTAGGCAGAAGCCCGCCAGCGAATGCCAGCATAAGTCCGGCCAACAAATTTCCCAGCACAAGCCAGCCGTAACCTGCTCCAACCAACACAAGAATGAGATTCAGCCCGACAAACTCTGAGCCCCGAAGGGGTATGTCCGCCCTGGCAAGTTCTGTCTCGATCCTCGAGGCATATTCCTTTCCTTCGAAGATCCTGCCGAACGCCTTCAGAACGTTTCGTGTCCACTGGTTTAATGAGCGCTTTCGCTTGTTGTCGGCCTCGCCTTGGCGTGCCTCGACTGCTTCAGGCTTGGGCGCTGCCTCACGGCTTAAGAACGTCACCAGCCTTCTCGTTATTTCGCCGCGCTCGCGGGCAAGCTTTGCCACACCAAAGGTTGCCAGCACTACGCAGATAAATACTAAAGCTGATACAAAAAGTGCAAATGCCTGTCCCGGCATATTCCAGGCTTCCCTCCCACAAGCAGATTTCACATATAATCAGTAATCAGCAAACATTCCAGGAGGCACCTTTATTCCTGATGCCTCAAATTTATCCATGAACTTCGGCCTGATGCCTGTCGCCTTGAATCTCCCTACAACCTTGCCTTTCTCGTCGACACCCGACTGCTCAAACAGGTAGATATCCTGCATGGTGATGATATCTCCCTCCATACCCAGCACTTCAGTGAGATGGGTGATCTTACGGCTCCCGTCCTGGAGCCTTGCTTGGTGCACAATGAGGTCTATAGCTGAAGCAATCTGCTCACGGATTGCTCGGAGAGGGAGTTCCATCCCTGCCATCAATGCCATGGTTTCAAGCCTTGACAGCATGTCCCGAGGCGAGTTGGCATGGCCTGTTGTCATTGACCCGTCGTGTCCGGTGTTCATTGCTTGGAGCATGTCAAGGGCCTCTCCGGACCTAACCTCTCCTACAACAATCCGGTCAGGCCTCATTCTCAAGGCATTTCTGACGAGATCCCGGATTGTAATAGCGCCTTTGCCTTCAATGTTGGGCGGCCTAGCCTCCAAAGTGACTACATGCTCCTGGTGAAGTTGCAGCTCAGCAGCGTCTTCAATAGTCACTATGCGTTCATCAGGGGGAATGAACGAGGAGAGGACGTTGAGGGTTGTCGTCTTTCCGGAGCCTGTCCCTCCCGACACGACTATATTCAGTCTTGACTTAACCGCACCTTGCAAAAACTCTACCATTGTGGGGGTCAAAGTTCCAAAGTTTATCAGGTCATCAGCAGTAAAAGGTTCCCTTGAGAACTTACGGATGGTAATACACGGCCCTACCAAAGAAACCGGAGGAATCACAGCATTTACCCTAGATCCGTCAGGAAGCCTGGCATCCACCATAGGGCTGGCTTCATCTATACGCCTTCCAATAGGCGCTACTATCCTTTCGATTATGTGCATAACATGACCTTCATCACGGAACCTGACTGCAGACTGCTCAATTCTGCCGCCCCGCTCCACATACACCTTTTCAGGCCCGTTAACCATAATCTCTGTAACGGTTTCATCCTCAAGGAGCGGAGTAATGGGACCGAATCCCATTACATCATCAATGACTTCATTTATAATCCTTGTCTTCTCAGATCGGATTATCGGGAGAGGCTCCTCATTGAGGACCACAAGAGACACCTTCTCAACCTCTTTCGCCAGCCTTTCCTTGTCCTCTGCAGATGAAACCCGCTCTAAGAGTTCTGCATCTATTTCCTTTACAAGCCTTGAGTGGATTTTTGCCTTTACTTCCAGATAGGGGTCAACAGGGACTTTAGCAGCCTGATAGGTTGATCCGCTCTCTGCTCCTTTTGTAGCAGAGCTTTGTCTCGCCTCCGGTTTGCCTTGGGGCTCCAGGACTCTGGGACGCACATTGATTCTTCCCGTGGGATGAGAGACACCCGCGGACCCTGGGTTGGTCCGCGGTTCGTCTCGCACCTCCTCCTTTACCTTTTGGAGCCTCTCTCTAAGGGACATCTACCTTCCACCTCTTAACCATGTATAAAGAACCCGAACATCCCGGCAAAAACACCGGCAACCCTTCTGCTTGGCGACAGGCTCTCACGGGACGGGCTTCCTGCCTCTGCCTTCTCAACCTTGTTCTGAGGGGTTACCGCCTTTGCCAGGTCTTTTATTGCAAGGGATATCTTAGCATGGGGGTTGCTCACAACAAACGGAACCCCTTTATTCACCGAGTCCACGACAAGCTTTCCTTCATACGGGATACTGATCTTAACCTGTCTCTTCAAAGTCTTCTCTACATCACTGATGTCCAGGCTTGATTCCCTAGACAGCCTGTTTACCACAAGTTTCACTTTGTCGTCGTCGTATCCTAAAGCGTCCATTAACTCCAGACAGATATTTGCGTTCTTAATGGCATGAAGCTCGAGAGACGTGATAAGGCACACAACATCTGCTGCATCCATCGCAGTAAGGGAAATATCCCCGAGCCCCTGTGGAAGGTCGACGACTACAAAGTCGAAGGACTCTGCCAGGATACTTAGGATAGCTTCAACATGTTTACCTGTCACTATCTCAGCTTGCTCAGGTCGAAGGGGTGACGGAAGCACGCGAATGCCGGTACTATGCGTAAACAAGCATGCTTCCACAATCTCCGGGTCGACTTCTTCTTCTCGGGCGATGTCAGCGATGGTCCTTAGCGGCACAGTATCCAGCATAATTGCTGCATCCCCGAACTGAAGGTCCAGATCGACCATGACTACATTGCGGTTGGGCTTTTTTGAAAGCTCTACTGCCAGGTTAGTGGCAACTGTAGTCTTTCCCACTCCCCCTTTGGCGCTGAATACAGTGATAATACGCCCTTCTTTCCGCTCCGGAGCAACCATTGGCATAATCCTGGCTCTTCTCTCTGCCTCAAGTTGATAAGTCTTGCGGATAGTGTCTGCGAATTCATCGCCAAATACGGGTTTAACCAGGTAATTCCTGGCGCCTGCAGCCATTGCTTCCCTCAGGCACTCAGGGTCGCCTTCAACCAACAATACTATTACGCTGCTCATAGGGGCTTCTACGCTGATTGCGCGGGTCGCTTCTAGCCCTCCCATGACAGGCATGTCTATGTCCATTAAAACGATGTCCGGTTTCAGTTTCTTTGCAAGAGTTACAGCTTCCAAGCCATTGGCGGCTTCACCTATCGCGGTAAAGCCTTCATGAGTTGACAGGAGTTCTCTTAGGTGCTTTCGAGTCTCATCATTATCGTCGGCTATTATGATCTTAATGGAGGATTCTCTCATTTTCTTCACTTCCCACACACACCGGTTTCGGATACTCCCGGATATCGTGACTTGGCCTGTCTCCGTCCGGCATCTCTTCTCCTAAGATGTCTTCTCCGGTTACAATCTCACCAACCTTCACTATCCTCGGAGTTATTAAGATGATAAGCTCAGTTTCGCCTTTCTCGAATCTTTCACTCCTAAACAGGGGGCCTAAAATAGGTAGGTCTCCAAGGATCGGAAGCTTCCTTACGATCTTGGCCTCAGTGTTCTGAATCAGGCCGCCGACTGCAATGGTCACATTGTCCTCAACTATGAGATGAGTAGATGCCTTCCTCATCCTGAGTGCAGGAACAGTCGCACCTCCTATGTCCAGAGCGTTGCTCCAGTCAAGAGATGAAACCTCAGGTTCGAGGTCAAGGACAATCCTGCCATTTGCATCCACAACAGGGAGCATCTTAAGCTTCACCCCATAAGGGCGCCACTCAAAGATCACTCTACCGTCCGCCTGTCCCATATAGACAGGGATTTCGCCACCTACCAGGAAGTTCGCTTCTTTCCCGCTCACTGTAAGGAGGCTGGGAGCTGCCAGGATACTTGCTAAGTCCTGGCTTACCAAGGTGTCCAAGACTACCCGGATCGGACTGAGTCTCCATAACTCTCCCAAAATGCCATCTAACGGCAGCCTCACCTGCCATACATCTTCCGGGCTCGCGCCCTTGGCATTGCCATCCTCCAGCCTAAGTGCGGAAGTCCACTCTCCGAACATGAAAGAACCTACACTAAGCGCACCATCAATGAGACTGCCCCAAGATATTCCCAGGTTTTTCAACGCGCCGCTGTTAACCTCCACCACTTGTACTTGCAATAGAACTTGCAAGGGGTTTTTGATTTCCACCAGGTTCACCACATCCTGGCTGAACAAAGAAGCAATCCTATTTACCCTCTCCAGGTCGTTTTGAGATTCTACGTATCCTTCAAGTAGGAGTTTACCGTCAACAGAGCGCACAACCACTTCAGACAGTCCGATGTACTCTCTAACCAGGTCTTCCAAAGTGACCTCAGGAGCAGGTTCAGGCATTTCGGACAGAGGAGGAGCGGTTTCAGGCGGATCCGCCGGAGGCTCCTCTGCTACCCTGATGATATTGACTACCTTTTCAGTGTAGAGCTTTGCTACCGCTTCCGCCCTCACCTTAGAATACTCATCTATGACTTCCCCTTCTAAAAGCGCAGTGCCGTCTACGACCATAACGCCTATATTAGGGTCACGAAGCGCATCAACTATCTTGCTTTTGAGTTCTTCGTCAGAGTCTTTCTCATCAGGAGTTTCATAAAGGAGAGCCTCTGTCTCATCTGCCTTTACATCAGTACCGGCTGCTTCAAAGCCAGGAGTTAGCTCGTCTGGGCTAACTTGAGCCTCCTGACCGTCGTTTTCATCTCCATCATCTTCAAGTGGCGGAGGAACCACGACATCTATAAAATTCAGCACTTTCTGTGAAAAAAGCTTCGCAAAGCTTTCAGCGCGTTCCGCATCGCTCTCCCTATCTACCGTACCTTCAAGAATTACAGCATCCTTTACTACGCGGACAGCGACTCCATCTATCCCCATGCTGGCTTCTATTTCAGATGGGTCCGGCTCAGGCAAAGACGGCGCGATTGCCGGACGAAGTACTGTTATCATGTTAAGGACATTATCTGAATACGCCCTCCCTATCTTATCTGCCCTTTCATACTCGTCATCAGTCTGGCATATCCCTTCCAGAAGCAACGTGGATCCTGCAAACCGAACCATCACTTCGGGAAGGCCGATGACTTCAGAAATCTCTCTGAGGAGTTCCTCATTATCCTCTAAGACCCTTACATCATATCCGGTGCATCCTGTAGAATCCCATACATAAAGGGTGGTTCTGCCGAGAGATTTGCCGTTTACGATAAGCTCTGTCTTGGAGACTACGAGCACATCTACGATGTTAGGATCTGCAACTGCCACCCTTACCACGCCGTCTACAGGCAGGATTCTGGAACACCCGACAACGATTCCCAATCGCTTGCTCACAGCTAATGATGAAAGGTCTTCCATCTGATCTGTGGAGACCGCTAATACCGGCTCTCCATAAGCCTTTACCGCCGGAGCACACAGGACCAAAACTATGCCAAGGACAAAAACTGACATTATCCTCTTATGGAGCGGCAGTTCGCCTTGCTTGCCATTGCCGAAAACCATTATTGGGCCACCTCCCCGTCTTCAATCAGAGTGACGTAGGTGGTCTGAGTTCCTCTGATTACTTCAACTATTGCCGGCGCTGCCTCTATACCGGAGGCTGAATCCGTTCCGCTCGGCCTTGAGCTCGTCGAACCTTTACTTAACGGGGTGACTGCGGGTCCTGAAGGAGGCACTCCAGGAGAACTACTCGAAGCTGAAGGCCGAGCCGAAGCGGAACTTGCACCGGATCGGGGAGGTGACCAACCTTTAACTTCACGCAAGATATCATACTCGGCTATGCCCTGGCCTTTTGTTGCTGTTGCGAACAGAGGGCGCAAGGCAAGGCGCAGTTTACCGATTCTTTCAGCAAGAACCAGCTTTTCCGCATCACTTGGCGAAACAGCCAAGGTGACACTTGTGCTGACTTTGGCTTTGCCCTGGGTTTTATCTTCTGTCTCTTGAGCTACAGCCAGCACTTGAATGTCTTCTAACACCGTGAAAGCGACATCCCCGGTTTCCCCTACTCCGCTGGCTGTGACAATAATGTCTACCCTGTCTCCGGGTTTGACAAACCCTGCAACCCCTACAACCTCATCCACAGGGACTGCAACCGCTCTCATGTCGCGAGGAACAGCAGCTACAAGGCCGATCTTCTCCTCATCGCTATAGAGCCTGTCTATAAGGATTTGCTCGCCTTCAAGGATTTCGTATTTTGTTATTAATCCCAGAATATCTTTTACATTACGCACAGCTTTTGGATGAGCTGCCTCTTCAGGGACTTCCTTGACATAGATTAAGTCCTGTGTAATCTTGGTCCGTGGAGGGATAGCTGATTTTGCAGCAACGACAGTGACAGTCGTTATAGGCGTAGGAGCAGGCTCCATCGTCTTCCCAAGATATATGTAAACACTGACTGCAGCGATTAACCCAAATGCAATTGCAAGTACCAGCATCAATCTACTGCCTCTCATCCAGCCCCCTCCTCTCACCTAGCCTTCAAGACGACATGAAACAACTCCGTAATCGTTTATGTTTCCCAGGTCTCCGTCTGCCGCCCACTTGATGAATCTCCCGGTTACTTCACACTCATTTCCTTTTCCGCCGACATCTTCCAGGAAGAACGCGGCAAAACCGGTAAGTATCACTCCGCTTCGGCCTTTCACGTTTAAAGAATCAACAACAGGCACAAGAAGGACTCTTGGACATCCTTTAACAAACCGGTCATGTGTGCATTTCGGCTCATGGGTGCATCCTGCTATACGGGAATTAATCCCCGTCACTGTAGGGCCGGCCATGTTACCCGGTTCAGTCTCTATGATTGTAGGGACTTCATCTCCTACCTCAAGCCTTTCCTGGTACCCGTACATGATGTTGTCCAGATAATTAGATGCTCCGCGACCGCCCAAGGCCAACGCACCGAAGTTCCCGGGGCCGGCGTCATCAGATTTGTTGCTTGGACTGTACTTTAGGGTGTAGACTTCACCGAATACGAAATCCTGGTGGACTACGCCAAAAGGAGCTGCACCTGTCAAGCCTTTTGTCGCACCTATACTTGCCTTAGCACTTGCAGTCACCTCAGCAGACGAAAACCCGAGTATTCTGGCGAAACCCAACGGAACGAGGCGCGAAGTTGTAACTCGGATGCTGCGTCCGTCAGGCAGCACTTCGGCTGCTACATGCCCTTCTTCTACTCCGTTGCTCATTGCGTAGGCTTCCGCTTCTCCAACAGCCTTCCCATGGTCCCCGGGAAGCTCCTGGACACCTGCTAAGGCTGCAGCATCAGCGGCGTTGGACAGCAGAACCTTGTTGTAATACAGGACGCCGACATCTATAACAAGAGCGGCGATTCCCAGAATCAATACCATTGCACACGCCACTATAACTGTTACGCTGCCGTTTTCGTTATTCAGGAAACTCCGGAAAACCCGTCTCACCCTAATCATCCCTTCCGGAGACATACATCTTACTCCACACGCATCGTCGTGACACCTGATACCCAGTGCGGATCAGACAGGATCTTGTCCATAAACGGCATCACTATGTCTACGGGATATTGCACCCTGACCGTTAACTGGCTGCCTCTCAGCCGCTCACCTGGCGAAGGCGATACAGTTATAACGACTTTTTCGGTATCCAAAGTCCCTGCTGCATCCATTACTCTCTGGATTATGAATTCATCAGCAGCCCCGACAACACCGATCCTCGCGCCTTCGCGAGATGCATGCGATACGACAAGCTGGGCACTGAGAACACGTCCGAACTCTACAATGCCGGTGAGGAGGAAAAGAAGCATGCTAAGGACCAAAGCCATTTCAACAAGGGCCTGTCCACTGTCGTCCTTTAGCCAAGAAGTCGCAGTCAGCTTCTTCACGTACTGCCCCCTCCGTTGATCCTGCATTCAAAATGCCATAGGCGAAAAATCCGTTATGATTGCAATAACCATTCCCACGCTGATAGCTACTGAATAGGGGATTTTAAAGCCTGAAGTGCGCATTGTAGCCAAAGAGTCAGCCCGCCCAAAATTCCTGAGAGCCAGTCCGAGAGTTCCGGGCAAAATCCGCCCGATGACACCTGCAAGCCAACCTAGACATCGCATTAAGAACCCACCGAGCTGTCCATGCCTCAAAAGGACAACTGCAGATATGAGTCCGCCTGCTATGGCACCGTACAACATGGAAAAGGCTGCGCCTTTTACACCGAAGAAAGCACCGATTACTCCGAGGAACTTCGCATCTCCTGCGCCTATCCAGCCTAAGGCAAACGGTATAAATAGGATACCTATCCCTGCAATCATCCCCAGACATGACTTGGCAAACCCTTGGATTCCTCCGGAAACAGCTCCCAGAACAAGTCCAACTGCCGTGCCTGCGAACACCAGGGGGTTCGGGATCCGCCTTTCCTTGCAGTCAAACCATACTGCTATAAGCGCTATTGAAGTTGCGATGTAAACTTCAAGCATTGACGTCACCTGCAACATCTATTCAACGACCTGTACCGGGATTTCAAGTGCATACAGCGCTTGGACAGCAAATCCCAAGACATACACTGTACCTATTGCTGCCAAAGCTATAAGCGCCAGAATAAGGGCATATTCCGTCAGCCCTTGACCGTTGTCGTCTGATAGGAGAACTTGATAAGCCTGCGTCATTGCCAGCCCCTCTCTCACCGGTGCTGTTTTGGAGACACCGCCCTACCGGAGGGGACGGTAGGGTTCGGTTCCAATACTGGTAAACAGATATTACTCGGTGTAGCCCTTGTGGAGTAAGCAAATATCATTGTCAGTCATACTAGCCATCTTGCGACGTTGTTTCTTCCCCCAGCTTTGCGTTAACGTCTTCAAATATACCCTTTATGCCGCCACCGAGAGCACCAAGTGCTACTATGACTGCTACAGCAATCAGAGCTATAATCAATCCGTACTCTACCATTCCTTGTCCGTCTTCTTCATAAAAAAGTCTCTTCAGCACTGTCATGACACCTCCTTCCGTCCAGTGTGCCCGACGGCCGCTGAGAGACTTTTGGAATCAGCCTATAAAATCTGCTATGATGCAAGGTCAGGCAAGACCGCGTAATCCATGGTTGGCTGAACCGATATCCCCAATGCGGCCTGCCGAAGAGACTTTATAAAAAGAAACCTGCTCACGCGTTGCCACATGAGCAGGTACCGACAGACAGTCCCTTCTCTTCGGCAACCCGGCTATCGTAGCCAGAACCCCTCCTGGCCTTAGACCCGTGGCTTTGCGTCCCCGCCTTTCGACGAGTTTGCCTTTATCGGGAGAAATTATCATTCAATTCCGGAGGATTCGACTCCTCCGCACAATAAATATTAGCATAGATGGAAAGACCTTACTACTGGACTTAAGACTCATTCTTTCTAGGTCTTCGGTTGTAGGCATTTAGGCCTGCCTAACAAAAAACCCTGTTGTAACCGCCCATACAGCAGCTTCTGTCCTTCTTGACATTCCTAACTTTCGGAGAATACTGCTGATGTGGTTCTTGACAGTCTTCTCACTTATCATTAATCTCGCTGCGATATCACGGTTGGATTCGCCTTCTGCAACCAGGGCCAGGACTTCAATCTCCCTTGCAGTAAGCTTGTCCCTTCCATCCCATTTTTCAGCGAATCGCCCGGGCTCCTCATGAGACTCAGGCCCCGGCATCCTGCTGCCCTCACCCGGCAACCTAAGGATCGAAGCTGCGTACTCAGCCATGGTTACATCAAATCCCCGGAGCCTGAAAAGCTCATCCACAAGGACCTTAGCCACTCCCGACGACACGGCAAGCTTGCCTGAGGCCACTGACCTCATCACATAATTCAATTCTTCTCCGTCGGCCAGGCGGTCAACACACCCTAAAGCTCCGGACAAAAACGCCTTCAGGACGTATCTGCCTGCCTCGCTTGGATGATTCGCTCCGGTGATTACCAAGACACAGCTGCATTCTGCAAGGTCTGCTATGGCTTCCCACGTTTTTCCGTGGTGCCCTGAAAGGCCTACTATTACTACTTTAGGTTGTGTTTCCCTTGCAAGGGCTATTGCATCTTCCGGGGTCTCAGCTTCTCCTATAATTTCAAAGCCTTGCTGTCCTTCTATGTTCTGTCTGATGCCGGATCTAAAAAGCGGACTTGCGTCTGCTATCAATACGCGGATCTGACAAGACTCATTGCTTTGCCCGCGAATCGTCAAGACCGCTCAACTCCCTACCTCTACTTTCGCAGAAACAAAACTAAAAACCTAAGCCCTTCCAAAACAATCTGGCTTTGGCCATAAAACTCTCCTTTGCGGCAAGAGCAGCCTCAGAACCGGGCTCTATCGGCACATACTCTCCGTTTCTTTTCAATGATTCCTGTGCCTTCTCAAGGACACTCACAACCCTGGCACCGCTTGCTGCGTCAGTCTGAGGATGCTTGCCTTCTCTGATACATTCGAGGAAGTGAAGGCACTGGTTGCGAAGGGGTTCACTCATCTTAAGCTTAGGGATATAAACATCGCCATAGGTGAAGGTGTATTGAAACTCGGAAAAACCGTTAAGAGGGTCATGGCCGTTGGATGCGTCTCCCCCGTTTTCCATTCCATTCGAAGGCACCCTTGAATTTTCACGTTTTCTCAACAGAGCTCGCCTGGAGTTTACACCTTTGCTGTACACCTTAACCTTCTCCAAGGCTTCTCCGTCGTCAAACACGATCATCTTCTTTTCCCCGATGATCGTTGTCCTGCTGGCTTTGCACGGGTCCAACCAGCTGACATGGATATTTGCGATTACGCCTGACGCGAAGCACAGCGTTACAAAGACTACGTCTTCTACACCTTCATTAACAAAGGCTTTGCCGGTAGCAGCGACGCTCACCGGTTCTTCCTCAAGGAGGTACAGCAGGCTCGCAATATCATGAGGGGCTTTATCCCACAACACACTGACATCTTCCCGTACAATACCCAGGCTTGTCCTAGTAGAGTGCAGGTAAAAGATCTTCCCTAGCTCACCGTTGCGAATGTACTTCTTCACAAGGCGCATGCCCGGATGATAATCCATGATATGTCCAACCATCAAAACCCTGCCAGTCTTTTCAGCTATGTCAACAAGTTGATAGCCCTCTTCCGACGATAAGGTGAAAGGCTTTTCCACAAGCACATGTTTCCCTCGCAACAAACATTCCCTGGCTATAGGGTAATGATTCGCCGGAGGCGTAGCAATCACCACTGCATCTATCTTAGGATCGCCTGCAATATCTCTGTAGTTCTTAGTCAACTTAATTAACGGGTATCTTTCACGAATAGAAAGCAGAGTCTCGGGATTTATGTCGCAACAGGCTACAAGCCTTGCGCCGGAGATCTGCGCAAAATTCCGAACATAGTTCCTTCCCCAGTTGCCACACCCTATTAGTCCGACATTTATCACTTGATTGATAGCCTCCCGCACCCCATGCCCTAAATCCGTCTTGAAACCGGTTAACACCGTCACAGGCACTTCTTTGATTATCAAGCAAGACTTTAGCAAACCATGTCTAATGCTATTTCTACATGGTATTTAGGATTTCCTCTTTCTATTATGTCCTCACGCAATCCGAAAGGTGTCGAATTATGAGTTTCCAGGGCGAAACTTGTAGCTAGAAAGCATCCCTCTTGAGAGCATCAACTCTGTCCAGCTTCTCCCATGGGACATCGCCTTCCGGCAGGTCAGTCCTGCCGAAATGCCCGTAAGCAGCCAGCGGGCTGTATATAGGCCTCTCAAGCCGGAAATGGTCGATTATCGCTGCAGGCCTTAGATCAAAGTGCTTCCTGACAAGCCTCAGTATCTCTTCATCAGGGATCCGTCCGGTCCCGAAGGTTTCTACATCAATGGATATAGGCTCAGCCTTTCCAATGACATAAGCCACCTGTACCTCGCATTTATCTGCAATACCTGCAGCCACCAGGTTTTTTGCCACCCACCTGAGTGCATAAGCCGCAGTCCTGTCGACCTTAGTCGGGTCCTTGCCTGAGAAGGATCCGCCGCCATGACGGGCAGCGCCGCCGTATGTATCTACAATAATCTTGCGCCCGGTCAGGCCTGAGTCAGCTTGCGGGCCGCCTATTACAAACCTTCCGGTTGGATTCACGTAGATATGCGTTCCGTCATCCATGAGGCTTTCAGGGATAACCGGACGAATGACATTTTCCAGGATATCTTCCATAAGGGTGTCGTACCGGACATCGGGATCATGCTGGGCTGCTATGACTACCCCTGCTATCCTTTTCGGGATGTCTCCTTCGTACTCTACGGTGACCAGAGACTTCCCGTCAGGCCTCAGATACTCCAAGGTCCCGTCTTTACGGACATCTGCCAGCCTTTTCGTGAGTTTATGCGCAAGGACTATAGGCATCGGCATAAACTCAGGCGTCTCGGAAGTGGCAAAACCGTACATAAGCCCCTGATCTCCGGCACCGAGCCAACTGTATCCCGATTCATTGGTCACGCCTGCTGCCTCCAGCTGTCGTGCCTCAAGAGACTTGTTAACACCTTGAGCGATATCGCTTGACTGTCCGTTTATGGATGTGATAACCCCGCAAGTTTCAGCATCAAACCCGTACTTCGCCCTGGTATATCCGATATCCATCACTGTCTCGCGGACTATGTCAGCGACCTTTGCCATAGTGTGCCAGCATGGTGTAGTTATCTCACCCATCACTAAGACAAGGCCGGTAGTCGCTGCAACTTCACAAGCCACTCTGGCGCCAGGGTCCTCTTTAATGATTGAATCCAGTATCGCATCTGCTATTTTGTCGCAGAGCTTGTCTGGGTGGCCTTCAGTAACCGACTCTGAAGTCACCAGCCGCCTGTACTTGCCTTGACTTTTGCACGGTTGTCTTTCCACAGCACGAACCCCCTTTTCAGCGACAACATATAAAAAAGCCCCTCCCGTCATCGGGAAGAGCAAATTAGCCTCTCATCTCCCAGAACGGAAGTTCTGCAGGACTTGGCACCGTGCAGACTGACAAGGAGCCTGTCGGTTGCCGGGTTTCATTGGGCCCGCCCCTCCACCACTCTTGATAAGAGCTGTCCTAATGATATTCATTTTGTAGGAGTACCGTTAATATTATACTACCCAGCTTGTGGAAACGCAACCATTGCCTGCGCCCAGGCGTTACGGCATGTGAGAAAGACCGAGCACGTCCTGCTGCTCCTTCGTCAGCGCTTTGGCTTTGCGCTCTCTCATAGGCTTAGAGGCTTTCTTAGGAGAGGTCAGTTCGCTAATCCAGCGCACAAAAGCCTTTCCTCCGTCTTTACCGTCAGATGCAAACTCAAGACACTGTGAAAGGAACTCCTGCACATTACCGTCGAGCATAGGCTCGCCTCGAGCGACAAATATCCTTTCATGAACTGTGGCAATGGTACCTTCTTCCGCGGTGAGGAGCTCCTCGACTATCTTTTCACCCGGACGCACGCCGGTAAACACGATCTCAATGTCGTAATCAGGATCAAAACCTGAAAGCCTTACGAGGTCACGGGCAAGGTCAACAATCTTTACAGGCTCGCCCATGTCGAGGACGAAGACTTCGCCTCCTTTTCCCATGGCTGCAGCCTGGATCACGAGTTGGACAGCTTCGGGAATGGTCATGAAATAGCGCACCATATCAGGGTGGGTCACAGTAATAGGGCCGCCCTTCTCGATTTGGCGCTCAAACAGCGGAATGACGCTGCCTCTACTCCCGAGGACGTTTCCGAACCGGACAGCCATAAACTTAGTGGAACTCCGCTTAGCCAAAGCCTGAATCAAGAGTTCAGCTGCTCTTTTGCTTGCTCCCATAACATTGATGGGATTGACCGCCTTGTCAGTGGAGATCAGGACGAATCTTTCAACTCCGGTCCTGTCCGCAGCACTTGCCACATTCCATGTTCCCAAGACATTGTTGTGGATGGCTTCTTCAGGGTTGGATTCCATGAGCGGAACATGTTTATGGGCAGCTGCGTGAAATACTACATCAGGCTTGTACCACGAAAAGACCCGGTCAATCCTCTCTTTGTTTCTGATATCTGCAATAATCGGGATTGTATGTATCTCAGGAAAAGTCTCATGAAGCTCTATATCAACCTCGAATATATCGTTTTCTCCATGTCCGAGCAGTATAAGCCTTCTGGGATTAAACGAGGCTACTTCTATTGAGAGTTCTCTGCCGATGGATCCGCCGGCACCTGTGATAAGCACTGTCTTACCCGACAGATACCTGCCTATCTTCTCTAAGTCCCGCTTGACTTCTTCCCTTCTTAAAAGGTCTTGTATCTCTACAGCCCGGATTCTGCTGATATCCAACGTACCGTCAAGGATCTCATATACGCCGGGGATAGTCAGGACCTTCACGCCCAGGCCGTCGCAGGAGCGGACTATCTCCCGCACAACTGTTCCCGGAGCGGAAGGCATAGCTATTATGACTTCTTCTATATTATACGACTCGACGAGATCAGGGATATCTTTTGTGGTGCCCAGCACTCTGTAGCCTGCAACTATGTACCCTTTTTTTGACAGGTCGTCATCAACGAATCCGACTACCTCTTGGCGCACGTCAGGATGAGACCTTAGTTCCCTTGCAGCCATAACCCCGGCTTCACCTGCACCGGCTATTAAGATCTTGCGGGTCTTTCCGCATGCAGCTTGCTCTAACCCTGCCCTCTTTATGTGCCTGGCTGCAACCACATACTTCGCCCACTCCCGCCTCATCCTCATCAAAAGACGGATTCCGCCTGTTAGGAATAGATTCAAAGACCAGGCCATGAAGATTATACTGCGGGGAAAACCTGTAGGCTCCAATGCATAGAGGATTATGTAATCAAAAACCGATGCGACTGACCCTGCCCCCGCAATCACTAACGCCTCTCTGACGCTTGCAAACTGCCAAAGACGGCTATAGAGTCCGGATATGTAGTAGATGCAAAGGCGAACAGCCAGAAGGATAGGAAGCCTCCTTGCCACAACGGACACGTATGGAAGCGCCCGAGACGTGCTGAAGTCAAAGCGGATAAGCATTGCTAATGCAAAGCTTACCATTACACATACTACATCGCCTATAACAAGGCCATACTTTCTAATCCTATAACCCAACCAGCCCGTCGCCTCCAAAATTGTCGAATCGCCTCAGAAAATCAATCATCTTAGCGAATATTATCAGTATCGATGTGTACGATCGTAATTCGCCACATGAAACTTAAACTCCTTCATATTGCGTAGGTGGGGAAATGTGAAATAAAATACTGGTGTTAACTCCTTGAAGTTAATTCATCTCTTAGCAGGAATATTAGAGGATTTGGTGAATTTTATATTCAAACACCTTTGGCTGTTACCCTTCGTAATTATGTTCACTCTTGGGAACTAACAAGTTCTTCCCGTATAGACCGATAGACCGTTGAACCAGCCGTATTGAAAGTTGAAACGGCCATACTGGCAGTTGAAACAGGCATATTGACCACTGAACGGTCCCGTGATGATTCACTGTGTTATCTAATTGTTTAACAATGCCTAGAATGAGAGGATAAGTCATGTATCGAAAAGTACTAACAGTAACCTGGGCTCTGGTACTTATACTTACACTATTCCCCGCAAGCCACAATCTGTGTCTTGCACAAACCGAGACCCCGGCGTATTCTCTGACCGGCTATGAGTACATTGTAAGGCCCGGAGACGTGCTGGAGATAACAGTATGGGGCCATAGCGACTTGTCAGGTACAGTTACTGTCGATGAAGAAGGAAAAATCTCGTTGGCAGGACTCCCTGGGGATATTCGTGTTGCAGGCATGAAGATCTCAGAGGTCCAAGCCGGTCTTACTGACATGCTCACCTATTACTTGAGAAATCCCGTAGTCTCTGTAACGCTGAGAGAAACAAGGATGATAAGAGTCACTGTCATCGGGTCTGTGCGTTCACCCGGGGTCTATTCCTTCCGCTCAGAACCCACTGTCATCAGCGCTTTAGCTTCGGCAGGCGGATATCTGGCAGAAGCAGACCTGACTCAGGTAAGGATTACCGGAATGCGCGCGACAGATTCGACAATTTCCGACGCAGGATTCCGGTCCATAACCGTCGATATAGAAAAAGTCCTCTCCGGCGAGAAGGAGATGTCACAAGAACCGGGATTTATCCTTGCAGACGGAGATATCGTTTATGTTCCCGGGAGAGCCAGGACCGTATCTGTCCTCGGTGAAATCCAAAGGCCCGGTGTTTACAACATCGACACAACCGGAGAAGGAACAAGCTTATTCGATATCATCGCAGCTGCAGGGGGTCCAGGCATTAATGCTGACACAAGCTGCGTCAGAGTCACACGAATCATCGGCCAGACATCCCATACGCTGGAAATAGATCTCGATGCAGGTGACAGCGCATTCAAGCTTTTGCCGGGTGATGCCATCTATGTGCCCCGAGCAATCAGGGTTCAGGTCCTGGGGCAAGTGAAAAATCCGGGAAGCTATCAACTGAAAGCTAAATCCACCCTTATCCATGCCATAGCTCAAGCAGGCGGAACTCTTGATTCTGCAGATACCTCTTATATTTCACTGCACAGGGCCGGCGGCGAGGGAGGGATCTTTACGATTGACCTCGACCTTGCCCTGACGGGCAAACTCCCACAAGAAGACTTGATCCTGGAGGACCAGGACACCATTATCGTTCCGGAAGTTATTCGTGAAGTTTCAGTCCTCGGCGCAGTGAACCGGCCCGGAGTCTACAGAATCCATAAGAATTCCCGGATTCTTGAGGTTTTGGCCCAAGCAGGAGGGATATCCGACGACGGAGACGGTGCTTCGGCAATCCTTACCCGCAGGCTTGAATCCGGAGAGACCCAGCGCCTGGCGATCGATTTAGAAGAGCTCCAAAGTGCAGCAGGAGAAGGGGATAACCTCCCTGTCTACGATGGAGACATAATCTATGTTCCTAAAGCCATAACCGTGATGGTGCTTGGCAAAGTAAAAGGGCCCGGAGCCTATACTCTCAGGTCAACAGGCAAACTGATGGATGCCATATCCCGGGCAGGCGGAATCTTGCCGGACGGAGACCAAACAAGTGTTACGCTGACTCGTAACGATGACGGCGAACAAGAAGTCCGGGAATTCGATATTAAAGCAATTATGGCAGGTGCGAACGAGCTCAATATCAGCCTTATGGACGGGGACATCATCTTCGTGCCTGACCTTGTCCGTGAAATATCTGTTTTGGGAGAAGTGGCGCGTCCCGGGGTCTACCAAATAAGAGATGATTCAACTCTCTTAGAATGTCTTGCACAAGCAGGCGGAATTACCGAGATGGGAGATGCCACAGCTGTTCGTATCACAAGATATGCCGAAGACGGAACCCATAATACATACTCGATTAATACAGACCGTATAGACACTCAGGCCGGCGCAGGGCTTCTCCGTGTTATGCCCGGAGATATCATCTACGTCCCCAGGGCCATCTCCGTACAGGTGCTGGGCGAAGTGGCGCGGCCGGGCGTATACCGAATGAAAGCAGGCAGCCGTGTGTCAGATGCCATAGCGCTTGCAGGAGGGCTGACAGATGACGCAGATGGTGAGCAGGTAGTAGTAACAAGCAGGAATATGCATGCCGATTCGGAACAGGCAGATACCGTATACTCTGCTACCGGTACCGCCTACGTCACACCCGGCACTGACAACCTAGAACCTGATCTAGACAACGGCGTGCGCATTGTAGATGTAACCCGCATCTTCATGGGAAGCAATCTTTCGGATAACACTTCCCTTCTTGACCAGGATACAGTCTTCGTCCCGAAGCTCAGCAGAGAAGTGGTGGTCGTCGGTGAAGTAGAGCGGCCAGGCCTCTACAAGCTGCCGAGGGGCGCGAAGCTGATGGATGCCATAGCCACAGCAGGAGGGCCTACGAAGCGCGCTGCCCTTGAAGCGGTATGCATATTTAGAGAAGGCCGGGTTACCGATGGCGAGCAAGTCGTCATCGGTCATGATAATCTCTTTTTCACAGGTAAAGCTGAAGAGAATCCGTTAATTGAAGGAAAAGACATCGTGTATGTTCCTTCCACAAACAAAATTGACTGGGATCGGGTGTTTTCGTTCCTGTCCGGCCTTAAGCTGATTAAGGACTTGTTCATAAGGTAGGAGAGATAGTCTGGAAATGGATAATATGGATTATGAAATTGACCTCTTGGAAATGCTGCGAGTCTTGGCTCGGAGGGCATGGCAGATTGCTGCTTTTGCGGTACTATGCATGGTAGCAGCCTATTTCCTGAGCTCGAAGATGCCCAGGATCTATGAAGCTACTTCGACGATTATGGTACAAAGCGACTCCGCAGTCATGTCCATCCCGTTTCTCCAGGATGCAGCAGGATCTTCATCTGTGAATATACGGAATTACGCTGAGTCCCTGAAAAGCCGTACCATGATAGAAGCGACTTTAAACCGATTAGGATGGCTGGACTCGCCCAACGGAGACTCTGTGAAAGCATGGCAGGATAGCCTCTCGGTTCAACAGGTTCAGGGAACAGACATAGCCAGGCTGTCAGTGGAAAGCAGTGACCCGGCGAAGGCGGCTATGTTCCTTAATGCATTGGTAGAGGTGTTCCAGGAGCGTACTCAACAGATGAACCAGGAATCTGCAAAATCAGCAAAGGATTTCATCGCAGAACAGATGGCAATCGCTGAAGAGCGCTTGAAAGAATCGGAAGACGCGCTTCTCGAGTATAAAGAAACAACCGGATTGATCGAGCCGTCATCCGAAGTCAGAGCCATAATCGAGAAGATCTCTGACATAGACCGGCTCATGTCTCAGGCTGAGGTAGAACTCCAAGCAGTTAGATCCAGACAAGAAAAGCTCTATGAAATCGCAAGAGAAATAGATCCGACTATTGTTTCGTCCACAACCATAGTCAATAACCCATTAGTCCAGCAGCAGAGACAGATCCTGACTCAACTCGAAGTGGATTTGGCTGCTGCTCTTAAAGAGTATACAGAAAACCACCCTATTGTGATCGGGCTTATGGCCCAAATAGATGAGGTTTCTGCTAAGCTCCAAGAAACTATTGAGAAGGTCATTGGATCGGAAACTATGTCGCTTAACCCGGTGTACCAGGATGTCACAAGAGAGCTCGTTTCTTCACAAGGGGCCATAGTCGAGCTTGAAGCGAAAATCGCAGCCCTTGACAGCTCACGCAAGCCCATCGAGGCTGAACTTGCCTCGGTTCCTGAAAAGGAAATCGCCATCGCAAGACTGGAAAGAAACCGGCGTGTAAACGAAGAGGTATACATAATGCTCCGTTCAAGATATGAAGAGATGAGGATCTCAGAAGCAATGAAGGTTTCCGGCATCTACGTACTTGATGAAGCCGTTGTACCTACTGTTCCTGTCAAACCCAGAAAACTCCTTAATACGGCTATAGCAGGCATACTTGGGTTTTTCGTAGCAGTCGGCGCAACCTTCATACTGGAACAGATGGATAGGACCATTAAAAGCGTGGAAGAGGTCGAGGTTATCCTAGGTGCTCCGGTACTCGGGACTATCCCTCATTTTAGCTTGGTAGAACGGATAGAACGGGTACAAAAGCGGAGAACCGGAGAAAAGCGCACCGGAAAAAGGTTTATTGGATAGCAACGATTCATCCGTGTTTGGAGGATAAGTATGGGTTTATTTGGACGACAAAGGAAGAACTCTGATGAACTCTCAGAACTCATCATGCATTATGATCCCAGATCTCCGGTGTCTGAAGCCTTTCGGACACTCAGGACTAATCTAGAGTTCGTGTCGCCGGGAAAGAGATTGAACTCCATATTGATTAGCAGTGCTGGGCCTAATGAAGGGAAAAGCATAGTTGCTGCAAATCTTGCAATATCATTGGCTCAAGCCGGCAAGCAAGTGATCCTTGTCGACGCTGATTTGCGTAGGCCCATGCAACATAAGCTATTCTCGTTGCCTAATAGAGCAGGACTTACCACCTTGCTTGTAAAAGATGAAAAAGAGACGGTAAGCCAAGATACGCCGGTGCCCGGCCTTAAGGTTATTACCAGCGGTCACCTGCCTCCTAACCCTTCGGAACTCATTGCATCAAGCAGAATGGATTCTGTAATAGGTTTTCTTGCAGATAGCGCAGATATCGTCATATACGACTCTCCTCCTATGGCGGTAGTAACTGATGCGACTCTCCTTGGGGTAAAGCTTGATGGGGTGCTCTTAGTAGTAAGGCTGGGGATTACATCACGAGATGCGGCGAAAAAGACCCGAGAGCTGTTGACTACATCCCGGGCAAATGTCTTGGGAGTAGTAGTCAACGATATGACACACAGACACGGTCACGGTCATCATTATTACTACTATTATTACTACGGTGATAATGAGAATGAACACGACTGAGACTCCGGGTGATACGAGGGGCGATGTCGAGTGACAGTGGTTTCCCCATGAAAGGCTATGTAGATATCCATGTTCATATTCTTCCCGGGTTTGATGACGGCGCAAAAACTGAAGAGGAAGCAGTAATCATGGCTGATATCGCTTCAAAGAGTGGGACAATGAAGGTTGTGGCAACACCTCACGTTGATCCCTCCGGTCTTGCGCCAAACTGTTCCAAAGCCCAATCAGTCAGGGAAACAACCCTCTGCATTCAGGAATCTATTGATTCTCATGGTATTCCCGTGGAAGTCGTGCCCGGGATGGAAATAGCGATAGCTCCCGGCCTCGTTGAACATCTTATTCGCGGCGCAATAATACCGATTTCAAACAGTACAAGATACGTCCTTGTTGAACTCCCATTTCAGTCGATCCCTTCATATGCGGAAGACGAGATCTTCAACATGGCTGCACACGGATACATACCCATTATCGCCCATCCGGAAAGAAATGTAGAAGTCATCCGTAACCCCAATGTCTTAATGCCGTTTCTTAAGGCAGGCGCATTAACACAGGTTAACGCAGGGAGCCTCTTAGGAAGAGGAGGACGGGCTTCTCAAGAGGCTGCGGAGATCCTTATTACACACGGCTTCGCTCACATTATAGCCAGTGACGGACACTCACCTAGATCCCGGAGGCCTCGACTGAATCAGGCTTTTGAGGCTGCGTCACGCATTGTGGGTGAAGGCGAAGCTCTGAAGATGGTAAGAGACATTCCTCTTGCAATAACGCTAGGCAGAGATGTGAAAGTTAAAGAGACGGAGGTGTACCGGGCCCCCCGCAAATGGTGGCAGTTCCGGAGGAAAGACGGCTCATGATGGGTTATGTGAAAAACTCAAGGAGACCCTTATATGTCTTGGTGCTATGCACATGCCTCCTAATACCCTCGGCAGCGTGCCTTCTGACGGTTCAGTGCGAAGCAGCACTGTCGTACTTAGAAAATGAAGAAGACACAGTGTTGCCGAAAACGATTGTACCGGCACTGAAAACCGCATGTATAGACATGGAGGGAAGCTTACACGCTCCGGTTTTTGTGCAAGCCGGACATGGCTCCGGACTATCCTTGGACAAAATGGAGGTAAGCTTTACCCTACCCTCACTGTCATCACCTTGGGGGCACATCATAGCAACCGGTATGACAGCAGGAAGGCAACGAATCCAATGGGGGCCGGGCTCAACAGGAGGATTGATCCTTTCAGACCAGGCATCTCTTGACGGCCTTACGTTACACTTCGGTCTAAACAAGGTCAGCTACACGCAGCTTTACGCAGCAAGAGAGCTCCTATCAGGAAAATGGCTGCTGGCACATAGATTGGAGGGGCAAATCCTTCCCACTATTAGGTTGGGTATTTCTGAAGCAATAGCTGTCTCAGAAGGGTTTAAAATGCGATTTGCCCACCTGGCGCCTCTGGTCCCCCGCTACCTGATACAACACTTAACCATGAGAAGCGACAGAGCACAAGACATATCCACCAATGCGTTTTTCTCAGTGGACGCTTCAATAAATCTAACAGATAACCTCCTGGCATATGCCGAGTTGATGGCTGACGATTTCCCGTGGGCACGAAGTGTTAAAGGACGCGTTCCCTATATGGTAGGCAGCCTTGTCGGCGTCAGTTTCACCAAACCTCTGAACCTCGGTGATACGAGGCAAACCCGTTCTTGCTCTGTTACCGCCGAGTATGTGAGGATTAATAACTATGTCTACAGCCACAAAAACCCTGACAACACGTATGTAACACGTACCGGACAACTGATAGGGCATCCACTGGGCCCGGACGCTGACGGTGCTTACATTATACTGGCAACAGATTCGTATCCTGAGACCGGCTTTGAAAGCGGGAACCATGTGGCTCTTTTGATGGGCTACGAACGACATGGCGAAGGGGAGCTGGGACAGCCGTGGCACCGATCTCACGGAACAGAACGCGAGTTTCTGTGGGGAGTTGTTGAGACACGTAAAGTCCTGGGACTTTCCGCATCTATCACTAAGTCACCTGTAGAACTGGAGCTATCCCTCAGAGCGGAAAGCCTGGACAATGCAGGCCACGTTCCGGGTGCCCGAGCCATAGAAGGGGGTATTGCAATCACTGCCAAGCTATGTTACAGCCATCCTATTTCAAATCTTTGACAGCTTTGAAGGAATCTCAGCTAAAGTGTCGAATTCTTTCATGCTGCATTTTGTCAGAACTTGATGTTGGCGTAATATACAGTTCCACCTTGGGGGAGACGCAAACGCAATGGAACAAATGGACTATGAGATCGACCTCATCGAGTGCCTGCAAATCCTAGGCAAACGAAAGTGGCTTATTCTTACCCTCGTAATGGTAAGCGCCCTCAGTGCATACATAATAAGCGCGAACATGACAAAGATCTACAGTAGCTCATGTAAGGTCATGGTAATACCCAATCCGCTTGCAGGGTCAATCTCTCTTCAGGAAGCTACACCAAGCGCTCCTCAGGTTAATATCAAGGATTATGTTGAGCTCCTCACCACTCGCGCACTCGTAGAGGAGACCATAGAGAGGCTAGGCTGGCAGACTCCGGCAGATCGGCAAGAGGTTGACTGTTGGCACAAGAACCTGTCAGCAAGCCAAATAGCCGGAACTAACATGATCTTGGTATCTGCAGAAAACCACAATCCGGAGAGGATCGCGGTTTTCCTTAATACCTTGATAGAAGTGTTTAGAGAGAAGATACAATCACTGGACTTGCAGACAATTGGAGCAGCTAAAGCTTATATCGCGGAACAATTGGCTATCGCAGAGGAAAAACTCAGACAAGATGAGGAAGCGTTACTCAAGTACACACAAGATACTTCCAGTTCCGATTTGACAATCGAGACTATTGCAGGTGCTGCCAAAACCGTGATTCTTGAGAAGCTCCTTCTTGAGACTACAGCAAAACTGGAGTCTGCAAGAGCAGAAGGTGGTAAGGGGATAGCGGGTTTAAAGGCAGAGCAAGATGCCATTGATAAAGCGCTCCGTCAAACTAGGGCAGAGCTAGCCGGTATACCCGAGAAAGAAATGGAGATCGCAAGGCTCGAAAGAAACCTTGGAACAAGCGAGAATGTTTATACCATGCTCCGCGCCAGGCATGAAGAATTGGAGATTCTGGAGGCAGTCGATAAGGTGGAGATTAATGCTATTGATCCGGCTATTGTGCCTGATAAGCCAATAAGACCTCGGGTTCTTCTCAATACGGCAATAGCCGGCATTCTTGGATTGTTTATAGGAGCAGGCGTTGTCTTTGTAATGGAGCATATGGACAGGCTAAAATAAAGACGGCTTAGGCCTCATGGTACTGTTTCAGTTGTCTGCTGACTTCTTCCAGTTGGGCAGAGAGCTGCTTCATCTCTGTCTCGGCTACAGATATATAGTAATCCAGTTCCTTCTTGCGTTCGCTTCCGGATTCCCCCATAAGCTTTTTGCACTCTGCATAGATATCCAAAGCGCGATCTAGCTCACTACGGAGAGATGTCACCCTTTCTTCCGCTGCTTGCGTGCCGAATTGCACATGGGAAACATCAGGAAGCAATACTTCCTGATACCATTCAGCTTCATCAGCCCGGTCAAAACTGAGAGAAACGAATATCTGCCGGTCAGGATTTGTCTGGCCTACAGCCTTTACAAAGGCGACAGGGTGCGGCACTACAACCCCGCCGACACTGGCTGTAAAAGGTGCTCCCGGCCACACTGTAAGGCTTGCCTGGGACAGCCTCAGGGATATGTCTGCACCGCGAAGATCACGCACAAAATGTACGCGATCTACCTGACCGGCGAGAAACCCCATTAAATACGCAAGCACCGGGTCGTCTCCCACCAGTTTAGTGAAGTTATTCAGCGCTTCAAGCTTCTTGGTTCGACTGATGATCATAGCTCCTCAAATCCATCACATGTTGCTCGTCTCAACAAAGACTTTCTGTCACCTATATTGTAACGCAAAACCTGCACTTTGGCAGTCTTTTCCCAAAAATACCACCTAAAATAGTCTTTACAAGCTCATAACATCGGTATCATGCTTGACCCCGGGCCATCTGGCTAATAGAATCTGGAAATGGAGGGTACATAATTGAAAGTACTTTTTGAACTACCCTATGCGCAATATGGCGGAACTGAAAAACATGTCTTCACTCTTATTCGTGCACTGGGCGAAAACATAGAACCTTGCTTGATAACACCCTATGGCCGGTTCGTCCCTGCCTTTCGTGAACTCGGTGTTCCTTATGAGATAATTCCTGAGTTAGCCTTCAGACCGGGCTTGGGGAACACTCTCAGGCTGCATCATCAGGCTTTTCATAAGCTCTATCAGAAGTTCGGGTTTTCTCTCGTCCACGTCCATGCAGGGATAGAGTACGCCGTAGCTGCACATTTCGCTTCACGAAAACTCCCGGATATACCGATGGTGTTTACAGTCCACGGGTACCCGGATGCAGCCAGCTACCTGACAGGTGGAATCCTTGCAAACAGACTCGTTGACCATGTCATCTGTGTATCTGAGGCCGAGCGCAGGAAGGCGCTGAGATACGGATGGTCCAAGGCGAAGCTATCTGTGATCTATAACGGAGTGTCCATGCCCGAGGTTCCGGACACACCCGAGAAGACGAGAGCTTACTGGAGCATCCCGGAATCCGCCTACGTCATCGGCACAGTAGCCCGGTTGGATCGGAGAAAAGGCATACACTATCTGATCTCTGCAATGCCAAAGGTTATCTCGAGGTTTCATAATACCATCCTGGTTATAGTAGGCGACGGCAGCATGCGTGATGAGCTGAGCAGCCTCTCCCGAAAACTCGGGATCAGCCAGAACGTGGTTTTCACAGGCGAGCTCCCGGACCCTAGCCCTATACTGTCTATCTTAGATGTTTTTGTCCTTCCGTCTTTAACAGAAGCACTTGGGATAGCGATTCTTGAAGCAATGGCGTTTTCTCTACCTGTAATCGCCTCAAATGTCGGCGGGATTCCCGAAGCCATCGACAACGACAGGACAGGAATCCTTGTTCCGCCAGGCAATCCTGATGCCCTTGGCGAGGCGTTAATAAGATTTGCTGGGAATCCTAGAATGAGGGAATCATATGGGTCAGCAGGTAGGGAGCGCTTTCTCAAGCTTTTCACCGACTCTGCCATGGCAGATCAAACGCTGGAAGTCTACAAGCGTGTACTTGCTAAGAGTCAGGGATGGTAATCTGCTTAACCTTTCCTCCCGGTAGCCTTGTGCACCAATCCGACAGATGCCACTATCCCAAGGGCGATCAACGAATCGATAGCATGATGCAAAGCTGTTCCCACGCCCACTACAAGTCCTGCTTGCCGCAGGGTGAAACCAAACACGAGCACGATCAAAGCCTCACCTATAGCATGGATGGGCAATGTAAACATCAGCACCTTAGAAAATGACATGCCCTCCCTGAATGCAATGGCGCCGACAGCACCGAATACTGCATGCACCACTGCCCTGGCAGCGATTATGGGTCCGAGTTTTATGAAGAAGCCAAGGGAGGAGCCTAGACCTACCATCATCGCCACATGCGGACTTATCAGCATCGCAATCATTACAGGTACATGGGAAGCTATAGTAGCAGAAAAAGGAGGTATCATGACACTGAGGAAGCCTCCGAATGCCAGTGGAATCAGTAACGCCAGTGCGGTTAACAGAGCTCCGTAAACAACTTCCCTTGTGTCCATTGAGCTACCTCCTGAAGCCTCTCATTCTACGTAAACTGAGCTGTATTGTTCAGCGATTACATAATAAGATATCACAGGCAGGCTGTCATCGCAACGGCTCCGCCCAATCACTTAGGAGGTATTCAAGCTCTTTTACGCCTGATCCATATGAATAATACGCCTCCCACTAACACCAACGCTATGACCACCGCTAGAATCACATGCGTAAACGATAATCCAAAGAATGCAGCACCTGATTTGGACAGCCCTTGAGACACCGGCACGAGGACTGCAAGAGTGCCTTTGTCTACATCATAGGAACCTAGGAGCCTTTCCTGAGAGAACCTCCCTCCGTGAGGCGCCAGCATGTCGATTACGTTTGGATTATACTCGAGATTACTTCCACCTCCGAAAGTCCATGAACTAGCCTCTTCCATGACAGGACGGAAATCGTCTTCTCCGAATGCATCCTGAGAACCGATGAGAACGTAGTAGCCCCAGCTCGCTTCAGGCTCCCCAATAATGGGTAGAGGCACCTTCACACGAATGGTCTTGCCGTCACGAAGGACACCTGCTTCAAGCCCGTCGGATATTCCTTTGGATTCTTCGTCGTCATTGGATGTAAAAGCCCTGCATCCTCCCCATCCTAGAGCCTTGATGAAGATATCCCAGCCGTACTTCCTGTCAAAAGCAACCATAGCACCTTTTCGAAAGGTATCTGTCCTGCCTGCACCTTTCGTTGTGTCTATGTAGATGTTTATAAGCTGATGGCTGAAGCCTTCAGGCGCGTTCCATGTATTCGTGACTTCGCGAAAAGCCAGGTCAAAGTATACATATTCCACGTCGTAACTGACACGGAAAGACAAAAGGTCAAACAAGCCGGGTATGAACGCTTTGTGTGTAGGGTAAGTATATGTGCCTGGGCCGTAATCATCCCCTTTAGGATCGTTCATCTCAAAGGCAATAACCGGCTCAGCTGAAGCTATCTGTGCCCGCAAGCCGACAAGGGCAGTAACAGTAATCACCGCTGCAATAACACACAGAACCGCTTTCACATCGGTGCGCCGCATCCCATCAATCCTCCTATCCTAAAGACATGCTTCGCCGTAGGTGACCGGCAGGGCCGAATTGGGTCTCCCTGCCCTAATGTACTTATTCGCGCACCTTCTATGTAATGCCGCAGTAGTACCTGCCCTTCGCGTTTGCCCTTCAAGCCCGGATCTTACACTCCTCGGCAGGTGGCCGATGTTGCACTCAGGGACGGCGCCCCCAGCAGGGTCGCCTTGACAAAATTCGGCCCGTAAGCCAGTGGCCGGATTTTGACACCCCTCGTTGCAATCATCGGCCACCCTTGCGAAACAGAAACATAAGGTGGTGAGAGGCAGGCATTGCACCCAAAGACGGTGACCCCTAAGCTTTCACCGTATTTAGATTTATCGAAGCCTGTCATTAGTCATCACTGTTTGAATGAACCACTCCTAAAGCTACGCACACTGCCCCCACCAGGCCGGCTTCAGGCCCAAGTCCTGCCGCAACTATCCTTACCCTCTCGAAGGCGGCTTTGATCGCACGCCGTTCAGTTGCACGACGCAGTGGCGCAAGTAGGAATTCTCCCATATTCGAGACGCCTCCGCCAATCACCACAGTGTCAGGATTAATGACATTAATAAGGTTAGCCACTCCTATTCCCAAGTATTCCCCGGTCTTATTGATTATTTCCATTGCGAGGGCATCTCCGGAAGCAGCGGCTTCACCTACGGTCTTGGATGTAATATTCTCAATACAACCCCCTGCCAGGTCTTTCATTATCGTATTATCACCGTGTAATACGCAGGCTTGTGCTCTTCTTGCGATTGCAGGGCCTGCAGCTAAAGCTTCAAGGCAGCCTTGATTCCCGCAGCCGCAGAGCGGCCCATCATTGACAATAGTCATATGCCCTACCTCGCCTGCCACACCATATGACCCGGTGTGAATCTTTCCGCCAAGAATGAGGCTGCCTCCTATTCCTGTACTGACCGTGATGTATATCATATTTCTTGAACCTTTTCCGGCTCCGAACCGGTATTCTCCGAGCCCTGCAGCATTCGCATCGTTTTCGAGATACACAGGCACGTCCAGCATTCCTTGGAGTATTTGGACAATGGGAACGTTGTGCCACATGAGGTTCGGTGCAAAGATTATAATGCCTGCCCCATGGTTGACAGGTCCCGGGCTCCCGATGCCGATGGACTTGACATCTACCATGGTAGCTCCTGCGGAAGCCACTGCCTCCCTTATGCTCTCCACAATGTCTTTGACTACTGCATCTTGGCCCCGCTCAGGACAGGTAGGTCTAATAACCTTCGAAATAATCGAGCCCTCAAGGTCTGCAGCTGCAGTCGCTATCTTCGTTCCGCCGAGGTCCACACCGACTACAAGCGATTTACCCATTGTCGAACCAAGACCCCTCTCCAATCTCAGATTATTAGAAAGGGGATAGTGGGTGTTGAGCCCAACTATCCCCAGGCGCACTCCAGGGTCAGTTACCGGTGGTAAACTGATTATTCTTTGGGCTACCTAATAGCAGCCTCAGTTTCTTTACAGAACAGATGAGCCTTTTCGGTGTTGAAGACTACCTTATGAGTGGTGCCTGGTCTTGCCCGGGTATGAGCGTCCACTCGGGCAATATATGATTCATTCCCTGCAGAAAGGTAGACATAGACCTCAGCACCCATAGGCTCTGTCACATCTACGTTAGCTGTGACTATAAGATCCGGATCTGCATCCGGCATAAAGTCCAGGTCAACAATGTCTTCAGGTCTGATGCCAAAGATGACCTCTTTATCGATATATTTCTCAGCATTTTCAAACCTGTTACGAGGCAGCTTCACTTTGAAGCTATCGGATTTGACCCAGAGGTCGTCGTCTTCTTTTAGAAGCACGACATCGATGAAGTTCATTGAAGGGCTTCCGATAAAACCTGCAACAAACACATTATTCGGGTGATCATAGATCTCCATCGGTGCGCCTACTTGCTGTATCACACCATCCTTCTGAACAACAATCCTATCACCCATGGTCATAGCTTCAGTCTGGTCATGGGTAACGTAGATTATTGTTGTTTGGAGCCGGTCATGGAGTTTTGCAAGCTCTGCCCTCATTTGGACTCGAAGCTTCGCGTCAAGGTTTGAGAGAGGCTCATCCATAAGGAAAACCTTGGGTTCTCTGACAATAGCTCTTCCCAAGGCCACTCTCTGCCTCTGTCCTCCTGAAAGCTCTTTTGGCTTTCTCTTAAGGAGATTCTCTATCCCCAAAACCCTGGCAGCTTCGTTAACACGTTTGTCAATCTCTGCTTTGGGAAACTTGCGGAGCTTCAAGCCGAAGGCCATGTTGTTGTAGACATCCATGTGGGGATACAGCGCGTAGTTCTGAAAGACCATGGCAATATCTCTATCCTTAGGAGGGATGTCGTTGACAAGGGTGTCTCCGATATAGATACTGCCTTCTGAGATTTCCTCCAGACCTGCTATCATTCTTAGCGTTGTGGACTTTCCACAACCGGACGGGCCTACGAGGATGAGAAATTCTTTGTCCTCAATTTCAAGTGTAACATCCTTTACCGCAACTACATTACCAAACCTCTTCCATACATGTTCCAGATATACTCTGGCCATCCAAGAATACCCCCTAATGCCATCTCCCGGAACCGTACTAATCGAATTCCCAAGACAGCGTAATTGGCATAAAGCCGGGTACAGCGGATTACCCTGGATACCATGTGCGTCGCAGGCCGGTTTCCCGTTTTGTTGCCACCTACCACCGGCAACTCCAGCCCTCCCAAGAATTATTCGACACCCTTTGTTATAATCCTCCCTACCTGTCATTCCTCCAGTCATTTCGGGCTTGAACGCGCTGTCAATCATTTACTGCTTTCAACTAGGCTCAAACTCCCCTACTCTCCTCTGGATTAGCGATTCCTGCCGAAAGGCAATAAATAGGCCCCCGGACTTTTGCCCGGGAGCCATCGACCGACCGGCATTTGCCGGAGTTTTGACAAGTGGGAAGGTGACTAATGATACTCTATTAGAACTCTACGCCCATACCTGCTGTCAGCGCAAGGCCTTCAGCCCTCTTGGCTGTATAGCCACGGTTGTAGCTGGCTATAAACTCGATGCCGCTAGGAGCCGTGTAACCGACCTTGCCCATGTATGTGGCTTCTCCTTCAGCGTACTTAAGGTTCCCCGAGATTTCTACGTCAGAGAACATTGGGAAGTCCACAACTGTTGAAGCAGCTACTTCATGTACGCTGTCAATACCCGACCCTGTGGTAGAGAGCTCCAGGTCGTAGCCGGCATCCACTAACGCAGGCCCAACCATGAAGTCACGGCTTACACCTAGGGTAAGGGTGGTCTTTCTTGCAGGATCGCCGTTCTCGTCACGGTCGAGAATAGCGTAAGGCTCATTTACAGTTGACCATACATTGCTGATGCCTGCCGTGATGTCGAACCCTTCGTACATCATGGCTGCATCTGCACCTACCATAGTTCTGGTACCGACCACATCGCGGTTGATATCCCGCTGCTCGTGCCAATCGGCTTTCCCGGTCAGCTGTACGCCCATAAATTCTGTGGAGATCTCACCGCCGACTCCACGCTTGCCTGCATTTATGTCGACTATGCTTATGTCTTTGTCTGTGTCTTTATCTATGCTGTCATCACGGTAAATAGGATCAAACAGCGGGTCAAAGCTCCTGAAGCTCACCTTCGCGCTGGCTTCAGGTAACATAGGAAGCTCGCCTATACCTGCCTCAACCTTGGCTACGGTAGCTCTGTTTGCACCGTCCCAGGCTGCGGATCCGACGATATCAAGACCCGGTGCAGGTGCAATCTGAGCGCTTCCTGCAAGGGCAATGTCGTTACCGGTCTTGACCGCTGCGCCCTGAAGGGCTATACCTTCGATTTCACCTTGCCCGAAGATACCGAGGTCAACAAATCTGACGTCTACTGCTTCCTCGCCTTCTCCGACCTGGCGCGTAGCCCATCCATAGAATCCTGCGAGTTCCACAGGACCAAGCCACAGGCCGCTTGTCTGAACACCTTCGATTACGCCGTCAGTTTCTGAGATGTGGGCAATGTAAGGTGAGTAATCCACTTCCAGGTCTCCGAAACGAGTAGTAAGGACAGGCCCGCCCTCGTAGAATGCTCCTGTTGTCTCCAGGTACACCTTTTCAATGGTGAGAGAGTCCATAAGGTTCAGAGGACGAGGTGTCAAGCTCTTACCATTCATCTCTCCTGCTTCAGGATCCTCTTCCTCGTTTTCCAATGGAGTCCACTCAGTCAATGCAAAACCTATGTAACCTCGCACCTGATGTCCACCTGCCATCTCCATGGAAAGCTCGAGATGCAGGTCAGATGTGGCAGATATTCCGGCATCAATGGGATTTGCCGGAACAACCTGGAACTCGGTGGAGAGAGAACCTCCCACATTTATGATGGGGGCGCCCATAACAGGTGCTGCTACCGCCAGAACCAGGACTATTGCAAGTATTGAAATAAGTCTCTTCATGATCTATCCCCCTTATTAGAATGCTTGGTGAAAGCATGCTGCAGCACGTGCTACATGAGGGAACAAGAGACCAAGTGTCCATGTTGCCTTGCCATCGAGTCCCCGTGCTTCATGGTTTGCTGCATGGTCTTTCACCGTCTGCTGTGTGTGATTTGACCACGAGTTCACACCCTGGTGAATGATTGAACTATGTAATCACACTTTGCCGTTTGTGTGGTCCCACCCGGCCTCCAGCGCTATTGGCGGGCACCTCCTTTCCTGCGCCTGCCAGGATACTAATGCCGGGCCATCCATACCCGCGTTGACCCAGCGCTAGACTAGTTCTTCGCGAAGAAGCACAGTTCCTTCATGCAAACCGCCTTCTAGCTGGTGTAAGTCTTGGCAAGGTTGGAACACGCAGCCCATAGACGGGAATAACTGGATAGCGCTGTATCATAGAACGGTACACGACTTCCAAGAAGCGTGTAAGGATCTCGCCCTCCCCTTCCGGACCTGTTGTAGAAATACTCCCACGTAAGATGTGTTCGGTGGCAGAGAATTGCCCACTGCATGGAGGCCTATGGCAGAAACCCTCCCAAAAACTGAAAGCGGTGGTAGGAAACCTACCACCGCGTAGATGCATGCCTATGGGCTAAAGTATGACACAACTACTCGCGCATGTCCTGCATCAACAAGGCGAGAATAGCCTTCTGCACGTGGAGGCGGTTTTCCGCTTCATCGAACACCACAGAATGAGGACCGTCCATGACTCCGTCTGTGATTTCTTCGCCTCTATGAGCAGGCAAGCAATGCATAACCAAAACGTCTTCGTTTTCTGCAGCCTTCACAAGCTCCTCATTAACCTGGTAAGGTTTGAGGATACGGTGTTTTCGCTCTCTTTCAGCCTCCTGACCCATGCTTGCCCATACGTCCGTATAGATGACATCAGCGCCTTTGACTGCTTCGTATGGGTCATGGGTGACCTCAATACTTACTCCTTCAGCTTTGCCGTCTTCCCTGGCAGCTTCCACGATCTCCGGAAGAGGCTGCAGCTCAGGCGGACACGCGATCGTAACGTGCATCCCGACTCTTGCCCCTCCGTACATTAGGCTGTGTGCCATGTTGTTGCCGTCGCCGACATAAACCATTTTCAAGCCTTTAGTCTGTCCGCGCTTCTCATAAACTGTAAAGTAGTCTGCCAGGACTTGACAGGGATGCAGAAGGTCCGTAAGCCCGTTTATCACGGGGATCGTCCCGTACTTCGCCAAGTCCTCTACATCTTGCTGGTCGAATGTGCGGATCATTATGCCGTCTACGTACCTTGATAGAACCTGAGCTGTATCGGAAATGGTCTCTCCTCTCCTAAGCTGTAGATCTTGAGAGCTTAAGAAGAGAGGATATCCCCCTAACTGCCACATACCTACCTCAAAGGAAACCCTAGTCCGCGTGGAATGCTTCATAAAGATCATTGCCAGCGTTTTCCCAGGGAGCAGATGATGGGTAATACCTTTTTTCGTCTCCTCCTTTAACTTAGAAGCGACTTCAAAGATCTTCCACACCTCTTCACCGCTGAGATCGTGAATGGAAAGCAGACTCTTTCCTCGCATTCCTAGAGCGACACTATCTGAGAGATAACTCCTCCGGTCAACCATACTCGATACCGCCCTTCTTCAGGTAGTGGAGAGTGCGCCGTCCCATTTCCGGACATACCCTGGATTTGGCGCGCATTTTGTTTAATTCGAAATATACAGCAAAGACTCCTTCTATACTTCTCCAATAACCTGTCCCAAGATGTCCACTGCCTGTTGGATTTCTGCCTCTTTCACTGTAAGGGGTGGGAGCAAGCGAATTGTCGTATCAGTGACAGCATTCACCAAAAGCCCCTTGTCCAGACACCCGGAGTAGACAAGTCTCGCAGGAGCTTCGCCCGAACCATCTGATGAACGGCAAAGCTCAATCCCTACCATAAGTCCCATTCCCCGGATTTCAACTATTTGAGGATGATCCTCCTTCAGCCCCTCTAGCTTCTCAAAGAGGCTCCTGCTCACATCAGTGACGTGTTCGAGAATGCGTTCTTTTCGCATAGTCTCAAGAACTGCCAGTGACGCAGCACATCCCAGCGGATTGCCTCCGAAAGTAGTGGCATGAGTCCCAGGTGTAAACACTTCTGCAACCTCGTCTTTTGCGAGGAGAGCCCCTATGGGGAATCCGCCTCCCAAGGATTTGGCAAGGGTTATTGCATCAGGTATAACGTCAAAATGCTCAAATGCAAACATCTTGCCTGTACGCCCCATGCCGGTCTGGACTTCGTCCATGATAAGGACGGCGCCGACTTCGTCACAAAGCTCCCTGACCCGTCGAATATACTCTCTATCTGCCACATGGATTCCGCCTTCACCCTGGATAGGTTCAAGGAGGACAGCAGCAGTCTCAGTTGTTACGGCACGTTCCATAGCAGATACGTCATTAAAAGGTACATATCTGAACCCGGGGACAAGAGGATCAAAGTCCTTCTGGTACTTGGGCTGCCCTGTCGCAGTAAGGGAACCTAAGGTCCTCCCGTGGAAAGATTCAAGAGCCGTGACGATTTCATATTTCGCAGATCCGTGTTTTGCCTTGGCAAATTTCCTTGCCAGTTTGATTGCAGCCTCGTTAGCCTCAGTCCCGCTGTTGCAGAAAAACGCTTTACCGAACGGTGTCCCTTGAACCAACCTCTGTGCAAGGAGGGCTTGGTTTTCAATGTGGTATAGGTTTGAACAGTGCATTAACCTGCCTGCCTGTTCACTTATGGCAGAAACGACCCTGGGATGGCAATGGCCCAGACCGCATACTGCGATCCCACTTAGAAAATCCAGGTACTCGCGGCCATCAGCATCCCATACTTTGGTTCCGGACCCTCTGATGAGGGAGATCCCTGCCCGGCCGTATGTGTTCATAAGGTAGTTTTCCGTAAGTTCTTTAACTTCTTCGGTCTTCAGATGTCTCATGATAAAGGTGCAAGAATCCGATCCCGGAGACCGGACTCTTGTCTCCCTCCCTTCTGTTCTCCTGCAGACATTTCCGGTCCGATGCAGAAGTTCTTCTTAGGCCCTTCTTTTTCGGTAAGAGTCTTTGTTAAGCTTCGTGTCATCTGTGTCCAAGCACATATCGTTCACAACCTGAGACTACTTAACGATCATTGTCCCGATCCCTTTGTCGGTAAACATCTCCAGAAGGAGCGAATGAGGACGGCGTCCGTCTATTATGTGTGTCCTTTCGACTCCTCCTTGCAATGCAGTGATGCAAGCTTCGACTTTCGGGATCATGCCTTTTACGATACGGCCGTCTTGTACCATCTTGTCCACCTCATCTATGGTAAGCTCCTCTATGAGAGATGACATATCAGACGGATCAGCCATGATCCCTTCAACATCTGTCAGCATTATTAGCTTATAGGCGTTGAGGGCAGAGGCTAGACTGCCTGCCAGGTGATCAGCGTTTATGTTTAGAGTGATACCGCCGGCGTCCGTAGCCACAGGTGAAATCACCGGGATAAACCCGGCTCCGGTTATAACATCAATGATGGCCGGATCAATTTTTTGGACATTGCCGACGTGACCCAAGTCGACTACTTTGCATTCCTCGTGCGATGAGCAACATATCTCCGGACCCACTTTTGAAGCTGTAATCAAAAATGCATCCTTTCCTGAAAGGCCTACAGCCTTCCCGCCGCTTTGGTTGATCAGTGAGACGATTTCTTTGTTAATCTTTCCTGTCAGCACCATTTCAGCTATTTCAACAGTCTCAGCGTCTGTTACCCGCAACCCGTTAACAAACGCAGGTTCCTTTCCCAGGCGCTTCATAAGGTCAGAAATTTCTTTACCGCCTCCGTGGACTACCACAGGATTCATTCCAACGTATCTAAGGAGGGTGATATCAACGGCCACCATCTGTCTCAAACCAGGATCCGTCATGGCTGATCCACCGTACTTGATTACAATGGTTTTTCCGAAGAATGCCCTTATGTACGGCAAAGCCTCCACCAATATGCCCGCTCTTTCGCTTGCACAATCCATGAAAATCCCTCCTTAAGTCGTATAGCTTGCATTAATCTTTACGTAATCGTAAGTCAGGTCGCATGTCCAAGCAGCTGCACTGCTACTTCCTGCGTTAAGATCAATAGTGATTTCTATGTTTTGCTCAGCTAAAACTTTTCTTGCGGCTACAAGGGGATCCTTTGACTTTCCGCAAGTACAGGTATTGTTGACGTTATTGGCGATTCCGGAACGCACCACAAGGACATCTCCTATGTAAACGTCTATCAAGTCCGGATCCAGATCCACACCTGCCCTGCCCAAAGCAGCCATGATCCGTCCCCAATTAGGATCCGCTCCGAAAACCGCAGTCTTGACCAGATTCGAAGAAGCCACTGTCTTTGCGATGCGCCTTGCGTCCTCTGCAGTCTTTGCACCTTGAACCCTGACTTCAACGAACTTTGTTGCGCCTTCCCCGTCTTTCACAATCATCTTGGCAAGAGATGTCGTAACCATGCGGAGCCCCTCACAGAACTCCTGAAAATCAGGGCCATCCTCATCTATCACCGCGTTACCTGCCAGCCCGTTGGCCATGACTATTACCATGTCATTTGTACTGGTATCTCCGTCAACCGTGATCATGTTGAAGGACTCGTTGACAGACTGAACCAGGGCCTTCTTTAACATGACAGGTGTGATTGCCACGTCAGTGGTGATAAACGCAAGCATAGTCGCCATATTAGGATGGATCATCCCTGACCCTTTGCAGATCCCGCCGATTGACACGTTTCCCTTGCAGATCTGCCCTGTCACAGAGATTTCCTTAATGACGCTGTCAGTAGTAAGAATAGCTCGGGCCGCGTCACTTGAACCCTCAGGACTCAACTTTGAAGCTGCCATGCGAATGCCTTCAGACACTTTCTGTATTGGCAGAGTTTTTCCGATCACTCCCGTAGACGACACCAACACGTCTCCCGGGCTGATACCCAGGGCATAGGCTGTTTCGGCAGCCATGATCCGGGCATGCTTGATCCCTGTTTCTCCTGTGCATGCGTTTGCGTTTCCGCTGTTCACCACTATTGCACCGGCACACCCGGTCTTCAGGTGCTCCATAGTCACAAGGACAGGCGCAGCCTTTACAAGATTCGTTGTGAAGACTCCTGCAGCTTGAGCCAGTTTTTCCGAGACAATCAAGGCAAGGTCCGGCCGAGATTTCTTTATCCCGCAATGTACGCCTGCTGCCTTGAAGCCCCGGGGCAGAGTAACCCCGCCAAGCGCCACATGCCAGTTACCTTGTGTCTCATGTTGCAACTCCACCATTCTGCCTGTCGCCCCTTTTCTCGGACATTTTTTGCCTAACTAAAGCGCTGTTACACGTCTGATTGTTATCTACGCTTCTGAACCGCCTTGAGTTCCATCCCCCGTCTTAAGGCCAGATGGGAGCGGATTTAAGTCCCCTGTCCTCAGGCTCGCCAAACATAAGGTTCATGTTTTGGATTGCTTGGCCGGCAGCGCCCTTCACAAGGTTGTCTATTGCCGACATGACCAGGACTCTTTTTGTCCTTCCATCTACCCTGACACTGATATCGCAGTAGTTAGATCCCAGCACTGCCTTAGTCTGGGGAATTTGATCCGGCGGTAGGATTCGGATAAACGTTTTCCCCTCATAGAAGCCTTCATAGGTTTCTCGAAGGCTCTCTATGTCGACATTGACACCGGAAGCAAGGTCTGCCCATCCTGTCACCAGGATCCCGCGGTTCAGCGGCACAAGGTGAGGTGTGAAACTCAGGCTTACTGTTCCGTCGTATCCTCCTGCCTTAGAAATCGCAGCAAGCTCCTGTTCAATCTCAGGGATATGCCTGTGCCGGAGAAGCCCGTACGCCCTCGCGTTTTCGTTGCATTCGGGAAAGTGGTAGCCCTGGCCCGGCGTTCTTCCCGCCCCAGAGACACCGGAAAGAGCATTCACAATCAAGCTGTCGGCTCTGACCAACCCGAAGTGGATGAGAGGAGCCAATGCCAGGATAGTCGCAGTAGGATAGCATCCCGGGTTTGCTACGAGACGAGCATCCTGTATCTTCGCTGAATGCAGCTCAGTCAAACCGTATTCCGCTTCAGACAGCAATTCAGGTGCGCCATGGGTATATCCGTACCATTCTTCGTAAAGCGAAGCATCCTTAAGCCGTAAGTCCGAACCTATGTCGATTATCTTGATCTCCGGATTCAATGAAGTCAGCTCTTTTATCCAAGGCCAAGCAGCTCCTGCAGGAGAAGCTAAAAAGACAGCATCACATATATCTGCCAGTTCGCTGACAGAAGCCTCCTGGAAATCAGGTAAGTCATAGCGATAAAAACCGGGATACACCTCCGAGACTGACTTCCCTGCGTGAGTCCTGGAAACGAGTTTAGTGAGAACAGCCCCTTCATGTCCCATAAGGAGCCTCATCAACTCTCCTCCTGCATATCCTGCTGCACCGACTATTCCAACGCGAATCACAACCACATCCCACCTTACTGAATGTAGAGGCATGATCATACAATAGAGAAGTATAGATACAATAGAAGTATGGACATATTCATTGCATTTCTAAACCTATAGAACGCTGCTGTTCAAAACCTCCAGGCAACACTGGGAGCTGCCTATGGAAGCGCCTCAGACAAATATGGCATCATTATACACTCATCTCGCATATTTATGCAATACTCAAATGTAGGATTTTTGCGCCTTGCGGAAATACCACTCCTAAATACATTTATCCGGACAGTGAAAATGTCACCCCCTTCCCGCTGAATGCAGGCGGAATACGGAGGTGACATTTTAGCGAATCGGAAATAAGTGCAAACAGGCTGCGCGTTACCCCTATGTACAAACCCGGTTGCGCAGCCTGTTTCAATACATTTTATATCGTTGTCGTCTTTATTAAACTCATGCTTTCATAGACTAGACGCAACTTAAAAGTCGCGCCCGGCCTCAAAGCACAAGCTTACTAACGGATGCCTAGAAATCCATTCCTACGAGGACTCTAAATCCTGTAGTGCTTGGTGCATCCTGGGTCTTGAAGATGACCTCACCGGCGAGCCAGAACGGATCATAAACGTCTGCCATAATACCGCCGACCGCTTCCAGCCATGCCTTGGCACTACCTGCACCCAGCCTGACACCAAGGCCTGCGTCACCGTACACCATAAGCTGCGGGTGTACAGGCTGCTCTCCCCAAACACCTATCAGAAGATCAGGTGAGGTTCCACCGGCAGTATACAGCCTTACGCCTCCGTACGCGCCGACGAGAGCATCGCCGAACTCCTTAAGATCCATGGAGGCCCAAATATCAGCCCAGCCTGCATTCTCAATGCCGAAGTAATCTATTCCCAAGTCTACCACGTCAGTAAGCGCCAACTCGCCTTTCAGAGTCAGGCCTCTGCCGTCCCCCTGGAAATAGTAGCCAACACCGATATGGTTTGCTGCAGAGGCTACTCCGGAAATCGTCATTGCACCTATGACCACCAGTGTGATAAGAAGCTTCTTGCTCATGTTTATCCTCCTTTCTATTGAGACATTCGAAAGAATGGTTCGACAATATGCCTAAAACTCCTTCAAAAACACCTTCAAAACATTGTTTTCCCTGATCGGGATAAAACTATAGCATAAAGGAAGCACGCACTTTTTCCAAACAACCAGTAGATCCTGGAAGATCGTCATGTTATACTCAGATAAACATGGGAACGAACCTACATGTACCGTGATTTTATACAGTCAGGAGGCGCGACACAGAAATGTCAGCTGTTACCGTAGATTCAGACCTCTGCATCGGTTGTGGTTTGTGTGCTGAAATATGCCCTGAAGCCTTTGAGATGGGTGACGACGGACTGGCCCATGTAATAGATGGAGCTGACTGCGACGAGTCAGACTGCTGCATTGAAGCGAGAGACTCATGTCCGACTGAAGCAATTAAGGTTGAATAACATGGATGGGTGCTCCGCAGTACAGGCACCTGGAATCCTTTAACTCAAGCCCGGTTGCGCCAAAGAGAGAACGCTTGATCACTGTGTTGCCGCATTGATAACAGAGGGTATCGCGGCCTTCCGCACCCGGGATATTCCCTAAATAGACGTATTTCAGTTTTTCTCTTGCGATCTCAGCTGCTTTACGTAGTGTGGCAACAGGTGTCGGAGGCTCTGTGAACTTATACGCCGGATAGTATCTGGAGAAATGGACCGGAGTTGCATCACCGAGGACCTCTCGAATCCAGCTGACTAGCTTCATGATGTCATCTTCAGAATCATTTAAGCCGGGTATCAAAAGGTTCGTAATCTCTATATGGCAACCTGCCTCCCTGGCAAGTTCAGCTGTGCGCAACACAGGTTTCAGCTTTCCGCTGCACACTTTTCCGTAGAACTCATGAGAAAAAGACTTCACGTCAATATTCATAGCATCTATATCTGGAATAAGCTCTTTTAGCGGCGCTTCATTAATATGTCCGTTTGTCACCAGCACGTTTTTGAAGCCTTTTTCACGAACAAGCTCGGCAGTTTCCAGCACAAATTCAAACCAAACAAGCGGCTCAGAATACGTGTACGAAAGTCCGATGGACTGCTTCTTTTTGCCATAATCTTCAACAATCTCGGCTAATCTGAGAGGAGTAACCTTATGGGTCTCTGCGTCAGCTTGAGAAATATGCCAGTTCTGACAGAATCCGCAGGAAAGATTGCATCCTTTAGCCCCGACTGAAAGGATCTCGGAACCCGGGTAGAAATGATACAGGGGTTTCTTCTCAATGGGATCCAGCGCGAACGCAGCTACTTCTCCATAGTTTAGGGAAACCAATCTACCGGATACGTTCTTCCGTACACGGCACACCCCCGTTTTTCCCGGCTGAATGTTGCAGTATTGTGGACAGAGGAGGCACAATACCACCTCCCCCTGCCTGGTCTCCCAGTAAGATGCCGTTTTCATCACGTATGCCTCTTGACCTCGAACCTCTCAAGTTGTATATCTTCGTCCGGACCTATGCCGGCTTTGCGTCGCGCGATCTCCACTTGCTCCGCAGGACTTTCTATTCCTTCGAGATCAGGCAGGAGCAATCCGCGTCTACGCCCTTTACTGACTATCACCCCGTAGACTTTGGGGTCCAGCTCATCAAGGCTGGAAACAGGCTCACTGGGCATTAGGATGTCTACCGAATAGCTAAGCCTGGCAAGCTCCTCTTCTCTGACAGGCTGAAACCGCGGGTCTTGAGTCGCAGCGGCGATAGCGTTTTCAATGATCTCCCGGGCCAGGCTGCCTGTGGTCGGCTCTATCGTCCCTATGCAACCTCTCAATGCTCCACCTATTGTCAGAGTGCAGAATACCCCTGCTCGCCCCTGGAATTCTTCAGGAATATCTTCGGGAGGGCTTATCTTCTTGCGGGACTTTACATAAGTTTCAACCGCAGCCCGAGCCAGCCTTACAGGAAAGCTCTCAACACACCTGCCGCCCTGGGCACGTGAATCGCAATTCTCAGTCGACCCTGCTTCCGGACTGAAGACTACGCACCCGTACCCTACCCCGAATGGGCCTTCATATGACAGCACCTCTGACTTGAAGCCTCTGCCGGATAAAGCCCCAAGTGCAGTCACCACAGGACGGTAACCACACTCACCTGCTGCCTCCAATAAGGAGTCATCTATGGAAAAGACTCCTTTTACATCAGCATCCTGCAAATACTGAATAAGTCGTTCATCGAATTCCTTGCCCTCCGGACGATAGCCTGCAGGCGCACCTTCTGTCAGGCGATGGGATAGGTCTCCGCTGGCAACAAGGACAGCCCGCCTTCCCAGCCTCTCTGCTGCCTTATGGATGGCTTGTCCGAAACGATAAAGCATCTTGCGAGAAAGGAGTGCTGTACCCATAACAACTAACGGGACATCCGGATCCAACTCTTCGCTGATAAAATGCATGGGAACGAGAACCCCGTGATCCAGCCTCCTGGGCCTCCTCAGCATGCCTCCGCGCCTTGACTCCAAGATGTCAACTGTAACCCCTACCTTACCGGCTTCGTCCGCGATAGATGAAACCAGCTCCAAATCGTTTCTGAAGCTGTATTTAGCTTCGGGAACACCGAACGCGGAAAAATCCCCGGAAAGAGGGTCATCAGCCAGAATCGCGATGGAACCAAGGAAGAACGCGGCGTGAGGGCTGATGACAATCACCACGTCAGGTTCGGCACAGCCTACACGGCGGGCCAGCTCTTCCATGCCTTTTTGCGTGGCCTTAACAGCGCGGATATCATCTTTACCTATTTCAGGTATGAGAAGAGGCGGATGCGGAGCAAGGACGCATAGTACCACACCTGTCTGCTTCATGGAAACCACACCTCACCCAGGGTAATCCCTTTCATGGAGGACAGTCCCTTCGTAGAAGACGGCCCCTGTCGTAGGATAATCTCTAATATGCTACGATATTCTGTAAACGGTGAGGTTTTCCCTCTTTACTCCACCCTGGAATTGTCTAAACTCTCCTAAAATTGCCCAAACTCCACGATATCGTAGTTGGGAGGAAGGGGTTCATCGAGGATGATGTGACCTGCTATGGTGGCCGGGATCGCGCCTTCAATGAGAATCCGGACTCCTTTTACTCCCGGAATATCTGTCAGGGTATTGACAATGGAGTAGACGGTCAGCTCCTCAGCCCTGCTCCCTCCCCAGTGGTTCTCTTTAAGTTCTTTGCTAAAATCAGCGTAAACTACATCGTCAACTATTTTCACTGACCTGAGCAATGTGCCCCGCGGTATAGTAGGACACAGCACACTGCTTCGTGCAGGGCCTTTGATCAGTTCTTGAACGATTCGGGCAGCGCGCGATTCCAGGTCGCCCACATCTTCTAGGCCGGGGATTTTCCGGACCTCAGGCATGAGATCGTCATCGAAATTGGTAGGCCCTGCAAAATACAGGGTCACCTCGTTTTCTTCCAGGTTCAAAGCTGCTCTGATTCTCGAAGGCAACGAAGTCAGGTCTTCCATATCCGTGAACCGGCCTGACAGGTCAGAAACCGGCTTTGCTTCATCACTTTTCCGGGTTTTGTTCTTCTTGTAAGAGTCCACGAGGTAATTGACGGTTCCATGGAAGATGGCCTCAGCCACCTGTTGTCTGTAGTCAGCTTGAGCAAGCAATGATTCCTCCCTGGGATTCGACAAGAAACCCACTTCTACAATGACTGCAGGCATCGTTGATTTCCGCAGCACATAGTAATCATCACCGGTTTTTGCCTTGCGTAGGTTCGGACCGAGTCCGCTGACAAGTTCTTTCTGAATGGCAATGGCCAGTTCTTTCGCCTGATTTGACTTGCTGTGGTAAAAGGTTTGCGCACCGGACCAGACAGGCTCGGGAAAGCTGTTGGCATGAATACTGATGAAAAGATCAGCATTGTGTTCTGTGGCAAGGGCAACACGGCCTTCCAGGTCAAGCCTTATCCAGCCGCCGCCGGAACTATTGCCCGAGTCTATGAGCCCTTCATCTGAATTCCTAGTTAGAACCGTATAAACAGCAGCCCTGTTAAACAACTGCGCTAAGCGCAGCCCTATATCCAGAACCACATCCTTCTCCAGGACTCCTGCACGGCCTTTTGCGCCTGCATCGATTCCTCCGTGGCCCGGATCGATGACAATAATCTTACCGCAGACTGCTTGAGAGAGAGGGGCATTAACTTGCACTGATACGTAGGTGAGAACAAGGAGAAATGCCATGGCTACGCCGATCGTTCCCAAAGCGATAAACCAAGCCCGATTTGTCCAGAAGATAACCACCGGCGGCTTCAATAGAAATTCACCCTTTGGAACGCGCCGTGACAAGAGAAAGAAAGCCCTCTTTAGGCGAACAGCTCCAATAACATAATTATGCGGGTACTACCTAGTCAAGACCGCCACCGGTATTTGCTCCTTTCATAACCCGGTAGCCTCCGCCTTTCTCAATTTCCAAGGCCACGTCGAAAACCTCTGACATATGCTTTAGGATGCTCTTTGATCCTTGTTTCGTACGGGCCACGACAAGGAGGCTTCCACCAGGCTTCAGGAATTCCCTTGCCTCGGCGATTAAGGAAAATACCACTGATTTACCTGCTCGAATCGGGGGATTACATAAAACCAGATCGAATCTCATGCCGCGCACAGGCCGAAACCCGTCACCACACAAAACCTTTGTGTTTGCCACGCGGTTTAGCACAGCGTTTTCCCGGGCAAGTTCACATGCTCTCTCATTTACATCTACCATTATCACTTCTGACTCAGGTGCAAGCTTAGCAGCTACAATACCTATCGGTCCGTAGCCGCACCCGAGGTCTAAGATCTGATTTGCCCCGTCAAGATCCATTGCGTCTATGAGAAGCCTTGTTCCGCGGTCGAGTTTTCCCCTTGAGAATACGCCCCTGTCTGTCCTGAATATGAACGGTATGCCCCGGATTTCAACTGAAATCTCTTTTATCGCCCGCTGGGAACCGGGCTTTTCTGTGAAGTAGTGCTCCGCCAATAGCGATAATCACCACCTATGCCTCTTCTTTGCAACCTGGGCAAAGCAGGCATCTTTGTCTTGAATTTGTTGCTGCGAATACGAGCCCTGACTGCATCGAGAAAATCACGGTCAAAGCCTATCTTAAGCAATTCTTGTTTGGTCCTGCGCTCCTCTATCATCAGATATAGGAGTTTATCCAGATCGTCGTAGGTAAAGCCCAAATCCTCCTCGTCAGTCTGGCCTACCCAAAAATCCGCGCTGGGGGGTTTTGTCACGATATTCTCAGGCACTCCAAGATATCTTGCGTATGCGCGGATCTGCGTCTTATAAAGGTCGCCCAAAGGATCAAAGGCAAATGCAAGGTCGCCATGGAGGGTTCCATACCCGAGAAGGAGTTCAGTCTTGTTGCTTGTTCCTATGACAAGGCCGGATATAGCCGCAGACAGGTCATAAAGTAGAATCATCCTTTGCCTTGCCATTATGTTGCCCAGCCTGACCTTATCCGGTTCCTCGCCTGTAGCGGCAAAAAGTGCACGATAGCAGTTATCAACGACTTCTGTAATATCAATGGTAACGCTTGGAAGCCCGAGAAGATCTCTGACAGTTTCTGCATCCTTGAGCACCTCAGGCCCGGTAGTATTGTACGGAAGGATCGCTGCAAGGACATTATCTGAGCCCAAAGCGTCAACTAGAAGAAACGCCAGAACTGCAGAGTCAAGGCCTCCTGAAAGGCCGAATACGGCTTTCTTCAGCCGTGCCTTGGACATTTGATCTTTTACGAATTCAACAAGGGTTTCATGGACGTACTCCTGATCGAGTTCGAGGCCTGGGACGTCAATAAATGAATATAGCATGCTAAATACCTCTCTTAGGTCTCTTATTTCCCTGTAAATTGAGGCTTGCGCTTCTCAATAAATGCCAAGGTCCCTTCCTTCATATCTTCTGATGAACACAGCTTAGCAAAGCATTCTTCTTCCAGCTTCAGCCCTTCCTCGAAAGACATTGCAAGGCCCTCGTCAATAGCCTGTTTTGCCATCTTTATTGCAAGAGGTGCTTTATCCAGGATAGTCTTTGCAAGCTCTATACAAGTATTCTCCAACTCTTCATCAGGCACCACCCGGTTCACCAGGCCTATTCTCAAAGCTTCATCAGCAGTTATTATGCGGCCTGTAAATATCATGTCCCTGGCACGCGCTGCACCAATGAGCCTCGGCAACCTCTGGGTTCCGCCCCATCCCGGGATTATTCCGAGATTTACTTCGGGTAGTCCGAATCTTGCGCTTTGAGATGCAATCCTGATATCACAGCAAAGGGCAAGCTCCATGCCGCCGCCGAAACAAGCCCCTAAAACCCCGGCAATCACAGGCCATGGGAAACTTGCGATTTGGCTTGAGATTTCGTGTCCCCTTTTTGAAAGGTTTCTGCCTGTTTCCGATGTAAGCCTGTGAATCTCGCGGATATCCGCTCCGGCAGCAAACGCTTTCTTCCCTCCGCCTCTTATTATCACCACCATAGGTTCAGTGCGGTTTTCCAATCCCCGAAACACACTTGAGAGTTGGATTAATGTATCAAGGGTCAACGCGTTTACAGGAGGCCTGTCAATAGTAATGTGCGCCACACCGTCGTCATAAGTCAACTTCACACCCTTTGACTCCGCTGACTCCACAGGTGACACCTCCCTGGCTAATCCATATATGTCAGGCATATCAATATGCCCTCGACACCTCACTGATTGCCTGGAGTTTGATCAATCCTACTTCTGTGTTGACAGCGAACATGAGCCCGAAAACTCTGTCAGGCACGGTAAAAGCGTACTTTGCTCTGATCTTCTGACCGGGATTGATCTGTCTCATCCAAAGAGACTGATCTCGGGTCACATAGTAGACGCTGGTGCTGCTGGGAATGTAAATCTGCCCGCCTCTGTCTATCAAACGCAGGTCTTCACTGAGGATTACGAAGCGGGAGTTATTCTCGATAGAGATATCTACAACGAGGAGGTCATTGCTCCAAAACACCGCGTCTTCCACATTGATTTTCACAGTCCAACGAAGAGTTGCCAGATCCCAGTGCAACCTTGCCTGTTCCAAAAGATCTTGGGCGCCGGGTATGATCCCAGGGTAACGGATGACAGCTACGGAGACTGCCAGTGCTGCCACAACTACACCAACAACAAGCTGAGTTATGATCTGTCTCTGCCGTCTCACTTGGCGTGGCACGTACGGTCTCAGACGATGACCCCCAAACGTCGAGAAGTCAGTCTAAAGGTTATTTTTCGAGGTCTTCCGTGTGATCTCCTCCCAAACCTTTTCCGTCGCGGCACGACAAGTCCGTAGCATAGTGGCAGAAACATAGGAAAGCTCCTCACAAAGCTTAATGCAAGCGCCATTGCGTAAAAGCAGTATAAACAACAAAAAAACCGGCCGCAAAATCCATAGCAGGAAAGCGTCCGGCATTTAAGCTAGAAGTAGAAAAGCATATGCTTAACCGTATGGCTCAAAACTCAGAGCAAACTTATCTCTTAGAGTACTGCGGAGCCCTACGGGCCTTCTTAAGTCCGTACTTGTGACGCTCCTTCATACGTGGGTCACGCGTCAGGAGCCCGGCCTTTTTCAGTGGCGTACGAAGATCCGGATTGTACAGCTGCAAGGCTCTGGCTATGCCGTGCCTAACTGCACCTGCCTGACCTGATACTCCTCCGCCTTGGACTCTCACAATAATATCAAACTTGTCCGCTGAGTCAGTAACGACAAGGGGTTGACGAACAATAATATTAAGAATCTTTCGCCCGAAGTATTCAGAGACCGGTTTCCCGTTTACAATTATCTCTCCACGCCCTGGCTTTAATCGCACTCTGGCGACTGAATGTTTACGTCTGCCGGTAGCCTGCACCACTTCCTGGCGTGTCTGTGCTAAATCCATGCCTTACCCTCCTTCGTTCCGAATAAACGCTGCATAGGCTCGTTAACCCTCGATCTCGAGGGGTTCCGGTTGCTGCGCAGCATGGGGATGACTAGGTCCCCTATAGACCTTCAGCTTACGCCTAAGCTTACGGCCGAGCTGGTTCTTAGGCAGCATGCCTTTGACTGCATGCTCAATCACAGCCTCCGGCTTTCTGGCAAGCATATCTTCAAGAGAGACAGCTCTAAAGCCACCCGGATACCCGCTGTGCCTGTAGTACATTTTCTGCCGCATCTTATCCCCGGTCACTCTGACTTTTTCTGCATTAACCACTATCACATAGTCGCCCATGTCCAAGTGTGGGCTGTAAGAAGGTTTATGTTTGCCCCGAAGTACACTTGCCACCTGGCTTGCCAGCCTGCCGAGAGTCTTGCCCTCAGCGTCAACCATATACCACCGGCCATCTGTGCCTTGGGGACTTAGTCCGCCACGAGCCATCATTGTATCCTCCTCGTGAAATCTCTGAACATCAATAAAGTAAATACGGGCATCAAGCCCCACGAGTTATTCTAATACAGCACTATCCGAGTGTCAAGATCATCCATTACCAAAGCTGTTTATGTCGTTGTCGTAGTCAACCTTAATCAGACAGAGGCCGTAGGCAGGAGCAGTAGGCCCCGCAAGCCTTCTGTCCCGGGCATCCCTTATCTTCAAGACATCGTCAGGGGATAGTTTCCCCAGGCCGACTTGAAGAAGTGTACCTACTATTGTCCTCACCATGTTGTACAGAAATCCGTTAGCCTCAATCCGAATCCTCAGGATAGGGTCATCACATGTTATGATCTCAAGCCTCTTCACGTTACGTGTGAATGTCTTAGCACTTCCTCCCGAAGATGCGAATGAGCGAAAATCATGAATCCCCACCAAATACCCGGCAGCTTCCTTCATTTCTTCCACGTTCAACCTGGCATTTACATGGCAGGTATAGTTGCGTGTAAACACTGACTGCACAGGCCTAGTATCAATAGAATACTCATAAGTTTTCCAGCGCGCATCAAACCTGGCATGAAACGTCCAGGGGACCTCCTCTGCGCACACTACACGAATATCCCGAGGCAACACGCTGTTCAGAGCAGGCACGAACTTATCTACAGGGATCCCGGCACGCGTCTTGAAGTTGACTACCTGCCCCAGGGCGTGAACACCTGTATCTGTTCGTCCCGATGCTATTACATGGGAGAAGCTTTTCGTAACAGTCTCTATGGCAGCCTCTAAGGCAGCCTGAATAGTAGGGAGGTCTTTTTGGCGCTGAAAACCGTAATACCGGGTTCCGTCATATTCTACTACCAGTTTTATGTTCCGCGCTCCATCCGGCTGCTCCTGTACGTCTGCCTTCCGGATTCCCGGTGTTATTCTCCCTGTAAGTTCTTGGCTGTTCCTATCTATTCCGGCGCTGTTATTGTCGGCTTTCATTACTAAACCGCCTGCCTGGATCCGGTCACTATCACACATTCAAACCTCTCGGTAGCTGCCGATTCTGCCGGACACGGCACATCCTCCGCACATTGTGAGGACAGACAAAGTTGTTTCAGTGAAGTGCGTGTCACCTTACAGCTCACAAATAAACCCCTATGACTACCATTCCGGCAGTGACTGCCATCCCAGCCAATACATCTCGTGCAGTAAGCTTCATCTGCTTCATCCTGGTGCGTCCTTCGCCGCCGCGATAACATCGTGCTTCCATAGCCATGGCAAGCTCATCTGCACGCCGAAAAGCATTCACAAACAACGGAACGAGAAGAGGAATCAGGCTTTTTGCCCTTTGAAGCGCATTGCCTGTCTCAAAATCCGCGCCTCTGGCCATCTGCGCCTTCATAATCTTCTCAGTCTCTTCAAGCAAAGTAGGAATGAACCTAAGGGCTATAGTCATCATCATGGCAAGTTCATGGGCTGGAATTCCCACGCGCCTCATAGGTGACATAAGGTTCTCCAAGCCGTCCGTCAGCTCTATAGGTGATGTAGTCAGCGTCAAGATGGAAGTGCCAAGGACCAAAAGCACAAGGCGAAACGCCATTGTAAAGCCGCGAAAGGCCCCCTCATACGTAGCTACCAGCGGACCTATGGAAAAAAGTGTGCGCCCTTCGTTCATGAAAAGATGAAACCCGAAAGTCAACACAAGGATGAACAAGAGCGGCCTCACGCCGTACAACACGAACCTGACAGGAAGCTGAGCAACAAGTATGGCACCAAGTATGAAAAGGAACACCAGCCCGTACCCTTGAACCGTATCAACCATAAATAAAATGGTGATGATAACGAGTGTAATAAGGATCTTTACTCTTGGGTCAAGTCTGTGAACAAACGATGTTCCGGGCATGTACTGACCAAGCGTAATATTACGAAACACCGCTGTCACCGCCTTTGAGAACCCTTATAATCTCATGCTTGGCCTCTTCTACAGTGAGGATATCAGTCCTCACATCCATGTTTCGCCTCTTAAGTTCATGCATAAGCCTGGTTACCTGTGGGACTTCAAGGCCTGCCCTTCGAAGAATATCTTCATTGCTGAAAACATCCTTAGTAGGCCCGTCTGCAATAAGCCTTGCCTTGTGAAGCACTACCACTCTCCTGGCAAGTTTGGCTACATCCTCCATGCTGTGAGAGACAAGGACTACGGTAAAACCGAATTTCTCATGCAATTCCCTGATCTCAGCAAGGATCGTGTCACGGCCCCGCGGATCTAAGCCGGAGGCCGGTTCATCCAAGACAATGACAGAAGGTTTCATAGCAATAACCCCTGCCATGGCGACACGCCTCTTCTCTCCTCCCGAGAGTTCAAAAGGAGATCTGTCACGGAGCTCTTTGTAATCCAGGCCAACCATTTTCATGGCCTCTTGAACTCGGCTTTCCACTTCATCATCGGGAATACCGATATTCCGCGGGCCGAATGCTATGTCTTTGAAGACAGTCTCCTCGAAAAGCTGGTGCTCAGGGTACTGAAACACAAGGCCGACCTTTTGCCGTATTGACTTAAGCCCAACACCTTTTCCCCAGATATCCACTTCATCAACGAATATCCGCCCTTTTGTCGGCTTAAGCAAGCCGTTAAAGTGTTGAATCAAGGTCGACTTTCCTGAACCGGTCTCCCCGACTATTGCTACGAACTCTCCGTCGTTTATCTCGAACGTTACATCGTCAATAGCGCATCGCTCAAACGGGGTGCCGGGATTATACGTGTGGCTAAGGTTCTCTACCCGGATAGACACAGTATCACATCCACTCCCCACTCGAAGACTGAGCGCTGCCTAGCTTTGATCCGCATAGCGCATCTGCAAACTCATGGACTGTCAGCACATCGAGGGGAATCTCTACCCCACTTCTAGCCAGCTCGTGAGCTAATTGTGTGACCTGGGGAACATCAAGATGAAGCCGCCTTATAGCTTCCACCTGGCTGAAAACATTTCTCGGGGCATCATCCATGACAATCCTTCCCGCATCCATCACTATTACCCTGTCGCAAAGAGCAGCCTCATTCATGAAATGGGTGATAAGGACAACAGTAATACCGTCTTCTTTGTTAAGCCTCTTTACCGTATCAAGGACCTCCCGCCTGCCTGAAGGATCAAGCATAGCAGTAGGTTCATCAAGGACAATACACTCAGGCCTCATAGCAAGGACTCCTGCTATGGCTACGCGCTGCTTCTGTCCTCCTGACAAAAGATGAGGGGCATGGCGCTTATGCTCTGACATACCCACCCATTCTAAAGCCAGATCCACTCTTTTTCGGATCTCATCAGGTGGGACTCCCAGGTTTTCAGGGCCGAATGCGACGTCTTCCTCAACTGTTGTAGAGACTATCTGGTTATCCGGATTCTGAAAGACCATACCGACGGTCTGACGGATTTTCCAAAGATGGCGTGAATCTTTCGTGTCCATCCCGTTTACACGGACCGCACCCGAAGTTGGGAGGAACAAGGCATTAAAGTGCTTGGCCAATGTTGACTTACCTGACCCATTACGTCCGATGACAGCCACGAATTCACCACGTGCAATGGAAAGGTTGATCCCGTCTAAAGCCGGCACATCTGTCCCGTCCGAACTGTAAGAATAGACTAGGTTTTCTGCTTCTATGATTTTGTCGCTGATTCGGTTCAACCTCAAAAACCTCCTAAAACCTGCAAAAAGTGCGCATCAGCGCACTCATGCCAGGTCCCTACAAGAGGCTTATAAGAAAACACTAAAGTAGGAAAAATACTAAAAGCAGATTCTCACACCAGCTCCATTATTACTTCAAGTGCACCATCGCCACGACGCTCCCCGAGCTTGACGATGCGCACATAGCCGCCGTCACGGTCGTTATACCGAGGAGCTATGGTATCAAACAGCTTCTTTGTGACCTTAGGGTCTATAACATAGGCCTCTACCAGTCTGCGTGCGTGCAGATCCCCTCGCTTTGCCAAGGTTATCAGCTTCTCGGCCTCGGGCTTAACGAGTTTTGCCTTGCCCATAGTAGTGCGAATCCTCTCATGCTCAAAAAGCGAGGTTACAGAGTTTCGGAACATGGCTTTTCTATGCGCGCCGGTTCGTCCCAGTTTTCCGCAACTCACTGCCTAATCCCTCCAAAATCCCTTGACAGCTTTACTCCTGATCATCAGACGGACGAAGCGTAAGCCCATGCTCTGCCAGTTTAGACTTGACTTCCGCCAGTGATTTCTTGCCAAGGTTTCTTATTTTCATCATGTCTTCTTCTGTTTTCTTAATAAGCTCTTCAACGGCATTAATACCTGCTCTCTTCAGGCAATTATAAGAGCGTACAGACAGATCCAGTTCTTCGATGGGTAGATCAAGCACCTTGTCTTTGGTATCTTCTGTCTTGTCTACCATTATCTCAACATCCTGGACCTCTTCTGTTAGGGTTGTGAACAGCTCCAGATAGCTGGTTAGCACCTTCGCTGATAGGCTCACAGCCTCCTTAGGAGATATGCTCCCATCAGTCCAGGTTTCAAGGATCAGCCTGTCGTAATCAATCACCTGTCCGACTCGGGTATCCTCAACAACGTAGTTAACCCTTTTCACAGGCGAGAAAAGCGAATCTACAGGTATAACACCGATAACCGGCTCTAACTTGCGTTTCTCGGCAGGCAGGTATCCTCTACCTTTCTCCACCATGATCTCCATATAGAGCCTGCCGTCCTTATCAAGGGTAGCAATGTGAAGATCAGGATTTAGGATTTCCACATCAGCATCGGCAATAATATCTGCAGCGGTTACCTCTCCCTCGCCTTCCGCTTCAATACGGAGGGTTTTGGGTTCATCAGTATGCATCTTAACCAGGAGCTCCTTAAGATTCAAGATTATGTCGACAGTATCCTCGACAACCCCGGGTATCACTGAAAACTCATGGAGAACTCCTTCTATCTTCACGTATGCAACAGCAGCGCCTGGCAGAGAAGACAGCAATACCCTGCGCAAGGAGTTTCCTAAAGTTATCCCGTAGCCCCGCTCGAGAGGTTCCACCACGAATCTTCCGTAGGTATCCGTGAGCTCTTCACACTCGATCCTAGGCTTCTCAATTTCAATCATTCAAGTCTCCCTCCTGGTCCCTGCAGTTGGTGTCTGATACAAAGCGTACACGTAAGCGAATCCATACAGATTACCTTGAGTACAGCTCAACCACCATATGTTCCTGCACAGGAACGTCAATCTGTTCTCTACTCGGTAGACTAACTATTGTAGCAGTGAGACCGTCTTCATGAAGAGATAGCCATTCCGGAATCGTGCGATCCCCTGCTGTCTCCAAAGCCTTCCTGAAGGGGACAAGCTCACGGCTTTTTTCACGGACCCCTACGACATCCCCAGCTTTGACCAGATAAGAAGGGATATCAACTTTGCGGCCGTTAACCTCAATATGCCCATGCATCACCATTTGACGCGCTTCCGGTCTGGATGAAGCAAAACCAAGCCTGTACACAACATTATCAAGCCTGGACTCGAGGATCTGAAGCAAAGCTTCACCGGTAATCATACCCCGAGCTCTGACTGCCATATCGAAGTACCTTGCGAACTGCTTCTCCAGCACGCCATAAGTGCGGCGGAGCTTTTGCTTTTCACGCAACTGCAGGGCATATTCTGAAGCCTTCCTACGACCTACCCCGTGCTCACCCGGAGGATACGGTCTCCTGTCTATTGCGCACTTCTCAGTATAGCATCTGTCACCTTTAAGATATAGTTTTAGCCCTTCGCGGCGGCACAGCCTGCACACTGGGCCGGTATACCTTGCCATATAAGTTGCCACCTCCAAATGGAGTCTTCTTTCACCTACACTCGCCTTCTCTTCGGCGGTCTGCACCCGTTATGAGGAATGGGAGTTACGTCTTTTATCATGCTCACTTCGAGCCCTGCAGCCTGAAGTGCTCTAATAGCCGCCTCTCTCCCGGAACCAGGGCCTTTTACCAAGACCTCTATCTGACGCATGCCGTGCTCCATGGCAGTCTTGGCAGCAGCCTCAGCAGCCAACTGGGCAGCAAAGGGAGTCCCTTTCCTTGACCCCTTAAACCCTGAGGTCCCTGAACTTGCCCAAGCCACGACATTGCCCTGGGGATCCGTTATTGTAACAATAGTATTGTTAAATGTTGAACGAATATGGGCGACACCGCTCTCTATATTCTTTCTTTCGCGTCTTCTAAGCCTTGTTGTTCGCCTCTTAGCCACGCTAAGCGCTCCCCTTTCTCCCTATCGCTAAAAGTTTATCTCGACCTTCGGGCACCAACTGTCTTCCTCGGGCCTTTCCTCGTCCTTGCATTAGTCCTGGTACGTTGCCCTCTGACAGGCAGGCCTCTACGATGACGCAGCCCGCGGTAGGAGCCAATGTCCATAAGCCTCTTTACGTGGGCAGCATTCTCCGCTCGGAGCTCGCCTTCCACCTTGTAGTCTCTGTCAATGACTTCTCTGAGGCGTGCTATCTCGTCCTCAGTAAGATCCCTAACCCTGGTATAAGGGTCTACGTCTGTCTTTTCAACGATTTCCATCGCAGTAGACCTTCCTATACCATAGATATAGGTTAAGGCAATGGCAATTCTCTTATCCCTTGGGAGGTCAACTCCTGCAATTCTAGCCATTTATGCGCTTCACCTCCACCCTAACCCTGACGCTGCTTGTGCTTAGGGTTTTCACAAATCACCATTACGGTGCCCTTACGCTTGATTATCTTGCACTTGTCACATATTTTCTTTACAGATGGTCTGACTTTCATAAAAAAACCTCCCGGCGCAACATCACAACACATCACTTAAACCGATATGTTATCCTGCCTCTCGACAGGTCATACGGAGACAACTCTACTGTTACCCTGTCCCCAGGTAAGATCCTGATAAAATGCATGCGCATTTTCCCGGACACGTGAGCGAGAACCCTATGCCCGTTTTCCAGCTCAACTCTGAACATTGCATTAGGCAACGCCTCTATGACGGTTCCCTCTACCTCAATCGCGTCCTTCTTACCCATTGGAACAGCCCGCCCTTTCTGATCTGGCTTTCTTGATTGCCTTCAAAGCTTCACATACCTCCTCATTAGTTATGTCTATCCCCTGGAGGAGTTTTTCCCTGATGGAGTTGCTTACGACCCGCGTCATCATAATATGCCTGATGTTCTTCTTCTTAGGTTTAGACACGGGCCTGTAGTATCCGTCAACAACTGCAACCGTAGTGTCGTTTAGAATCTCAGTTATTATATAATACCTGCCTTTGTCCCTGCCTGCCGCGGATACGACAAATTGACCTAACTCAGGTTCCATTTCAGTCTGTCCTCCCAAACTAGAGAGCAGTGAGTATTACCGGACCATCCCTGGTCACAGCGATTGTATGCTCAAAATGGGCTGACAGCGAACTGTCGCAGGTAACGACTGTCCAGTTATCCGCAAGAGTCTTCACTTCAGGGCTACCGGCGTTTACCATAGGTTCTATGGCTAACGTCATTCCTTCGGCCAACACAGGGCCTGGTTCCCCACGGATCACAAAGTTGGGGATTGCAGGCTCTTCATGAAGTTTACGCCCCACTCCGTGCCCTGATAAAGCTTTAACAATGGAAAATCCCTTTGACTCAACATGGCTCTGTATCGCTCTGGATATATCAGCTATCCGCATGCCAACTCGTGCCTGCTCAATGCCGCGGTAAAGAGAATCTTCAGTGACTCGCATAAGCTCCATGGCTCGCTTTGAAACTGTACCCACAGGAAACGTCATTGCACTGTCACAGTGAAATCCCTCAACCTCAGCGCCTACGTCAATGCTGACTATATCTCCTTCAACCAGTCTTCTGCTGCCCGGAATGCCGTGGACAACTTCTTCGTTAATAGACACGCAGACACTTGCCGGAAAACCATACAGGCCTTTAAATGACGGACTAGCACCTTTACTTGTAATGAACTCCTCGGCATATTTGTCAATGTCTTTTGTAGTAATCCCAGGCCGTATAAGCTTACTTAACTCATTCAGAAGCTCTGCCAGTATGCGGCCTGACCTTTTCATAATATCAATTTCTTCAGGGGTTTTGCAAATAACCAATGGAGATATTCTTCTCAATACTATTTCCTTCCTTGAACCATAGAAATAATCGTCTCCAGGACCTTATCGGCATCCTCTTCACCGTCGACCGTCTTTAAGATACCACGGCCTCTGTAATAGTCAACGACAGGTTCTGTCTGTGCCTTATACACCTTTAGGCGCTCACGCACAGTCTCTGCCTTGTCATCTATCCGCTGATAAATGTGGCCTTCGCACCTGGTGCATTTTCCGTCTTCAGGCGGCGGGTTGTTGGTCATATGATACAAGGCCCCGCATTTTGCACAGATCCTCCGGCCTGCAATCCTCTTTTCAACAACATCTTCCCCTGCATCGATGTAAATCACTGCATCCAGCGGAACTCCGAGGCCTTTCAGGATCTCATCTAAAGCTTCAGCTTGAGCCACGTCTCGCGGAAATCCGTCAAGGATAAATCCGGCCTCACAGTCAGCGTTGCTCAACCTGTCTTTTACAAGGCCTATAGTAATCTCATTAGGGACAAGCTTCCCTGAATCAAGATACTCCTTCGCGGAAATGCCTAGGGGTGTCTTTTGGGATATTGCTTCTCGAAACATATCTCCTGTTGATATATGCGGCACACCAAGACGTTGGCTGAGCCTTACCGCCTGCGTACCTTTTCCGACCCCAGGAGGGCCTAGGAGAACGAGACGCATATCTTAAATCCTCCCACTATCTACTTCATAAAGCCTTCATACTGCCTCATCAGCAGCTGAGCCTCGATTTGCTTCATAGTGTCAAGTGCGACACCTACCATGATAAGAAGGGCCGTTCCACCGAAAGCTGCTCCGCTCAGTTTTGTAACATTGGTTACGATATTTGGCGCTATGGCTACTACAGCCAGGAACAATCCACCGACAAAAGTCAGCCTTCCAAGGATTCTTTCCAAGTACTCCACTGTAGGCCTTCCTGGACGGATGCCGGGGATGAATCCACCGTACTTCTTCAGGTTATTGGACACGTCATTAACGTTAAATGTCATGGCGGTATAGAAGTACGTAAATCCTATGATTAGCAGCGAGTAGACAATCATATACGAAACGCTGTCACCCTGCAGCCAATCAGACATAAAGGCTAGTTTAGGCACAAACTGCGCTATGGTAGCAGGAAATGCCAAAAGAGATGAAGCAAAGATAACCGGGATTACTCCTGCCTGGTTTACGCTAAGGGGAATGTGCGTACTCTGACCTCCGTAAACTTTGCGCCCAACCACGCGCTTTGCATATTGAACAGGGATTCTGCGGTTTGCCAAAGTAATTGCCACTACTGCGAATATCGATACCAGACTTATGACCACATATAGTAGTGCACTGACTATACCGACTCCACCCTCGCCTACACTTACAATCAAGCCGCGGAATGTTGCAGGCAGCCTTGCTATGATACCTGTAAAGATAATAAGTGATATGCCGTTTCCTATTCCGTTCTCAGAGATTTTCTCACCTAACCACATGACAAAAGCGGTCCCTGCAGTCAACGTCGCGATAATCAAGAGAACTGACACAGTGCCTGTGTCGTCAAGTGCACCTCGTATACCGAAGGTGGTGGCAGTACCCTGGATAACTGCAAGGATCATCGCACCGTATCTCGTATACTGAGACAGCTTCTTTCTCCCTTCTACCCCGGACTTCGCCATCTCTTCGAAACTCGGTATCACTACCTGCAGTAGCTGCATAACAATGGATGAGGTGATGTACGGCCCTACACCCATCGCGAATACTGTAAACCTCATGAGGGCTCCGCCTGCGAATAAATCGAGAAATTGAAATAGCCCGGCTTCTCCGAAGATCTGCGCGAGCTCAGCAACGTTCACCCCTGGAACGGGGATAAACGATGCCACACGGTAGACGGCAAGCATCCCAATGGTGTACAGAATCTTTTTCCTCAGTTCCGGGATCCTGAAGGCGCTGGCAAGTGCTCCTAGCAACCTATATCACCTCGACTTTGCCGCCTGCTTGTTCAATCTTCTCCACTGCAGATCGGCTAAATGCATGGGCCCTGACGACAAAAGGCTTATTTACTTCGCCGTCTCCCAAGATCTTTATACGGTCGCGAGCCCGCTTGATTATGCCTGATTCTCGAAGCGTCTCAGGCGAAATAACCGTATTCTCATCAAACCTGTCCAAGTCACGCAAATTGACAGGTACATATCTAACCTTAAAAGGATTGGTAAATCCGCGCTTCGGAATACGCCTGACTAGAGGCATCTGTCCGCCTTCAAACATAGGGCCTTTTGTACCGCCGGACCTTGACCTTTGTCCCTTGTGACCCCGGCCTGAAGTCTTGCCTAGGCCGCTCCCGATACCTCTACCGACCCTTTTTTTAGCTCGTTTGGCGCCTTCCGGCAGGGACAGTTTATCAAGTCTCAATGGAGCCACCTCCTATTCCGTGACTTCTTCCACATCCACCAGATGAGCAACTTTAATAATCATCCCTCTGACAGCACGGTTATCAGGAAGATAGCGAGACTGGTTAAGCTTTCTAAGCCCAAGTGCCCTGACTGTTGCCCTCTGGTCTTTCGGCCTCCCTATAGTGCTCCGTTTTAAAGTGACCTTAAGCATCCTCTTTATCTCCTGACTATCTTTGGTGTTATCATTTCCTAACATCTGCCACACCCCTCTAGCCAAGGATCTCTTCGACAGACTTTCCTCTGCGCTTTGCTACATCCTCTGCGCGAGTCAGCGACTTAAGTCCCTGAACTGTGGCACGAACGACGTTGAACGGATTGGCAGATCCTAGTGATTTCGTAAGAATGTCGCGAATACCGGCCAGCTCTACAACGGCTCTTACCGGACCCCCGGCAATCACTCCTGTACCCGGTGAAGCAGGTTTTAGCAAGACGCTGCCTGCGCCGGCCTTTCCCACAACCTCATGGGGAATGGTAGTCCCGACAATAGGAACCTCAAACATGTTCTTCTTTGCCTCTTCGGCTCCCTTGCGAATGGCTTCTGCGACTTCAGCCGCTTTTCCGACTCCTGTCCCTACGCGCCCATTGCCATCGCCTACAACCACGAGGGCGCGAAAACTCCGGGTACGTCCTCCTTTGGTTGTCTTAGCCACAGGGTCTATATTTACGACTTTTTCCATGAGTTCCGGACTTTCCATATCTATCATTATCTCAATCACCCACTTCCCCGGACCTTAAAACTCAAGTCCGCTTTCGCGAGCTCCTTCTGCTAAAGCAGCAACTCTACCATGATAAAGGTTGCCTCCACGATCAAACACTACTTGCTTGATACCTTTTGCCTGCGCCTTCTCGCCGATAAGCTTGCCTACCAAACGTGCAGCCTCAACATTGCCGCCGTTTTTCACCTGGGATCTAATCTCCGGGTCAAGGCTGGATGCAAAGGCTAAAGTAGTCCCGCTTTGATCGTCAATAATCTGAGCATAAATATGCTTCAGAGACCTGGCTACTGCAAGACGGGGCCTATCTTGCGTACCTGATATTCGTTTTCTTATGCGGCGATGTCTTCTTGCTCTCGCAACTTTTCTATCTTCGCGCTTGAACATGCCTTACCCCACCCTTCATACGTTCCACTACCTGCCGGCAGATTATCATACCTTACCGGCTTTTCCGGCCTTCATGCGGATTCGTTCGCCGTCGTACCTGATGCCTTTGCCTTTGTACGGTTCAGGAGGACGGACAGCTCTAATGTCAGCTGACACCTGGCCAACTACTTCCTTGTCTATACCTTTCACCACAATCCTGGTGGGTGAAGGGACTTCTATTTCAATGCCTTCCGGAGGAACCATCTCCGCCGGATGTGACAACCCCATACTGAGGACTAGCTTATTCCCCTGCAGAGCGGCTCTGTAACCTGTCCCTGAGACCAAGAGGGTTTTCTGAAAACCTTCAGTTACGCCTTTCACCATATTGGCAATGAGGGTCCTTGTCAGTCCGTGAAGAGACTTTGCTCTTTTCCCATCGTTAGAGCGGTTCACGATGATGTTGCCGTCCTCTATAGAGACGTCAATCTCCTGACTGATGCGCCTTGTAAGTGATCCCTTCGGTCCCTTAACTGTGATCACGGCACCTTCTATGTTTACCTCTACTCCGTTTGGAATCGGTATAGGCGCTTTGCCGATCCTGGACATTATCTCTCACCCCCTACCACACATAACAGATTACCTCGCCGCCTACTCCTTCTCGCCTGGCATCCTTATCGGTCATTATACCTTTAGGAGTGGATATGACCGCTATTCCCAGGCCTCCAAGGACCTTCGGAATGTTGTCCTTATTAGCGTAGACTCGAAGTCCCGGTTTACTTATGCGTTTCAAACCTGTAATCGCCTTTTGCTTATTGGGACCGTACTTCAGGTGCAGCCTAAGGATTCCCTGCTTTCTATCGGCCACTACCTCATAATCCCTGATATATCCCTCTTCCTTAAGGATCTTCGCGATGTCGCGCTTCACCCGCGAGGAGGGCATCTCAACGACGTCCCGCGAAACGGTGTTGGCGTTCCTGATCCTTGTGAGCATGTCAGCAATGGGATCCGTCGTCACCATTCACATCGACCTCCTCCATATGCGGAATTGCTTGGCATATTCATCACCAGCTCGCCTTCCTCACTCCAGGGATCTCGCCCTGGGAAGCAAGCCTGCGGAAGCATATCCTGCACATATCGAATTTTCTCATATATGCCCTAGGTCGTCCGCATATAGGACACCTGTTATAGTTTCTTACACGGTATTTTTTCGGTTTCCTCTGTTTTTCTATGAGGCTCTTTTTAGCCAAAGCTATCCCCCTTCCATAGCCGGATTCAATTGACCTTCCCAGTTCAGCTTGAGAAAGGCATACCCATAGCCTTTAGCAGGTCATATCCTTCCTCATCTGTTCGGGCAGTAGTAACAATTGAAATATCCATGCCCCGTAGTTTGTCTATCTTATCGTAGACTATCTCGGGAAATACCAGCTGCTCCTTAAGGCCTAAGTTGTAGTTGCCTCTACCGTCGAACCCGTCAGCAGACACCCCTCGAAAGTCTCTTATTCTGGGAAGGGCCACGTTGAAAAGCTTGTCGAGGAAGTGATACATCCTCTCGCCCCGGAGCGTAACCTTGCACCCAATAGGCATTCTGGCCCTAAGCTTGAAGGACGCAATTGACTTTTTTGCCCGTGTAATAATGGGCTTTTGTCCTGTAATCGCAGTAAGATCGCTGACTGCGGCATCAAGTGATTTCGGATCACCTACTGCTTCCCCTACCCCCATGTTTATAACGACTTTGTCAATCTTGGGAATTTCCATGACGCTCCTATACCCATACTTTTCACGGAGGGCAGGTGCAACTTCATTAAGGTATTTCTCCTTTAGCCTTGCCGCCACTTGGCTCACCCCCGATACCTACTTGTCTATGTCGCGCCCGCACTCCTTGCATACTCGCACTGACTCCCCATCCGGAGTCCGCTTTCTACTGGTTCGAGTAGGCTTGTTACACTTCGGGCAGATCAGCATCACTTTCGCCAATGGCATTGGCGCCGGTTTCGATATGATGCCTCCCTGCGGGTTCAGCTGAGTCGGTTTAGTGTGGCGCTTTACCTCATTTGCGCCCTCCACAATTACCCGCCGGTCTTTAGCGAGAACCCGTAGGACTTTTCCTCGTCTATCCTTGTCTTTCCCCCAAAGAACGATTACCGTATCGCCCTTCTTCACATGAGGTTTCATTGTTCTTAAAACACCTACCTATTCGCAGCCCAAAGGTTTCATCTTAAGAAGCTCCATTATAGAACCTCAGGTGCCAAGGAGATTATCTTCATAAACTCCTTTTCACGCAGCTCCCGTGCGACAGGACCGAATATTCGAGTCCCTCTGGGATTGTTCTGCTCGTTTATGATAACCGCTGCGTTTTCATCGAATCTGATGTGGGATCCGTCAGGACGCGATATCGTATCTTTTGTTCTGACAATCACTGCCCTGACTACGTCCCCTTTTTTCACAACGCCACCGGGTGCGGCTTCTTTAACACTGGCAATGATGATGTCTCCTACCCCTGCGAACTGAGGATTACCGCTGCCCAGCACCCTGATGCATTTTATTTTCTTACCGCCTGTATTGTCGGCGACATTCAGCATTGACTCCTGACGAATCACCTGGCAGTCCCTCCTTGTCAAAGAGCGCCTTTTACGCCCTGGCTAATCCTGTACGGGACTACTTTGCCCTTTCAAGGATCTCCACAACACGCCATCTCTTCCGCTTGCTCAGCGGCCTTGTTTCCATAAGTCGAACCCTGTCCCCGACTTTGGCCATGTTATCTTCGTTGTGCGCCATATAGCGCTTGGTCCTCTTTATCCTTCGGCCGTAGAGTGGATGGGGGACTACTCGTTCAACAGCAACGATAACTGTTTTGTCCATACTATCGCTTACCACTCGACCTGTGCGCATCTTACGCCTTCCTCGCGCATCCACGGTATAACCCTCCTTAAGACCGCTGGTCAATGCCGAGCTCGCGCTGGCGCAAGACTGTCTTGACCCGTGCTATGTCCTTGCGAACTTGGCGAATACGCATGGGGTTGTCAAGCTGACCGGTGGCCACCTGAAACCTGAGGTTAAAAAGCTCCTCTTTCAACGAGTCAAGTCTCAAGTTCAGTTCGTCGGTGGAAAGCTCACGTATTTCTCTAGCTTTCACCTGCCTCACCGCCTATCATCATCCTCTTGACAAACTTAGTCTTAATAGGAAGCTTGAACGATGCCAAACGCATAGCCTCCCGCGCCACCTCTTCCGGCACACCTGCGATCTCAAACATTATCCGTCCAGGTTTTACCACAGCTACCCAATGATCCGGATTACCTTTTCCACTGCCCATACGGGTTTCAGCCGGTTTCTTGGTAACTGGCTTATCAGGGAATATCCTGATCCAGACCTTTCCACCTCTTCGTATATATCGGGTCATGGCAATTCGCGCTGCCTCGATTTGCCTGGCTGTAATCCATCCCGGTTCCTGGGCCTGAAGCCCAAATTCACCCATGGATACCTCGAAACCGCCGGCAGCCTTGCCTTTCATTCTGCCGCGCATGACCTTACGGAACTTAGTTTTTCTTGGTTGTAACACCCTTACCGGCCTCCTTCAGCAGCAGCACTCTCAGGAAGCACATCGCCTTTGTAGATCCATACCTTAATGCCGATTCTACCGTACGCAGTATGAGCTTCTGCAAAACCGTAGTCTATGTCAGCCCTCAGAGTGTGAAGAGGAACTTTCCCTTCGCTGTAACCCTCTGTGCGAGCGATTTCAGCTCCTCCCAGCCTGCCGCTGACCTGTACTTTCATGCCTTCGGCGCCTTGTCTCATCGCCCTTGAAAGCGCCTGTTTCATTGCTCTGCGGAAAGAAATTCTCCTTTCGATCTGCGAAGCAACGTTTTCTGCGACTAATTGGGCGTCAAGATCCGGGTTTTCCACCTCGACGATGGCCACTGACACATGCTTGCCTGTGATAGCCTCAAGGTCACGCCTGAGAGCTTCCACTTCCTGCCCGCCGCGGCCGATGACCATTCCTGGCCTCGCGGTGTGGATATTGACCTTCACCCGGTCTGCGACTCGCTCGATCTCTGTCTTAGAGATCCCGGCATGATAGAACTTTGCCTTCACATACTGTCTGATGTGGAGGTCCTCATGGATCAACTGAGAGTAATTCTTGTCATCATACCATTTGGCAGCCCAATCCTTAACTATTCCCAGCCTCAGACCATAGGGATGAACCTTCTGTCCCAACCTGTCATCCCTCCTTCTCTCTGACAACTACTGTAATGTGGCTGGTTCTCCTGAGAATCGGCGCAGGCATTCCCCGCATTCTTGCCCGCCATCTCTTCATGGTCGGGCCTTCATCGATTCTCACATCTGCCACATATAAGTCATCTTTATTGAGCTCGAGGTTATGTTCGGCATTGGCTATGGCAGACTTCAGCACCTTGCTGACTAGTTCAGCACCTCTTTTGCGAGTATGCCTAAGTATAGCAAGGGCTTCCTCAACGTTCTTCCCCTTTACAAGGGGTGCGACCTGCCTAGCCTTTCTAGGAGAAATTCTGACATAACGAGCTATAGCTCGAGCTTCCATCATAGCCATAGCAATTATCCCCTCCAGCTCCCCGACTGCCTACGTCCTGACTATTTCAGTGAAGTAGACCTGGCAGTATGTGCTCCATGTCCTCTGAACGTTCGAGTCGGGGTAAACTCACCTAACTTGTGCCCGACCATATCTTCAGTGATATAAATCGGCACATGCCTTCGCCCATCATGCACTGCAATAGTGTGACCCACCATCTCGGGGAAGATGGTTGAGGCTCTTGACCACGTCTTAATTACTTCCTTATGCCCCTTCTCATTCAAAGCCTTAACTCTTGCCAAGAGCTTCGGGTCAACATAGGGGCCTTTCTTCAATGATCGTGACATTAGCCCAGCTCCTTCCCCTCTTACTTCCGCCTTCTGACTATCAGCTTATCAGAAGGTTTTTTCTTCCTTGTCCTGTAACCCAGAGTCGGCTTGCCCCATGGAGTCACAGGTGACGGCATTCCAATGGGAGAACGGCCTTCTCCACCACCGTGCGGGTGGTCTACCGGGTTCATGGCCTTTCCTCTCACCTTCGGCCTACGCCCAAGATGTCTGGTCCTGCCGGCTTTGCCTATGGTGATAATCTCATGCTCCACATTTCCGACCTGTCCGATAGTGGCTTTGCACTCCTGCCTTATCAGCCTGACCTCACCTGAAGGAAGCCTAACATGGGCGTAGTTTCCTTCCTTCGCCATGAGTTGTGCCCCTGCCCCTGCAGAGCGAACCAACTGGCCGCCTCTGCCTGGAATCAGCTCTATATTGTGGATGATTGTGCCTGTTGGTATGTCACGCAACATAAGTGCGTTCCCAGGCTTAATATCGGCACCGGCTCCGGACATAACGGTATTGCCCACTGCGAGATCAACAGGTGCAAGAATATACCGCTTCTCTCCGTCAGCGTAATGGAGCAATGCAATCCTTGCGGATCTATTGGGATCGTACTCAATGCTTGCCACCTTTGCCGGAATACCGTCTTTATCCCGCTTGAAGTCTATGATCCTGTACTTTCTCTTAGCTCCGCCGCCTCTGTGCCTGATGGTAACCTTGCCGTGAACATTTCTGCCGGCAGACTTAGGATTCGGGCGGAGAAGACTCTTTTCCGGTTTCTTCTTAGTCAGTTCTGAGAAGTTTGATCCGCTCATGAACCGCCTTCCTGCGGTAACCGGCTTATATCTCTTAATTCCCAACTCTTACCCCTCCTTTTCTAACCACCTTGCTGCCAGAGGGGGGTTCACTCCAGCTGCTTCAACTTGCCGCTAACTTACAAACCCTCAAAGAGTGGAATGGTATGACCTTCCTCCAGAGTCACTACAGCCTTCTTCCACTCGGGAGTCTTGCCTTCGAACCGTCCCATCCTTCTGGTCTTACCGGGCATCTTTAAGGTGTTTACCTTTTTGACCTTGACCTTAAATACCTCTTCAACCGCCTTCTTAATCTCGACCTTGGTTGCACGGACGTCTACCATAAAGGTATACTTGTTGCCTTCCAGTCCGGTCATGGTCTTCTCAGTCAACATCGGCCTTATGATGATATCCCTTGCGGTCCTCATTTTACGAGCACCTCCTCGACTACATCCGCAGCTTCCTTAGCAAGAAGAAGCTTATCGCAGTTGAGGATGTCATAAACATTGAGCTTAGGAGGAGTAAGCACCTTGACGCCTGGGATATTTCTGAAAGACAACTCTACATTGCTATCCGGCTGTTTCAGAATTACCAGGGCTTTTCCACGTGCATCGAGTTTCTCTAGCATATTCGCCATTACCCTGGTCTTCGGCTCAGGCATAGTAAGTCCGTCAATAACCAAGACCTTCTCATTCTCAGCTTTAGAAGATAACGCTGATAACAGTGCAATCCTCCGAGCCTTCTTCGGCAAATTGTACCTGTACTTCCTCGGCCTCGGGCCGAATGTTATCCCTCCGCCTCTCCAAATGGGAGATACGCGGCTACCATGTCTTGCTCTTCCAGTTCCCTTTTGCCGCCAGGGCTTCGATCCACCCCCGGCAACTTCGCTCCTGGTTTTCGCTTTCGCTGTACCAAGGCGTTCCGAAGCCAGCTGCATCACGACAGCCTCATGGAGAACATGCTCATTGACAGGGACCCCGAAGACCGAGGCAGGGAGCTCGTAGTCGCCTATTTTCTCGCCGTTCATGTTGTATAGAGGCGCTGTTGGCATCCAGATCACCTACCTCACTTCTTGTTCTTTGCCGCCCTGCTCTTAACTGCTTCTCTGATAATAAGCAGTGAACCGCGTCGTCCGGGAACTGACCCTTTGACAAGCATCAAGTTCCGCTCAGGATCTACCTTGACGACTTTAAGGTTTTGGATCGTTACGCGCTCTCCTCCGAGGCGGCCCGGGAGTTTTCTGCCCTTGAGCACCCGCGCAGGACCGGTTGCACCGAGTGCGCCCGGACGGCGATGGTACATTGACCCATGGCTCATAGGGCCTCTCCTAAAGTTCCATCTCTTGATCGCGCCTGCGAATCCTTTCCCGATAGACGTTCCGGTAATATCAACCAAGTCGCCCTCGCTAAATATGTCAGCTTTGATCTCCGAGCCTACCTCGTGCGGCAAATCTTCCGAGGCCCTGAATTCCCTAAGATAGCGCACCGGGCGGACTTTGTGACGCTTGAAATGGCCCATGTCCGGCTTATTGACAAGGCGCTCACGAATATCGCCAAAACCTAACTGAATTGCGTAGTAGCCGTCTTTTTCCATGGCCTTCTTTTGAACGACTACACACGGGCCGGCTTCTATTACTGTAACCGGAATTGCATGCCCATCATCGGTGAATATCTGTGTCATTCCAAGCTTCTTACCTAATATTCCCTTTGCCATTTACCTCGCACCCCCTTCGTTGCCACATTCACCACTACACCCGCCTGGGTTACGAGGTGAGGTTAGAGTTTAATCTCAATACCTACGCCTGCCGGCAAGTCCAGCCTGGTAAGATCATCAATGGTCTTTTGCGTAGGTTCGATAATGTCAATAAGCCTCTTATGAGTCCTCATTTCAAATTGTTCCCTCGAGTCCTTATCCACGTGTACAGATCTTAACACTGTATACACGCTTCGTTCCGTAGGCAACGGAATAGGACCCGAAACCCTGGCTCCACTTCGACGTGCAGTCTCTACGATCTTTTCTGCTGACTGATCCAAGAGCCTGTGGTCGAATGCTTTTAGTTTAATTCTGATCCTCTGCTCAGCCATGATCTTACTTCCTCCTTGCAGCCGTCTGATCAAGTTCGCAGACTCGCTCCCCTGAAATTCCCCTGCCTAGGCAAGCAACCTCCAGGTTCACAGCTTGCAGCAAGGGGCCGGGTCGACGACGGGTACAAACCCGGCCCGTTTATTCATCATTCTTACGATAGTGCACGCACGACTCTACTGGATTATTGATGAGACAACACCTTTACCGATTGTGCGGCCGCCTTCACGGATAGCGAAGCGGAGGCCTTCCTCAAGGGCGATAGGTGTAATCAGCTCAATAGTCATGGTAATATTGTCGCCAGGCATTACCATCTCGACTCCCTCAGGAAGCACAGCAGTGCCTGTTACGTCAGTGGTCCTGAAGTAGAACTGCGGACGGTACCCTGTAAAGAACGGTGTATGCCTTCCGCCCTCGTCCTTGGACAGGACGTAAACTTCGCCCTTGAACTTCGTGTGGGGCTTGATGGATCCCGGTTTCGCAAGGACTTGACCTCTTTCGATCTCGTCCTTCTCTACACCCCTCAGAAGAACACCGATGTTATCTCCGGCTACACCCTCTTCAAGGGTCTTACGGAACATCTCTACGCCTGTGACTACAGTAGTCCTGGACTCATCAGTAAGCCCGACGATTTCTACCTGATCCCCTACCTTGACTCTTCCTCTCTCTACCCTGCCTGTGGCTACTGTGCCGCGGCCGGTGATGGAGAAAACGTCCTCAACAGGCATTAGGAACGGCTTGTCAATGTCACGCTCAGGCGTGGGAACGTAGCTGTCAACTGCATCCATAAGCTCGAGGATACGGCCACACCACTTGCAGTCGCGGCTTCCGCAACCGCACTCCAAAGCCTTTAGAGCGGAACCACGTACAAATGGGATGTCGTCTCCGGGGAACTCATACTTGGACAGGAGCTCCCTGACTTCCATCTCTACGAGATCTACCAGCTCTTCTTCGCCTTCCATTCTGTCGCACTTGTTAAGGAACACAACGATATAAGGAACACCTACCTGCCTGGCAAGGAGTATGTGCTCCCTGGTCTGGGGCATCGGTCCATCCTCTGCGCTTACCACGAGAATAGCACCGTCCATCTGAGCTGCTCCGGTAATCATGTTCTTGACATAGTCAGCGTGTCCCGGGCAGTCAACGTGAGCATAGTGCCTGTTTTGAGTTTCATACTCAACGTGATAAGTAGAGATGGTGATACCGCGCTCCCTCTCTTCAGGAGCCTTGTCGATCTCGTCAAACCTCCTGTAGTCTGCCAAGCCTGCTTGACTCAGAACAAGCGTAATTGCTGACGTCAGCGTCGTTTTACCATGGTCAATGTGTCCGATAGTCCCGACGTTGACATGGGGTTTTGTCCTCTCAAATTTCTGCTTGGCCATTCCTGTCATCCTCCCTTGGAATTGGTCTTCTTTCCATAATTAGTTTTTTATCTTCCCCAAGCTATAACAACGGTTTTTGCGATAGCTTCGGGCACTTCCTCGTAACGGACGAAATTCATATTATACGTCCCTCGTCCCTGTGTCAAGGATCTCAGGTCTGTCGCATATCCAAACATTTCCGCCAGAGGAACCTGGGACTTGATAACATGGAGCTGTCCCTCTCTCTCCATACCCTGGACTTTACCGCGCCTTGCATTTATATCAGCAAGGACATCGCCTGTAAACTCCTCAGGAACCACCACTTCAACGCTCATAATCGGCTCAAGAAGACGCGGATTGGCACGCCTTACTCCGTCCTTGACCGCCATTGATGCTGCAATCCTAAACGCCATCTCTGATGAGTCTACCTCATGGTAAGAACCGTCAATCAGCACAACCTTCATATCAACCATGGGGTAACCTGCCAATTCGCCTGCTTCCATTGCGTCTTTTACGCCTGCCTCGACAGCTTGGACAAATTCCCTAGGCACTACTCCGCCTTTCGTAGCATCCTCAAACACAAACCCTTCACCACGAGGTTGAGGTGAAAGAGCAAGGACAACATGGCCGTACTGCCCTTTGCCTCCTGACTGCCTTATGAACTTCCCTTCACTTTCCACACTTGACGTAATTGTCTCCCTGTATGCCACCTGTCGCTTGCCGACATTTGCATTGACCCCGAATTCCCTGATAAGCCTATCAACGATAATCTCCAGGTGAAGTTCGCCCATACCTGATATAACTGTCTGCCCGGTCTCAGGATCCTGCTTCACATGGAATGTAGGATCCTCATCTGTAAGCCTGGCTAAAGTCAAAGTCAGCTTATCTTCGTCTGCCTTAGTTTTCGGCTCCACTGCAACAGATATTACAGGTTCAGGAATGGATATGGTCTCAAGGATAATGGGAGCCTCCTCATCACATAAGGTGTTCCCTGTAACAACGTCCCTGAATCCCACTGCAGCCACTATGTCACCGGCATAGGCATAGTCTGCGTCCTGACGGTGATTGGCGTGCATATGAAGGATACGGGCAAGCCTTTCCTTTTTGTTACGGCTGGCATTATACACATATGAACCTGCACGAACCGATCCGGAGTACACGCGGAAATACGTCAGCTTCCCTACGTACGGATCCGCTGCAATTTTAAAAGCCAATGCGCAAAACCGCTCATCCTCAGCAGGCAGCCGCATTTCTTCCTCACCTGTCTTCGGGTTCGTTCCGACAACAGGAGGCAGGTCTTTCGGCGCAGGCAAGTAATCTACCACTGCGTCAAGGAGAGGCTGGATTCCTTTATTCCTGAAAGCCGAACCACATAGGACAGGTATTACTTTACCTGATAACGTCCCTTTCCTGAGGGCCGGTTTTATGGCTTCAGGTGTAATGCTCCGGCCTTCAATGTAATCTACCATAATATCGTCGTCTATCTCAGCAAGGGCTTCGATGAGTTCTTCCCTATGTTTCCGTACGTCTTCCTTAAGCTCATCAGGTATTTCCGTCTCTTTTCTCTCGATTCCCAGATCATCCATGTACACAATGGCTTTTTCATCAATCAGGTCCACAATTCCCCTGAAGTTCTCCTCAGCGCCAATGGGCAATTGAATGGGAACCGCGTTGCCGCCAAGCCTTTCTCTTACCATTCTCACAGCACGCTCAAAATCCGCCCCAACCCTGTCCATCTTATTGACGAATATGATCCGCGGTACCTTGTAGCGATCCGCCTGGCGCCATACAGTTTCAGATTGCGGCTCTACTCCTCCGACAGCGCACAAAACTGCAACAGCTCCGTCAAGGACACGAAGCGACCTCTCAACCTCCATTGTGAAGTCCACGTGCCCTGGAGTGTCTATTATGTTAATTCGATGGTCGCGCCAATAACATGTGGTAGCAGCAGCAGTAATCGTGATCCCGCGCTCTTGCTCCTGCACCATCCAATCCATTGTCGCAGCACCATCGTGAACTTCCCCGATCCTATGCACTCGGCCGGTATAGAAGAGGATACGCTCGGTGGTAGTAGTCTTACCTGCGTCAATATGCGCCATAATCCCTATGTTCCTTGTGTTTTCCAATGAGAACCTTTCCGCCACCTTATATCCCCTCCTTCCTTCCAAGCATTATAGCGGGAGAAGCTAAATAACCTTAGAACCAATCCTACCACCTATAATGAGCGAATGCCTTATTGGCTTCTGCCATCCTGTGAGTCTCTTCTCTCTTCCTTACGGAAGCTCCCTGGCCTTGAACAGCGTCAAGAAGTTCATTGGCCAGTTTCTCAGCCATAGACTTCTCAGACCTGGCTCTGGCGTTTTGGACTATCCAACGCAGCGCCAAGGCAGAACGTCTTTCCGGCCTTACCTCAACAGGCACCTGATAAGTGGCACCGCCGACTCTACGAGGCCTGACCTCCAGGATGGGCATGACATTCTTTACCGCCCGTTCAAACATTTCTATCGGATCTTTCCCTGTCTTTTCACCGATAATGTCCATGGCACCGTAGAAAATCGACTCTGCAGTACCCTTCTTGCCGTCAAGAAGAAGTTTATTAATGAGTTGAGCTGCCAGCACATTACCGTACACCGGATCCGGAAGTACTTCTCGCTTAGGAATTCTGCCCCGTCTGGGCATCCGCACACCCCCTTCCCTCTCAAAAAAGCTAATTCTCTTTTACACCTTATGACTTAGGCCTCTTGGTTCCGTACTTTGATCGCGCCTGTCTCCTGTCAGCTACCCCCGCAGCATCGAGAGTCCCTCGCACAATATGATAACGCACACCGGGGAGGTCCTTTACTCTGCCACCTCTGATAAGGACGACAGAGTGCTCCTGGAGATTGTGTCCTATCCCAGGAACATATGCAGTCACCTCGAGACCGTTGCTCAGCCTGACCCTGGCTATCTTACGCAGTGCAGAGTTGGGCTTCTTAGGAGTTGTCGTCCTAACAACTGTGCAGACACCCCTCTTCTGCGGGGCCCCACCGGTGTACTGCGATCTCCGGGTACGAGAATTGTAAATCCACCTGAGAGCCGGAGCAGACGATTTTTGACTTAACTTTTTGCGTCCCTTACGCACTAACTGATTGATTGTGGGCACGCTCCTTCGCACCTCCTTCCCCGAATGAACTTACCTTTACACACAACATGCCCCTTCCACCTCGAGGTGCAAGGGGCACCGCAAATCTTCTATTCGAACCCTGCAATTTCAGTCTCAGCTGACTAAAATTGCTGCCGAGGCGGCCCCAACTTCAATGCCACATGCTTTCCCGAGTTGCGCCATGGTATCAACATAGACAATCTCGACGCCACTTGCTTCGCACAACTCTAATACGCTTCTTGTAATTTTCTCATCTGCATCTTTTGCCAGGTAAACGGTTTTCGCTTCTCCCCTTTCAAGAGCTTTGATGGTCTGCTTGGTGCCTACGGCCTTACGCCGCGCCATCTTCAACTCATCGTGGGACATATCCTGTTTTCTCTCCTCCCTGGTTTTCCCCTAGATACTAAGCCGTCCAGAAGCGTACCAGCCTTGCGCCATAACATTCTAGCACTGCCTTATTACCGCTGTCAAGAACCACCGAAAAAGGATAACCCTTTGATTATTCGCTGACAGCTGCATCCTCACCAAGACTGTCGTCACTGTATTCAAGGACATCTTCACTGTCAGCCGCGGCTTCCGCCACATGGCTCACAGGAACAACATTTCTATATCGGCTCATACCTGTACCTGCAGGTATCAGTTTACCGATAATCACGTTCTCTTTCAACCCAATCAGAGGATCCATACGGCCTTTGATCGAAGCATCTGTCAACACTCTCGTTGTTTCCTGGAAGGAAGCTGCTGACAGGAAGCTGTCAGTAGCCAGAGAAGCCTTGGTAATCCCTAAAATGACGGGCTTTGCTATAGCAGGCTGCTTCCCTTCAGCCATGACACGCGCATTCTCTTCTTCAAATTCAAATACGTCTACAAGCCCGCCTGGGAGAAGGTCCGTATCTCCGGGATCCTCGACTTTTACTTTACGCAACATTTGCCTGATTACGACCTCAATGTGCTTATCATTGATCTCTACTCCCTGGGACCTGTATACCTCCTGAACTTCCCTTACAAGATAGCTTTGAACTGCACGAACACCTTTTACTCTGAGAATGTCGTGGGGATTTAAGGAACCTTCAGTAATTTGATCCCCTGCCGTTATGAACTGGCCTTCTCTGACTTCAAGCCTGGCGCCGTACGGGACTGTGTAAGTTTTCTCTTCTCCGTCCTCAGCCCTGACCACAACTTTTCTCGTGCCTTTTGATTCCACTATGCTTACATGGCCGTCAATCTCGCTGATGAGTGCCTGGCCTTTGGGTTTTCTCGCTTCAAACAGCTCTTCAACCCTGGGCAAACCGTGAGTGATATCATCGCCTGCTACACCGCCTGTATGGAACGTCCTCATAGTGAGCTGCGTTCCCGGCTCGCCTATGGATTGAGCAGCAATGATACCTACTGCCTCACCGACTTCCACCAGGTTTCCGGTGGCCAGGTTGCGTCCGTAGCATTTTACGCACACTCCGTACCTGGTCCTACATGTCAAAGGTGATCTGACAGTGACTTCCGTTATTCCTGCGAGCTCTATCCGCCTTGCGTCGTCTTCAAGGATTTCACAACCTACACCTATGATTACCTCGCCTGTATCAGGGTGGACAATATCTTCACACGCGACTCTCCCGACAATCCTTTCTCGTAGAGGCTCTAACACGTCATCCCCCTGCCAGACAGCGGTAAGAGTGATTCCCTGATCCGTTCCGCAGTCCTCTTCGCGGACAATAACATCCTGGGCCACGTCCACAAGACGCCTTGTGAGGTAACCTGAGTCTGCGGTTCGAAGCGCTGTATCAGCCAGGCCTTTTCTTGTTCCGTGGGTGGAGCTGAAGTACTCAAGCACTGTCAATCCTTCACGGAAGTTGGCCTTAATCGGGAAGTCAATCGTCCGTCCTGACGGGTCAGCCACAAGGCCTCTCATTCCCGCCAGCTGGCTCAGCTGAGACACGTTTCCACGGGCTCCTGAAATAGCCATCATGTAAACCGGATTAAGCTCGTCGAATCCGTCCAGCATTGCTTGCTGGATCCTTTCCTTTGCTTCAGTCCAGCTGTCTATGACAAGCTGGTACCGTTCATCATTAGTTATAAGGCCCCTTCTGTGCTGCTGTTCGATTTCTTCGACTCGCTTTTCGGCTTCTTTTATGATCTGATCTTTTTCATCAGGAATAACAATGTCCTCTACTCCCACAGTTGTGCCGGATTGTGTTGCATACCTGAACCCGATTGTCTTCAGGTTGTCAAGGATCACCGATGTTCTGGTGTTGCCGTATTTTTGATGGCACATAGATATCAGGCGAACGAGGAACCCTTTCCTCACAGGCCGCCCCAATGGCAGCTCCTCGATGATCTCCTTTATCGGGCGCTCTTTAACACTGTCAATGACTGCACCGGTATATTGGAACTCGTCTACCGTGCTTTCCACGGCGTCATTGATGTACGGGAAATCATCAGGAAAGATCCTGTTGAAAACCAGCCTGCCTACTGTGGTAACAAGAAGCTTCTTATCCTTGTCTTCGTCAGTAAAGCCTATAACATGCTTTTCTTTAGGCATTCTTACGGCAATCAAAGAGTGCAGTTTTACAGCGCCTTCTTTATATGCCTTGTATGCCTCGTCAGGAGATGCAAAAAACTTGCCTTCGCCTTTTTCTCCCCTTCGAGCAATAGTCAGATAGTAGCAACCCAGGACAAGGTCCTGTCCGGGAGTTGCTATAGGTTTGCCGTGTGCAGGCGAGAGAAGGTTATTCACAGACAGCATCAAGAGCCGTGCCTCAGCTTGCGCTTCTGCAGACAGCGGCACGTGGACAGCCATCTGGTCCCCGTCAAAGTCCGCATTATAAGCCGGGCAGACCAGCGGATGGATCTGAATCGCCTTACCTTCTACCAGCACAGGCTCGAATGCCTGGATCCCGAGGCGGTGCAAAGTCGGCGCCCTGTTCAGAAGGACAGGATGATCTTTGATAACATCTTCCAAGACATCCCATACCTCGTCACGGACTCGCTCAACCATTCGCTTCGCACTCTTGATGTTGTGGGCATATCCGTTTTCCACCAGCTTCTTCATGACAAAAGGCTTGAAAAGCTCCAATGCCATCTCTTTAGGCAGTCCGCATTGGTGCAACTTTAGCTCAGGGCCGATCACAATCACAGACCTGCCTGAATAGTCCACACGCTTGCCAAGGAGGTTCTGGCGGAATCGGCCTTGCTTACCCTTTAACATATCAGATAAGGATTTAAGGGGACGATTGCCAGGGCCTGTTACAGGCCTTCCTCTGCGTCCGTTATCGATTAGCGCATCAACTGCCTCCTGGAGCATCCTCTTTTCGTTCCTGACTATAATGTCAGGCGCATTGAGCTCAATTAGCCTTTTGAGCCGGTTGTTTCTGTTGATAACCCGCCTGTAAAGGTCATTCAGATCTGAAGTCGCGAACCTACCGCCGTCCAGCTGCACCATGGGACGGAGGTCAGGCGGAATCACAGGAATAACGTCAAGAATCATATGCTCCGGACGGTTTCCTGATTTCCTGAAGGCTTCAGCGACTTCAAGACGTCTTACCGCCCTTTGCTTCTTCTGTCCGGATGATGTACGGATTTCGTCTCTGAGCTCATGCACAAGTTCGTCCAGGTCGATCTCTTCAAGGAGCTTCTTTATAGCTTCTGCCCCCATACCTGCGTAGAAGAGATCCCCGAACCGATCTTTCATTTCTCTGTACTCGATCTCCGAGAGCAGTTGTTTCTTGGTAAGAGGGGTCTCCCCCGGATCAACAACTATATATGCTGCAAAATATATGACTTTCTCGAGGACGCGCGGGGAAAGGTCAAGAAGCAGCCCCATCCTGCTTGGAATACCTTTGAGATACCATATATGAGAGACAGGCGCTGCAAGCTCAATATGGCCCAGCCGCTCCCTGCGCACCTTAGACCTTGTAACTTCAACTCCGCATTTGTCACAGACAATACCCCTGTACCTGACCCTCTTATACTTGCCGCAATGGCATTCCCAGTCTCTCGTGGGACCGAAAATCTTCTCGCAGAACAAGCCCTCACGTTCAGGCTTGAGGGTACGGTAGTTTATCGTCTCCGGCTTCTTGACTTCTCCGCTTGACCACTGCCTGATCTGCTCAGGTGATGCAAGTCCGATACGAATCTTTCCAAAATTGCTGACGTCTAGCAACGACCTCTCCTCCTCTCCCTCACGCTAAAGCACGTCCTCATCATCGGGGTCATCCTGGAAAAAGTCGTCGTCTTCGCCTTCGTCATCTTCGCCTTCGCCGATGGCGTATTCTTCGTACTCACTGTCATTGTCATCAGCCTCTTCATCAAGTTCCTCATCAAGGCTATCTTCTTCCACAAAGTCGTCCTCGGAAGGTATCAGTTCCTCAATCTGCATGCCTATGTTGTCTTCCTCGTCCTGTCCGTCATCTTCCTCAGACTCACCTTCATAGCTGACTTCCAGTGCCCTCATTTTTCCTTCACGCGACGGAAGCTCATCTCTGAATACATCGTCTCTTTCTCTGCCCCCGATATCTATTTCCAAAGCTTTCGCAGTGTCAACAATATCATCGTCAGATTCACCGATTTCTATCTCTTGCTCATCATCACTGAGGACTTTCACATCCAAGCACAAGCTTTGGAGTTCTTTTACAAGCACTTTGAAGGATTCAGGAACTCCGGGCTCAGGTATGTTGTCTCCTTTGACAATAGCTTCGTATGTCTTAACCCTTCCTACAACATCGTCAGACTTAACAGTAAGCAGTTCTTGGAGTGTATAGGCTGCCCCGTACGCTTCCAGCGCCCAAACCTCCATTTCGCCGAACCTTTGTCCTCCGAACTGGGCTTTACCTCCGAGAGGCTGCTGTGTGACAAGGGAATACGGCCCTGTGGAGCGGGCATGGATCTTGTCGTCTACAAGGTGGAGCAGCTTCATTAGGTACGCATACCCCACTGTCACAGGGGTATCAAAAGGTTCCCCTGTACGTCCGTCATAAAGAATGGTCTTGCCGTTCCGCGGAAGCCCGACTTCCTCAAGGAAATCCATGACTTCATGCTCTGTGGCACCGTCAAATACAGGGCTCGCCACATGCACGTTTGCCTTTCTCGCAGCAGCTCCCAAGTGAGTCTCGAGAATCTGCCCGAGGTTCATCCGGGAAGGCACCCCCAGGGGATTAAGGACTATGTCAACAGGCACCCCGTTGGGCATGAAAGGCATGTCTTCCTCAGGCAAGATTTTGGCAATGACACCTTTATTGCCATGGCGGCCTGCCATCTTGTCGCCTTCGGAGATCTTACGCTTCTGAGCCACGTAGACTCTGACAAGACGGTTGACACCCGGGCTCAGCTCGTCGCCGGCTTCTCTCGAGAATACGTGGACCGCCACTACCTTTCCGGACTCGCCGTGAGGGACTCTGAGAGATGTATCCCTTACCTCGCGGGCCTTTTCACCGAAGATCGCGCGTAGGAGACGCTCTTCTGCGGTAAGTTCAGTCTCACCCTTAGGAGTGACTTTACCGACCAGAATATCGCCTGTGCGCACATGGGCACCAACGTGGACAATGCCCCTCTCATCCAAATCCTTTAAGGCTTCCTCGCCGACATTGGGGATATCCCTTGTAATCTCTTCTGCTCCAAGCTTGGTATCTCTCGCTTCACACTCGTATTCTTCTATATGAACGGATGTAAATACGTCTTCCTTTACCAGTCGTTCACTGATCAAGATAGCGTCCTCATAGTTATATCCTTCCCACGGCAGGAACGCTACAAGCACATTGCGCCCTAATGCCAGTTCAGCATTTTCAGTAGCCGGGCCGTCAGCGATTACGTCTCCTTTTTCAACCCTTTCGCCTACACGGACGATAGGCTTCTGGTTGACACAAGTCCCCTGGTTAGACCTGACGAACTTCAGGAGTTTATATGAATCAACTGTACCTGCGTCTGTCTGGATGATAACCTCTGAAGCCGAAACCCTCTTAACAACACCTGAGTTTCTGCAAACGACGACAGCGCCTGAATCTTTAGCGCATTTACGTTCCATACCTGTTCCGACAAAAGGCGCCTCAGTCCTAATCAAGGGGACTGCCTGGCGTTGCATGTTTGAACCCATCAACGCACGGCCTGCATCGTCGTTCTCAAGGAATGGAATAAGGGCCGTAGCTACACTGACGATCTGCTTCGGCGAGACGTCCATGAAATCTACCTGCTCGCCTGCGACTTCAATAATCTGGTCTTTATAACGGGCTACAACCTTGTTCTTTACGAATCTCCCATCGTCAGCCAGCTCTTCACTGGCCTGGGCTATCACATATTTATCTTCCTCATCAGCAGGGAGATAGACGATTTCACCGGTTACCTTACCATCGATTACTTTACGGTAAGGAGTCTCGATGAAACCGTAGTCGTTAATCCTGGCATAAGTACACAGCGACCCGATTAGCCCGATGTTAGGGCCTTCAGGAGTCTCAATAGGGCAGATCCTTCCATAGTGAGAGTGGTGGACGTCGCGCACTTCAAAACCGGCCCGCTCTCTGCTGAGTCCGCCTGGGCCAAGTGCAGACAAACGCCTCTTGTGCGTCAGTTCAGCCAATGGATTTATCTGGTCCATAAACTGAGACAGCTGGCTCGATCCGAAGAATTCTTTAATCGCTGCCACAACCGGCCTTGTATTTATCAAGGTCTGGGGTGTCACAGCATCCACATCTTGGATGGTCATGCGCTCTCTGATTACCCGCTCCATTCTGGACAAGCCTATGCGGAACTGGTTCTGCAAGAGTTCTCCTACGGACCTCAGCCGTCTGTTGCCTAAATGGTCTATGTCATCAACAGATCCTATTCCCTGGGTCAACGCTAAGAAATAATTGATAACGGCAATAAGGTCAGCTTCTGTAAGGATCTTTAAGTCTTCACCCGGCGCACCGTTATCAACGAGCTTAACCTCTCCGCCGCTGGGTGAAATGACAACAGCTTCCAGCACCTGCCCGTCCCCTCTGAGCTTCTGGAGGGATTCAGCAACCTGTCTGGTAACTGTTACCCCTCCATCCATAAGGATCTCGCCGGTAGTTTGGTCAACGACCGGAGATGCCAGTTCATATCCTATGAGCCTTTCCGGAAGGGTAAGTTTCTTGTTGAGTTTATAACGCCCTACAACAGCCAGGTCATAGCGACGAGGCTCGAAAAAGAGACTCTCAAAAAGTGACTCGGCGCTTTCCTCAGTTGGAGGTTCTCCCGGCCTGAGGCGCTTGTAGATCTCTATTAATGCTTCTGTCTTAGACTCTGTACTATCTCTATCCAGTGTGCTCCGGACAGCTTCATTATCTCCAAGGACATCTATGATACTTGCATCAGTGCTGTAGCCAAGAGCGCGAACGAGCACAGTTGCAGGTATCTTACGGGTTCTGTCGATCCTTACCCAGATGCATTCCTGAGAATCCATCTCAAACTCAAGCCACGCACCGCGATTAGGGATAAGGCTTGCTGAATAAAGACGCTTACCTGAAGAATCACGTGTAAAGTCGTAGTACACTCCGGGCGACCTTACAAGCTGGCTGACGACTACCCGCTCCGCACCGTTAATCACAAAGGTGCCTTTCTCAGTCATTAAAGGGAAGTCACCCATGTAGACTTCTTGTTCTTTTACTTCTCCGGTTTCTCTGTTAATCAAGCGAACCTTTGCTTTGAGGGGGGCAGCGTATGTCAGATCACGCTGCTTACATTCCTCTACGGAGTACTTAGGAGGATCGAACTTGTGACTGACAAACTCAAGCACCAGATTACCGGTGAAATCCTGTATTGGGGATATGTCCTGAAATGTCTCGGCAAGTCCCTCTTCTCTGAACCATTCATAGGTGTTCCTTTGGATCTCAATAAGATTCGGGACTTCTAGGACCTCGTCAATCTTGGAAAAACTTAGTCGCTGTCGTTCCCTGGCCTTTGTCATTACTGCCATCCTGTCACGCTCCCATCTCCCACCCGGAATATTGAGCGCCTATCTAGTGAGTTAACACGCAGGCAATGATAGCGCTGTTATTTACAGAACGAAAAATGCCATCGACTAGAAGGAAAAGAAGGATCCTGTGTAGTATAAATAAGCAAGCACAAAATCATACAAATGCATCTACTCCAAATGCAATGGTGCCGCATTCTTCAATGATAGCGAATGCTGGCCAATATGTCAAGCATAAGGGGCTACTCGTTCGTGGAAAAAACGGGAGCCCCTTATCTTTACTGCAATACATATAGTATAGCACAGAAATTCTTATTTTATCTCGACTGTAGCACCTGCTTCCTCAAGCTGCGCCTTGAAACCCTCTGCCTCTTCCTTGCTGACTCCTTCTTTAACAGGCTTCGGTGCGCCTTCCACGAGCTCCTTGGCTTCTTTCAGTCCAAGGCCGGTCAGCTCACGGACAACCTTAAGAACAGGGATCTTCTTGTCGCCTGCACTTACCAGGATGACGTCAAACTCTGTCTTTTCTTCTTCTTCAGGTGCTGCTGGGCCTGCTGCCATTGCAGGGCCTGCTGCGACTGCTACGGGCGCAGCTGCGCTGACTCCGAACTTCTCCTCAATGGCTTTGACGAGCTCTGAAAGCTCAATAACTGTCATATTGGCAATGGCTTCAATAATCTCTTCTTTAGTCATGCTTTGTCTCCCCTTTTTATGTTAGTTATCAGTCGTTTTTTATAAAACTCTTTTCTTGAGGCTTCACCTTGTTATGCGGTGGCCTCTTCTTTTTGACGCCTTACGGCATCAACAGCATAAGCAAACTTCGTAATTATGCCGGACAATGCCCGGGCGAATCCGGATACAGGTGCTGCGAAAGCTGCGGCCACTTGTCCCAGCATTACATCGCGAGGAGGCAGAAGTGCCAGGCTGCGCACATCCTCAGGCCCCATAACCCTTCCCAAGAGGGCGCCGCCTTTTATCTCCAACTCCCGATACTCTCTTGTGAAATCATTTATGATCCTTGCTACCTCTGCAGGATCCTCATAAGCGAATGCAATCGCTGTAGGGCCTTCCAAGTATTCATCCAGGCCGTCAAGGCCGGTATCTTTCGCAGCGATTTTCGTCAAGGTATTCTTGACAACTCTGAACTCGCTTTTGGATTCATCGAGTTTTCGTCTGAGGTTCATCAGCGAGCTCACATTCAAACCGCGATAATCAACGAGTACAACACCTTGGGCTTCCCCCAGCTTCTTCTTGAGTTCATCTACAGCTGCTACCTTTCCTGGTTTAACCAAGTCTACCATACCCCCCTTTCCCTGATACTCAGAATCTTTAGATCTCGATATAGATAACAGAATGCCCCCGCGCGAGAGCAGGGGCACATCAAATCCGAAGCCAACGAAAACGAGGCTTAACGTCTGCTTTGAAATGCCGTCCCCGACCTCGGCGGGCTAACGCAAGTTGCGTTTATTAAGTCTTTTGACACCCGCTGTCTTGGGCAATGGAAGACCGCAAAACAGCTTTTCTTTTTTGTTTAGTCTTACCCTTCAACAATCTACGACAGTATTTGGGCAGGGTTGACTCGGATCCCAGGGCCCATCGTAGAAGACAAGGCTACACTCCTCAGGTAAGTACCTTTAGCGGCTGCAGGCTTTGCCTTGACCAGGGCATCCACTACCACTGCCATGTTTTCTAAAAGCTTCTCGTTTTCAAAAGATGCTTTTCCGATAGTTACGTGCACTATACCTGACTTATCAGCCCTGTACTCGACCTTGCCTGCCTTAATCTCCTTAACAGCCCGCTCTATCTCAAATGTCACAGTCCCTGTCTTGGGGTTAGGCATCAGGCCTCTAGGGCCTAATATGCGTCCCAGGCGGCCGACTACACTCATCATATCAGGTGTAGAAACAGCTACGTCAAAGTCGATCCAACCGCCTTGGATTTTCTCAGCCATGTCTTCTGCACCGACAAAATCGGCACCTGCTGCTTCTGCTTCCTTAGCCTTTTCACCTTTTGCAAAAACGAGGACTCTGACTGCCTTACCTGTTCCGTGCGGAAGGGCTACTGCACCTCGCACCTGCTGGTCAGAACGCTTCGGGTCAATACCCAGCTTTACCGCCAGCTCTACAGTCTCGTCAAAACGGGCCTTTGCAGTTGATTTCACAAGATCGATTGCTTCAGCCGGAGAATATAGATGCTGCCTGTCAACGAGCTTCACAGCTTCTTGATAACGCTTACCACGAACTGCCATCTTGATATTAACCTCCTTGTGGTGCAATCGAAGCTTACCGCTTCTCCCACTTTTCTCCCACTTCTTAACTAACCGACGATCTCCACACCCATGCTCCTGGCTGTGCCTGCTATTATCTTCTCAGCAGCCTCCAGGGATGTGGCGTTCAGGTCCTTCATCTTTTCTTTTGCGATCTCTTGGAGCTGTGCTTTGGTAATCCTTGCAACCTTATCTCTGTTGGGAACGCCTGAGCCCTTCTCAATACCTGCAGCTTTCCGAATAAGGAATGAAGCAGGTGGAGTTTTCAGCTCGTAAGTGAAGGATCTGTCTTCATATACCGTTATCTCAACAGGAATGATTGTCCCGTCTTGAGATGCGGTTTTCTCATTGAATGAACGCACAAACTCCATAATGTTGACGCTGTGTTGTGCCAATGCAGGACCTACAGGCGGTGCCGCCGTAGCCTTCCCTGCAGGAATCTGGAGTTTGACGACAGCTGCTATTTTCTTTCTAGCCATAGCGTATGTCCCTCCTGCCCACCTAGCCAAAGGTCTTACCTAATCAAATCTTCTCCACCTGGCCGAAATCCAATTCAACAGGTGTATCTCGCCCAAACATTGATACCAGCACTCTGAGCTTCCCTTTGTCTGCTTGAATCTCCTGGACGATTCCTGTGAAGTGCTGGAATGGCCCGGATGTTACCCTAACACCTTCACCAATGGAAAAATCAATTCTCGGACGGGGTTCTTCAACACCTATCCGCCTCATGATTTCGCGAAGCTCAGTCTCATGAAGGGGAATAGGCTTGTTCCCGGTGCCGACAAAACCGGTAACTCCCGGCGTATTCCTTACCAAATACCAGGAGTCATCTTCCATAACCATTTCAACCAGAACATATCCGGGGAATATCTTCTTCTGAGCAATTTTTTTCTTGCCATCCTTAAACTCGTACTCTTCTTCAGTGGGAATAAGGACCCTGAATATTTTGTCCTCTTTCTCCATGCTCTTTATTCGGCGTTCAAGATTTGTCTTTACCTTGTTCTCATAGCCTGAGTACGTATGGATGACATACCAGTTTCTATCGGGATGTTCTTTATCTTCGGTAAAATCTGCATCGGACGCATCCGGCCGGCCTTCTTCCTCCGGGCCTGTTTCAGTTCCACCGGTAGCAGCAAGTTCATCTTCAGCCTGTTTCAGCATGTCTTCAGCAGAAAAGGACTTATTAATCTCATCCACTTGTATAAGGGCATCACTGCTTGTTGCAGTTCTTGCCCCTCACCCCCTACTGAAGTCTTATCTTATCAGGACTTGCAGAACCCGGGAAAACGCGTAGTCTATTAACCCAATATATGTGGTAGAAATAATGACAACGAAAATGACTACTAACGCAGACGTGACCAGCTCTTTACGACCGGGCCAGGTCACCTTCCGAAGCTCCGCCCTGACTTCTCGGAAAAACTTGCCCATACGTCCAAACCATTCAGCAATACGCATAACGGCAACCTTCCCCACCTTTAGCGAGTCTCTCTATGGACGGTATGTGATTTGCAGAAACTGCAGTACCTCTTAAGCTCGATCCTATCAGGGTCGTTCCGCTTATTCTTCTCAGTGCGGTAGTTTCGCCGTTTGCACTGAGTGCATTCTAAGGTAATTCCAATTCGCACCCTTTTACACCCCCAGATAGATTACTTCTAAAATTTAGCATAATAGAGGTGAGGTGTCAACGTATCTTGGGCTGACAAAAATTTTCACTTCCTGTTGACACATTATCTGTATCAGTCTTCCAGATCAGGAGGTACAAGAAAAGGAGCGCCGGCTGTAAAGGCGCTATCCGAAATTCCAAATGGAGCCCACGGCCGGATTCGAACCGGCGACCCCATCCTTACCATGGATGTGCTCTGCCTGCTGAGCTACATGGGCTCGTATCGTAAGGATAGAATCAAATGCCACATTAATGGAGCGGGAAACGGGATTCGAACCCGCGACCTTCAGCTTGGAAGGCTGACGCTCTAACCAACTGAGCTATTCCCGCCTATCCAAAAGTGCCAAATGAAAATTTCTGGTGGAGAGGAGTGGATTTGAACCACCGTAGGCAACGCCAGCAGATTTACAGTCTGCCCCCTTTAACCACTCGGGCACCTCTCCACGCAAGCCTCGCAACTTGCACAAGGCGCAAGTCTCGATTGCTTTTACATATTAGCATAGGAAATAGGCATATGCAAGTACAGTTTGCGCAACTTTTGAAAGAAGTCAGTGCATGAGCCTACTTTTGGAAGGACTTTACGCTCCTCTCAAGAATACTGAACCTGCCGGAACGAAGCTTAGTCTTTATTGACCGGGAGGGCATGAAAATGAGATTTAGGGGTCTTGCCATCGGAATCCCTAAGGAGATCATGGAAGGTGAGCGACGGGTAGCTGCAATCCCAGACACAGTCAAAAAAATGGTATCTGAAGGCGCAAACGTCCTTGTGGAAGAAGGTGCCGGGCTGGGTTCGTATTTTTCCGATGAAGACTATAAAGCAGCAGGTGCAAGACTTGTCGGTAGTGCAGAAGAGCTGTTCAGAGAAGCAGACATAATCCTCAAAGTAAAAGAGCCTCTTTTCAATAGAAACATAGGAAAACATGAAGTCGATTTGATGAAGGAAGGCCAATGCATCGTCTCTTTTCTCCACCCTGCCGCCCCTGCCAACCACGAGATGATCAAGAATTTAGCTTCGAAACGAGTCATATCTTTTACGTTAGACAGCATACCCAGGATATCCAGGGCGCAGTCTATGGACGCACTCACATCAATGAGCACAGTAGCCGGGTACAAAGGAATGATTATGGCAGCTAACACACTGCCTAAGTTCCTTCCAATGATGGGGACTGCGGTAGGTATGATTAGGCCGGCACAGGTTCTGGTTATAGGAATAGGAATCGCAGGCCTTCAGGCTATAGCCACTGCAAAGCGGTTAGGCGCAGTGGCCCATGCTACAGATATCAGGCCTGACGCATGTGAGCAAGGGAAAAGCCTAGGCGCAAAGATCATAGACCTTGGGATCCCGCCGGAGATTGCAGTAGGAGAAGGCGGATACGCAAAGAAGCTGCCTGATGAGTGGCTGCGCAAAGAACAAGAGATCCTCAGAGGGGTTGCCCCTGAGATGGATGTCGTGTTCCTGTCTGCACTTGTACCCGGTAAAAGGGCGCCTACCCTTATCACCGAAGAGACTGTCAAGTCCATGAAGCCCGGATCCACAATAGTGGATGTTGCCATCGACCAGGGAGGCAACGGAGAACTCACCGAACCCGGCAAGATCGTAGAAAAGCACGGTGTAAACATAATCGGAATCCTGAATATACCTGGGACCATCCCAACGAGTTCCACCTGGATGTTTGCAAACAATGTATACAACTACGTAGCATACCTTGTGGAAGACGGCAGGATCAAACTGGACGCAACCGATGAAATCATCGCATCATCCCTTGTAACGCGTGATGGAAGAGTCGTCCATCAAGGAGCTCTAGAAGCCATGGGGTCGGCATAGAGCCGAACATAGAGCCAAAAAGAAGGAGCTGCTTCTAAGATGAGCTTCCCAATGCTTTTGGTGTTGTTTATCGCTGCAAGCATCGTTGGGTACAGAGTCATAAGCGATGTCCCAAGCCTCCTCCACACCCCTTTGATGTCAGGCACAAATGCTCTGTCAGGCGTGACTGTCCTAGGTGCGCTGGCAGTTGCAGCCGCAGCTAAGATAACAGGATATCGGTTCCTGGGGGCGATTGCCGTTACCCTTGCCATGATAAACGTTGTCGGCGGATTTTTCGTAACCCACAGAATGCTTAAGATGTTCAAAAAAGCCAATGAGGGAGAGAGCCGGGAAAATGTCATGGGTTAACATGCTTGGACTGGTATTCGTGATAGGAAGCATCTACGGCATCAGGCTTATGAGTTCTCCTGTCACTGCTGTTTCCGGGAATCTCGTAGGTTCTCTTTCCATGGCAGGCGCCATCATCTTAACTCTCGTGGCTGAAGGTATCGTAAGCATTCCCGTCCTCTGGGTTGCAATAGCTGTTGGAGCACTCAGTGGATACTATCTGGCGGTTAAAGTCGCCATGATCCAGATGCCTCAGATGGTAGCCTTGCTGAATGGGTTTGGAGGAGGAAGTTCCGCTATCGTGTCCCTCCTTGCACTCCTTGGAATACTCGGAGATATCGCTGCTACTGACAAGCTTACCGCGGCGCTGGGCCTTGTCATCGGAAGTATCACCTTAAGCGGGAGCCTTATTGCCGCAGCAAAACTCCACGGGAAGATGGAGCAGAAGCCAATACTGTTTAAAGGGCAATCCACATGGAACAACCTGGCGCTTGTTTTGATAGGGCTCCTGTTTGTATCTATTTTTCCGGCCGGTTCCGAAGGGATTCCCATTCGGGCATTTGGGATTCTCGTGCTTTCCCTTGTTTATGGAGTTCTGTTCACTATAAGAGTAGGCGGAGCTGACATGCCTATTACCATTTCCCTTCTCAACTCATTTTCCGGCGTAGCAGCATCTATCTCAGGGTTTGCAGTTCGCAACCCTCTTTTGGTGGCTGTAGGAGCAGTGGTTGGGACATCCGGCCTTGTCTTAACCCGCCTGATGTGCAAAGCGATGAACAGAAGCCTCTCTCAGGTGCTTGCCGGAAAAACGGTCCTTGTAAGCAAGGAATCGGATACCGGAGCCATTTCAGTTCACGAAGCTGAAATCTCTGAGGAAAAGTGCAAAACAGACACGGAAGGTCAAGATGATTTCCTATCCTTTATAAGAGACGCCAAATCGGTGATTGTCATCCCCGGGTATGGAATGGCATTAGCCCAGGCTCAACACGAGGTTAAGAAGCTTACTGACATCCTGGAAGACATGGATAAAGAGGTCAGGTTCGCCATCCACCCTGTCGCAGGCAGAATGCCTGGCCATATGAACGTGCTCCTTGCAGAAGCTGATGTCCCCTACGATAAGCTTTATGAAATGGACGATATCAACGAGGGATTTAGAGAAACAGACGTAGTCATAGTAGTTGGGGCCAACGACGTAATCAATCCTGCTGCAAACACCGCTGAAGGGACTCCCATATACGGCATGCCTATACTTCGGGCGTACGAAGCGAAGCACGTCATTATCTTCAACTTAGATACGAAGCCCGGCTACGCAGGTGTTGACAATCCATTGTATTCCATGGACAATGCAACACTGGTCCTGGGTGATGCAGCAGAAACGCTCCTTGAGGCGATATACTGCCTACAAGAGATGCAAAACTCCGGGTAACGGTATTGACTGCCATGGACCGAGTAACAGTAGGAAACACCGCTCCGGAATCTGATATAATGTATCAATTGGTGCCATTGACAAAGAAATCGCAGGAAACACGCGGCAAGGAGAAGACGGAAAAAGACAGATGAAACCACTCGTGAATCTGCAACGCATCAGTAACGCAGACAACCCACGACAAATATCTGTAATCCTAATGATCGTTACTGCACTGCTGTGGAGCCTCGCAGGCCTAGCCATAAAGTCTGTGGAATGGAACCCTATGGGAATAGCGGGGGCAAGATCCGCTATCGCTGCCATTGTGCTGCTTGTGGCTAACGGAACCCCTGGATTTAACTGGTCTTTTCCTCAGGTCGGCGGTGCCATAACTTATGCCGGCACGGTAATCTCATTTGCATTTGCCAACAAGCTTACCACTGCAGCAAACGCCATACTGCTCCAGTATACCTCACCTGTCTGGATTGCACTGCTTGGAGCTGCGTTCCTTGGCGAGCGCGCCACATGGAAAGACTGGTTGACCATTGCAACGGTAATAGCAGGAATGACGCTGTTCTTTGCAGATGATCTTACGCAAACAAGCCTTATAGGTACGATAATTGCCATTTCCAGCGGTTTTTTCTTCGGGTCTCTCACCTTGTTCTTGAGAAAGCAGAAAAAGGAATCCCCCATGGAGACCGTGCTTCTCGGCAACATCCTGACAGCATTGATATGCGTCCCCTTTATGCTGGGATCATCCCCCGGTTCTCGTGGATGGCTGCTCCTTATGCTTGCAGGCGTATTTCAGCTGGGAGTCCCATATATTCTGTATGCTACCGCCATCAAACATGTAACCGCTCTGGATGCGGTGCTCATTACTGCCATTGAACCTATCCTGAATCCCCTCTGGGTTCTCCTGGTATTCGGCGAAAGGCCCGGGCGTTGGGCCTTGGCAGGCGGGGCGATTGTTCTCGCATCTGTTACAGTCCGAGGCATACTCGCAGCCATCATCAATAATTCTGCGTCTGCCACGGGATCAGGTAGGACCACAGATGATCTTTCCTAGCCTGCCGGTAAACCCATTAACTCCACTAGGAATAGCTGTGAACAGAATTCCCCCGGAAGCGGCTTGTGCTGCAGACGACCGCATCAGTATTTAGGTAGGCTCATCACTTAAAGCTAAGCTGAGCGTAGAGCTGCAACATCAGCAATAGGCAGTCCAAAACAAAAAGCAGATCCCTGAATCATCAGTTGATTCATTGATCTGCTTCGCCTTGTACATTCGGTATTTTTGCATTAGTCTTTCCCACTTGCCGGCGGCGAAGACCCTCTTTTACAGCAAGTCCTTCATGGGTATTCCGTCGGAATCGGTAAATGTCTGATTCTCTCCTGCCATTGCCCAGATCATCGTGTAGCTGCTTGTTCCTGCACCGCAATGGACAGACCAGCCGGGCACAATAATGGCCTCCTCATTTTTCGTAACTATGTGACGAGTCTCTTTAGGTTCACCCATTATGTTGAATACCACTGCTTCTTCGTCCAGCTCGAAGTTTAAGAAGATCTCTGTCTTCCTGGCATGTGTATGAGTGGGCATATTGCCCCATACGTTGCACGGCTCTATCGCTGTCATTCCCATCGTCAGCTGCGAAGTCCGGACGTTTTCGGGAACAATGTATTTGTAGAGCACTCGTTTGCTGCACGTTTCCTTTGAACCAATGTAGATCGGTTCTATTGAATCGAACTCAACCTTCTTAATGGGATAAGCTTGATGTGCAGCTGTACACACCAAGTAAAACTTGGCCGGTTCTTCAGGATTCCTGCTCGAGAACTCGATATCACGTGCTCCCATGCCGATATATAGCAAGTCCTTGTAGCCTAGGACATATTCTTCGCCGTCTACCTTAATCGCTCCGGGAGAGCCGATATTAATGACTCCCATTTCCCTTCTTTCCAGGAGGTAGTCAGTTCCGGTAGCTTCTTTATACCCCTCTATGGCAATGGGCTCCCGGGGACATATGCCGCCTACGATCATCCTATCAAAGTGGGTGTAAACAAGTCTCTGCTCTCCGGGAACAAAAAGGTTCCGGACGAGAAATTCGCGACGCAAGCCCTCTGTTGTAAGGCCTTTAACGTATTCTGGGTTGACTGCGTGTCTTATTTCCATTTGCTTTATTTCAAACTCCCCTTTCTATGTATTCACTCCCCCATAGACTATCGTCTTTTGTCAATTAACAGCTGATTATACTGCACCAGGCATGAATTTCGTGGGAAGGTACAGGACTATCTGTGGGAAGAACACAAGCAATAGCACTACAGCAATCATCACAACGTAGAAAGGTATAAACTCCGGAAATACCTTTTGGATAGATGTCTTTCCTACGGCACAGGCGACGAATAATACGCAGCCGACAGGCGGAGTCACCAGGCCGATGGCAAGTGCAATGTTTATGACTGTTCCATAAAAGATCGGGCTGATCCCCAGTTTCATAGCTGCAGGCAAGAACATGGGGGTAGTAAGCATGATAACAGGGTCATTGTCCATGACACAGCCGATAGCGAGCATGAATAAGACTATCAGTAGCATGAAAACTGTGGGATTATTAGTCACAGACAAGAACCAATTGACCACCAGGTTCGGAACATTGTTAAGAGCCATTATCCAGCTTAGAGGCGCTGCAGCACCGATCAGCGTCAATGAGACAGCTGAGGTTATTCCGCACATAGCCAGGCACTCAACAATAGTCTTGAAGCTCAATTCCCTATAGTATAGACCTAGAGCCAATGCATAGAAAACTGCAACTACTGCTGACTCAGTAGCAGTAAAGATGCCGCTGAATATTCCCCCTAATATGATGATGGGCAGGATGAGTACAGGCAGGGCCTCCCAGGTATTCTTAATTATCGTCTTAAAGGGGTACCTGGGGTGTTTGGGATACCCTCTCTGGTGAGCCCTCCAGAGACATACGCCTATCTGTGCAAGGCCTATCAATACTCCCGGAACTATACCCGCTAAGAACAAAGCGCTTACAGATGAACCTGAAACCCAGGCATAGATTATCAAAGGGATGCTGGGCGGAATGATAATTCCGATAGTTGAAGATGCACCGGTAACAGCTGCGCTAAAGGGCCTATCGTAGCCTTCCTCAATCTGGGCGTGCATGATCATGGCGCTGGCACCGGCGGTATCGGCTGTAGCGGAACCTGACATACCTGCACATATCATGGAGACTACTACGTTCACAATGGCAAGGCCGCCTCTGACAAACCCGATTACACCGGTGACGAAATCCACTAACCTCTTCAGTATGCTGGTGTTAGTCATGAAGTTCGCAGCCAGCATAAAGAAAGGCACCGCCAACAGAGGAAAGGAGTTAATGCCCCCTAAGAGTTTTTGGCCTATCAAAGCGACTGGAATCTGTATAGGACCAAACCTCAACATAATCCAGGACGTGGCAATTATCGCATAAATGATGGGACAGTTAAGAATGACGAAAAATGCAAAAATACCTAAGAATGCTAATACTACATTCATACGTTCTCTGCCATCCTTTCTCGACGTCTTTCAATGGCGTCTTTGATAAAGGACAAGATATCTTCAAGAAGATACAAGCAAGACAGGATGCCGCCTGCCAGTACCGCTGAGTATACATAAGCCATGCGAATACCAAGCGCCGGACTGATCTGTATATAAGTGATCTGAGTCAGATAAACACCGTTATAAACCATTACATCAAAAAGCAATACCAGTAGGAAAAGGTGCATAATAAGCCAGATGGCGTCTTGCACACCTTGAGGGAACTTCTTAACTACAATGTCAAGGGAAAAGTGGGATTTCTGCTTTATCCCGATGGCCGCTCCTAGGAGAACAACCCATACAAGGAGAAACCGAGACATCTCTTCAGTCCAGTGGAGAGGGTTGTTCAATACATAGCGGAACATCACCTGGAGAAGTACTACAACTGAGAGTACTGCTGCCATTGCTGCTATTATGTATTCAACAACTTTAGACCGCTTTATGGCTCTTAAAATCTTCAGCAGCGTGTCTATTATTGTCATTGACACCGTGCTCCCTTCACACGTTTACATTCATTGAGAACAAATTACCTTCTTTTTGAGAGAGAGGAAATTTCATAACTGCATAATGCAATTATGAAATTTCCTCATTCGGCAACAGTTCAAAAGAAGATTTCTCTACTTGCTACGAAGAGAGTTTTCTTCTACAAGTCCTTGCAGACGAGAAACCGTCTTACAAGTGAACTGCGATTACATCACGGTACGGACAGCACGAAGTCAACCAAGTCGCTTCCGAGCCTGTCGAGAACCTCATCCCAGAGAGGCATTACAGCTTCCTTGAACTCTTCCTGGTCGACTTCGATAATGTTGACGCCCTCTTCTCTCAATGCATTGAGAGCATCAACTGTCAACTGTGCCCAGGATTTGCGGCCTGCTTCGATGAATGCAGGGAGGCACTGGATCAGGATCTGCTTATCGCTGTTGGACAGATTGTCCCATGTCTTCTTGCTGGCGAGAAGT
>ERZ795060.110-NODE-110-length-116631-cov-298.808923_pt1 | contig 116631 bp, 103 predicted proteins | sample MGYA00375144_ERZ795060 | MGnify/ENA primary metagenome ERZ795060 (study PRJEB30189, sample SAMN05720157) | activated sludge metagenome | isolation source: anaerobic digester from wastewater treatment plant | place: Japan | collected 2015-05-15 ...
TTGCGCTCGTTGCGGGACTTAACCCAACACCTCACGGCACGAGCTGACGACAGCCGTGCAGCACCTGTGCTGGCTTCTACCTCACGGTAGATCCCTCAGCGTTTCCACTAAGGTACTACCAGCATGTCAAGCCCAGGTAAGGTTCTTCGCTTAGCGTCGAATTAAACCACGCGCTCCACCGCTTGTGCGGGCCCCCGTCAATTCCTTTGAGTTTCACCCTTGCGGGCGTACTCCCCAGGTGGGGCACTTATTGGTTTCCCGACGGTATACCTCCGTTAAAAGGTACACCTAGTGCCCATCGTTTACGGCTGGGACTACAGGGGTATCTAATCCCTTTCGCTCCCCCAGCTTTCGGGCCTCAGCGTCAGGAACGGCCCAGAGAGCCGCCTTCGCCACCGGCGTTCCTCCCGATATCTACGCATTTCACCGCTACACCGGGAGTTCCGCTCTCCTCTACCGCCCTCTAGCCTGGAAGTATCAGATGCAGCTCAATCGTTGAGCGATTGCATTACACACCCGACTATCCAGACCGCCTACACCCCCTTTAAACCCAGTAATTCCGGGCAACGCTCGCCCACCCCGTATTACCGCGGCTGCTGGCACGAGGTTAGCCTGGGCTTCCTCCTGTAGTACCGTCAAGTACTAAGATTGTTCACCTTAGTACCCTTCTCCCTACACGACAGCAGTTTACACCCCGAAGGGCTCCTTCCTGCACGCGGCGTCACTGGGTCAGGGTTTCCCCCATTGCCCAAATTTCTAGCCTGCTGCCTCCCGTAGGAGTGGGACCCGTATCTCAGTGCCCCTCGGGCCGGTCACCCTCTCAGGCCGGCTACCCGTCATCGGCTTGGTAGGCTATTACCCTACCAACTACCTGATAGGCCGCAGCCCCCTCCTCCAGCATGAGCTTGTAAACAGAAGCCCACCTTTCATCACCCCTATACAGGATGACTACATCGGGTATTAGCCCACCTTTCGGTAGGTTATCCCCGTCCAGAGGGTAGGTTAGCTACGTGTTACTCCGCCGTCCGCCGCTGACTTATAAGTTACCCCATAAGTCCGCTCGACTTGCATGGCTAAGACACGCCGCCAGCGTTAGCCCTGAGCCAGGATCAAACCCTCCATATGAATTATATACCTCGGATTCGATTCCTCGCCTCGCCAGCTTTCCTGCCTGAACTGTCAAAGAACACTTTGTAAGCTCAATTATTATATTTGAGTAATCCCGCACTGTCAACCAAAAAGAAAAAAAGGCAACTTAAAACCCAAGCTGAAACCTTCAATTAGGGTGATAAAAAGGCGGGCCCCCGAAGGGGCCCGCCTTAATCCAACTCTACAGCTATTTTTACTTCGTTACGATAAACTTTCCGCTTTTAGTTTCAGTCTCGGTCACGAACTGATAATAGTATACACCACCTCTTTCAAGACCCGTATCTATCTTCACATTGTACTCACCAGGCTCTTTATAATCATTAACCGCGACCTGCACAAGCTGTCCAAGGGCATTATAAATCTTCAAGGAAACCCTCTGAGGCTTGTTGATGGAATATCTGAAGTAGACAGGACCTGAAGCCACACTGGAGATTACATCAAATGTCGTTACGCCGGATGCCCTGCCATCCGTATAGTTCTCGACGTCAGGGTCAGGAGAAACCGAAGTGGCACCCTTAATGAAATCATCCCACTTTGTAGAGGAGGCAAGAGGTAGGTAGTTGTAATTGGTGTTATAGCTTGAAGAAGAGGAAGGATAGTAGATAGCAATACCACGGCAAGAAGAATAGGTAGAAGAATTCTTATAATTTAAAACCGCGCTGGTAATTGCACTCCTAACATTGCTTGCAGCGGTTCTCAAAGCAGAGGGTAGACTTGTGTTGTTGTAGATGTTATTTGCAAACATATAAAGGTCTCTATGGTCAGAAATATAGAACCCTTTAGCATTGGTCCTCGCTGTGCTTATGGCACTACTGTATCCGGCATTTCTCGCATAGATAAGTTCCTGGGCAAAAGTGTTAAGGTATGAGACAAGAGTTCCAACATTAGCAAGATTCACCGATGCAAGAGTGGAAAGCCCTGTAGCAGAATTTACCACAGCCTTCGCGAGATCAGCTGCAGAGATCGTTGGATTGCTATTCATTGTATTTAGAAAGCCGGCATAATACCACCCATTGGCAGCCTCGGTTTCCTCAGAACCCACGAAATAATTAGCATAGTTCCGACAAACATCCATAACTTCAATCATGCCCATAAGGCATGCATCGAAACCAACAATATCAATTTTTCTTCCAAGATAGTTCTTTATAGAAGAAAGGGCATTGCCCAGTTCGCCGTTATACACGTTTATCTGAGCATTGCCGGAAGTCTGATCAACAGAAACTCCCTTAAATAACGGCGAATCTTCTTCAGACTTATACCAGCCATCACCATGATCCCATAATACAAGGAAATATTTGTTCGCAGGATAATTCTGTATAGTCCACTGGGCAAAGGAAACTAAGGTATTGGGATCGCCCATATTCACTTCGCCAATGTCCTGAATGAGAGTGGAAACTACTGTAGATGAATTGCTTGCATCACTCGTAATATAATACCTCCTACAGGTTGTCCAGTTTCCATTGGAGGAATCGTAACCAGAAATTCTATCCCACTGAACGATTACATTTCTATAACTATTTGATCCACCACCGTATTCCAACTCATTTATATCAGCGGTCCCATAGCTTTCCAGGTTGTTGTCTGAGTTCATGTAGACCATAATTGTCCATTCTTTAGTCGTGGGGTCCGGCGGCGGCGGCGGTGTCGGTCCAGAAGTAGCAGTCAAAACTATATCGTCTACATACACACCTGTATCGGTAACAGAACCATCAGAGTAGAAACGGAATCTAATCTGAGTCGCTGTGGTTGGGATTGATACAGTAGCCTGTTGCCACGATCTGTACCTTCCACTCTTTGACCACGCTGTTTTCCAGGAAGAACCATTGTAGTAGTCAACGTAAAGAAAGTCATAGTTTGCTTCCGTATCCATCCAATAATAGAAGGTCAATGTTGCAGATGCATAACTGGAAAGAGAGACGGATCTGTAAAAATAGTCGGTCACCCTGTTCCCATACGTAACATACGCAGTGTTTTTTGCAGAGTAAGAGGATGAATAGTATTTCGATGAGACCTTTGTCCACTTGTGCGTTGAGGATGATGAGTATGTTGTCCAGCCTGTTGGGAAGTTGGTCATGTTGTCAGATATTATGGTAGTCTGGGCCATTAGACCCGTCGCTACGAGGATACCCACTATTGCAATTAACTTCTTCATGTGATCACACTCCTTTTTATACAATTTTATACTGCAAAATTCGTGCCAAAATGCAAAAACATCTGAAACACCTATCACATGTGAGAAAAAGAAAATTATCATAATACAAAGTGTCAAAATATTGAACACTAATGTTATTTAATCTTTTAAACCATTTGAGACGTAAATGCTCCAAAGTGTTCAAATTTTTGACACCCATCAAAAACGGTCAACCCTGCTCTCCATCAGTCATGTCCCTGAAGCCTAGCTCCTTCATCTTAATCTGAAGCCAGCGACGAGACATGCCAAGATATTGAGCTGTTCGGGTAACATTCCAGTTGTTCAATTCAAGGGCATCATGTATATATCGCCGCTCGAAGTGCTTTCTCGCTTCATCAAACGTGTTGATCGTGCCTCTCAATTCCAGGGTTGACTTTATCTTCTGGATCGAGATTGGGCCTTGTTTAACTTCATCAACAAGAGATTGAATTGTATACTGAAGCTGCCTAACGTTACCTGGCCACTGGTATGCCCTTAGTAAATTCATACCTTCCTCTGTGAAATAGACTTTACCGTTGCTGAAAGTCTGCAAAAAGTAACTTACAAGCTCATCTATTTGCTTAACTCTCTCTCGTAACGGTGGAATATAGATTTCAATACCTTTAAGTCTATAGTAGAGATCTTTCCGAAATTTCCCCCTCCTGATGTAATCTTGTAAAGGGCGATTTGTTGCAGCGATGAACTTCACGTCTACCTTTGCCGGTTTTACAGCGCCAATCTTCCAGAATTCTCCCTTTTCGACGACCCTTAACAATTTCGACTGAGTAAAAAGCGATATTTCACCAATCTCATCGAGGAAGAGCGTACCACCGTTGGCAAGTTCGATCTTTCCCTTTGCCCCTGTTTTGGATGCACCTGTAAAGGAATTTGGCTCATGCCCGAAAAGCTCATTCTCAAAAAGTCCATGAGGAATAGCACTGCAGTTTAATGCAATAAAAGGACCTGGCCTACCGGAAAAACGGTGGATCATCTCCGCTACGATCTCTTTTCCAACACCCGTTTCACCGAGAATCAGGCACGGAAGGGATGAAGAGGCAGCCTTTTTGATCTTTGCAACAATTTCAGGAGGAATACCAACGGGAGTCTCTTCGGTAAAATCTGTAGGTGGTTCAGAATAAATTACGCGAGTAATAGAAAGGTGAAGCATCAAAAGCAAGGCAGAAAGACATGAAACGTCACACGATTTTGCCTTCAGCTGAAAGTACCAAATCCTTTTAGAGGAAATTAGAGGAATTTGCATTAATACCGTCTGGTCATCTCCACAGGTCAATACCGGCCCATTGCTACTATCCCCACCCTCAATGATATCAACGCTTGTGACAATACCATCTAAGTCTGTAGAGTACAAGATTTCATTGAAATGGTCTTTAACAGTTTTGGCGAATCGGGCTGCTTGAGACTGTGACATGGTGAGCTTAGGGAGTAACAACTCCACAAATGATAAGAACACATAATCACTAAAACTTTTTAACTTTAACATATCTTGTGTCATAAAAATATGATAATAGCATCCCTGGTCCTTTTCAAGATCCGCGTGAAGTATGAAAGATTTTTCGCACGTTGAAGAATGCGGCCCACCCATAAAATTCCGACTAAATAGATTTATACTTAACCTAAAAGGGGTAAGAAGATGCGGAAGAATTTACTTGTAGTATTTGTGACATTGCTGACAATTACAGACTTGGTGCAGGCTGAAAAAGTTGTAGAGATTCCTATTTCAAAAAATGAGTGGATAAAGCTGGAAAGCATGATGGAAGGAGCTTACTTCTCGCGACCCACAGACAAGGGAATCGCAATCCTCGTCGAGGATGATAACCTCAACAAATTGAAAGAAATGGGCTTCACCTATACTATACTGGAGGACTTAACAGAGGAGAAAAAGCTATACTATACAGGAAAAACTCAATACCATACATTTAGTCAGATGGCTACCGAGCTTGCACAGCTTGCACAAACTTATCAAAATATAGCTAAACTGGATACTATTGGGTACAGCGTCCAGGGAAGGCCGATGTTGTGTCTGAAAATTTCAGATAATCCAACTCAAAATGACCCTGAGCCTAAGATTCGCTTTGTCGGAGCTCATCACGGAAACGAATGGATCTCTGCTGAAGTACCATTCCTCTACGCAAAATACCTCCTGGAAAACTATTCTTCAAACCCCTCAGTGAAGAGTCTTGTAAACTCAAGAGAAATATATATAATACCCATAGTCAATCCCGATGGACACGAGAGCCAAAATAGGACAAATAGCAATAGTGTAGACCTTAACAGAAATTACGGATACATAAAGAATGGCTCTGGCAGTGTGCCTTACAGTGAACCCGAGACGCGATCCATTCATGAATTTTCAAAAAATAGGAACTTCAACATGAGCCTTTCGTTCCACTCTGGCGCACAGTATGTAAATTATATATGGAATTATACACCAGTTCGGTCTGCAGACGACAGATACAATAATATGATCTATCAATATTCTGTACAATATGGAAATATAACAGGCTATTCGGTAACCGAAGGGTACGATTGGTACCAAACTCTGGGAGACTTAAACGACTACTCCTATGGCATTAATGGTGACATTGACTGGACTATAGAAGTTTCTAATAACTATATCCCCGACCCTTCCCAAATAGACATCATTTTTAATGCTAATAGACCCGCTATGGACTTATTTGCACAAAAGGCCGGGCAAGGGATCGCAGGGTTTGTAATTGATTCAATTACTCAAGATACAGTAAAAACCGCAAGGATTACTCTTTATCCTCTTGACTGGCCCATATGGACTGACCGGTACACAGGTGATTTCATCAGGCCTCTTTTACCAGGGAACTACTCTATAAAAGTTGAAGCACCTGGATATACAGCAAAAACGATATCAAATATTAACGTTCAGCAAGACAATCTGACATGGATTACAGTTCTCCTTGCTCCAAGAGAAGATAAACGCGTAAACCTTTTCAAACCCGAATTAATTTATATAAATTCACAACAAATAACAGTGGATACCTTTGAGACCCATTATGCTCTCGGCGATCGGGATAGTTTGTACTATAGCCTTGGTATTTCAGGATATGCTATCTTCGACCTAGGGACAGAAGTCAAAGGAGACTCCATTTACGTTTATGAAGGAGTCGATGCAGTGCCAAGCGAAGGATTTGAACTATTCGTTTCAAACGATCCCTACGGCCCGTGGAGCCAAGTCGGTGGGAGAGCATACGGAAATGCGCTTATTCCTTGCAATAGCAACTTCAGATACATAAAGATTGTAGACGATGGCGATGGAAGCTCCTCTTCACGGAAATGTGGATACGACCTTGATGCTATAGTGGTAAAGGTTAAACCCGACCTGGAACTTCTCACCTACGAAGTACATGAAGGAAGTGGCAACGGAAACGGTTTTATAAATCCAGGCGAATTGGGCACCTTATGTTTCTCCATTCAAAACAACTCTTCATTTACAATCAGTCAGGTTTCGATCTTACCCATATGTATTGACCCTTACATTCAATTCTTAGAAGATAGCACCACACTCTTCAATTTAACACCCGGTTGTATCGCAACGGATTCTTTTACTTTCCTTACAGAGTCAAACCTCCCTTACGATTATGAAGTTAGTATCAACCTGGAACTCCATGTGGAACCCTATATATATACCCTACCTCTGACTTTTGTGCTTAATCAAAAAGATTCTACGGTATACGCAGGCCCTGATGATTATGGATACTTCGCATACGACTCTGTGGACTCCTTATATAACGAATTTGAAAACCTATCCCTAAGAGACATCTCTTCCATCGGGACCATAATAACGCAAATCACAAACTCTGATGATGCTACAACTCAACTCGATCTTCCTTTCACCTTCAAGTATTACGGAATTAACTATAACAATATTTCAGTATGTTCCAACGGATGGATTGCCATGGGTATAACAAACATAAACACCTGCGTTAATAGACCCATCCCCGATCCCTCCAATCCGCCAGCTTTAATAGCGCCGCTCTTTATGGATCTTGATCCATCCGCTTCTGGGGATATATATTACTACTACGATTTATCTGCTCACGAGTTCATCTTGATGTGGAAGAACGTCAAGGTATGGGGTAGTGCTTCCGATGCAACTTTTGAGATTGTGCTCAGGGATCCTTCATACTATAGTACGTTAACTGGTGATGGTGAAATTATATTCATTTTCGGGGATATGCCACAGCATATAAATGCCACTACAGGGATAGAAAGCCCTTCACACTCCACAGGCCTTCTCCTTTACTACAACGGCAATTATGACCCATCCATATCTTTGCTAAGAGCCGGTCAGTTCATAAAACTAACCACTGACCCACCAGTAGTAACTCCAGTTCCTGAATGGTTTCAGCCGATTGTAAAGCTCGGTTCGACCATCGCAAAAAACATGCTATTATTAGAAATAGCCAATATACCCTTTGGCAAGATCTCGGTGTTTGATGTAACAGGCAGACTCATTATGCAAGATGAATTTATAGCCTCCCATGGCAGGGTAAATTTAAGTTTACACAAGATTAAAAGGGGTGTCTATTTCGTAAAAATTAGTTCCACCTCAAGAAATTTCGAGAAGACCTTTAAATTTGTGAAGATTGACTAAGCTAAAACTTGCTCTTGTCCCCTGGTTCTACATCGCAGGAGCTATCGGAACTGGTGCTGCGATTTCGTTATATGCAACATCTACTCTGCTAATTGTATTAAGCCTTCTTTTAATTGGTGTTGCTATTCTGATAAAAAATCCTGATGTCGCATTATTCTCGCTTTTTCTTTTCCTGGGCTGGCTATCTGCGAACCCAATAGCCCATTCACAAAAACTCTTGAAGCACGCCTCAGGTTCGAAAATCCACGGAACCTTTAAAATTTACAATGAAGCCTTTCTGTATATGGACGGGACCAGACTTTCCTTTAAGACATCATTACCAGGGTATAAACAAGGTTCACTCCTTGAGATTACCGGTAAATACATTGGTGAATACAACATGATTTTACCTGAAAGAGTTCAATTCCTTGAAGAAAGTGAGAATATATTTGATAAGATTCATTATAAAATCAATTTCGACCTGTTTCAGGCCTTCGGAATTTACGAGGAGGGCATATTAATCAGGGCTCTAATAACGGGAGATCGGAAAGACATGAGCAAAGAAGTAAACGAGAACTTTAGAAAAGCTGGGGTTGCACATGTTCTCGCAATTTCTGGACTTCACGTGAGCTTTCTGTTTTCATTTTTATCATGCTTTTCAATGTTCCTATTTAGAAACCGCTTTATTTCTGATTTTCTTGCTCTGCTTCTGATCACTTTCTATGCAATCTCTCTCGGTCCCTTAGCCCCTTGTTTAAGAGCACTCATGTTCACCCTTCTTAATACGATAAGTCGCTGGGCGGGGCGCAAAGTGTTGTCCCTGAACGTCTGGGGGGCAGCATTTGCTCTATCCATCCTTTTGAAGCCCGAATGGCTTCAAGACCCTTCATTTTTGTTTTCCTACTTTTCTATATTCGGTTACATTTACGTAGGTGATATCCTTGAAATTAAAATTTCGAAAGCTACGTTAATGGGGAAGGGGCTCAACTATCTTATATCAGTTGTTGTACCTTTTATTTTCACGTTTCCCTTCCAGGCGATGTTTTTTAAAAAGGTCTCATTACTACCAGTAGTCTCCAATGCAATTTTTGTGCCACTCGTTTCCCTAACGATATTTGAAGCGATGCTTACCATTGTCTTATTAGAAGTAAGGCTACCAATATGGAAAGCCTTTAGTAACTGCGCTCTATTTATCGCAAGTGGTACACTCCGCCTCGCTGAGGTATTCAGCAATTTCCCCGGGAACAGCATAGAGGTGCCATCAGATTGGTATGTTTTAGTAATATTCATTTTTGCAATAATTCTTATGCCCCTCATTGTGAAATACAAAAAACAGAGGAAGCAGGAAAGAATAGGATAAAAGTTTCAACTCCTTAAATTTATATTTTGCCTTGGCATTGACTATGAAACAAAGAAAGAACATTAGGGATAAAGAAGAAAAACAAAACCACTTGACCATTTGAACATAACCCAGTATATTCTCAAAAGTATGAGAGAATATAGATGTCGTAAGTCCTTGAAAGCTAAGGTGTTATGTAAGGTGTTCACAACCAAAAAGTTATATTTTTTTCTACAAAAAATCCACAGGTTTTCTGTGGAAAACTATGCAAGTTATTGTAACAAAGTAGGTTAGTTTCTAATCGGTTGTGAAAAAAGGAGTATGTTATGGATCAATTCGTGTCTAAAGGTGAAGAGGTTTCTGCAGTTAGTTTGTGGTCCGATATTCTCGAGATTCTGAGGACCAGACTCCCGGAGAGTGCTTTTAATACATGGCTTATAAAAACAAAGGGGCTTGCCCTTTCGGGTGACAGGCTACTCGTGGAGGCTCCGAACACCTTCTGGATCGAATGGATTGAAACCAATTACAGAAAACTCCTAAATGAAGTAATAAGAGGATTAGGGAAAACTATAAATGTTGTTTTTACTCCAAAATCTCAGGGATTAGAAGATACGCAGGAAGATTCAGTTGAAGACATAAAGACTGGAGTACAATTAAGGTATCCTCTCAATCCAAGATTTACCTTTGAAAGTTTCATCGTCGGAAAATCGAATGAAATTGCTTTTCACGCAGCACAATCAGTCGCAAGGAGCCCTGGGAAGGATTATAACCCTCTGTTTATTTACGGCGGGGTAGGGCTGGGGAAGACCCATTTACTTAATGCCATTGGAAATTTTATATATACAAAGGCATCAAAAGTGAAGGCTGCACTCATAAGATGTGAGGATTTAATGAATGAATTGATCGATTCTATCCAAAAAAAACGGACTAAAGACTTTCGAAGTAAATACCGAAACGTAGATATCTTGCTTATCGATGATGTCCAATTCCTTCAAGACAAAAACATACTTCAAGAAGAGCTGTTTCACACATTTAATTATCTCTTTGAGAAGCAAAAGCAGATCATAATGACATCAGACCGGTCTCCTCAGCAGATATATGCCCTTGAGGAGAGGCTTGTCTCACGATTTCAGTGGGGGCTCGTAGTAGAAATTACAAGGCCAGATTTTGAAACTAGACTTGCCATTACCAGAAAAAAAATTGAGGAGGAAAGGCTCATCCTTCCTGAGGATGTGATCATATTTATTGCAGAGAATGTTAGAGATAATGTAAGATCTATCGAAGGCTCGCTAAAAATACTAAAAGCATATAACTCTCTCACAAAGAACATAGTCACCTTAGAGAAAGCAAAAGAGCTTTTGGCAAACTTTATCAGTCCTGTACCCAACATTACTATGGCAGAACTTATGAAGGTAGTCTCCCAGGAATTCAAGATGGCTTCCTACGATCTAAAATCAAAATCGAGAAAGAAAGAGATAGTTCTTGCAAGACAAATAGCAATGTATCTGGCAAGAAACATTATAGGTTTATCTCTGAGTTCTATTGGTAGCTACTTTGGAGGTAAGGATCACACTACGGTACTTCACAGTATCCAGAAGATCGAGGAGATGAAAAATAACCCTAAAATTGAATATTTGTTAAACGAAATAAACAGAAAGTTAAAGCTTTTATAACATGGTTTCCACAATTTTTCAACGTGTAAAAATACTGGAACTAATGGGAGTTTGTGTGTTTTTCACAGTAGCAAGAAACTACTATTGCTACTATATTTATTATAATAAAAAAATAGGAGGTTAGTATGGAATTTACTGTGGATAAAGAAAGGTTCCGCAGGTCGATTCAGCAAGTTTCCACTGCAATCCCAACTAGGTCGACGTTACCAATACTTAATAATATACTAATTGAAGTCAAGGACAGCAAGATGTTCTTATATGCATCAAACATGGATTTTTCTATAAGAGGACTTGTTGATGTGGAATCTGTGGAAAACGTCGCTTTTACTGTTCCTGGTAGGTCAGTCCTGAGGATTCTCTCTACCCTTGAAGTGCCAGTCATCAAAATTGTCTATGCAGATAGAGTAACTACCGTAAAATGGGATAAAAGCGAATATACCTTTCCCAGCCTCGATCCTTTGGAATTCCCAAAGATGAAGGAGTTTCATGAAGAAAAGAGTGTGACTGTCGATACATCTGCGCTACTCACGGGGTATGATCTCGTTAGCTTCTGTGCTGCAAAAGATGACCCAAGACCTTTCCTTAACGGCGTACTGCTCGAAATCGACGATGGTGAGTTGCGATTTGTGGCATCCGATGCACATAAACTCGCTCTATTTGTTAAGAAAATTGAACCTGCAGATACTAAAATTGAGGCAATCCTTAGTACAGAGGTCTTTGACTTTCTCAGAAACGCCGAGGAACCACAGGTAAGTCTTGCACAAGACAAAGGGATTTTTTCCTTTTCTTTCACAACCTCAAAGCTCGTTACAAGGCTTATTGAGGGCCCGTATGCCCCTTATAAAGAAGTAATACCAAAGGAAGAAGGTTCTTGTTTCCGTATTTCTCTAAGGGACATCGATGGCGCTTTGAGAAGGATTCAGGAAGTGGTTTCCCAGAATAACTTTGTTATAGAGTGGACCCTTTCTGAGGGAGGTTCTATGATTAATGGGATTTCAGAGAGTGGAAAGGCGACAGAGTATCTAACTGGCGAATATAAAGGAGATGATCTTAGAATTGGATTTAATGTTAAGTTCCTCCACGAAATAGTGAGACGAATTAAAAGCGAAGAGGTTTTGTTCTACTTTTATGGCCCCAAATTAGCTTGCATGATTAAGCCTGCTCAGGAAACTGACTACGAAACCCTATACCTTTTAATGCCAGTAAGTTTAGAGTAAAGTAAGTATAGTAAGGCGTAGACCACTCCAAAAACGAATCCACCAACGTGTGCCCAGAAGGCAGTTCCACCAACCTTACCGGCGTAGGGAATCATTGCGACGCCTTGGAGTAGCTGCAGAGCGAACCATATAAAGAGGAATATAAAAGCATTTATCGGTATTATTCGGAAGAATAACCCAAAAGTGAATGGGTCAGGTACCAGCGATAAAATTCGGGCACCTGGATAAAACACTATATATGCACCCAGAATCCCTGAAATCGCCCCGGAGGCGCCAACCATTGGAATTCTTGATGTAGGTGACACAAGAAACTGGGTTATCGCGGCTACAATGCCAGATATTAGGTAAAGGATGATAAAATGCACTTTCCCAAGGCGATCTTCTATGTTATCTCCAAAAATAATTAAATACCACATGTTTCCAATAATGTGTGCCCAGCTTCCATGGAGGAACATAGAAGTCAATAAAGGTAGAATATACGTTTCCTCTGAGAGTCCCTTCAAAAAAAGATTAAATCTATATGGTATAAAACCATACTTCATGAAGAACAAATTTGCTCCGACCCCCTGTGCAAGTTCGATAAAGAATACAAGTATGTTAATTGCTACAATAGTGTAGGTTAAAAAAGGCCTCTTTCTTGAAGGATTTACGTCCTTTAACGGTAGCATTCTAACTCCTTTTCGTCAATTCCAGAATAAACCTGGAAGGTTCCATTTTTTCATTCTTATAGTACAAGGGGTATGTTAAGTATACTCTAAGCTGTGCCCTTGTAAGTGCAACATACAGGAGCCTACGCTCTTCCTCTAAGTGGTCCTTTCTAATGGCTCTCTTTCCCAGAGGAAATAAGCCTTCCACGAGTCCTGTGATAAAAACTACCGGAAATTCGAGCCCCTTAGCCTTGTGCGCTGTTAACAATAGGACGCCATGGTGCCGATGACTAGACACACCAATTTCTTTCATTAAGGATATAAAATTCAGTACTTCTCTCGGTTCACTCAAATGTTGTTCTCTTACTATGAGTGAGAATTCCTGTAAGGTTTCCAGGGATTTTTGAGTGAGCCAATTCTCCCTTTCGCTGAGATTTATAAATTGCTCCAGAATCTGGTCGGTTGCTTGCACGCTCTGACTATTTTTTAAGAAATTTTGCAGGGATTTTAGTGCATTGATGACATTTTCGTCTGAAATCCCAGAGGTGGAGAGTTTTCCAGTTGTGGTGTAGTTTTTTAGAATTTTAGTGATAGCGCTTCTTGGGGTTTTCAGAAATCGGTATAAAAGCACTTCCATGTTCTCACTGATGTACATTCCAGAAATATGTTTTAAAATTGCCGTGATTGCCTGAATTTCAGGAAGATCATAAAAATTCCCACCTTCGAGTATAGTGTATGGTATTTCAAACTTTTTAAAAACCTCTTCTATATGATGAGAATATTCATTGATTCTGTATATTACAGCAATATCAGCGTAATCGAACCCTTGTTCTCGCAGTTCTTTGATCTTCTCTGCAACATATTCGGCTTCTTTTTGCTCATTTTCAGAATATGAAAATGTTATCGAACCTTCGTCCTTAAGTTGTGACGCGAGTAAACTAGTTTTTGTGAACTCTTTGCAATGCATAATTAAATTATAGCCCCCTTCAAGGATTTTCTGCGCTGTTCTAAAATTTTTTGTAAAAAAATATTTGGTTGCTTTAGGAAATTTTGAGGTGAGCATATTCAAGTAGACTGGCGAAGCTCCTCTGAATGTGTAAATTGATTGAGTTTCATCACCTGAAACCCATAAGTATCCTGCTTCTCCAGCTACGTGTAGTATCATTTGAAAGATTGCGTTGTTGACGTCTTGAAATTCATCTACTATAATGAATTTGAATCTTTCTCTAATATCTTCACAGACGTCAAGATAGTTTTGAAGCAAAACGTTTGCGTGAAAAATTAGGTCTTCATAGTCAAGATACTTATTCTTTAGAAGGGAGTTCTGATAAATCTTATAATATGATGAGATTTCCCTTTTCCAATCAGACGTTTCCGATGTCTCTATCCTTTCGGGAGTTATTAGATTGGATTTTGCAAGCTTGATCTCCCTTAAAACGGCTTTGGCAGTATGGGGGCCGCAGCCTGCACCTCGCAGAATTTCTATTCCTTCCTTGTCCGTGATAATCTTGAAGTCTTCCGGTATGTTTATTCTATCCCCTGCATACTTCAGTATCATTTTCCCAAACTCGTGAAATGTAAGACAACTTACTGCCCTTGCACTATCTTCGTCAAGCATTTTTTCAATGAGGCTCCTAAATATGTTTACAGCTTTTCCAGTGAAGGTAAGGAAAAGAAAGCCTTGGGGATCTTCTTTTTGCTTTTTAATGTAGTATGCTACCTTGTACGCTAAAGCAGTGGTTTTGCCACTTCCCACAATCCCTTTTAGTATGATTACCTTTGATGGGTCTTCCACGAATTTAATCTGTTCGGGGGATAAGTTCCCGAAAGAAATATCTTTTTGGACCTTCTTTAGGCTTATTATATCGAGTTCAGGTGTTTTCAGTATCTTGTTAATTGAAGAGAGCATTTCCCCTGCGGAGGGTCTCTTGGTATGGTTCTTACTTAGGGCGCTCTTAATTATAGTGTTAACTTCGAGAGAAACCGCAGGTATATTCTCGATCCGAGCGTTGAAAACTTTGTTTCGTAGTTCTTCGATGTTTTCAGCGCTAAATGGGAATTTCTTCGTTAAGAGTTCAAAAAGAAGCGCCCCTACACTGTAAATGTCGGACTGCACATAAGATTCACCTTTCCAAACTTCTGGGGCCATGTAGAATGGTGTGCCTCCGATATTTCCTAATGTTTGTCCTTGCTTGAAAATTCTTGCGAGACCAAAATCAGCGAGTTTTATCTTACCTGTGTCCTCACTTATCAGTACATTCTCAGGTTTAATGTCACCGTGAATTAGCCCCTTGCCATGGGCGTATTCTAAAGCCTTGAGGATTTCTTTAATAATGTTAAGGGCTTCAGTTACTTCAAGAGGCGCTTTGTTCTCTATAACATCCCTAAGGGTATATCCCCTCACTGGTTCCATAACCATGACGATTTTATCATCGATGGTTTCGATAGTGAAAAAACGTACTATGTTCTCATGATTTAATTCGAAGAGGATTCTTGCTTCTTGGATGAGTTTTTCGCCCCTTTCTCCCTTATTTGGTTGTACTTTCAACGCCACATTTTTCTTGAGTATCGTGTCTTCTGCAAAGTATACTGAGCCAAAAGAACCCGATCCCAGGAATTCTAATATTTTGTATTTGCCAAGGTTTTCAGGTACTATCATTGTAATTCATCTTTTGTATGGCCCTGAGCTGAACATAAGGTGGTTAAAAATTTTCTGTGCCGTGACCCTCTCAAGTGTGAAGGTTTCAAAAAATTTATGTGCAATTGATCTATGAATGGGCCTTGCTTCTTCACAATTCGCCCCACAGCGATGCCATAAACTCAGTTAGATCGCGGAAGACCAGGTCTGGTTTTACAGGTGCTACATCGAGGTCTTCCTGCCTAGTTTCGCCTGTAAGAAGAAGTATTGAGGTGATTCCGAAATCTCTTCCTGTTTTTATATCCGTGGTTATTCTATCGCCCACGATGGCTGTTTCTTCTTTCTTAGCGTTCATCATTTCCATTGCTTTTTGGAAAAAGTATTCATTCGGCTTACCCGGAATAGCGTCGGGAACCCTGCCTGTAGCCTCTCGGAGGAGGGCTAAAAAAGCGCCCACATCGGGTATGAAGCCATCTTCTACAGGGCATACGTTGTCTGGATGGGTAGCTACAAAAATGCCCTTTCTTTTCAACAAGATCTTCGTTGCTACCTCAAGTTTCCTGTAATTAAGGGATGTGTCAAAGGTTACGACGAGGTTTGCACTTTCGGGATTGAACGTCACACCATATGAAGCAAATTCTCTAATCACTCCGGGTGTTCCTAATATATAAGCATCCTTTATATTTTTTTCCTTGAGAAAAAGGCAGGTAGCCTTTCCGGAGGTAAAAATGTGTTTGAGTTCCACTGGGAACCCTTTTGTTCTCATAAACTTAAGGTATTCCTTCGAACTCCTTGATGAATTGTTGGTTAGTATGAGGAATTTTTTCTTGTGGTGAATCAGCTCCGACACGAAATCTACCGCACCCTTTAAAACCCTATTACCGAGGATCAACGTTCCGTCGAGATCCAAAAGTAAATAATTTATTTTGCTTTTCACAACGTAATTATAAAATTCGAGTGTGAAAAAAAAAAGGGGCCCCGCACCGGGGCCCCTTTAAATGTCTCATTATACTTCTAATTAAAAACTGAAATGGAGGTCCATTACAAATCGATCATTATCTACGTCATTGGTCTCTTCAAGATTTAAGTTGTAGTATACCATAAGCCTTATATTTTTTGAAAATCCTAGGTTGAAGCCTGCCCACACTTCTGTAGTTTTGTCATCAGGGACAGCGTCGTTTGGTTCCAGCATGCTAAACTTCACAGCAGGGCAAATGTAATGATTTTCCACAGGCAGATCAAATTTCCTGTAGATCTGGGCGTAGAAACCGTTAGATGCCAGATCTATATCATCATTCTCCCTGTATATGTATCCTCCTTCAATGTTCACAATGTCGTGATTTAATCCCAGGTAGCCTTCGTACAGGGTATACCAGTTTGTAATCTGGGCTTTGTAATAGCTACCACCTACAGTCAAAATATCTACGGGTTTCAGGTTAAGGTTTCCAACGTAACCTTTTTCGTATTCATTTAATTCATTTTCATAAAGGGCAAGCTTTAACTCGGTATAAGGAAGTTCTGCTATAGCCATAATACCGAGGTCTGCTCCATAACCAAGATCGTAGAAAAGCCTCGTAGCCCCGGATAGATACGGTGTGACATTGTTTGTAGCATACGGTTGATACTCATAGCCGAAAGGAACCTTCATCTTACCCATCCTTAAGGTTACATATGGAATGTGGTTGAGATCAGCGTAAGCATATTGAATCTTCCCATTAACCAGATTTGGCTCGAACCGGAAGGAGAGCTTGTCAGTGATTTTTCCCTTGAACGATATGCGGACATAAGGGAGCGTCATTAGTCCATAGTTTTCTTCGGATCCATCCATCACATACTCGTATATCATATGCGAGTACCCTGTTACCTCCAATTTCCCACATTTGCATTCTGCATCGCCTGCTTGCATCAGCATGATCAACATCATTACTACATTCATATTTTACCTCCTGTTATAACTATATATACTGATAATATTACGAAAAGTCAATACCTTAGTAGCCAGCATCTCTTATGAAGCCAGGTTTTTTCCTCCAATTTTCGCTTACCTTAACCCACAACTCAAGGTAAACTGGCCGCCCGAGGATGTATTCTATTTCCTGCCTAGCAATGGTCCCTAATTTTTTTATTTTGTTTCCCTCTTTTCCGATGATTATCTTTTTTTGATTGTCCTTCTCTACATGAATTACTGCCCTGATATAGTCTTTTCCTCCATGATTTTCATCTTTTTCTTTGAATATATCGATTTCAACAGCTGAGGCATACGGGATTTCTTCTCCATAAAGGTAAAACAACTTCTCTCTTAGAATCTCTTGAACCAAAAATCTTTCTGTTTTGTCTGTAATAGCATCCTTGGGATAAAAAGGCGGGGAATATGGCAATAGCTCCTTTATGGAATTCAACGCAATATCAACATTTATATGCTTTAAAACACTAACGGGAATAATTTCTTTAAAGGTTTCTGTCTTTGCGAACTCGTCTATAATTGGCAATATAGAACTTTTGTTAACAGTATCAACTTTGTTAATGAGCAATATTGCAGGTTTTTTACTTTCCTTTATCTTCTCTACAATCCTAATGTCAATTTCTTCTGGCTTTTCGGGCTCTGCTAACATTACGACTACGTCTGCATCGTCAATTGCTTCAAACGCCCTTTTGAGTAACCATTTATCCAATTCGTGACGGGGTTCCTTCATAATGCCAGGGGTGTCGAGAAAAAGCATCTGAAAGTCTTCACCCGTCAGTATACCAAGAATTTTGTGTCGCGTAGTCTGGGGTTTAGGGCTTATGGCTGAAACTTTGAAATTGATGACGTTATTAAGAAAAGTGGATTTGCCTACATTCGGTTTCCCAACGATGGCAACGTAGCCTGCCTTAAAATTGTCTTTGGAACTGGCATCCAATTTCTACAAACCTCCCTTTCAATTCAACGCCCGGTAGGAACTCACCGATGTCGTTAAAAGCGTTGTTTATCTTGATATAAGGATTAAGGTCCTTAATTGCATGAAGGTTTAGTGCGATATTCAACACACTAATAATGCTCGCATGCCGTCTGTAGTTGTAATAAAAATTGAGGTCATAATATTTTTCTTTAATTGATACATTAAAGTAAAGGGTATCCTGAAGTATCCGTGATGCCCCTTCAAAGTGACAATAGCCGACTGCAAATATATCCGAATGGATCTCCAAGCAGTAATTCTCTTCTGTGTAAGGAGAACTATATACAGGTTTTAAGGTATGAACGTCAGGAAGGATGTAATTATCAGCGTGCTTTTTTTCATATCCAAGAATAAGAGGAAGAGCTGATACATTAATTTTAAAGGTCTTCATTTTAAAAGGCTCAAGGGAGTGAAGGAGGGAGTCCGCCAGGAGGCAGTCGAAACGTCCGAGTTCGCCATACGTGTAGTCTTCATCAAGTATAAGGTTCATCCTCATTTTACTGCTCTTTATATTTAGGAAAAAGGCATCCAACGTATTGTGTTTGAATTGAAATCCTACAAATCCGTAGCCGAAGAGCCATACCATACCTCCGTATAGGGAGTTTTTGAGGTTGACCCTGTCGAAGTTCAAGTAAGGTAAGAAGTTAGCTATTCTGTAACCTGTTGAACTGTAAAAGTTTGAGTAAGTCTTAGTCTTTGCAGTTGCCAGCTTAGGAAAATAGTTACTCCAGTTCCTCATCTGAAATGATAAAAAAACCTTTTGAGTTGTAAAATTAGCATCGAGCACATTTTCAGAGGCAACAAAATTCGGGAACTCCCGTACCCTGGAATTAAATTCGATGGAGGTGTAAGGAATATGTATTTTTGCATTGATTCTCGAAAGTGACAGGTTTGCAAAGTTTACGGGCATTCTAACTTTCTCTAAGAAGATGTTGTTCATAGATAGGCGTACGGTACGTTGTGCCAAAAGGAGACTGTAAGTATTAGCTGCCTGGGGAAAGGCGATTTCACCACGTTCCGGAAAGATGGTATCTGGAACGCTGTAAATTAGGGATTCTGGGATGCTGAAAGGGATCTGTAAAATGACAAAAAAGAGAATCCCTGGGGTCATTTCGCCAGTTCCTTCCGTAGCATAAAAATGGCGATGAAGGCGAAGATCAGGTTCGGAGCCCAGATGGCAATGTAGGGGTTAAATAGGGTCCTTCGAGAGAGCTCTTTCCCAGCCAGAAGCATTACGTAGTAAGGAATAAAGAAAAAGAAGGAGACACCAAGGGCGGAACCATACCCGGAGAATTTGAATTTAACGGCAATTGGAAAGGAAAATAAGATAAAGATAATTGATGCTACAGGCAGAGCGAAGCGAGAGTTTATTTCAGAAAGCAGCGTGTTCTCGCGTTTCTTAGTGAAAGTCCTCGATATTTCGTCTCTCTCGGACAAGAACTTATACTCCCTTTCCAAGTCTTTAATCTCCTCAATGAGCATTCCTATGGGCTTATCTTTGTCAGCACGGAAAATCATGTTTTTATAGTAAGATTCCTCGTCAAGATTCAATAATAGTCTGTCTTCGCTAAAGACAGCCCTCCTGAACTCCTCTTTTTTTTCTCCACGAGCTTCGATAAATTCCCCATCGTACAATTCCATAACGATTTCGCCTTTCTTAACGGAATAGATTTTCCCTCTCGATGCTGAAATAAACCTCACACCGTCCTCTTTTACTTCCTGAATCTTTATGTCTCTGAGTTCGCCGGTTTTTTCATCCTTTGAGGATGCGTAAATGAGGTAGTTTTCCATCTTGTTAAAGATGCCCGGCTCTATCTCAATTGCAGGTTTTTTTGTTCGTATTTCAAAGAGGATCTGCTTTAACCGAAAGTTAGACTCTGGAAGGATATAAAGGTTGAAAGTCATGTTCAGCACTACAATTATAGCCATGACGGCGCTGAGTTTTAAGAAGATGTTTTTGAAGTATATTCCAGAACTTCTTATACATAGGATTTCATTATGTCCTGCCATCCTTCCAAAAACAATAAGTCCAGCTACCAGAAAAGACATGGGGATGGTCATATTCATAATAGAAGGAAGAGTGAGGAGGATCACTTTCAAAACCGTAATGAAGGGTATGCCTTTTCTTACAAGCAAATCCATCAGTTGAAAGATGCTATTGACTAAAAGTATCATAGTTAATGCAAAAACACTTCCGAGAAAAGGAGACAGCAGACTTCTCAATATGTATCTGTCAATTTTTTTCACTTTTTAAACCTTAATAGAAGATTTAAGAGAACTGTAAGTACCAAGGAGAGCAATATGCAGGTTCCTATGGGGATAATAAGGGTAAAATTTGGTTTTTTTATCATCATGTCTCCTGGAATTCTAAATGAAGTATTCTCGAAGAGGTAAACTATAAACCCCAGGAGGGCAAGCAATAACCCAAACTTAATTAGTAACTTTCCCATTACATGATAATTTTAGTATATGTATAATGAAAGAACAATAATATTTGCATAAGTTCCTCTGCATGGTGTTAGTGTAAAAACCGCTAATTTAAGCTTCATTAAGGGAGAAGACAAAACCTAAATACGGGATTAGGATTTTTAGCAGAGTAATATACGAGTTACAGTTCCACCATGACCTCATCGTATAAAAGCACCTCTCCACCCTTAATTACACTGCAAAATCTTCCCCATCTGGATACAGCATATGGTCTTCCCTCGTCTACTAACTTTTCCTTTCCGATCTCATTTATTTCTAGTTCTGCGGCACCAACCTTTAGTTTTTTCCCTGGGAGTAAAATATACTCAGGTATGCCAATGATAGTTATGTTCTCCGTAAGTTCATCTATATTAAAGTTGAATTTTTCTTTTGGCATCCTGGCAAGTGCTTCCAGTGGAAAAACGCTTACCTGCTTTTGAGTGCCCGCGTGGATATCTCCCTCGACTCCAAAATGTTCGATCAGTTTTATACGGTCAATTTTTGTTTTAGGACCACGGGTTTGAGATTTCCCGAGGAAAATGACCTTCCCAGAGAATTCGTGCTCCAGTTTTACATGCCCCGATTTTCCTCCCTCTTTTTCAAGGATTCTTAAATCAACAATCTTTATCCACCTTTCGTATCTTTTTAGCATATCATATAAATTGAGTGCTGCAGAAGCGCAAGCTGCGAGGGCCTCCATTTCTGCCCCTGTGCGATCCACGCAACTTACCTCGGATCGTATTTCAACTGCACCTTCATCGAAGAGTTCAATATCAACCTTAGCTCCCGTTATTCTAATGGGGTGGCAAAAAGGTAAGAGCTGGGGAACGATCTTTAATGCGTTTAAACTAACGATCTTTGATGCAGCAATTGGATCTCCCTTTTCAATCCTGTTCTCCTTTATAAGCTTAATAGTATCTTTCTCAACGAGAAGTCTTGCAAGGGCCATTGCCTTCCTTCTGGTTTCTGGCTTTTCGGTTACATCGATCATCTTCATATTAAACCTCCTGTTGATGAAATTATATGTTGGAGGTTCTGAAAGAATAAATGTAGAGCTTTATGTGCCTTTCTTAAGGTGATATCTATTCTTCCCATCGCTAAAGAATTTTATCATTTTTTAGCCAGGCTTTAAATTGTTTTAAATTTACCATCTTGCCTGTTATATAATTAACACATGGTAAAGGAAGCTAAGTTTTATGAAAAACTTTCAGATGGCAGGGTCAGGTGTTTTTTGTGTAGACATAGATGCATTATAAACGATGGTGGGGCTGGAATCTGCGGGGTTCGTAGGAACAATAGCGGGGTACTTTATACAATGGTTTATGACTATCCTGTGGCTCTAAATGTAGATCCTATTGAAAAAAAACCCCTCTATCATTTTTTACCTGGGTCCAGAGCCCTTTCTGTAGCTGCTGTTGGCTGCAATTTTCGTTGTAAGTTTTGTCAGAATTTCGACATCTCACAAGCACCTAAGGAAGGCGAGCTCTTTGGTGATAATGTGCCACGTGAAACCATTGTATCCCTCGCCGAGAGGTATCACTGCGCTTCCATTTCTTATACTTACACTGAACCTACCGTATTTTACGAGTATGCTTTCGAGATTGCGAAACTCGCAAAAGAAAAGGGTATCAAAAACAACTTTGTTACCAATGGGTACATTGAAAAGGAGCCACTTACAGAGATCGCGCCTTACCTTGATGCTTCTAACATTGATTTGAAAAGCTTCAGGAAAGAATTTTATGCTAAGGTTGTCGGTGCAAGGCTCGAGGAAGTGCTGGATAGCATCAAGCTTTACTTCAGATTAGGTATTTGGATTGAACTAACCACCCTTGTTATCCCAGGCTATAATGACACAGAAGAAGAGTTGAGGGATATCGCTCGATTTATCAAAAATGAACTGGGAGACTATGTACCCTGGCACATATCAAGATTTTATCCAAGTTATAAGATGAGCGCGGTACCCCCAACGCCGGCTAAGGAAGTGTTTAGAGCCAGGGAAATTGGTCTTGAAGAAGGTTTACTATACGTGTATACTGGTAACTTGCCGAATGATGAGGGGAGCAAGACCCTGTGCCCTACTTGTAAGAAAGTTGTAATCAGCAGAATAGGTTTCCGAGTTTTGGAAGATCGTGTGAAGGACGGAAAGTGTGAATTTTGTGGAGGTACAGTTCACGGGATTTTTTAGTACTGTGAGGAGAGTTTAAAATTAACTCATGGAATTTCTAAGACTTGCTTGTAGAGAAGAAATATATAAGACCTATTTTCATTTGTTTAAGCCGTTGGGAAGTAAGCAAGTGTCAGTTTTTGAAGCTTATAAGCATTTTGCTTCGAAAGATGTGTATGCTACGGAAAATATTCCGTATTTCCCCAGGAGTAGTGTTGATGGTTTTGCAGTAAAAGCCTCGAATACGGTGGGAGCAACTCCTTCCTCTCCCGTCCTTCTAAGGTTTGTGGGTGAGGTATCGATGGCAGAGAGGCCAAAATTAACGATTTCTACAGGTGAGACATGCAGGATCTGGACTGGAGGATGGATTCCTGATGGGGCGGATTCGGTTGTGATGCTTGAAGATGCGAACATTGTAGGTGAATTTGTGGAAATATACAGCCCTTGTGCTACAGGTGAGAATGTCCTCCAGATTGGAGACGATGTAAGACAAGGTGGATTAGTTATTTCGAAGGGGAAAGAGATTCGCGCCCAGGAGATCGGTATGCTGAATGCCCTTGGTATTCAAGAGATTGAGGTAGCAAGAAAGCCAAGGGTACTCATTATACCTACTGGAAATGAGCTGGTCGAACCTTGGCAGGTTCCTGAAAATGGTAAAATAAGAGAGATAAATTCCTTTATCGTAACATTTTTAATAAAGAACTATTGCGAAGTGGCTGAGAGGCATCCCGTGGTGAGAGATGATCAAAAGGTACTTTTTGAGGTAATAAAATCCGTATTTGCGGCATATGATCTTCTACTTTTGTCGGGTGGTAGTTCCAAAGGGGCTGGGGATTTTGCTGTCAGGGCAATCGAAGAATTTGAGGATTCTGAAGTCCTCTTTCATGGTGTCCGCGTTAGCCCAGGGAAACCTACTTTCTTCGCGAAAATCAAAGAAAAACCCATAATAGGGCTTCCTGGGCACCCCGGGTCTTGTTTTGTTTCTAATTATCTATTTGTGCTTCCTCTTGTTAAGTATTTGCAAGGGGCTTTAGAATTTGTGCCTTCGCCCTCGGGTTTTATTAAAGCGGGCACTGATATACCTTCAAAAGCGGGGCGGGAGGAATGGGTAAGGGTTATAAAGGTAAATTCTAATATTACGCCGCTTTTCTCAGAATCAGCTATTCTCTCTTCCCTTGTGAATGCCAGTGGTCTCATAAGGATACCTGAAAATAAAGAAGGAATACATAAAGGCGAAGAAGTGGAGTTTTACGAACTATGAGAAAGAAATTTTTCCTGGAACGCATGGAGCCTGATGAGGCTCGAGCTTTAATTTTTGAAACCCTTAAAGATCTTTTGACTACTGATATAATTGGTGTGGAGGAAGTCCTAACAGCCGAATCCCTCGGGAGGGTTCTTGCTGAGAGTGTAAAAGCGGCCATTTCTGTTCCCCGGGAGTATCTTTCTGCTATGGACGGTGTTGCAACCAAATCGGAATTTACGAGGAGCGCTTCTATGTCCAATCCTGTACTTATAAAAGAGGGTAATTTTGCAGTTATTAATACAGGTAATGTATTGCCCCGGCAATTTGACTGTGTAATTCGGAGGGAAGATTTCTGGGAGGATGAACAAGGGATTATTATTAGGACCCCACACCAGAGGTATCAGAATGTGAGAATTCCGGGGGAAGATGTTCTTCCCTTTGATTTGATTTTAGAAAGATTTAAGGTGGTAGATGGCAAAACCATGGCACTTTCTATTCAAGCTGGTGTGGAAAAGGTAAAGGTTCTTAAGAGAATAAAAACGCTTTTTATTCCATCAGGAAGCGAACTTCGAAATCCAGGAGAGAAACTTTTAGAAGGTGAGATTTACGAGACTAATTCCTTCATTTTTGCCCAACTTTTAAGGGATCTGGGCTTGGACGTATCTGTCGAGAAAATAGTTCCCGATGACCTCCACGAGCTGGAAAAGGTTCTTACGAGCGCTGTAAAAGATTTTCAGTTAATCTTTGTCTCTGGTGGCACTTCTGCAGGAGAATACGATTTTACAGCAGAGGTTCTCAATGGGAAGGGGGATCTTATAATTCACGGTTTAAATCTTAGGCCTGGCAAGCCCTTCATTTTTGGCGTGCTCGATAAGAAGCCTGTCTTTGGACTTCCAGGCTACCCAGGCGCTGCACTTTTTTCCTATGAATATGTTTTGATACCTGCATTGAAGGATTTTCTTGGTATTGTTAATGGCGAAGGATTGCTTGAAGCCTCGGCAGGCAGAAAAATTTCAGCTAGTGGAGGAGAAGATCATCTCTTTAATGTAGTTGTTTCAAAAGTAAAAGAGAAATATTGGTTTTATCCTCTAAAACAGGGGTCAGGCCCCATATCGCCTTTCATACATAGGAGTGGCAGTATCATCGTGGAAAGGGGTGTTGAGGGCATAGAAGAAGGGCAGCAGAGGGACGTGTATCTTAAAAACAGAAGAGAAGTTGTGGATAGAAGCGTGCTTTTCGTTGGAAGCCATGACCTTTCCACAGATTTGATAAAAGAGATCCTGTGGGGAAAACATAGGATACCTCTTAACATCGTAAATGTGGGAAGCCTTGGTGGGATAATGGCTATCCTTAGAGAGCGGGCACATCTTGCAGGCGTACATTTGATGGATGAGGAGACGGGGAAGTATAACATCCCTTTTATTAAGAAATTGGGACTTAAGGATTTTCTGTTGTTTTCGTTTCTGGAGAGGGAGCAAGGTTTTGTTGTAAGGGAGGATTGTGAAGAGGTTCATAGTTTTAAAGAAATTGCAGAAAGCGGCTTAAGTTTTGTATCTCGGCAGAAGGGGTCAGGAACGAGGCTTTTGACAGATTTTCTTCTAAAAAAGGAAGGGATCAAACCTACTGAAATCAAGGGATACGAAAATGAAGTAATTACCCATGTGGAAGTCGGATATTTTGTAAAAGAGCACCTTGCAGATGCTGGAGTGGCTGTGAGGCCTGTTTCAAACCTGTTCAGCTTGAAATTTATTCCAATTGGAATTGAAAAGTATGACTTGCTAGTTTCAAAAGATTTTGCCAGAGATGTGCGCTTTAAATACGTTATTGAAATTATTAATTCTCAAGAATTTCTAAAGGGTCTTGATGAATTTGGTGGATATAAGCAGGTATTCAGTGAGGAGCCCATATTTGAAGGATAGATTCGGAAGAAGCATTGAGTACGTCAGGGTTTCTGTGACTGACCGATGTAATTTGCGTTGTTTTTACTGCAGTTCTTATAGGAATTTTGTCCCTCTGAATCATACGAGCATTTTAACCTATGAGGAAATACTTAAAATTCTTGAGGTTCTTTCAGAACTCGGTATTAAGAAAGTCCGTATCACAGGGGGCGAACCCTTTGTACGGGAAAGTGTTTCGGAGCTTCTTCTGAAGGTCAAAGGGATTCCAGGGATTGAAAGATTGACTGTAACTACGAATGGGACACTTCTTAAGAATTATGTTGACATACTTAAAAAGTCACGTGTCGATGGAATAAACGTAAGTCTTGATACCCTCAAAGCGGAGAGGTTTTCTACAATAACCGGAATGCCAAAGCTACAAGATGTAATTGAGGGAATAAAGGCAGCTCACGCCGCACACATCCCAGTGAAAATTAATACAGTTTATTATACATATAATCTTGATGAGGTTGAGGATCTGGTCAATTTTGCCTTAGAGTTGGGTATCCCTTTAAGATTTATAGAGCTCATGCCTTTTGATGAGAAATGGAAGGAACATTACGTGGAAGAAGCGGTCCTGTTTAACGAACTCAGTGGGATTGGAAAGCTTACACCCCTTGAAACACGATATGGTGATGGACCTTCCCGGTATTATCTACTTAAAACAAAAGGGGGTAACGTACAAATTGGGTTTATTTCTGCTATTTCGCATAACTTCTGTCAAAATTGCAGTCGGATAAGGCTTTCTGCTGACGGAAATCTTATCCCATGTATGGCATCTTCCTCGAGGTATAGTCTTAGGGATATCTTACGAGGAAGTGAGGTAGATAAGTTTCAAAAACTTAGGGAAGTAGCAAAAAATGCCATTTTTGAGAAACCTTTAAAACATCGGATGCCAGAAGCACCACCACCTAACGAGATGAGAAAACTAGGTGGGTAGTAGTTTCTTTTATTTCTGTTAATGATATTGGAGGACAAAACTTTTTCGGGACTGAATTGTGCACTATCTAAGGACTTCATAAGACTTTTTAAATGCAGGAATTTTGGCAGTTTTCCGATACCAATTTCAAATAAATTTCTTGAACTTCTAAGATAGCAATCTTGCAGTGCAATTGGATGAACGGTTGTTATGATTGATCTTTACGAGTATAATATAGTTGTGTAGGAATTTTGGCAGTTTTCTGCACAATTTGGAGAAATGATTGGATTAAAATTTAAGAAACATGCTTCTAAGAAGTTTATGCCTGGAATTAAACTCTTTATTAGCTCTGTCCATACTTTGAGAGGCTCAAAGGATATCCTGCGACTCTCTTGTAGTAGAGTTTTACTGGTATGAAGTTTTTTGAAAGTCTAAGCTGTTTCTTATATACATAACATAAAGGGGGTATTGTATGAACCTTAAAGTTAAAAACCACGCATATATGAACTTGGCCAGAGTATTGTGGCCCTTCCTTGCTCTTATGTTATTTTTTATGTTTCATGGTACAGAAATTCTATCGGCAAGTGAATGGACAAACTATACAAATGCAAATGAGGTATCTGGCTCAGCCATAAATGGGAATTATCTTTGGGTAGCTACGAGAGGAGGCGTCGTAAGGTGGGATCTTAGTGATAGCACCTATAATAAATTTACAACAAAAGATGGACTGGCCGATCATGATGTGAAAGATGTTTTTGTTGATAGAGAAGGTAATATATGGTTTGGAACTGTAGAGGGCGTTCAGAAGTTCAACGGCTCTGAGTGGGTTACCTTTAATACTACCAATTCCCCATTGCCCTCCAATTATGTTTATGCAATTATCCAAGATACTTTGGGCCGAATGTGGTTTGGAACCGGGTATGGAATTGCATGCCTTGATGGCACCGACTGGTGTGTTTGGACAGATCTTGGTGGTGCAACAAATGTTGCTGTCAGGGGTATTGGATTGGATTCGCAAAACAGAGTCTGGACGGCAAACAATCCAAACAATTATGGGGACCCAGGTGGAGTTTCTGTTTTTGACGGGACTACGTGGACAAGACATGACCCAAATGCCAATGCCATAGGCCAGTATTTCCTCTCTATTATAGTGGATGGGAATGATAATGTGTGGGCAGGAAGTTGGACAGCTGGTGTCTATAAATACAACGGAGTTTCCTGGGTGAACATCAATAGCTCAAACAGTGGTCTGATGGGGGACCAGATTGAGTGCTTTGCTGTTGAGGAAGGTGGAGTAATTTGGATAGGGAATCATAGTACGTCGGCAGGTGGTGTTTCAAGATTTGATGGGACTACCTGGACCAACTACAACCCCAGCAATAGTGGTATAAGGCAAAGGAATATATACAGCATTTCTATTAATGGAGAAGAGAAATATTTTGGAACATCAACAGAAGGCATCTCAAAGCTAAACTATACTGATAATGCCTGGACCTATTACAAAACTTCAAATGAGCCTCATTGTAACTACATAACTTCAATATGTTGTGCGCAAAATGGAACGATTTATTTTGGCACTGAATATAGGGGAGTTGCTGTGTTTAACGGGACAATATGGTGGTCTTATGCTTCAGAAAATAGCGGTCTCAGTGATAATTATGTGAATTGTGTTTATGTGGACGGTGGTGATACCCTATGGATTGGCACCCAATTTGCTGGTCTCTTTAAGTTTGACGAGAATTCATGGACACATTTTGACACAACCAATTCGGGTTTACTTGGAAATACTATTACATCAGTAGCTAAAGACTCCCAGGGTAATCTCTGGCTTGGAACGTCTGGTTGGAATGGGCCTTCTGGTGAGGATGGCGCCGTGGCAAAATTTAATGGATCAACCTGGACTAACTACTATTTAACGAATAGTGGTTTGATTGACGATGATGGTATTAACATTACTGTTGATAACGGAGATACAATATGGATTGGAACAGAAGAAGGGGTAAGTAAGTTTGATCAATTTTCTAACAGTTGGACCAACTATAGTACTTCTGATGGTCTTGTAGACAATCGCGTGAGAAAAATTGCAATCGACGGAGAGAATAACAAGTGGTTTGCAACTCGTGGGGGGGTGAGCAAGTTTAATGGTACTATTTGGACAAATTATACAACAGTGGATGGTATTGCTCACAACGATGTAAAGGACATAGGAGTAATGGATAGAAACGTGTGGATTGCTACTGCAAATGGTGTTAGTGTTTTTAACAATAGTGCCTGGACTACTTACAGGCAGGGTGAGGGCCTTGCTGATAATAAAACCTCTGCTGTCTGTATTGCCCCATTAGGAAGTGTATGGTTTGGTACCGAGGAATGTGGGGTATCTAAGTATGATACTACTAGTACAGGTATTGTTGATCACGAACTAAGTATGAATTTTAGTCTCACAGTATCTCCGAATCCATTCAGCAATAACACTATGATCTCCTATCATCTTAAAGGGACATACTTTAACGGTAGTTCCCCCAGTTTAATGATCTATGACCCCTCGGGTCGTCTCGTTCGTTCTCTAAAGCTATTATCTGAAAGCGGTGTTGTTGTATGGGATGGTAAAGATGAAAATGGAAATAAATTACGTTCAGGAATATATTTAATAAAATTACAAATAGCGCCGCAGAGATATAGCGGGACTTGGAAAATAATATTAATAAACTCTTCCCAAGGTTCTTACTAAGGTTAAATTAACTCTTATTGTTTTAGATTGCCCCTATTCTCTACTACGTTGAGAGACTTATAGCTCGGTTCTGTGGTTTCCGTGCCTTACCATACCCATAAGGGGTTAGTATATTTTTAATTTGAGCTCGGTTTTTTGCTCAACGTCACCGGTAATATCCAAATTATAGGTGAGCCTAAGAGTATATGTTCCGTTTCGTTCACGCAAGGCGTATTTTAGTGATTCCGTTTGCCTTTCCTCTGGCACTGGGATAAATTTTTCTAAGTTCCTTGATGATCCCTTCCTGATATTAACGGGTTGCTCAATGAACTCTCCACTGGATGCGAACTGGTCATTAATGTAGAATTCATATTCCATTCTGGTAATCTTTAGGTCACTATCCCCCAGGTTTGTAACTCGAATTCCGAACAGCATGTCTATCTTTGAAAGTTCTATGGATGCAAGTTCGCAGGAGATAGGAGTAATCTCAATGTAAGATGCTTTCTTTTTTGTGACATGAGGTGTACAAGCCTGAATGATGAGGATTACACTAAAAAGTAACACCTTCAATGGTAAGCAAGTATTTTTTCCAGTGTTCTCCACCGCTAAAACCTCCTAATTTGTTTCCCCTTTTTAAAACTCTATGACAAGGTACTATAATGGGGAATGGGTTCTTTGCCATAGCGTTGCCAACAGCCCTTGCTGCATTTATGGTACCTACCTTTTGAGCAAGTTCTCCATAGGATATGGTCTTGCCCCAAGTTACGTGGGTTCTAAGGTAGGTATATACCTTTTTCTGAAAGTCTGTAAGGTGGCTATCATCAATTGTGAACTCTTCAAATCCAACTCTTTCCCCATTGAAGTACCTCTGCAGTGCCCTCTTCAACATAACCATATATTCGTTTCTCTCTCGTCTGCCCTTCAGCTCGGAAAATGAAGTTCTATTTACTTTTGTACCAAGAGCTGCCATGTAAAAATTACCCTCAGGTGTGGGTATGAAATCTACGAAAGGGGTATAAGGGAGAGCTTCTAATAATTCTCTTATAGTCTTTTTTATTATAGGGTGAATAAAGTCAGGGGCTATTTCCGCAAGGGGTTCCAGTACAAACTCACGATATTGCATGTCCGCATGTGGAATCTTAAGGTCCCTTGTTTCTAAGACAAGAGAATTATAGAATATTATATCAATGTCGATGATCCTTTCGCGCCATCTATCATTTTTTTCGCGTCCCATCACTGTTTCAACTCTTTTGAGCTCTATAAGTAGCTTTTCAGGCTCTAAAAATGTCTCAACAATTACGGCACAATTCAAGAAGTCAGGTTGTTCATGGTACCCATACGGCTTTGCCTCATAGTATGATGAAACCCTTAAAACCTTCCCTACTTGTGAGATTTCACTTATGGCCCTCTCGAGATTTTCTTTTTTGTTTCCCACATTTGAACCCACCGAAAGTAGTGTAAGGCTCATGGGTAAATTCTTTCAAGCATTCTGGGGAAGGGTATTGTCTCACGTACATGTTTGAGTCCGCAGATCCAAGCAATGGTCCTTTCGAGGCCCAACCCATAACCGCCGTGGGGCACAGAGCCGTATCTCCGGAGATCGAGGTACCATTCAAAGGCTTCCTGAGGCAGATCGAATTCTTTTATTCTCTGAATCAATGTTTCTATGTCATCTTCCCTCTGGGAACCCCCTACAATTTCGCCGTATCCCTCTGGAGCTAAGATGTCCATTGCGAGGGCAAGGTCCGGGTTCTCAGGGTCCCTCTTCATATAAAAGGCTTTGATTTTAGCAGGATATCTATGAACTATGACAGGGGTTTCGTAATCCTCGGAAATTGCAGTTTCCTCGTCTCCTCCAAAGTCCTCTCCCCACTCGATATTGAAGCCTTTCTTTTTCAGGAGTTCTATGACTTCTGTATAAGAAATCCGTGGGAAGGGTTTTTTAATCTTTTCGAGCTTCGTAATGTCCCTATCCAGTATCTTTAATTCCTCTTGTCTTGTATTAAGGACCTGTTCTACAATGTAAACTATCAAACCCTCTGCATTTTCCATTACTTCGGGGAGTTCTGCATAGGCAATTTCAGGCTCCACCATCCAGAATTCCATTAAGTGCCTCCTGGTTTTTGACTTCTCTGCGCGGAAAGTGGGACCGAAGCAATAGGTCTTTCCGTGAGCCATACAGGTAGCTTCCTGGTAGAGCTGCCCTGACTGGCTGAGGTACGCCTTTTCACCAAAGTAATCGGTTTCAAATAGAGTTGTTGTCCCTTCACAGGCGGCCGGTGTCAGGATGGGGGAGTCTATTCTGATAAAACCGAGGTTGTCATAATAATCATGGATGGCTTTTTCAATGGTGTGTCTTATCCGCATGATGGCCCATTGGCGACGTGTGCGGAGCCAAAGGTGTCTTATGGGAAGGAGAACACCGGGATCTGGAATATTATCCTCTCGGACTTTGGGAATGGGGAAATTTTCCGAAGGACCTATTATTTTCACAAAATTTAAGTCAACTTCCACGCCTTCGGGAGCGCGCACATCTTCTCTTACCTTACCCTGAACGATAACGGAAGTTTCAAGGGTGAGATCATCGAAAAGATCAAAGTACTGGTCTTCTATCTGGCCTTTTGCCATTACACACTGTAAGTATCCGCTACCGTCTCTAACAATGATGAAGCGAATCTTTCCTGAGGATCTTTTGTTATAAACCCACCCTCTAATTTCAACTTCTTCCCCGATTTTTTCTTTTAGCTCTGAAATATATACAAATTTGCCCATTCACGAATTTTACATTAGGAGAAGTGGATATTCAATGAAACGCCCCTTATGTTCTCTTAAAATTGTGGAGAATACTCAAAGGGTAAACAGATTTCAGATGCATCATAACATATTTTTTCATTTTTGTAATTTTGAATTGAAAATTATACGATTGTATGCGCAAATTTACTTTATATTTCAGGTGTTTCAAAGGTTTTTAAACCTGCCTCTTGACAATTTAAGTGCATTAGTGTATTATTTAACTATGACACTTAACAGACTTGAAAAACTGGATTTTGATCCCAACATCCCCATTTATTTGCAGATTATGAATTTTGTAAAAAAGCTTATTGTGAGGGGTATTCTAAAGCCTGGTGAAAAGATACCTTCAGTTAGGGAGATGGCGATCCACCTCGGAGTGAACCCTAATACGGTTCAAAAGGCATATGAAGAGTTGGAAAGTGAGGGAGTAATTTTTACAAAGAGGGGGCAAGGTAACTTTGTCAATGAAGCCACCGAGATTGTGACTCAAATCAAAGAGAAGATGCTACGTGAAATTTTTGAGAGACAAAAGAGAGAGCTTCAAGAACTTGGGCTCGATGTATCAGAAATTATAAACTTTTTGAAGGAGAGTGAAGATGAGTCCCACAATTGAGGTAGCTAACCTTTATAAGAAGTATGGGAAAATTGTTGCACTCGCTAATGTTTCTTTGAGCATTAAAGAAGGGCAGCTTGTTGGACTTTGTGGACCCAACGGTAGTGGTAAGTCTACTTTTTTAAGAATTCTTACAGGAATAGTAAAACCTACAAGAGGGTACATCAATATTCTTGGAGATAGACCTTCAAAGGCAAACCGAAAGGCTGTTGCATATGTTTCCGAGAACGATGTATTTTACAAGTGGATGAGGGTTGAAGATCATTTAAAGTTTATAGCCGGTTTTTACGAAGATTTTAATATTCAAAAAGCCTTTGAATTAGTTAAGGCTGAGGGGATTGACCCTAAGCTAAAGGTCGGTGAACTCTCCAGGGGCAACAGGCAGCGACTTAAAGTTATAAGTGCAGTATCCCGCAGTCCGAGAATTTTGCTTTTAGATGAGCCCTTTTCGGGCATTGACATGGTGTCGAGAGAGCGGATAATGTTGATGGTTAGAGATTTCCTTTTTGAAGGGGGACGTACTGCAATCATATCTACCCATTTCGTAGAAGGCTTGGAGGGGATTCTTGAGAGAGTGGTCTTTTTCAAAGAGGGTAATGTGGTATTGGATGAAATTTGTGAAGAACTTCGTATAAAATACGAAAAATCTGTTAAATCCATCTATTTCGAGATTTTTGGAGGTGAAAAATGATCTGGAGGTTAACTTTAAAGGATTTAAAAGAGAATTATATAAGCTCCTTGTTACTCCTCGGGGTTATTGCAGCTCTATCGGTGTATCTCAGTATAAGTCGACGTCTCACGCAGCCTGAAGTAGCAATGATGGCGTTCATAATAGCAGGTCTTGGAGGGGCACTGGCAATTTTCTATTCAATTTACCGTGGTTTTTCGTGTTTAAAAAGGGAGAAAGATAGAAATACATTGGAGTTCCTCATGAGTCTCCCCACCGACGGCCTCGAGGTGGTCAGTGCAAAATTCTTTGCATTCTTTATAGAGATGGTGTTTTTTGGTCTTATTCTATTTGCTATTTCGCACTTTCCCGTTTGTAAAGGGATCGCTCAAAAGGTGTTGTCCTCTCAAGAACTGGGGGAGTTGTCGATGCTCCTACTTTACATCATTTTAGGTATCGTCCTCGTTTCTCTCTTGTTGTTTCTTGTATTTCAATTGTTCGAAATACTCAATCTCTCAATCAAGCCGAAGGGTTTTCTGTGGCACGTGGTATTATTTATTGTTTATATTTATTTTACGGTAAAGTTTTTTGCTTTGTTAAAAAGTTTTTTCGAATTTTTGCCAGTTAAGACTTATGAAATTGTAATTTTTAATGAGGTAGCAAAGTTAAGCATAGACTACCAAGGGCTTGCGGCCGGAGTCCTTGTTAGTTTAATCTATGTAAGTTTAAGCATTTTAATATACAACAAAAAAGTGGAGGTGTAAAATGTTATGGGTCTGGTTTTTGGGAATGCTTATCGGTGGAGTAAGTGTAGAAGGCGTCAACGTAATTTCAATTGTTGAGGCCTCAAAGGGGATAGGGAAGAAAGGCATCTCTTTTGTAATTACAGTGGATAGTGTATATGAGCTGTCTCTCGAAGAGGCGAATGGGTACGAAGTAAATTTGGAAGACGGGGAACTCATGATAACCGCAAGTGGGCGTACCAGTGCAGATCTTATTCTTCCTCAGGATGTGGATACTATAAAAATTAATACAGTCTCCGGTGACTTAGACCTATCATTTAATGTACCGTTTCAAGGTAAAGAGGTTTCCATTAATACGATTAGTGGAAACGTGAAAATCAGCGGTGAGAGTTTTTCAAGTCTGCGGGTGGTTGCAGTTTCGGGCGATATATTGATAGATGCAGATCCGGATAATGCTCGAAAAGTTCAACTATCAATCTCTACTATAAGCGGGGATATTCTTCTTAATGAGATTCTTCCGGGGGTAGTAACCTTAAATACAGTGAATGGTGATGTGGTTATTAAAAGTAAAGGTAGGGTATTTGAAGATTCCCTTTATTCGTACAAGGTTTCAACAGTGACAGGCGATGTTGAGGTGGTGGAAGATATCAAAGGTCTAGTAAATATATCAAAAGGTGCTGATGTCGGTAAGAAATCTACTATTGAGCAGGAAAAGGAAGTGAAAAAGGTTGGAAGTATAACAACGGATCTACCATTCCTTTCATATAATAGGGTAAACGGGCTTCTTATATTCCCAAGTATTAAAGATGAAGATGATTGGGGGCGATATATATTCGCTGGCGGGTATGGGACTGCATCCAACAGATTTTACTACTTTGTAGATTTGGAGAAGTACGTACCGGTTGGAAAGACCAGCTTTGGAGCGGGCTTCGGAATATACGATTTCACTCAGAGTAGTGAACCCTGGAAGGGCAGACTCCAAGAGAACTCGTGGCAGTCTATCCTTATGAAAGATGACCTTCTTGATTTCTATAGGACAAGGGGATTCAATGTTTACCTGGGTTTTCGCATTAGTGAACTCGCAGCAAGGTTTTCATACGTTCAGGAGCACAGATATTCGGAGAAGGTTAATACCAACTTCTCTATTTTCAAGCGAGAGGAGGATTTCAGGGAGAACTTAACTCTGGTAGAGGGTATGAACAGGTTTCTACAGCTTAGGGCATCCTTCAAATCTGTCGGGATAACATCCGAATACTATATTGACGCGCCACAGGATGATGAAGTGATAAGGGTTTACGGGAACTTTGAAGATAAGACCAAATTTAGATATTTTGACCTCTACCACAATATAAGCCTCGGGTATTCGAGCAGCGCAGGTTTTCCATATAGTTTTACCCTTGGAGGCCCAACCACCTTACCCGGATACACATCAGGCTCCATAACCACGCAAAAGTTCATCATTGCAAATGAGTACATTGTTTTTCCGGTGAAGTTTCTTGACTTTATACTCGGATTCTACGGTGGCTATGCGGAAGATAAGTTCTATGCTGATATTCTTGGCGGATTAAACATCTTTAGCGGTCTTGGAGTGTATGTCTGCAGGGATAGAGAGGCATCGAACGGGATAAAATATTATCTGCGGTTCAATAAACGCATATGATACGCGTCATTTTATTTGCCATCACAGCCCTTATACCGCCTTCAGGCGTTACGACCCTGAGGGTTGAGGGAGAATTTTCGGGTATCAAGTTTCTTGTTACACCTGGGGAGAGTACCTACACCCTCGGGGCTCTCCCCGGTGTAAAAGAAAGAGATGGAAAGGTGATTTTGGATCTGGGAGATGTAGGAAGTACCATCCCCCCCGTCCTCAAGAAGGAAATACATCTCTATATCGGAAAGGAATTTAAAAACGTCGAGTTTGACTTAGGGCTGGAATTCTCTGAAGGATGCTTAAATCTGCCTGAACTTGATACAGTAAATATTTCAATAGGTTCTAAATTTTCCACTCTTGAAGTAAAACATGCGTATTCAAAAGTTAGTTTTATCGATCTATATCAAATAGGTGGAAGTATTTCTCTTTGTGGTCAAAGATGCGCGGAATATGGACAATTTTCTCTTTTTGTTGTGGAAATGATGTTAAGTCCGGCTGATTTTCGTACAAGCTATAAAATCGATGCCGGTGGCAGCACAATTGTGGTATCGGAAGGGGGGGCTGTAATACACACCGAAGGGCTTTTTAACACCCTCAACTGCCGCAAAGGTAAGCAAGCTGGGGGATCGCAGTGCGTGATATCGGTGACAGGAAATTTGAACAAAATTGTTTGTGAATAACTATGGGAAAGAGGAAGCTATTTAGGGTAAAGAAAGACAGATTGCTTGGCGGGGTTTGCACAGGTTTGGCAGAGTATTTGAATGTTGATGTGGTGTTTTTGCGGCTGCTTCTTACCGTATTAATTCTTACCCTGGGCGTGGGGATTCTGTTTTATCTTGTAGCATGGATTATAATTCCTATGGAGGATTGAGATGAAAAAATTAAGAAGGAAGAAGGTAGGGAAAATGCTGGGTGGCGTTTGTGCAGGCCTGGCAGATTATTTTGGAGTTGACGTAAGCCTCATAAGACTGGTCATGGTCCTTTTAGCCCTCGCAGAAGGAGCAGGTATTATCTTCTACATTCTCGCTTGGATAATAATACCGGTGGAAGGTAGTGAACAAGAGGAGGTGGCTGAGAACCACGAACAGGAAGATGAAAAGATTCGAATCCTCGGAGGTATTTTATTTTTGATCCTTGGGGTGGTTTTCTTTATGAGGAATTTCGTCGGTTTCCCAACGTTTTCGAAGATATGGCCTCTTTTCCTTATTGTAATCGGAATATGGATGCTAATTAGGAGCGGATCTAAAAAAAGAGAGTCCGATAACGATAAGGGGGGAGGGGTGAAATGAAGATGAGAAAGGGACAGATCTGGCTCGGTGTTATTTTTGTAATCCTCGGTGCAGTAGTTTTATTGAGAAACTTCGGGATACTTTCAGAAAGTGCCTGGGGATATCTCTGGAGATTCTGGCCGCTGATTCTGGTATTGGTTGGGCTGGAGATTCTCATATCTAATAAACTCGTAAGGGGATTGATTATCGTGGCTTTTTTACTTGTTGGGATTGGTCTTTTGATTTTTGGTAGGGATGGATGGGAACAGCCAGCTGAGACGAAAAAAGAGGTGGTTCAGGTTGGAGATTCTGCTATTAATAAATTTATAATCAAAGAGGATTTAAAGGAAACCGATGCCCTTGAAGTTATCTGCGAAAACATAAGAGAGCTCGATATAGATATTTCAGGTCAGTCTAGGAGAATCTTAGATGCGAGGTTAACACTAAGGCCTGAAAGTGGAGATATAATATGTGCGGATTCGATCGAGTTTTTGCTTGAAAAGACTGGATCCATCGCCCGTTTAATAGTTAAAGATAGGCGTGGGATTTGGGATAGGGTGAATAGTTTTGTGGGGCATAAAGGGTATGAAGGCGAGCTTCAAATTCTAGTGCCCGATGGTATTAAACTCACTGTAAGTAACGTGAATGGTGATTTAAACCTTAAGGATTTTAAAGGTACTGCAATTATCGCGAACATTGTAAATGGTAATTTGGACTTTAAAGAAATTGAGGTCTCAGAGGTTAATTCAGAGATGGTTAACGGAGATATCACGGGTAGGAATGTTAAAGCTTCTGACAATATAGAATTTTCAAAGGTTAATGGGGCATGGGACCTTGATAGAATTAATTCGCGAGAGATTTCTATATCTGGTGTCAATGGTGAAGTCAAACTTGGCAGAGATCTGGATTTTGAAAATTTGGAGGTAGATCTCATTAACGGCAATATTACTGCAAGGATCGGTAAAAAGTGGCTTAAAGGGTTATCAGTACTCTCAACACTGAACGGTACAGTAACCCTTAAGAAGGATGGAGTCGCTGAGATTCCGGTTTATGTGGAGAAGGGATTGAAGGGAGAAGAGAAGAGTGATACTGCCAGGAAGGCTAATGCAAGAATTCTTGTTAAGACCGTAATAGGCAGTGTGCATTTGGAATAGGTTAATACTTGTGAGTTTTTTAGGGCACTATAAAAAATGGGCCCGCAGGGACTCGAACCCCGAACCAACGGATTATGAGTCCGCTGCTCTGCCGATTGAGCTACGGGCCCGCTGTTAGAAAGTAATTATAACTTAGATGTATAATTCAGGCAAGTTAAAGCTTTGACTCAAAGGAACATGCCCCTTGTAAGAAGTAAGTTTCTCATAAACCTCAAGTTTAGTGAGTATAGGTTAATTTTAGGAAGCACCTATTGACTCACCAACTGGAGTCTTTAGCTACGTTATTTAGTTACTTATGCGTAGGTTAAAATGCAGGGAATTGGAGCGAGCTTTTTTGGAACATTTAGAGATTGCCTTTTTAAGCACTTTTTTGAAATGCACCTTGACTTCCCATTAGCTTATTATGTATTATATTTAAGCAGTAAATTTAGAAAAGCGCGTGCTTCGCAAGCGGCTTTAGTTAGTAGCGATTCTGTTGAATAGAATTAAATGCTAAATCAATCCGAGTTTTTTTAGATTGCCGTCCGGTACACGTTTGACGCCAATATGCGATTTTATTAGCACCATTTCGAGAGTATTGTAAACTCGGGCTTCAATGAGGTGACCTCCTGAAGCACTCCCGTCTCTATCAGCAATGGTAATATGGAAATGGCAACTAGGGTCTGTATTGGGGGTGATAATTCCAGAAATACTTAAAAGTTCAACAGGCCCTTTGAATTCGTGCAGTTCGTATTCGGAACCGTTCCAGAAACCCAGTTTGATATCTTTTAGCATTCCGAGGGCTGAAGCAACTGTCAACATCGGGATAAATTTAAAGGTAGACACGAGTAAGTCAAGGTTCTTCTGGAGCTCTTCTCCATCCTTCATTATTACAACTACTGTATTGGCTTCTTCTTTGAACTCCATATTCATCCTCCGGTACGATTTTATACCATAGCCTTCGAAATATTGCATGTTGTGGGTTTGATGTTAGTTTAGTCTATGTATCTATAGTGTGAAAAGACGATCCCTGTGCCAGGTGATACGAATTCAGTACATAGAAACATTGACAATTCAGAAATGTTGTGATATAATCCCGTCATGGTCTGGATGGTTTTTTTATGTTTATTAGTAGCAGGAGGGGAAAAAGCAATGGAAGAAAAACAAATACTTATGGTAATTGCCCATGAAAATTTTAGGGATGAGGAATTGCTTACTCCAAAAGGAATTTTTGAAGAGGAAGGATACCGAGTTGTAGTGGCTTCCACTGATACTACGCCTGCGAAAGGTATGTTAGGTGCTTCGGTAATACCAGATGTTGTTGTTTATGATGAAGATTTTTCGAAATATGATGTGGTTATCCTTGTTGGCGGGATGGGTTCAACAGTATATTGGAATGACACTAAACTACATCAGAAACTTCTGGATTTTTATAAGGATGAGACAAAGTTGCTAGGTGCTATCTGCTTAGCGCCTGCGACCCTTGCCCATGCGGGGCTTCTTAAAGGGAGGAAGGCGACTATTTGGAAATCTGCAGCTGATGAAGTCAGTAAAAATGGGGGGAAGTATACAGGAAAACCTGTTGAGAGAGACGGGAGGATCGTGACCGGAAGTGGACCTGATGCTGCAAAGGCTTTTGCTGAAGAGATTATCAAAGCTTTAGGTGAGAGGAAGAAATAAAATTAGGAGGATAGGCTATGGATGACAAATGTTCATCAAAGTCACGTTTGGTTCCAGCAATTATATTAAGCATAGGATTTATTATATGCGCAATAATAATTGCAACCACCCTACGTGGAATTAAAAGGATGGACAATACAATAACTGTCACTGGTTCTACAAAAACCCAGGTGAGTTCCGATCAAGTACGGTGGATTATATCGATTTCATACATTGCTCCTACGCTCAATGAAGGCTATACTAAGATGGGAAGAGATCTATCAAAAGTTAGGGAGTTTCTTGCAAGTGTGGGAATTGATGATAGAAATGTTGAAGTTTCAGAGATTAATACAAGTCAGCCCTGGCTCTATTCAGAAAGAAGTGATAGATTTCACTACCAGTTTAATCAGGAAATTGTAGTGACTTTAAATGACGTGAACAAAATTGAAGAAGTAGCAAGTAAAGTCTATGATCTTGTAGGTCAGGGGGTAAACATAGTTTCAAATAATGTAGAGTTTTATTACTCAAAGTTACCAGAATTGCGCATCAGTCTTTTAAACGATGCTATGGTGGATGCGAAAAATAGGGCAGAGGTTATAGCGAAAAGTACCGGAAGGAAGGTCGGGAAAATAAAATCAGCGCGGATGGGCGTGGTCCAGGTAATGGCGCCTGGTTCGGTGGAAATTTCTGATTACGGGACGTATAATACCCGGTCCAAGGAGAAAGAGGTAATGGTTACTGTTCAAGCGACCTTCTATCTCCGATAGCATGATTAGGGTTTTAAAATTACCGAGTATAATTACAAATAGCTTACTTTAGTTATATTCAAGCTTCTATTAGAATCTTTAGCGAGTGTAGCTCCAAGCGAAGAGATGCTAAGTAGGATAAAGGAGATCTTTGCTGGAGTGCTGAGAAAGCATCTATAGAAAAAGGAAGTAGGTATCGGTACAGATATAGATACGATACCATTTTTTATGTGCTGTTAAACTATGTTCGTCATAATCCAAGTCTTACTTTGCGCAGGTACTTGAGACATTTTTCATATTCACCTGTAGTGCAGAGGAGGGCATGAAGAAGATTGAGGGGTATGGTCGTAGGGAAGCTGGGAAGGCGCCGCTTTATAGATATTCTAAAAGGTATGAAGAGGAGTTTTATGAGATGATGCTTTCGTCCGAGTTGATAGAGGAATTAATAACGGGAAAGAGGAATGTATTGGAACTGGTGGTGAAGCTGTGAAGAGAGTAGAAAAGAGAGGTAAGGGCATGTACAACTTCTTTATTTTCTGAAATATGGTTTTGGGGTGGTGAGATGTTCTGGTATTTTTTACTTTATAACAAGCTTAGACCAAGCCGCAAATTGATTCGTAGAAAGAAGTGCATTTAATCTAAATTCAAGCTTCCGAGGTCATTTTTATAATGTCCATGTTTGTAGGTCTTGCCTTCTACTATGTAAATCACATCTTCTGCAATATTCGTTGAGAGGTCTGCTATCCGCTCCAGGTTGCTTGATATTATTAAGAGGTCGATGGCTGCCTCAGTAGAAAGATCTCTCTCGGTACACTCTTCAGCCAGCATTCTTACGTTGTTGTGGTGGAGGTTATCAACTATTTCGTCCCTTTTAAGGATGTCTTTAGCAAGAGCGGAGTCATCGTGATGAAATGAATTAAATGCATCTTTCAGCATTATAGTAGTATATTCGACCATTTCAATTAATGATGCTGGTAGTGCAGAACCTGGTATTTCAGTTAACCTAAGGCCGCACTCTGATATATTTACGCACTGATCGCAGATTCTTTCAAAGTCATTATTCATCTTCATAATCATAATAACAGTTCTAAGGGTTCTCCCCCTTGGAGCGTATAAAGCAATGAAATCTATGCACAGCTCATCGACCTGCAGCTCCTTTTCATTAGCAAAGGGTTCGTCTTTTGCAATCACTTCTTCTAAAAGTTTTCTATCTTTATTTACTATACCAAGAATAGACTTCTGGAGCATATTTGAAACATGTAAGTGGTACGCATGAATTGCTTCTTTTAGGTTTTGTAGTTTTGACTCCATCATATTGGCCTCCTTAGCCAAATTTTCCTGATATAAATTCCTCTGTTTTGGGATTTTCTGGTGTGGTGAAGATCTTCGTAGAAGGTCCAAACTCAACAAGCTCTCCGAGGAATAAAAACGCAATATAGTCTGAAACCCTTGATGCTTGAGCAATATTGTGGGTAACTAACAAAATAGTTACTTCATCTTTCAGCTTCATTAAGAGTTCTTCAATTTTCTGAGTTGCAGCTGGGTCAAGGGAAGAGGTTGGTTCGTCAAGCAAGATTATATCAGGTCTCATTGCCAAAGCCCTTGCGATACATAGCCTCTGTTGTTGTCCCCCTGAAAGGAAGGTCCCTCTTTTGAATAGTTTGTTTTTTACCTCTTCCCACAATCCAACACTTCTAAGACTCCTCTCCACAATTTCATCCTTGTCAACCTTTGAAAGTCTTATCCCTTTGAGAGTATAACCTGCGATTACGTTTTCGTAAATACTCATGTGGGGAAATGGGTTGGGGCTCTGAAAGACCATCCCAATCCTTGAACGTAGTTCCTCGGGATGCATTGTGTAGATATCCTTTCCCTTAAGGAGAATTTCGCCTTCTGTCCTTGCCATGTTAGTAATCTCATGCATTCTGTTTATGGTTCTGAGGAGTGTTGATTTTCCACACCCAGATGGTCCCATAATTGTAGTAATCTTTTTTTCAGGTACGTCCAGGTTGACGTTGAAGAGTATTTGATGATTGTCATAATATACATTTAGGTATTTAATAGTAAGGATTATCGATTCCATTTTGACACAATCCATTTTGCTAACACATTTAGAATTAATACGATAAATATCAGAATAAGTGATGCTCCCCAAGCTATTTTGTGCCATTCTTCAAAAGGACTTAGCGCATAGTTATAAATAAGAAGTGGCAGAGTGTCCATCGGTTTCATTATGTTCAAATTGAGGAATGGATTCCCGAAGGCAGTAAAGAGCAACGGTGCTGTTTCCCCTGCAATTCTTCCAAGCCCGATTAATACACCTGTTAATATGCCTGGGATGGATAGAGGTAGTATTACCTTTGTTATGTTTTTTGCAAAACTCGCGCCCAGTGCGAGGCTTGCTTCACGGAGACCTATGGGAATCATTTCAAGGGTTTCTACTGTACTTGTCACAGTATTTGGTATCATCATAATTGCCAACGCAACGCTACCGGAGAGAGCGGAGTATTTCCCTAACGGCTTAACCATCCACAAGTAAACAACTATCCCTATAATAATTGAAGGAATTCCCGAAATAAGTCTAACTGTTATATTGAGTATTTTGCTAACGACTTTTTTGCGATACTCGAAAATGAATAAACCGGTAAAGACGCTAATTGGTGTAGCTATAAGGGTTGCAAGTAAACTAATAATGAGTGTCCCTATAATAGAGTTTAATGCTCCCCCTCTCTCGCCAATGGGCCTTGAAACTTTTGTTATTAAGTCGAGATTTAGTGCCGAAAAGCCTGCCTTTATAAGGTAAAGAAGGATAAGGAAAAGGGGCAGAATAGTTAAGATCGACAGGAACATTACAAGTAGAGTGAAAATTTTATCTTTCTTTTTCCTGGTTTTAATGCTCATCTTCTGGAACCTTTAAGTATAAATGCTCCAGCCAAGTTAACGAGCAATGTAATAACAAGAAGGATCAATCCTAAAAAGATTAGAGCGGATTGGTGAAGCCCCGATGCCTCGTTAAACTGATTTGCAATGAGACTACTTATTGTATTGGCAGGTGAAAATATATTCTTTGGGAATGCGTTGAAGTTTCCGATGACCATGGTTACAGCCATAGTTTCTCCGAGAGAGCGGCCCATTGAGAGTATGAAGCCTGCAATGATACCCGATTTTGCCTGAGGGAGTATTATAGATCTAATCACTTCGTACCTGGTTGCGCCCAAGGAATATCCCGCTTCCTCAAGCTCCTGCGGCACGAGTTTTATTACCTCTCTAGAGATACCCGCTGAAAAGGGTATTATCATTATGGTAAGCACTATAACCGCAGTGAATAACCCAACACCCATAGGTGCAAACCCTAGTTTTGTTTGTAATAGTCTCACCAATGGACTGAGAGTAAAGAGAGCCCAGAATCCATAGATCACTGAAGGGACTGCTGCCATCAGATCTAAGGATGTGTTAAGGAAGCTTTGTAGTAATTTGTTGCCTTTCTTATCTGAAAGAGAAATTGCTATGGATAAAGAGAAGGGAATCGAAAGTAATAGTGAGAGGGAAGATACAAGAATGGTCGTAAAGATAAATGGTGAAGCGCCAAATTCATCAGTCAATGGGTTCCACGTGTCTTTTAGTAAAGAACTAAATCCAAGAGATTTAAGAAAGTCGAAACTTGCTACACACAAAGTGACCACAAATCCCAAGACAATACCAAGTACTAATGCTGCAGAAATGAAAAGAGATATTTTAAGAATTTTGTCAAAATTTAGTAGCTTTTTAATTGAGGCAAAGCGGTATATGATATTCCCGCTCTGCCTCTGGATTAGCGCTTTCAGATTTTCCATAGTGGCTGATTTCCAAAGACGAGCCTCTTGAGGTTGTTTTCGAGCTGAGATATGATACTCTGAGGTAGGGGTGCATAATTCATAGGTGTTGCAAACTCTTGCCCTTCATGTATAATCCACCAGAGAAGATTGTAAAGTTCTTTGGCTTTATTTACGTCTTTAAGGTAAGATAGGTCTCTGTACACCAGAATCCACGTAAAACTGGAGATAGGATATCCATCAGGGCTGTCAGTATCTGTAATCGATACTTTCATATGGGGCGGCACATTTTTGCCCACTGCTTTTGAGGCGCTTTCAGCGTTGGGCTTTATGAATTTACCAGCCTTGTTATTTATGAGCGCGGTAGGAAGCTTGTTTTGGAGTGCATAGGTAAGCTCGACATATCCTACGGAGCCTTCAATCTGCTGGACCATGCTTGTAACACCTGGATTCCCTTTCCCTCCAACACCTATGGGCCAGTTTAGCGATTTCCCCACGCCCATTTTTTCCTTCCATTCAGGGACTGCTTTACTTAAATAATCAGTAAAAATGAACGTTGTGCCACTAGCGTCAGCTCTATAAACCGGTGTAATTACAAGTTTAGGTAGTTTTACATCTGGATTAAGTTTCTGTATTCTTGGATCGTTCCAGTATTTGATTTTACCTAAGTATATGTCGGCAATCATATCCGAAGTCAATTTTAGTTCAGGATTTCCTTTCAAGTTGTAAGTTATTACCACTGCCCCGAGGCAAGTAGGGATGTGCAGTATTTCAGAACGTGCCTTCTCTCCTTCGGATGTGGTCATTGGCGCATCGGAAGCTGCAAAATCAACGGTTTTGGCAATGAGCTGCTGGATTCCTCCACCTGAACCTATACCTTGGTAGTTGACTTTTACTCCTCTTGTCTTGTAATACACATCAAACATTTTTGAGTACAGGGGCTGTGGGAATGTGGCTCCTGCACCAGTAAGTTCTGCAGTGACTGCCGGGATAGGTGCAAGAAGGAGTCCCAGCAATATCATGAGTGTTTTCTTCATATTCACCTCCTCAGGTTTTGTATTTTTTTGTTTGAATGTACTAAATTATTGGGTATTAGTGTTAAGGTAGACTTAAGATTGAGTTAAGATTGTCTTAACAATGGAATACTTATTGTAAAGACGGTCCCTTGGCCTTCTTTGCTTTTAACTTCGATGCTTCCGTTTAAAAGCTGCACTGCGTGCTTAACAATGGCAAGCCCCAAACCAAAGCCAGCACCCCTTGATTTATCTAAAGTAAAAAATCTCTCAAAGATTTTAGGGATGAATTCTTCAGGTATTCCCTGGCCGGTATCAGATATCACTATGTATAGTATGTTACGATCCTGTGAGATCTTTACTTCAATCTTCCCTTTTTCAGTGAATTTCACAGCGTTGTCTAAGAGATTTGTAAGGATAATACGAATTTTTTCAGGATATGTCTCAATGATCTTTGGCACATTCCTTATTTCAAGACTAAAATCAAGACCTTTACTTTTTGCGCTGTACTCGAATGTATCTGCAATACCTCTGATGAGTTCTTTTAAATTTACATGTTCTGTGGAGATTTCTTCAACATTTTCAAGTCTTGACAACGTGTTGAGTTTCTCAACCAGGTGATTTAACTCTTCGACTCCACTAAGTATCCTTTTAAGATATAACTCGATATTCTTGTTTTTTGTCTCTTCAAGCGCTGTTTCTGCATATCCTTTTATAATGGTTAATGGAGTCCTCAAGTCGTGAGATACGTAAGAAATTAGTTCTTTTTTCAAATTTTCCCTTTCATAAGAGTCGGTAATATCCATTGCAAAAATGAGAATATTGGGAGGATCGGCTAAATTTTGAATGGATATCTGGTAGGTTCTCCCTTTAATTTTTTTTACCTCTTGCAATGCTTTATCAGTTTCTTTAGTTAGCATCCTTCTTATGTTCTCGAATACAAATGGGTCTTCAATATCCTCAAAGGACAGTGGCTCCTCGAATTTGTCGCGTGCCTTAGTAAATAAATCTTTGAAGTCAGAATTTGCAAATAGAAATCTTCTTTCGGAGTCTACAAGAGCGATGGGAAATGGCAAGGCAGCGAGTAAATAGGTGAGTTCGTTCTCCCTTTCCCGCAAGAGGTTGAAAGTATCCTTAAGCCTTTCTGCCATTATGTTAAAGTATGTGGAGGCTTCATAGAGAAGATCGTCGTTGCTTACAAGCATCCTCGTATCAAATTCGTTGAGTGAGATTTTTTTAAAAGCGCTCACAAGGTCAGAGACAGCCTTACTTTGGATTCTATTAAAAAATAGAATCGTCACGATAATTGTTAGAAAGTAAATCAACGCAATGGAGAAAAGTAGCATTCTTAAATTTGAGATAGAATTCAGTATATCGTGTTGGACCTCTCCAACCCTTAAGATACCATAAATTTTATCTTCGGATTTTATTGGAACTGCACAATATAACATGGTTGTGCTCAGAGTGGTGCTGTATCTTAGTCTAAATGAAACTGAATCCTTGAGAGCTCCCTGAACTTCCGGCCTCCATCTGTGGTTACCCATTTGCAGTGGGTCTTCTCGAGAGTCTAAGATTACCTTGCCCGAAGTATCGATCACGGTGATCCTCTTATTGGTTCTCTCATCGAGATTTTTTATGAGACTCGAAAATTCTTGTTTTCTGTCTTCTCTCATGATTTCAAGGCCGCTCTGTGTGAGAAGGGAGTACGTAAAATCAAGGATTTCTTTTTCGCGAAGCTTGAGGGTCTCTTCCTCTAGGCTTCTTTCTCCGAAGTAAAGTACTGCAAAAAAGATTATGGAAACTAAACACAATGTAAAATAAAGGTATTTCTTTTTCAAATGGACACCTCGATTCTGTACCCACGCCCCCTCACGTTTTTAATGTATTTCCCAGCGTCCTTTAGTTTCCTCCTGAGATTTGTGATATGCACGTCAACAGTCCTCTCAGACACTTCACTGTTATAGGTCCAGATTGATGCATAAATTTTTTCCTTTGTGACTAAACTTCCGGGATTAGACGCAAGGAGAGCCAAAATCTCGTATTCAGTGGCAGTCAATTTAATTTCTTCTCCTTTCACGGTGACTTTCTCCTTATCCAAATCGATGTAGAGCTCATTTCCGAGAGAAAGTATATTTATTTCACTCTTTTCGGACCTCCTGAGAACAGCTTTAACCCTTGAAACAAGTTCCCTTGGAGAAAAGGGTTTTACCACATAATCATCTGCTCCAAGCTCTAAACCAAGTACCCTGTCGGTTTCATCGGATCTTGCTGTCAACATTATTATGGGAATTTCTCTGAATTTTGAATGGTCCTTAAGGTATTTGAGTAATTCAAATCCATCGTAGTCGGGGAGCATGATGTCAAGGATCACTAATGCTGGTATTTGTCCTTTTTCAAGAAATTTTAATAGTTCTGATCCAAAGGAAAATTTTTGGACGAGAAAATTTGACCTTGTCAGGTGGAGAGCAACAAGCTCCCTAATCTCTTTATCGTCTTCAACAATTGCAATTAGCACGTTGTATGATTATAACAAATTTCCCGTAGAATAAAAAATTTGATCTAATTTTTATAGTGCCAATCCGCACTTTCTTATGAGAATTATGTAATTACGTGGGCAAGTGCTATTCTAAAGGCATATGGTCATTTGTCATAAGGAGAATTTGCTTGAAATTAATCTATAAAGGGATTAAATCATAGAAATTGTATTTAGTTGAAATGTTTAAACTTTTTTAGGACTTCTAAGGCTCTATCTACATCAGTTTCGTCGACGTCTTTATGGGTTACAAATCTAATTCTACCGGGCCCAAACTGGAGGGCAAGGATTCCGTTGGATGCGAGGAAATTAAGAATTTCCTGTGGATTTTCCGTGGTTTCAACTATTACAATGTTGGTTTCTACATCGTCTGGGTTAATTCTTATGAATGGGAGCTGGCTCAGGCCTTCGGCGAGTTTCTTTGCATTTTTGTGGTCATCTTCTAGCCTTTCTACCATTTTCTTGATGGATACTATGCCACATGCTGCCAGTATTCCAGCCTGTCTCATCCCTCCGCCCAAAAGTTTTCTGATCCTCCTTGCCTGCTCAATGAATGCTTTTGAGCCACAGAGCATAGAACCCACTGGTGCAGAAAGCCCTTTTGATAGGCAGAACATCAGGGAATCGAGATTTTTTGTGAATTCTTTAACATCTACCTTTAAGAAAATGCATGCATTGAAGATCCTTGCTCCATCCATATGCAGTGGCAGGTTATTTTCAGTACAAATGTTTTTAATTTCTGCCACATAATCTGGCCTCAGGGCCTTACCACCCCAGTAATTGTGTGTGTTTTCAAGACAAACGAGCGACGTGGCAGACCTTTGGAGGTCTTCCTTCCTTATTGCTTTTCTAAGGTCATCGGGATTAATAACACCTCTATCTGATCTTAGTGGTCTTGGAATAGCACGAGATATATAAGCAATATGGCCTACTTCAGAGGTGTATATATGTGCCATCTCTTCAAGGATTACTTCTGATCCATCCCTTGTCCAAACTCTGACAGCGATTGCATTTCCCATGGTACCTGATGGTACAAAGAGGGCTGCATCAAACCCTGTAATTTCAGCGGACAGTTTTTCTAACTCAATAACGGTATGGTCGTCTCCGAGGACATCATCACCTAAGGGTGCTTTCTGTATTGCTTCGTACATCTCCTGGGTGGGTCTTGTTACGGTGTCACTTCTAAAATCTGAAATTATCATCTTACTAACCTCGTTTTTTGAGTACCTCTTTTTCCACAGCTATTATCTTACTTATACCACCTATTGCAATCTCGATAAGTTCATTTAGTTCCCACCTCTCCAGTGGCCTTTTTTCCGCTGTTCCTTGAATATCGATAACTTTTCCCGTTTCGGTCATGGTTACATTTAGATCTACCTGCGCTTGAGAATCTTCGTCATAGGAGAGGTCTAAGTAGTACTCTTCATTTACTATGCCTACAGAAACGGAGCCGATGAACTCCTTCACAGGATTTTCATTTATTAGTTTTTGGTCCATCAAAAATGAAATTGCATCGGAAAGAGCGACAAATCCCCCATTTATGGAGGCAGTTCTAGTACCTCCATCAGCTTGCAGTACGTCGCAATCAATTATTATTGTGAAATCTCCTAACTTTGAAAGGTCCACCACGCCCCTTAAACTTCTTCCGATGATTCTCGAGATTTCGATTGCTCTAGAATCTGGTTTACCGATCCTTGATTCCCTTTGTTTTCTTTCCTGAGTGGACCTAGGTAACATGCCATACTCGGCTGTTATCCATCCTTGCCCCGTTCCCTGCAGCCAGGCAGGTGCCTTGTTTTGAACCGATGCAGTGCAAAGGACTATCGTGTTCCCCATTTCAATGAGGCAAGAGCCTTCAGGATTTTTTAAATAATTTCTTGTAAATTTAATAGGCCTCAGCTCCAGTGGCTCTTTCATAATTTACATCCTTTCCGGGGCTTGGACCCCGAGAAGATTTAGTCCATTTTTAACAACACTTTTTACGCCAAAAGATAAGAGTAGGCGGGCATTGCTTCTTTCCTTGTCCTCTGTTACTATTCTCACTTTTTGATAGTAGCTATGGTAGAGTTCAGCCAGCTCCAGGAGGTAACGTGCGAGGAGATGGGGTTCAAGAGTCCGAGAAACGCTTTGAAGGGTATCGGGGAAGAGCATAATCTTCCTCATAAGACTCCGTTCTTCAGGCTCCGTGAGAAGGCTCCCTTTACCGCCTTCGGGAGAATATCCTTTCTCTTTAGCGAAGTCAAGAAGGCTGGCGATCCTTGCGTGGCTATACTGGATGTAGTAAACGGGGTTTTGAACACCTATGGTTTTGGCAAGTGCCAGATCGAAGTCTAGGTGTGAATTTACAGTACGGGTGAGAAAGAAGAAGCGAGCCGCATCCGATCCGACTTCCTCAATAAGGTCATCCATGGAATAAATTTCTCCCTTCCTTTTTGACATTTTAACCTTTTCGTGGTCTCTAATGAGATTTACTTGCTGTGCTACAAGAACCTTGAAATTTTCAGTATCAAAACCAAGAGCCTCTAAGCCTGCTTTCATGCGTGGTATATAACCGTGATGGTCAGGTCCCCAAATGTCTACCAGAACATTATATTTTCGGTCCATTTTGTAAAGGTGGTAGGCGAGGTCAAAGAAAAAATAGGTTGGTTCTCCGTTACTCCTTATAAGAACCCGATCCTTATCGTCACCAAAAACAGTGGACTTAAAGAGCAGAGCACCATTTTCTTCTTTGTAAAGGAGGCCGTGAGATTCAAGCGTTTTCTTTGTTTTTTCGGGGTACTCAGATTTTCTAATCCAGCTTTCGAAAACAAAATTGTCGAACTTTACTCTGTACCTTTCTAAGGTGCTTTTCTGCCACTGGTGTATATAATCTACTGCAAATTGCCCTGGGTCGCCGTTAAAGTTGTCTTCAATTATTTTTTTTGCGATATCATATACATACTCGCCCTGATAACCATCTTCAGGAAAATCTGACTTTAAGCCCTGGAGTTCCATTATTCGAGCTTCAACAGAGCGTCTAAGTTTTTCAATTTGAGTACCTGCATCGTTTACATAGAATTCAGACTCAACAAAAAATCCGCAGAAATTCATAATTTTTTTAAGTGAATCCCCAACTGCCGCAGCCCTCGCATTCACGATCACGAGTGGGCCAGTAGGATTTGCAGAAACAAACTCTAAGTTTACTTTTGTCCCTTTTCCTAAGTTGCTTTTCCCAAAGTCTTCTGGGCTTGCTAAAATCTCTCCAAGTATCTCATTGAGACTCCGTAAAGAGACCCTAAAATTTAAGAACCCTTTCTTTATGCTGATATTTTCGAGAGCGGTGAACTCTCTGAGATCAGATGCGATTTCTTCACCAATTTCTGAGGGGTCCTTTTTCAATTCCTTAGCCAATTTAAAGGGGAGGTTTGTTGTATAATCCCCGAATGATTCATCCTTCGACTCTTCAAGAAAAAAATCTACTCTGATTCCGTATTTTTTCCCTAGGATATTGGTTAATTCTTCTTCAATCCTCTCTCTCAAAAGTCTCATGATAGCTCCATCTTGGTACATCGTTCCATAGTTCTTCTAACCTATAGAATTCTCTAGCTTCTCTTAACATTATATGGATAATAACTTCGTTGTAATCGAGGAGGACCCATCTGGCACCACTTCTTGTACCCTCCACGTGATGTAAAGTGATTTTCTCATTTGCGAGTTCTTCCTCCAGGTGTCTTCGGAGAGCGTTCATATGTTCTGCAGAGTTTGCAGTTGCTAAGACAAAAAAATCTGCAATCTGTGGCAAATATTTCCTGATTTCAAGGATTTTTATATCTTCGGCTTTCTTATTATATAGGGCCTCACAGGCCTTTTCTACGATGGACCCAAACTCAAACTCATTCTCCATATCCCCCCCTCGCAGTCTCTAAAAAGTTTTCTGCATATCTTAGAGACTCATCTGTAATTTTCTCACCCGATAGCATTCTTGCGAGCTCCGAAATTCGTTCTTCCCTACTTAACTCTCTTATATTTATTGTCGTTTTATTCTTTCTAATGTGTTTTTCGACGACGAAATGCCTATCTGCAAACACAGCTATCTGTGGAAGGTGTGTTATAACTATTACCTGTCGGCGTTTACTTATGTCTTTCATTTTTCTCCCAACCTTTTCCGCTACTTTTCCACCTATACCTGTGTCGGCTTCGTCAAACACAAGGGTTGGGACATCATCAACTTCTGCCAGTACTCTCTTTATAGCGAGCATAATTCGGGAGAGTTCTCCCCCTGAGGCGACCTTATTCAATGGTCTCGGAGGTTCTCCCGGGTTGGTGGATATAAAAAATTCTATCATGTCCTGCCCCAGGGGCCCCAATTCGGGGGCTTCGGATATAGAAATAATGAATTCAGTACTTTCCATCCCGAGGTCTTTTAGTTCCTCCTGAATCGATTTTTCCAGTTTGGGTTTCGCTTCCATCCTCCTCGTGCGAAGAAGTTGAACCTGTTTATTCGCTTTTTCCTCTATTTCAGTGATCATACTTTGAAGCCCAACGATTTCCTCTTTATAGTTTTCAATCATATTGAGCTCTCTCTTCAAGAGCTCCTTTTCAATAATGAGCTCTTCTATTGTTTTCTTGTACTTGTTTTTGAGGGCTTTTAGAAATGCAAGTCTATTTCTAAGCTCTTCAAGTTCATCGGTGTTCAAAGCCAGGTTGTTTCGGTATTCTATAAGAATTCTCCATATTTCTTCGATTTTTTCGGGTAATTCTACGAGAGATTGTAAAGGTTCCTTCAGGCGCGGATCGATACTCGTGAGTTCATGAAGATGGTTTATTATTCTATAAATTTTCTCGTATGCCGAATCTTCAGACTCGTAGAGATCATATATGGAAGAAGATGTTAAAGACTGGAGTTTTTCAACATTTGACAAGATATTTATTTTATCTTCCAGTTCCCTTTCTTCACCTTCTTTTAGATTTGCCTTTTCCAGCTCCTCCAGTTTGAACCTGTAAAATTCTTCCTTTTCTCGAGCTTCCCTTTCTTTTTTTATGGTATCCTCTAGTTTCTGCCGTGCTTTAAGTAATTCTGTGTAGAGTTTTTGCATTGTTTCTCTTTCTTCGCTAATGCATGCAAAACCGTCAACGAAATCGATGTGGCTTTCTGTGTTTAGAAGTCTTTGATGCTGGTGTTGGCCGTGTAGGTCAATGAGGTATTCTGTAATTTCTTTCAGGAAATTCTGTGGAACAGGCACCATATTGATGTATATCTTTGATTTTCGAGATATGGGATTCAAAACCCTCCTAATTATCATTTCATCATCGGTTTCAAGGTTTTTCTCTTCGAGAGCCTTTTTCTCTCTTTCGCCCATATTAAAGACCAGTGTGATTTCAGCCTCTTCATTACCCATAAGATCCCAGTCAATCTTTTCCCCAAGGGCGATATTAAATGTTCCTATAATAAGGGATTTACCAGCTCCTGTTTCTCCCGTTATTACATTTAGACCATTGTGAAACTCTACTTCGAGTTTTTCCACAAGCAGATAATTCTTTACGAAGAGACTCTGGAGTGCCATTATCCCCAGGATAATTTATTTTTTAATATCTCAAAATAATCTTGCACACCGGGTGTTTTTACCATCTTAACGTTGGAGTCGTCCCTTGTAAAAAATATGTGATTCCCACTTTTTAGTGGTATAATTTCCTGACCATCAGCAGATAAGATCATATCTTCAGTTCTTGAACTAACAAAAGCTTCAATTCTACTGCGTGCGGGGACTACAACTGGTCTTAGTGATAGTTTATGAGGGCAAATAGGTGTAATTACCAAGGCTTCCATTGTAGGGTAAAGTATAGGTCCCCCTGCTGAGAGGTTATATGCAGTAGAACCTGTAGGAGTGGAAATTAAGAGCCCGTCGCCTCTGAAATCAAAAAGATTTTGTCCGTCTACTTTAACGTTAAGAGAAAGCATTCTTGATGACCCTGTAACATTTATGGTAATATCATTCAGAGCTATTACGGTTCTTCCTTCAACGGTTGCCTTTACAGTTACACGCTCTTCTAATGACCACCTGCCAGAAACAAGGTCTTCGAGGGCTTGCCTAATATTTTCCTGGCCATATATTGTCAAAAATCCGAATGTACCAACATTAACGCCAATAATAGGTTTTGAGTTAAAAACTCTTGCTGTTCTGAGGAAAGTTCCATCTCCACCTATGGTTATTATCACATCAGCCTCATTTTTAATTGCATTTTCGCTTTCAAATTGGACTCTTTCTGGGGATAAAATTTTATCTTTAAGGCCATCCCAGATTAAAATATCCGAAGGCTCCAATGTATCTAAAATAATACTCAGGATTCTTTCAATGCCCTCTTTTACAGGATTCCCTGTGATTCCAAAAATCAAGCCTTTTCCCTTTTAGTGGAACGTTTGTACCAGTCGACCACTAAAGATGCAACTATGCCAATGGAGGAATAAGTGCCAACGATTATTCCTATGGTGAGAATAAGGGCAAAGTCAAAGATCGTAGTTCCGCTGGCGAAGATAAGGATGGTAATTAAAGGTATTAAAGTAGTGAGTGAAGTAATTATTGTTCTCGAGAGAGTTTCGTTAACCCCTGAATTAAATATCTCTTCGATTTTTCCAAGGGGAATGGCTTTTCCGAAATTCTTCAGCTTTTCTCTGATTCGGTCTGCAACCACTATGGAATCATTTATCGAATATCCAATTAAAGTTAAGAGGGCCGCCACTATCGGTACAGAAAATTCTCGTCCCAGCATCGTATAAATGCCCAGCGCGATGATAGCGTCATGAAAAAGTGCAATAACCGAAGCGGCCCCAAATCTTAAATCGAATCTAAACCATATGTAAACGAGCATAAGCAGCATACTAATCAGGACAAGGGTTATGGCTTGCATGGTTAGATCTCTTCCAGTGGAAGGTCCCACCATTTCGGTACGCTCTATAGAGATTGTTGAAGCCAACCCTGTTTCTAATACTTCTTTAATCGCCTCAGCAGTTGTGTTTTCACTGGGGAATCTTAAAATGAACTCACCCCTTTTACCAAATGTTTGCACTTCTGCTTTATATCCGGCGGAGCCAAGCACACTCCTTACTTTTTCGATTTCTGCAGGTGGCTCTGTTTTTATCTGAAGAAGGAGTCCTCCTTTGAAGTCTACACCAAAATTCGGCCCACCCTTTAAAACAAGCCCTATAGCACTGATAATCACGAGTGTTAGAGAAATAGCGTAAAACAACTTTCTATGTCCTATTATGTTTATTCTTACATTTTTTAAAAATTCCATAGAGTCCTGCTCCTTTATATACTGATTTTTTGAGCCCTTTTGACGCCTACAAAGTAGTCGAAAACGATTTTGGCGACGAAGATTGCGGTGAAGAAATTGGATAGAATTCCTATTGTAAGCACTGTACCAAATCCCTTTATAGGTCCCGTTCCAAATCTGAGGAGCACCAGAGCGGCGATGAGGGTAGTAAGGTTAGCGTCAAAAATGGTAATCATTGCTCTTCCAAATCCAGCATCAACAGCCATTTTTGGATTTTTGCCTGCCCTGAGTTCTTCTCTGATCCTTTCGAAAATGAGGACGTTAGCGTCAACCGCCATACCTACGGTTAATATAAGTCCTGCCATACCGGGTAGGGTAAGAGTAGCCTTCAGGGCAACCATTACTGCTAATATAAAAATCAAGTTAAGTATAAGGGCAAGGGTTGCCACAAGCCCTGAAGCTTTGTAATAGATGATCATAAATATTATTACTAATATGAATCCGAAAACAAAGGCTTTCAGACTCTTTTCAACTGCATCCTTACCAAGAGATGCGCCGATCGTTCTTTCTTCAACAATGTGTATAGGGGCTGGTAAAGCACCTGCTCTTAGAACAATTGCAAGCTCTTTAGCTTCATCAATAGTAAAATTACCCCTTATAATGGCGTCTCCTGTTGGAATCCTCTCTTCAATTACTGGGGCAGATTGGACTACTCCATCTAAGACTATCGCAAGTCTTTTTCCGATATTTGAACCCGTTATAAAGGCGAACCTTGTTGCGCCCTTTTTGTCGAAGTGAAGCTCCACAATGGGGCTACCGGCATAAGCGGGATCTTGCCCTTGGAAAATGGTATGATTTGCAGTTTTGATATTTGCGCCCGTGAGCTCCGGTTCCTTCTTTACCAGATAGACTGGTCTTATCCTCCCCTCTTCACTCGTTTCAGCCTTCCCGAGCAAGAACTCATAGCCTTGGGGTAGTATATTTTGAACTTCAGGGAGGTCTATGATTTTTTTAAAATTTTCCACATCTGACTCTTTCACAGCTAAGCCACCCGAGTATGATACCAGGATATCTTGGAGGTATACCATGGATGTATCGTCCTTCCAGAGGTTTTGTATTGTTTCGTCTACATTTCGTACAGTTTGTTCTAAAATTTGTTGATCTGCAACCAGTCTGAATTCCAGCAGAGCCGTTTTGCCGATAAGTTCCTCAGCACGTTGTCTCTCCAAAACACCTGGAAGTTGAACAATTATTTTTCCTTCTTCTGTTTTTTGTATCATTGGCTCTGCTACGCCCCATTGGTCAATCCTGTTCCTTATTATTTCTAGTGCTCGATCTTCAGCACCTTTCGCCTGATCCTCTGGAATTTTTGATTTATCTACTTCAAGAACCATATACATTCCGCCCTGTAGATCGAGTCCGAGGCTCAAGGAGCGTTTTTTCAATTTTGAAAGATATTCGGAGGAGAGATTTTGTTTTTCCTCTGCAGTCATTGTGTAAAATCGGAAGGTTGGCCATAAAGTCCAGAGGGAGATCCCTAAGGCAAAGATAACTACCAAACCCCTATAAAGGACGCTTCTCAATGTTCCTCCTTTTCTTATATTTTGTCTGATATTATAAGACTTTTAAAATGTATATTCAATTCCTGAAGAGTTAATATATCCAAGATTCTCTAAAAATCGAAAACTCAGGCTTGGTTTAATGTAATTTCTAAATGATATGCTGGCAAAGTAGGTGTTCGGGTTTTGAGACATTCCGAAGGAAAGAACTACGAAGGGTAGCAAATAGAGGTCCTGAGCTACAGAAAAAATGCGATCACCTTGAGATACCATTAAATCGAAGTATGTTACGCCCCACTCCTCACTAAAAGAGGCAAAAAGCATGGAAGATGTTTCTTTAGAATTCCAGCTATGTTGAAATCCAGTTCCAAATAGAACGCCTTCTGAGTATTTTGAGACAGCAATGTTTAGACTCAATTCCTGCTTTGAAAACTGACAATATTGTTTCTCGCACAGGTTTATGGAGAACCCGAGATCTATTATGCTCTTTTTCCTTGTAGCACCAATGGAATATATCTTTTCATTTATGGATGAATCTCCAACAAAGGACAAGCTTACTGCAACATGTTTGTATCCAAAAGATAAACCATATGTTTTCAACTCAGGAAGGTAAGAGAAGGTGGAACTTGTTAATTCCAGTTTTCTTTCTTCTCCTATAAGGGAAGGAACGTAGAGCACTGTTGAAGGACTGCCATTAAGAGATGAAAGGTTGCATCCTCTCAAATTTGCTGAAAAAGGTATAATTTGGAAGTATAACACAGCGATATACCGGATAAACGTACTTGTCAATCCTTGGTGCCCCCTACTTCTCTCAATTTTCTTAGCTTCTCCTGAACAGGTGATGGAGTATGAATTTTGCAGAATTCGTGAGGTTCGTCCCCAGTTCTAAAAGGTTCTATGTGAGTTTGAGGGCAATTTTGTGTTGATAGTACACCAGATTCGTCGCACGTTTCAGCAAATACAATCCCTGAAGGGACGGCGAAATCCTTTACTGGCTGGTCTTTTAAAGTCTCTTTCATGTATTGAGTCCATATCGGGAGGGCTACCCCTGCTCCCGTTGCATTTTTGAAAATCGTTCTGACGGAATCGAACCCCACCCATACTGTTGTGATTAAATCTGGCGTGAATCCAATAAACCACGCATCTCTAAAATCATTTGTGGTACCAGTTTTGCCTGCGGCTGGTCTTGTCCATCCGTAGCTCGTGATTGCAGGAAGTGCAGTACCTTCTGTAAAAACAGATTTCATCAGATTAATCAAGATATATACTGTGGTAGAGTCAAAAATCTGCTGAGACTGAGGCTTGTTCTCTTCAAGCACTATGCCGGCTCTGTTAACTATTTTCTTTATAAAAAATGGTCTTACCCGTTTCCCATAGTTGGCTATGGTGCAGTACGCGGCAGTAAGCTCATAGGGTGAAACTGAAAGAGCACCTAAAGCCACCGAGGGATAAGGAGGTATCGTGGTTGTAAAGCCACAACGTCTGGCGTATGAGGCAACTGCTTCAGGTCCAACCTGTAGTGCCAAGTCTACTGTGGCAAGGTTTCGTGAGAGAGCTAACGCCTTCCGGATTGTAATTTCGCCCATGTATTTCCCGTCAAAGTTTGCAGGTTTCCACTCGTTTTCACTTCCCTCATAAAGTACGATTGGTGCGTCATTAACCTTATCGGTTCCATAATATCCATTATCAAGAGCGGTTAAATAAACGAAAGGTTTAAAAGCGGAACCGGGTTGCCTGAGTGCTTGAGTAACCCTATTAAACTCACTTTCGCTTCTATCCCTCCCTCCAACCAAGGCCAGGATCTCACCCGTATTAGGATCAACTGTTACCAGCGAACCCTGAAGGTAAGGAGTTTCACTATCGGGATTTTCTTTTTTATTCTTGTAATCTTTTTTTGCGGGTTTTAGCTTATAGCTTGACTCAATGTAGTCTAACATTGCTGGTAGGATGGAATCAGCCTTCATCTGGAAATCCATGTCCATTGTAGTGTATATTTTTCCACCTCCTTTGTAAAGGAAATCTTCGCCATATCTTGAAATTACATAGTTTCTCACCATATCCATAAAGTAAGCGCCAATAATTCCCGTTGGTGTTATCGTGGTAGGGGTGATTTTAACTTGAGTATTAAGAGCTTCTTGATATTCTTGTTCTGTGATAAACCCACCGTCTCTCATCAATTTTAGAATAGTTCTTTGCCTTGTAATGGCACTCTCGTAGTTATAAATAGGTGAAAATAGATTTGGAGATTTCGGGACTGCTGCCAGAAGAGTAGCCTCCGCAAGATTTGTCTGTCTTACGTCCTTTCCAAAAAAGTATTTACTTGCCGTTTGAATTCCATATATCCCATTACCAAAATATATAATATTTAGGTACCTTTCTAAAATTTCCTGTTTTGAAAAGGTTCTCTCAATCTTTATCGCAAGGATCATCTCTTTGATCTTTCTAATTAGTGCCTTTTGTGGTGTTAGAAACATGTTTCTTGCCAGTTGTTGTGTAATAGTAGATGCTCCTTGAGCAGGACGGAGGGTTACTACATCAACGGCGATGGATTTGATAAGCCTTACTACATCAATTCCGTTGTGTTCAAAAAACCTTTTGTCTTCCACAGCAATAAAAGCATTAATTACATTACGAGGAATTTCGGAAAAACGTATTGCTTCGCGTTTCTGCAAATAAAAAGTATACACAAGTTCTCCGTTCCTATCGTAGACTTCTGTTGAGAGGCTGGGCTCAAACTTCTCAATGACGTATGCTGAAGGTGTCGTAGCCCAGAATATTATGAGTAATACAAGCCCTATTATCAGTCCTATACCGAAAATTTTTAAACTTAAAAACAATGACTTTTTTAATATATCAGGAAGCGTCATTGTTGAAATTTTATAGCCAAGCGTAAACATACTCAAATAGACAGAATCTATAAGTTTGTGTGCATTTCTCACCCAATGGCTTAATCATCAATTCAATAGGTTTTGATTATCTAAGGGTTATAAGAAATTTGACATTACACCTTATTCACATTACTATTTTGAAACTTACAAACAGATAATAACTTCACCCTTGACAGTCCAGAGGGTGATGGGTATAATATAAAGACTTTCACAGATTGCTCTTTGAAAACTAAGTGGTTGAGGTAGGTGGCTAAGATACTAAGGGCACCTGGTGGATGCCTTGGTACCAGGAGGCGATGAAGGGCGTGGCAAGCTGCGATAAGCCCGGGGGAGGTGCAAGCAACCTTTGATCCCGGGACGCCCGAATGGGGTAACCCGGCACCTTTAATAGGGTGTCATTCTGCCGTAAGGCGGAAGGCGAACCCGGGGAACTGAAACATCTCAGTACCCGGAGGAGAAGAAAGCAAAAGCGATTTCCTGAGTAGCGGCGAGCGAAAGGGGATCAGCCTAAACCGCTTCTGCGCCAAGCCTGTGGGCGTTGCAGAAACGGGGTTGTGGGACATACTTAGGTTCCGCCACAGAGGGACCGGGAAGTTACAAAGCTCCTATTTAGTTGAACTACTTGGAAAGGTAGGCCAAAGAGGGTGATAGCCCCGTAGACGAAAGGTATGGAGCCTTCCTAAGTGTGATCCCGAGTACCCCGGGGCACGTGGAATCTTGGGGGAATCAGGGTGGACCACCACCTAAGGCTAAATACTACCTGGTGACCGATAGGGTAATAAGTACCGTGAGGGAAAGGTGAAAAGAACCCCAGTGCGGGGAGTGAAATAGAACCTGAAACCAGGTGCCTACAATCAGTCGGAGTCCGTTTTATGGCGGATGACGGCGTGCCTTTTGCGTAATGAGCCTGGGAGTTACCGTTGCCGGCAAGGCTAAGGTCTTATGGACCGGAGCCGTAGCGAAAGCGAGTCCGAATAGGGCGTTGAGTCGGCAGTGGTAGACCCGAAACCGGGTGATCTACCCATGGCCAGGATGAAGTGCGCCTAACAGCGCATGGAGGTCCGAACCGGTGGACGTTGAAAAGTCCTCGGATGAGCTGTGGGTTGGAGTGAAAAGCTAATCGAACCCGGAGATAGCTGGTTCTCCCCGAAATAGCTCTAGGGCTAGCCTCGGGATTGAATGTTGCGGAGGTAGAGCACTGGATGGGGTAGGGGGTAACCCCAAACCCAACCAAACTCCGAATGCCGTAACATGCTTCCCGGGAGTCAGGCAGTGGGGGATAAGCTCCATTGCCGAGAGGGGAACAACCCAGACCGCCAGCTAAGGTCCCGGAGTGAAGGCTTAGTGGGAAAGGATGTGGTGATACTCAGACAGCTGGGATGTTGGCTTAGAAGCAGCCATCATTTAAAGAGTGCGTAATAGCTCACCAGTCGAGTGTCGCTGCGCCTAAGATTTAACGGGGCTAAGCTTTCCACCGAAGCTGCGGGTTGTCATCTTTAAGGTGGCAGCGGTAGGGGAGCGTTCCCTGCGGGCTGAAGGTGTCTTGTGAAAGATGCTGGACTGCAGGGAAGTGAGAATCCAGGCATTAGTAGTGATAATCCCCGTGAGAATCGGGGACGCCGTAAGTCTAAGGTTTCCACCGGAAGGTTCGTCCGCGGTGGGTTAGCCGGCCCCTAACCTGAGGCCGAAAGGCGTAGGGGATGGGAATCCTGTTAATATTCGGGAGCCAGCTTGGTGGAGCCTGCGGAGTGACGCGGTAGGGAAAGGCCAGCGCCCTGGTGGCATAGGGCGTCTAAGCTGGTAGGAGGCCTCTCTAGGGAAATCCGGAGGGGTGGGTTAAAGACCCAACTCTGAGAGGTGATGGGGACCCTCGTAATTGAGGGGAACTGGTCTGGACCATGCCGCCTAGAAATAACTTCGCAGGTGTTGAAGCCAAGCTGACCGTACCGTAAACCGACACAGGTAGACGGGCAGAGAATGCTCAGGCGCGCGAGAGAATCCTCCCTAAGGAACTCGGCAACTTGGCCTCGTAACTTCGGAAGAAGGGGTGCCCTGAGTACGTGAAAGCTCTTGCGGTGAGTAGCGGAAATGGGTCGCAGCGAAGAGGGCCTAGCGACTGTTTACCAAAAACACAGGAGTCCGCAAACTCGTGAAGAGGAAGTATGGGCTCTGACACCTGCCCGGTGCCGGAAGGTTAAGGGGACCCCTGCAAGGGGGGATCCGAAGCCCCGGTAAACGGCGGCCGTAACTATAACGGTCCTAAGGTAGCGAAATTCCTTGTCGGGTAAGTTCCGACCTGCACGAATGGTGTAACGACTGGGCCGGTGTCTCAGGGAGGAGCTCGATGAAGTTGTAGTGGTGGTGAAGATGCCACCTACCCGTGGCAGGACCGTAAGACCCCGTGGAGCTTTACTGTAGCCTGGCGTTGGGTTCTGGTGCTTCATGTGTAGGATAGGTGGGAGCCTATGAAGTCTCCTCGCCAGGGGAGATGGAGGCGACGGTGAAATACCACCCTTGGAGTATTGGGATTCTAACCCGCCATCCTGGATCGGATGGGGGAACAGCGCTTGGTGGGCAGTTTCACTGGGGCGGTGACCTCCTGAAGAGTAACGGAGGTGCCCAAAGGTTCCCTCAGCACGGACGGTACCGTGCGTGGAGTGTAAGGGCATAAGGGAGCCTGACTGTGAGGCAAACAGGCCGAGCAGGAGCGAAAGCTGGGCCTAGTGATCCGGTGGTTCCAAGTGGAAGGGCCATCGCTCAGCGGATAAAAGTTACCCCGGGGATAACAGGCTGGTCGGGCCCGAGAGTTCACATCGACGGCCCGGTTCGGCACCTCGATGTCGGCTCACCCCATCCTGGGGCTGGACAAGGTCCCAAGGGTTGGTCTGTTCGCCCATTAAAGGGGTACGTGAGCTGGGTTCAGACCGTCGTAAGACAGGTCGGTCCCTATCCGCCACGGGCGTAGGGTACTTGAGGAAAGCTACCCCCAGTACGAGAGGACCGGGGTGGGGAGACCTCTGGTGTACCAGTTGTTCCGCCAGGGGCAGCGCTGGGTAGCCACGTCTCCAGGCGATAACCGCTGAAAGCATCTAAGTGGGAAGCGCGTTCCAAGACAAAGTCCCCCGTTGGCTGTTAATCTGGCGTAAGCCGGATTATACGGCTGGCTAAGGCCCCCGGAAGACGACCGGGTTGATAGGCCGTAGGTGTAAGTCCCGCAAGGGATTGAGCCGAGCGGTACTAATAGGCCGAGAGTCTTAGCCGCCTACCTCGACTACTTTTGTCTTATTTATTCCCGGGCTGCCATACCGAAGGGGAAACACCCGGTTCCATTCCGAACCCGGAAGTTAAGCCCTTCAGGGCCGATGGTACTGTATCCGCAAGGGTGTGGGAGAGTAGGTCGCAGCCCGGGTTTAAACTTTAATATAACATGAAGCTATTTTATAATTATGACTCACTTTCTAAACAAAAAAGTCATAAGGGCTGGAAGGAAGACCCATATTTCAGGTATTTTAAAATTGTAATATTCTTTCTGACTGCTTTGTTGATGGTGCATTCAATAGTTAGTAAGCCTGAAAGATCTGAAAGACCTGGAATGCAAATGGTATTTGAAGGTAATGTTCAGAGAGACATGCAAAAATATGCATTGAAAGTCCCTTTGTACTTAGACCCCAAGGAAACTTCAGCTATTGTTAAGTATTATTCTGACGTTAATGAGAGTTTCATTTTTATTGAAAGGGCTAAGGGGCACTGGATTAAGGTGGTGGACAGTGACAATGATACCGGATGGGTTTCTTCATATTTAGTTAAATTTAAACCTGGAACTAGATGAGCTATAAAAATGGAATATGATGTTGTTGTCGTAGGAGCAGGTCCTGCTGGCAGTTCTGCGGCATTTCACCTCGCAAAAGCTGGGGAAAGGGTTTTGATCCTAGAGAAGGATCGTGAGGTTGGTAGGAATATACTTTGTGCTGAGGGTGCCTCCAGGGCATTTCTTGAGATGGTAAAACCAGAGAAAGGTGTTGCCAATGAGATACGAAAGATCAGGATCAAAGTAGAGGATACGATCGATTTTGAAGTGTTTTCCACAAAACCTTTTGGCTACATTCTTGAAAGGCGCATCTTTGATAGGATGCTCTTTGAAAGAGCTGTTGAAAGTGGAGCAATTCCTCTTATGGGGGCGAGATTTGTAGATTTAAAGAGAGAAGATACCGGGTGCAGGATCATTGCACAGGTCAAAGGAAAAGAAGTCGAATTTATGACGGATTGGGTTGTGGGTGCTGATGGCCCGGGATCTGGTGTAGGCCAAAAAGCTGGTTTAAAGTCGGGGATGAAAAGAAATATTACCCACCATTGCTCACAGGTGTTTCTATACCATCCCGATATCAGGGCTAATACCATTGTTTTTTATTATTTGAGTGAAATTACCCCGGGTGGTTATGCATGGGTCTTTCCAAAAAGTAACGGATTTGCTAATGTTGGGCTTGGCGTTAATACCTCCTGGGAGGATGCTGAGAGAAACCTTGAAGTTTTCTTACAAAGATACTACCCGGCGGGTAAAATTCTTGGTTACTTGAAAGGGGTAGTTCCCTCTGCTACAATTGATAATAAACACGCTGTTGATAATGTCTTGCTTACGGGAGATGCAGGCAGACTTGCAGATCCCATGTCGGGTGGAGGAATAGCCAATGCATATATTTCTGGTGAATTGGCGGCTCATTCAATTTTGGAGAAGAATCAAGATCTCTATGATACATTGTTAAAGAAAAGACTTGGAAGAGATCATGAGATTTCCTGGATAGTGAGGAGGGTATTCTACTCCTTAAGTTACGATGAACGTATTTTGATATTTAGTGATTTGCAAGATTCTTTAAATGGCAGAGATATTGGCGAGATCGATGCAGTTTCTGCACTAAAGCTAGTCTTGAAAGTGTCACCAAGACTTGTTTCAATGCTATTTAGTAAAGGGGGAAAGGCGGTATATGAGTTTGTACGAGAAGTTATTTCTTAATGGTGAAAAGAAAAGGGTCCTGGTACTTCTTGATCCAGATAAGATAGGCGAGGAAAAATTAGATAGACTCATAAGGAATTCCAATGAGAGTTCCATAGTGGCAGGTTTTCTTGTAGGTAGTAGCATTCTAATAAGTTCGGATTTGGACGAGTTTGTCAGAAAAGTAAAGGAGATGACTAAAAAACCAGTGGTTCTATTCCCCGGCTCTCACTCCCAACTTACACCGTACGCGGATGCGGTGCTGTTTTTATCACTCCTTAGTGGAAGAAATCCCCAGTATTTAATAGACGAACAGGTAAGGATGGCTCCACTTGTTAAAAAGATGCGGCTGGAGCCTATTCCCACCGCATACATACTGATAGATTCTACGACAGCTACGTCGGTTGAATTTGTAACAGATACGCGGCCTCTTCCGAGGGATAAGAAGGACCTGGTTATTGCTCATGCTCTTGCAGCGGAATACATGGGTTTTCGATTAATTTACCTTGAGGCAGGATCGGGAGCTCTGCTGCCAGTCCCCAGTGATATAATAAAGGGGGTTAAAGAAAATACAAGCGTTCCATTGGTGGTCGGCGGTGGACTCAACACACCTGAAAAAATTCAACACGCTTTTTCATCAGGTGCGGACTTTACGGTTATTGGAAATAAGCTGGAAGAGAACCCAGATTTTATCAGGGGGCTAGATGAGTAAGTTAATGTATCAGGATTTGCTCAACAATGAAGAAGTTATAACTTACATTAATAAGGCTGATATTCAGCTTGAAGCTATGGGATATACGGAACATGGGCTCCGGCATGTCACATGGGTAGCCAGGAGAGCTGGTCAGATTTTAGAAGCCCTGAAATATGATCCTAGAGTAAAGGAACTTGCTGAAATTGCTGGGCTTCTTCATGATATTGGGAATATGGTAAATCGTGAGCATCACGCGCAGGTAGGAGCTATGGTTGCAGGTGATCTACTCAGGAGAATGGGCATGGGGATTGACGAAGTCTCTGATGTAATGATGGCTATAGGGAACCATCATGAAGAGGATGGATTTCCTTCTTCTGCATTATCTGCAGCACTGATTTTGGCTGACAAGGCAGATGTTCATCGTAGCAGAGTGAGGAAGATGGGCAACGTATGGGATAATTTGAAAATAGACATCCATGATAGGGTGAATTTCGCAGCGACGAGTTCTAGGATCCTTATAGCACCTGAAGATAGAGTTGTTACATACGAGATAGAAATTGACACCACTATTGCACCGGTGGTAGAATTTTTTCAAATTTTTATGTCCAGAGTTATGGTTGCTCACAGAGCAGCAAAGACCCTGGAAGCAGATTTTCACCTTAACATAAACCATACTCGTATGATTTAGGAGGTAAGTTCATGTTTGATGCAAAAGAGTTGGAGAAGAAAAAACTAAGTGAGCTGTATGAGATTGCCAGAGGCCTTTCTATAGAGAATTATGAGGATATGAGGAAAAAAGAGTTGATTTCTAAGATTCTTGAAAACCAAGCGGAGCAGAACGGGGTTAAATATTGTGAAGGTGTACTTGAGGTAATTGAGCAGGAAAAAGAGGGTGAAAAGGGTAGAAAGTCAATATTCGGATTTTTGAGAAAGAAGACAAAGAACTACGCACCAAGCGATGATGATATTTACGTATCGTATTCAAACATTAGGACCTATGGGCTTAAAGAGGGAGACCACATAACTGGATATGCAAAAAAGGTCAAAGAGGGTGATAGAAGCATGGCCCTCACCCAGATTGATAAGATCAATGGAAGGAATCCTGAAGAGGTAAGATCAAGACCACAGTTTGAAGACCTCATACCATTCTACCCCACCAAGAAATTTCGTCTCGAGGTTCCGAATGAGAATGACATGTCCATGAGAATTGTAGACCTTTTTATACCTGTGGGCATGGGGCAAAGGGGTCTTATCGTTTCGCCTCCAAGAGCTGGGAAAACGGTGTTACTGCAGAAAATTGCAAATTCTATTTTGAAGAACCATAGGGATGAGGTGAAACTTATAGTGCTTTTGATTGATGAGAGACCTGAAGAAGTAACGGATTTTAAAAGAAATGTTGATGCAGATGAAGTAATCAGCTCTACTTTTGACATGCCTGCAGATAGACACGCTAAGGTTGCAGAAATAGTTCTGGAAAGGGCGAAGCGGCTTGTAGAACTTAATGAAAATGTAGTAATTTTACTGGATTCTCTTACGAGACTTGCCAGAGCGTATAACGTTGTTACACCACACTCGGGTAGGACCTTGTCTGGTGGTATTGACTCTACTGCACTGGTAAAACCGAAGAAATTCTTTGGAGCTGCAAGGAATATAGAAGGTGGTGGATCCCTTACTATTATTGCCACGGCGTTGATTGAAACGGGCTCTCGAATGGATGAGGTAATTTTTGAAGAATTCAAGGGCACAGGGAACCTCGAGCTAGTATTAGACAGGAAACTGGCGGATCGGCGCATATTCCCTGCCATTGACCTCAATAAGTCTGGTACCCGTAGGGAAGAGTTGTTACTTAATGAACAGGTTCTCAAAAGGGTATGGGCTATTAGAAAGGTGCTTTCGGAACTGGACCCTATTGATGCCATGGTGCAGCTACAAACGAAGATGCAGATTTATACTAACAATAATGAATTTATTGAACACGTTTATGATGAGTTCGTTGAAGTGTGATCATAAATGCCTCGAAGGAAGCATTCCCAGGTATTTCTAAAAGACGTTAATTATGTGAGGAAAATTGCTGAGAGGGCTGATGTTTCAGAAAGAGAATGGATTTTAGAGATTGGGCCAGGGCGGGGTAATCTTACCTCGGAGCTATTAAAAGCAGGAGCCAGAGTACTTGCTATTGAGATAGACTCTGATCTTAATAGGTTCTTATCTGACCAATTCTCGCTATTTCTGAATGACAGACTTTTTCTAATTAATGACGATTTCTTAGAGATAAACCTTGCCGACATTTTTGCAAGATATGGTATATCAGAATTGAAAACTGTTTCCAACATCCCGTATCATATTACTACTCCGATACTTGAAAAGTTAATTTATAACAGAAATTTTTTCCCAGAGATCTACATAACTGTGCAAAAAGAAGTAGCAGAAAGGGTTGTTGCTCCCCCCGGGCGCAAGGCATATGGTTCCCTTTCGGTTTTTGTGAACCTCTATTATGATAGTTTTTTAGAATTTAATATTCCCAGGTCCTGCTTTTATCCTGTACCAGAAGTTGATTCTTCCCTTTTAAGACTGAAAAGAAAAGATGTGGTGGAGGATCTTAGAGATTTTGAGCGTTTTGTAAGGAGACTTTTTAGAGGTAGAAGGAAAAAGATCCGTACCCTACTAAAATCCATGGGTTACTACTCCCCAAGTTTTGAAAGTAAATTCCATGATTTTCTTGACAAAAGGCCTGAGAGTCTGAGTATTTCAGATTTTAAGGATATTTTCAGGGAGTGCCAAGCCATTAAGAATGAGATTCAATAAATATAGCGCTTCCAGAGCTGCTTTCATTTTTATTTCTGATCGCGAGCCGCTAAAGTAGTATCGAAACACACGAATGTTCTCATTTAAGGCAATTCCTATATATACAAGCCCTATGGGTTTCCCCTTTGTCCCTCCTGTGGGACCTGCGATACCTGTAACTGAGATTCCTACGCTGGTCGCAAAGAGGTTTACTAAATTCTTTACCATTTGATATGCACATTCTGGAGATACTGCACCTTTTTCTATTATGATCCCCCTTGGTACGTGCAGCATATTAATTTTGACTTCATTAGAGTAAGTGATTAGACCGCCTGCAAAATAATCTGAGCTTCCTGGGACTCCTGTTATCAAATCGCCTAAAAGGCCACCGGTGCACGATTCGGCGACAGATAATGTGAGGTTATCTTCCCTAAGCTTTTCCCCAATAATATCCTCTATGTCCTTGAGTTCTTCTGTGTAAATAAATGTGCCAATCTTTTTTTTGATTATGTCAGAGATGTGCTCGAGAGTTTCCCTGTCATCTGATTGTAGATAGATATCTACTCCTCTAATGCTTGGATAAAGGCCCGATTCTACTTTTACCAATTCCGATCCGCATAGCTCCTGGATCTTGTTTTCCATTATCCCGTGTGTACGAAGGTATCTGCAAAAGGCAGGCTCGGGAGGCACTTTTGAGAGGGAATTTTCTAAAACTGCTATGGCTTCTGTAGGTGGGCCAGGGAGTAAGATGATATGGGTATAATTATGTTGAATGTAATACCCAGGTGCAATACCCTTCGGGTTATCTATAATTTTCGCGTTTTCAATTATATACGCGTACCTTTTAAGGATTTCATTTTCAATGATGTTATACTTCGAAAATTTTGGCTTTAATTGACTGTACAATTTACTTGAAAATTTTAATTTGAGGTCCAATGCGAGAGATATTGCCTTTCGTGTGATATCATCATAGGTCGGACCAAGCCCACCTGTTACAATCATTATTTCAAATTGCCCAAGGTTTTTAGTTATTTCCTCTTTTAATTCTTCTACATCGTCTTTTATTACAACATTTTTTGATATAATAATTCCTCGTGAAAAGAGGAATTTTGAAATTTCATAAAGGTTCGTATTCAGAGATATTCCCTTTAAAATCTCATTCCCCACGTTTATGAGGATCGCCTTTTTCATCGAGTAAATTTTACCGCCAATAGGGCGGTATTACCAGAACAACTTTTTTATGAGTTTTTTGGTTAGATTAGCTAAGTATGCTTAAGTTCGGCTATGATGCAAAAATCTTCTCTTTACAATTCATAAGAAATTATTATAATTGTAATATCGAAAACAGGTACATATTCTCCAAAAGGAGGTGTAAATATGAAGTTAAGACCTCTTGCAGATAGAGTGGTAGTTAAGAGGATCGAGGAAGAAGAGGTGAAGAAGGGTGGCATTATAATTCCTGACACTGCAAAGGAAAAGCCCCAGAAAGGCGAGATCATTGCAGTTGGTCCAGGAAGGCTTGACGAAAAAGGGAACAGGGTCCCTGTTGAAGTGAAGGTTGGTGATAAAGTGCTGTTTTCCAAATATGGTGGGACTGAAGTGAAGTTGGGAGATGAGGAATATCTTGTGATGAGAGAAGACGATATTCTTTGCATTGTAGAAGGATAAAAGGAGGTTACTGTTATGGCAGCAAAAGAAATACTTTTTGAAGATGAAGGTAGAAGAGCACTGCTTAGGGGAGTAGAGAAGCTCACACAAGCAGTAAGGGTCACTCTTGGCCCAGCTGGAAGAAATGTTGTTTTGGAAAAGAAATTTGGGTCTCCTACTATTACAAAGGATGGTGTTACTGTCGCTAAGGAAGTGGATCTCCCTGATCCCTTTGAGAATCTTGGAGCCCAGCTAGTCAAAGAGGTTGCTTCTAAAACCTCCGATGCAGCAGGTGACGGAACAACCACGGCTACAATTCTTGCTGAAGCTATATTTAAGAGTGGGCTCAAATATATTGCTTCTGGCGCAAATGCTATAGAGCTTAAGAGGGGTATTGATGCTGCAGTGGATAAGGTCGTCGAAGGACTTAAGAAGATGTCGAGAGAGGTTCAGGGGCGCAAAGAAATCTCAGAGGTAGCATCTGTTTCTGCTAACAATGATAAGGAAATTGGCGAGAAGATTGCGGAAGCAATGGATAAGGTCGGGAAAGATGGCGTGATAACCGTGGAAGAGGCAAAAGGGATTGAAACCTACGTTGAGGTTGTTGAGGGTATGCAGTTTGACAGAGGATACGTATCCCCTTATTTCGTAACCAATGCTGAAAAGATGGAGTGTGTATTAGAAGAGCCTTATATACTAATTTATGACAAGAAGATATCCGCTATTAGGGATATACTTCCTGTTCTCGAAAAGGTTGCACAGCATGGGAAACCAATACTTATAATTGCTGAAGAAGTTGAGGGAGAGGCTCTTGCTACCCTGGTAGTCAATAAGTTGAGGGGTGTGCTTCAGGCTTGTGCTGTAAAGGCTCCTGGGTACGGCGATAGAAGAAAGGCTATGCTTGAAGATATTGCTATCTTAACAGGTGGAAAAGTGATTTCCGAGGAAGCGGGAATGAAATTGGAGTCGACCCAGATTACGGATCTTGGTAAGGCTAAGAGAGTGATTATTGATAAGGATGATACTACTATTGTTGAGGGTTACGGCTCTAAGGAAGAAATAAAAGCCAGGATTGCTCAAATCAAAGCGCAGATAGAAGAAACTAAGTCTGACTATGATAGGGAGAAGCTTCAGGAACGTCTTGCGAAACTGGCTGGTGGAGTTGCAGTGATTTATGTAGGTGCTGCTACTGAAACGGAGATGAAGGAGAAAAAGGCGAGGATTGAGGATGCCCTTCATGCAACTAAGGCAGCCGTTGAGGAAGGCATTGTACCAGGTGGTGGAGTTGCATATATCGGGGCCAAGAAGGTATTGGATGGCTTGAAGCTTGGGGGAGATAAGCAATTTGGTGTAGAGATTATAAAATACGTCCTTTCTGAGCCTCTCAAGCAGATAGCTCAAAATGCAGGTTTTAACGGTGCGATTATTGCTGAAAAAGTTGAGCAGCTTCCTGAAACTCATGGTTTTGATGCTCTTTCTGGTGAGTTTAAGGATATGGTTGAAGCGGGAGTTATAGATCCTACAAAGGTAGAAAGGGTTGCTTTACAGAATGCTGCATCAATTGCTGGTTTGCTTCTGACAACCGAAGCTTTAGTAACTGAAATTAAGGAAAAGAAGCCTGAACCTATGCCGCCCGCTGGCGCAGGCGGGTATGAGGAGTATTAAGTAGAATAGCAGGCTGGGGCGGGCTCTAGCCCGCCCCGGTAAAAGTTATAAATGGAGAATTATGCCAATTTTTGAATTTAAATGTACAAAATGTGGAAGGATTTTTGAAGAACTTGTCCTTAATGGGGATGAGATACCTTCTGTTTGTAGTGAATGTGGTGGGGAGCTTAAGAAAATATTTAGAGGCAGCATCGGGTTGGAATTCAAAGGGTCGGGTTTTTACGTAAATGATTATGGAAAGGGTTGCTCATCCTGTGACAGCGGGCAAGATGGTGAGTCAAAAGTTGAGGGTAACTGAGAGAAGTTGGTGAAATTAAAATTAAAATAGTGATCTTACTATGGTACAAGAACATTGGGTTAAAAGGTTAAAGAAGCAACTCGAGGAGTTGAATTCTAAAGTGGAGGAGTTGAATGTAAAGGTAATGGAACTGGAAAAGGAAAAAGAAAACTATAGAGATTTATTTTTGCGAAAAGCTGCAGAGTTTGAGAATTATAAGAAACTAATGAAGGACGAGTTGCAAAAGAGCATCGATTTCGCCAATGAAGGGATAATTAGAAATTTGACATCGATCCTTGACCATTTCCGTCTTGCTTTGAATACTCCGTCCAGCGATGAGGTGTTTAGGAAGGGTGTGGAAATGATTTATAATGAACTGCTTCAGGCACTTCGTTATGAGGGGCTTGAAGTTATAAACAGCCTTGGGTGTACTTTTGATGAAAATTTTCATGAGGCTATTGATATTGTTGAAACCGATGAATTTCCTCCAGGTACTGTGGTTGAGGAGGTACAACCTGGGTATGTTTTGAAAGGCAAGGTTATTCGTCCTGCCAGAGTTAAAGTATCGAAGAAAAAGGTTGAAAAAAATCATGATTTGAGGGGGGATGTTTATGGCAACTAAAGAGAAAATTATTGGAATTGACCTTGGAACTACAAATTCAGCTGTGTCAATTGTTGTAGGCGGTGAGCCCGTGGTCATTACTAATAAAGAAGGTGAAAGGATTACCCCTTCGGTAGTGGCTTTTAAGGGACAGGAAGTCCTTGTGGGCTCAATAGCGAAGAGGCAATCAATTTTGAATTCCGAAAATACCGTTTTTTCCGTAAAGAGGTTTATGGGGAAGAGGTATGATGAAACAGAAGTTGATATTAAGAGAGTACCATACAAAGTTGTAAGGGGTGCCAATGATCGTGTTGAGATTTTTATTCCTGCTATTAACAAAACGGTAACTCCAGAGGAGGTTTCATCGAAGATCCTTTCGTACATGAAAGAGATTGCTGAAATTTATCTAAATGAGCCTGTCAAAAAAGCTGTAGTTACAGTGCCAGCGCATTTTAATGATGCACAGAGGCAAGCTACAAAGGATGCAGGTATAATTGCAGGGCTTGATGTGGTTAGGGTGTTCCCTGAGCCGACTGCAGCAGCACTTGCTTATGGTTTGAACAAAACTGACAGAACAATTAAAGTTGCAGTTTATGACCTTGGTGGCGGAACTTTTGATATTTCCATTCTGGAGTTGGGTCAGGGAGTTTTTGAAGTTAAGGCGACCTCCGGTGATACCCACTTGGGGGGTGATGATATTGATCAGAGAATAATTGAATGGCTGATAGAAGAGTTTAAAAAAGAGACAGGAATAGATCTTAGGAACGACAAGAATGCGCTTCAGAGGTTAAAGGATGCTGCAGAAAAGGCAAAGAAAGAGCTTTCTACTCTTATGGAGACACAGATTTCGTTACCTTTTATTACTTCAGACGCGAGTGGACCAAAGCATCTTGAAAAAGTTCTGACCAGGTCTAGACTTGAAGCGATGTCTATGGACCTTATCGAGAGATCTATTGAAATCTGTAAACATGCAATGGAGGATGCTAAACTAAGGCCGCAGGATATCGATGAAGTTATTCTCGTTGGTGGTCAAACGAGGATGCCCTTGGTGCAGCAGAAAGTTAGAGAATTTTTTGGTAGAGAACCCCACAAAGGCATAAATCCTGATGAAGTGGTTGCTGTGGGTGCTGCTATCCAGGGCGCAATTATAGCAGGGGAGTACCAGGATAAGGATATTGTTCTTCTGGATGTGGTTCCCCTTTCTCTTGGAGTAGAGACATTGGGTGGAATATTTGACGTCGTGATTCCAAGAAATACGACTATTCCCACGAGAAAATCCAAGATATACACGACTGCCGAAGATAACCAGACTTCAGTCCTTGTGAAAGTATATCAGGGTGAAAGGGCTATTGCGTCAGAGAATAGACTTCTTGGACAGTTTGAACTTTTAGGAATTCCACCTGCGCCGAGGGGTACACCGCAGATTGAAGTGACTTTTGACATAGATGCAGATGGAATCTTGCACGTATCAGCTGTAGATAAGGCTACTAATAAAGAGAATTCTATTAAAATTCACGCTAGAACTGGACTTACGCAAGAAGAAATTGACAAGATGGTTCAAGAGGCAGAAAGGTATAAAGAAGAGGATAAAAAGAAACGAGAGTTGATTGAGCTCCGTAATCAAGCTGATGCATATGTTTATACTGTGGAAAAGAGCCTTCAAGATTTACAGGGAAAAATTACAGAAGACCAAAGGAAGAAGGTAGAAGAGTTGATTAACAAGCTTAAAGAATCTTTAAAGGGAGAAGATATCAGTAGAACCAGACAGGATTTTGAAGAATTGCAGAGAGTCTGGACAGAGGTTGCACAAGAGGTATATGCAAAACATGGTACCCAAGCTGAGAGTGGAAGTGCAGCTTCTGAAGATAAGAAAAATAAACCAGATGACACAGATTATGAAGTGGTGCAATAATGACTGATAAAGACTATTATGAGATTTTGGGGGTACCACGGGATGCATCACCTGAAGAGATAAAGAAGGCGTATAGGAAGCTTGCCGTAAAGTATCACCCTGATAGGAATCCGGAGAATAAGAAGGAGGCAGAAGAGAAGTTTAAGGAGATAAGCGAAGCTTACGAAGTGCTTATTGATCCTGAGAAGAGGCACCTTTATGATACCTACGGTCGTGAGGGTGTGAAGACACGGTTCCAGCAGGGTGACTTTACGTGGCAGGATTTCAGTCATTTCGATGATTTAAGGGACATTTTTAAAGATCTTGGGTTTGGTTTTGATTTTTTTGACGATCTCTTCGGTAATTTCTTTGGTGTTGGAAATCGTGGCAGGAGTCACTTCAGGAGTAAAAGGGCTAGGTCAAAGGGTGAAGATATTCGAATCACACTGCCCCTTACCCTTGAGGAAATATATCGTGGTGATACCAAAAGAATTAAATTCAAGAGGTATGGTCCTTGTCCAGTATGCCAGGGTTCTGGAAGCGCTGATGGGAAAGTCGAGACATGCCCGGATTGTAATGGAAGTGGTATGGTAAGAGAAGTGTCTTCTACATTTTTTGGTCAGTTTGTCCGTGAAGGCGTGTGTGCGAGATGTAAAGGTGAAGGGAAGATAATAGTCCATCCATGCTCTAAATGTGGTGGGACAGGGAAGGTGTATGAAGAGAGGGAAGTGGAGTTTCGTGTGCCGAAGGGTATTCGTGATGGAGAATATTTTGTTCTTAGAGGCGAGGGTCACGCAGGTGATAGGGATGCTGGGCGAGGGGATTTAGTTATTGTGGTTTCTGAGAAGCCCCATAAGATATTTTTAAGGAATAATGAAGACCTTCACGTAATGGTGAATATTGGATACTCTGAAGCCTTGCTTGGTACTGAATTGGAATTTACGCACCTGGATGGTAGAAAGTTGAAGTTGAAGATTCCCCAAGGCACTAAGCCGGGTGATGCGATAAAAATGAAGGGTTATGGCCTTGAAAGGAATGGTATTAAGGGAGACCTTTACTTTCACATCAAATTGATCGTTCCCGATAGTATTTCTCGCGAATACCGGGGAATAGTTGATAGGATGCATGAGGAAGAGATACGTTTTCTTGAGAAAACCGAGCGTTTCTCAAAGCCTTCATGAACTCTGCATATTTCCAAAAAAAGGAAGGTAACTTTCTTATTGTTAATAGGAAAGACGAGTTCCATCATTTAGTAAAAGTACTGAGAGTCAGGCCTGGAGAAAAGGTGCGACTGCTGGGCGAGGATGGTGCTGAGTATCTTTGTAAAGTTGATGTGATTGATTTTCGCAAAAAGTTATTAAGGGCACGTATGTTAGAAGAGGCTTTGAAAAAACGAGAGTTACCATTTAAAATCAGCATTGCTTTTTCTCCGCCGAGTGAGGATAGAGCAAGTGATGTACTGATTGAAAAATGCACAGAAATCGGAATACAGGAATTTATACCTGTGTTTTTTGAGAGAAGTGCCAAGAAGAATTTAAGACTGGAGAGGTGGTTAAGAATAGCAAGGGAAGCAGTAAAGCAGAGCGGGCGTTCTATAGTTCCTCATATTTTAAATCCTATATCTTTTAGTAAGTTAAGTGATCTTGGAGAATATCGTTATAAATATTTTGGACTTATAGATTCTAATGAACGTTTAGCATGTGATCATATAGATGGGGATGTGTTGGTTTTAGTTGGTCCTGAGGGAGATCTGACGGAAAGGGAGATTTCTTATCTGATTGAATCAGGATTTAAGGGTGTAGCCCTAGGCCCTACAATTTTGAGAGTAGAGACTGCTGCAGTTGTATTTGCAGCTTTGGTGGCTTATGAAATGGGGGGCACCGATTGACTTTGAAAGGAGGTGATATCTGTGTCGGGTGTAAAAATTCGTGAGGGAGAAAGCTTCGAAAGTTTACTGAAAAGGTTCAGAAAAGTGGTGGCAACCGACGGTATTCTTCAGGACGTGAAGAAATATCAGTATTATGAAAAGCCATCGGAGAAGAAGAAGAAGGATATCATTGCTTCCAAAAGGCGTATAAACAGAAAAATGAAAAGAAATGAGGAATAAGACCTTAGAAGTCCTGGAATTTAGTAGGCTAAAGGAGATACTACAAGGATATGCTGTATCGCCCTGCGGGAAAGAGGCTCTTGAGAAACTTGTCCCTCAAAAGACAAAGGAAGAAGCTGAAGAGATTTTTAAGCACATTAGGGTGATTGAAAAAATTGCATCAAAAGGCACGAGGTTTGATTTTTCCTCTTTTCCTGCAATAAAGAAGGCATTGGAGAGAGCTAGTACGGGTGCCCCCCTTAACTTTAAAGAGATAAGAGAGATCGGGGAATTTATCGAAGCATATACTAAGCTCTATGAGAGCCTTTGTTCATCTTATGATTTTCTCTTAAGTCCCGAGATCTTAAGACCTTTAAAAAATCAGATCTTCTCTATGGTTGGAGAGGATGGAGACGTAAGAAGTGATGCGACCCCAGAGCTATTTAAGCTAAGGCAAAAGATCGCATCCTTAAGAGCGGAAATTTATGAATTGCTAAACAGGGTAGTGCGTGAATACGAATTAGAGGGTATTTTAAGAGAGCCAGTAATCACCATTAGGAATGGTAGATTCGTGATTCCAGTACTACCTAACTTCAAAACGGATGGAATAGTCCATGGGTACTCGAAGAGTAGTGAGACGGTATACGTTGAACCTATGGGGGTCGTTGCAGTTCAAAACAGCTATATCAGAGTCATCGAGGAAGAAAAGGAGGAGATTGACAGAATAAGGCGCGAGCTAACTGAAAGGATAGAGAAGTTAAGTACAGCGCTCTTTCAAATTTGGGAGCTCGTCAGTAAGATCGAGCTATATTACATTTTATATCTATTCAAAGCTGAATTTAACGGGGTTTACCCTGAGTTCTCTGATGGTATCATTGAAATTGTGAATGGTTATCATCCGATTCTGGTAAAATCGGTGGGATATCAAGGAGTAATTCCTCTCAACATTTCTATTGATAAAAGGGTATTCCTCGTATCAGGGCCTAATGCTGGTGGTAAGACGGTGCTCCTTAAAACTATAGGTCTTTTCCACTTGATGGCTGCATCTGGTATTCCTACACCTGCTGAAAAGGCTGTACTTGTCTTCCCCATGAGAGTCTATGCTGCTGGCTTTCAGGACGAACAGGATATTGTGGAAGGCGAATCAAGCTTTACTTCGTATATAAAGGGAATCGTCTATATACTTAGGGAAGCTATAGAAGGTGACCTCGTTCTCTTTGATGAATTGATATCAAGTACTGACCCGCAGGAAGCATCTGGGATAGCATATGCTGTTCTTGAGGAACTTATGTCGAGGGGTGCTTGGGTTATGGGAAATACGCATCTTTCGACTTTGAAGTTACTTGTTTCAAGAAATCCTGATATGTTAAGCGCGTCCATGGAGTTTGACCCTGTAGAGCTGAAGCCTACGTATAAGGTGAGGATAGGGGAAATTGGTGTAAGTCATGCATTTGAAATTGCTGAGAAAAGCGGAATGGCTGCAGAGATCATTGAAAATGCGAAGAGATATGTTCAAGGTGAGTCTGCGTTACTTGAAGTGACTATCAAAAATCTGAGAGAAAAGGAGCATTTGTATTCGTTGCTTGTTGAAGAATATAACAGGAAGCTGGAATCTCTTGAGGAGAAAATGAGAAAAGCAGAGAGGATAGGAAGAGAAAGAGCCTTGAAGATTGTCGACGAAGCAAAGAAGGAAGTTGAAAAACTCCTAAAGGAATTGCGCAGGGAGGAAAGCAAAGAGAAGGTTAAGAGCCTGGCGAAAGAAGCGAAGAAGAAGTTGTTGGACGTGGAAGAATCTTATGACCTTGGTCTAAAACCAGTCAATGAGCTCGTTGTAAACAGGGAATATTTTATAAAACCTATTGGAATTTCAGGTATATTGAAGGAAGTTAAGAAGGATAAGGTTTTAATGCAGGTGGGGAGAACTTTTATAGAGGTCCCCCAGAATTATTTATATGAAAGATGATAGCTACAGAGAGGTAATAGAGAAAATAAGAACGTCGGTCCCGATTGTGGACATTATAGGGAATTATGTACAGTTGAAAAAAACAGGTAAAGCTTACAGGGGCTTGTGTCCGTTTCACGCGGAGAAGACCCCTTCTTTTTACGTTGATCCTGATAAGGGATTATATCATTGCTTTGGATGTGGAGCCTCGGGTAATGTCTTTACATTTTTGATGAAAAAGGAGGGTCTTACTTTTGCTGAAGCTGTGAGAGAACTTGCTCAAATTGCCGGGATTAAGATTGAGACGGAAGCGAGGGTGAGCAAAGAATTTCTGTTAATGAAAGAAGCCCAGAGTTTTTTCCAAAATGCTTTATATGCTACTACTGAGGGCAAGGCGGCTCTGAATTATTTGAATTCAAGAAAAATATCCCAAGAAGCAATTCTAAGCTTTGGCCTTGGATATGCCCCTGGATCAGGACTTGTAAATTACTTAAAAAACAAGGGATTTGATTTTTATACTATGTTGAAAGTCGGTATTTTGAAGGAAAATCAGCATGGAGGATATTCAGAGTTTTTCAGACATCGGTTGATATTCCCCATTTTGGATCATTTTGGCAATGTAGTGGCTTTTGGTGGAAGAGCCCTTGACAGTTCGGATGAACCTAAATATATAAATACACCAGAAACAGACTTCTTTAAGAAGGGAAAGATATTGTATGGATTTTACATAAATCGGAAGGAGATAAAGGAAAGAGGTTTCCCTGTCATAGTGGAAGGGTATTTTGATGTAATTGCGCTTTTTATGATGGGTATGAAGAATGGAGTCGCACCGATGGGTACTGCTTTGACCTCTGATCAGGCTACCTTTATATCAACTCAGATCTCCAAAGTCAAGCTTTTTTTTGATAATGATGATGCTGGTATGAAGGCAACATTGAGGAGTATTAAGGTGCTGTTGGAAAGGGGTGTTTTGCCTTACGTGGTGCGTATTGAGAATGCAAAGGATCCAGCTGAAATGTGGGAAAATGGTGAAGCTGATGGCGTGTCCAAAGCCATTGAAAGCGCTGTGGATTTTGCGCGTTATGTAATGAGCATTAGCGGTTCAATAGAAGAGAGGGCTTCGAATGTTAGGGAGCTGCTTGAGTCCATCCAGAAGGCCGAGAACCCAGTTCTTAGAAAAGATTTTAGTGACTTAGTTGCAGAAGCCTTCGGTATTGAATCTATTGGCTTTAAAGAGGTTTTGAAGTTGTTAGGGGGTCAGAAAAAGGTAGAGGATGTTACGGGAGCGGACTTTGCACTTGCAGTTGCTGCACTTTTGGATGAGAGAATTCGGGAAGCGCTACTTACTGAGTTAGATGCAGAGGATTTTACTTCGGAAGATGCCCGTTCTATTTATCTCACTATGAAGGAAGGCAAAACGCCGGAAGAGATCGTCTCAGACCACCCCCAATCTGAGCGTATTGTCGAGTACGCAATGAGCTATATTGGAGAAATTAATGATGTTGTTAGAGATGAAATTCTTAAAAAAATTAAGGCAGTTAAAGCTTCGAAAGCCAGGAAGGTTATGATAAAGCAAAAGATTGAGAATAAAGAGAGCGTAGAAAAAATTTTAGTAGAGTTTTTTAAAAGTAAAAGGGAAAATTTGAGGGGGTAGAGGTATGGAGAGCTTGTTTGAAGATCAACATTTTAGGTACTTTATTGAAAGAGCTAAGAGGGAGCGGAGGGTTACCTTTGATGAATTAGAAAGAGTGCTGCATTTTCAGGTCGGGACCGAACAGTTTGAAGAAGTTATAATGGCTCTTCAAGAAGAAGGTATTGAAGTTCACGAAAGTTTTAGACCTAAGAAGAGAAAAAGAACAGATCGCGACGTCTTTGAAAAGGAAGAATTTTCACAAATTAGAGACGATCCTACAAAAACCTACTTAAAACAGGTCTCTTCACTTAATCTTCTCACAAAGGAAGAAGAACAGGAATATTCTCGAATGATCGATGATGCAAGGAAGTCCATTGTAAGAATTCTTTTTTCAATGCCATACGGAATTGAAAAATTTTACCTTTACGTCAGGCAATGTCTTCAAGGGATTTGTCCAATAGAAGAAGTAGTCCATGTGGATTCTCATTATTGGACTTCTAGAGACATGAACAAGAAAGAGAAAGTTCGTGTTGAAAAGAGCTTCCGTGAACTCCAGAAGCTTATTGAGGCATACGCGGTTAGCGATTTTGCGACTAGAGAAAAGCTGGGTAAGAAGATATCCGAAAAAATTGAGAAATTGTCACCAAAATTTTCAATAGTTAAAGACGTATTTTTTAAATTTGAGGAAGAGATAGATACGATAAGGCAATTCCACGAAAAGCTTGAAAACCTTAGAGACGAAGAAGAAAGCATGAAATCTTTGGAAGTCTCCAAATTGGCAACTCCTAAAGATAGAGAAAGGCTCGGTGAACTGGTTTATATGATGAGGGAAACTGCAGGACTTCTGGAAGAAAGGATTGGAAGGATAGGGATTCCCTTTGATGAAGCCAATGAGATCTATCAAGAGTTACAGATGCATTTCCGGGCGCTTGAGCGGGCTAAGTGTAAGATGGTGGAGGGTAACGTTAGACTGGTTATTGACATTGCAAAGAAGTTCATGAATCGTGGTCTTGAATTTGGCGACCTGATTCAGGAGGGGAATCTTGGGCTCATAAAAGCGGTGGAGAAGTTTGATTATAAAAGAGGTTTTAAATTCTCAACCTATGCTACCTGGTGGATTAAGCAATCCATTTCCAGAGCGATTGCGGATCAGTCAAGGGTAATTAGGATTCCCATTCATATGATAGAAACCATAACCAAGATAAATAGAGCAATCAAACATTTAATGCAGGAACTAGATAGGGAACCCACCTATGAAGAGATTGCAGAATTTACAAATTTAACCATTGATAAAGTAAAGCAGGCCTTGGAGGCTCAGAAAGAGCCAATTTCCATGGACAAGCCCGTTGATCACGATGATAAGACGATACTCGCAGAATACATCGTAGATACGGAGAACAATCCACTGGAGTATACAAGGTCTCAGGTATTAAAGGAAAGACTCGAAGAGGTACTGCTAACTCTCTCCAAGCGTGAGAGGAAAATTCTGGAATACAGGTTTGGCCTGAATGGGCATCCCCCAAAAACCCTCGAAGAGGTCGGCGCAATTTTCGGTATTACAAGGGAGAGAGTCAGGCAAATTGAAGCGAAGGCGATTAAGAGACTTAGACATCCGATGAGAATGCAAATACTGAGACAGCTTATCGAGCCGGCCGATTTCAATAATGGTTGATGTAAGTGTTATAATTGTTGGTGCTGGTGAGAGTGCTAGATTTGGTGAAAATAAGATCTTCTTGAGGTTATACGATTCCTATTTAATAGAATATTCTATTGCAAGATTCGAATCTCACCCTAACGTGAGAGAAATTATACTTGTCTTAAATAGGAAGGATATCAATTACGCGGGGTATTTTCTATCGAAATATAGGAAGGTAAAGTATGTAGTGCCTGGTGGGAAAGAGAGACAAGATTCCGTTAGAAACGGGCTTCTCCACGCAAATTGCAATTATGTTCTCGTGCATGATGGCGCAAGACCTAATGTACCGCTGAAGGTAATTAATGATGTAATAGATGAGCTTAAAGAGTCTGATGCGGTAGTGCCTGCTATTTCTGCGAGAGATACTGTTGCGTATTCTCGGGGAGGAATGATCGATGACTATATTGATAGAAACAGACTTTATTCGATACAAACTCCCCAAGGTTTCAGGAAAGATGTGCTTATCAAAGCCTTTGAAGGTTCTAAGCGTGTCTATACGGACGAGTCAGCAATGGTATACGAAGTACTTGGTTACAGGGCAAAAATTGTTGGAGGAAGCCCGGAGAATGTAAAGGTCACATATACTGAGGATATGGCACTATTAAATAAAATTCTGGAGAATACTATGGAATATAGGATTGGGCTTGGTTATGATTCACATAGGCTTGCCAGTGGCAGGAAGCTCGTCCTTGGTGGAGTTCTCATTACTGAAGAGTTTGGGGCTGTCGCCCATTCTGATGGCGATTGCGTGATTCACTCTATAATAGATGCCCTTCTCGGTGCAGTCGGAGAGAAAGATATAGGGACCTTCTTCCCGGATGACGATCCAAGATATGCGGGAGTTTCGAGCGTTACTCTTTTAAGAGAGATCTGGGAAAGAATAAAGGATAAGGTGAAGATAGTGAATATAGATTGCACTTTGAGACTTGAACAACCCAAAATCCAACCTTTTGTGGGAGACATGAAGTCTTGTATTTCGTCAGTCCTTGAATTAGATCAAGCCAGGGTTGGTATTAAAGCAAAAACTGGTGAAAAAGTTGGTCCAGTCGGAGAGCTAAAGTTAGTCGAATGTGAAACGGTTGTATTGGTAAAATATTCTGTTTAGAACTCGCTCTCTGGCTGAAAACTAATTTTTGGGTAAGGGTTTCTAATAGAGGAAGCAATATTCTTTAGGTGTGCACTAACTCTTTTTAGATATCTTGTAAGCAGTATGATGATAATTGCTTTTCTTGGTTTAAGAGATTCGTCCTCTGCCGTTTGTCTCATCATTTTTTCCAGCTCTTTGTTCAGTTCAAGGTGTTTTTTCATAACATAATCAGCCTTTTCTTCATCAGATTCTTTGAATGCGATGTACGTTACATCAAATTCGTGTGTGATCTCATCGGAAATTTTCTTCAATAAAGTAATGTAACTGTCGTTTTCAAGTTTTTCTGGGAAAATTTCAACAAGTTCGTACATGTTTTTGCAATAATCACCAATTCTCTCAATGTCTTTCACGATAGTACTAAGGGAGAGCGCAGGTGCAATATCCACTTTGTCGGCTCCAAAGGCCATGTGCATAAGTATTTTCTCCCTTATGTCGATTTCTCTTTTGTTGACTAGTTTATCTAAGGAATACGGATCGAAATCTTGTTTTAGCTCTTCAAAAAGAAGTTTGTTGATTTCTAAGTACATGTACTTTACCTGGATTAGCATTTCGAGGGATTCTTCGTAGGCTTCGTGCAGTAAAGTTTTCCCTCTAAAAATGTCAAGCCATGTTCTCTTCATTTTTTTCACCTCCCAAAAATTACTATTAAAATTGGAACTAAATAAAATTGTGCAATTAAGTAAAAAAACATAATTGTTTTGTGCTTTACTGAGAATTCTGCAAATGCGGTTGCGATTTTCATTGCAACCTCCCTGTATATTAAGGTATTGAGCACTATACCAAAAACGTTAAAGAGTAAGTGGGAGAATGCAATAGCAAGTGCTGCGGAGCTTTTTGTGATAAGGGCAGCGATAATCGCTGTTATTGTGGTTCCAACATTAGCGCCCATTGTATAGTAAAGGACCCTTCTTAAGTCGAGAATGCCAATAGCTGTAAGGGGCACTGCAAGTGAGGTAGTGCATGAGCTTGATTGCACTAGTGCAGTTAGAACCAGACCCGAGAGGAAAGAAGTACCGAGGTTTCTAAAGAAAACTGTATTCAAGTATTTATCAACAAGTCTCTTTGAAATCTTAGTCATGCTATCAACGATATATTTTAAAGAGATAAGAAGAACTAGGATGGCGATAATTAATATAACTAAAGGAAATTTCTTGAGTGGGGACTGAACTACTACTTTTATTAAAGGTTCGAGGATAAGCTTTAAAGGAGATACAACGGCGAAACCGCCAACATTTTGAAAAACATGTGCCAGAATTGTTGCTATTCTCTCAAGGGGGTGGAAAAAATATTCTATGGGTAGGAAGGTTAAGGCTGTGAGCAGGTTAAAAAAATCGTGAACTGTGGCTGCTTGCAATGCATTTTTAAATTCCTTCCCTTTTTTTATATGAGTTAGAGAGACGAGTGTATTCGTAATAGTTGTACCTATGTTGGCACCCATAATCATCGGGATTGCGTTTCTGATAGTGAGCGTCTTGCTGGCTATCAGTCCGACAATTATTGTCGTTGTGGAAGATGAGGATTGTACAATGGCGGTGGCGAGAAGCCCTGTTGAGAAGCCGACTAACGGATTTGTTGTGTTCTGGATTAGGATCTGTGCGAAGTTGCTACCAAGAAGTTGAAACCCCCCTGCCAAGAGTTCTATACTAAAAAAGAAAAAGTAAAAAGAAACTATCAAAATAACAATATACATTGGTATATTTTACTCTTATGCCCGTGGAGGTTCAAAGAAATGCCATAGTATACCATCTTGTGGCAGTTTTAGAGATTTTAGCGAACAAATTTGATCAGGGCCTGTAATCAGTGTATTAGCTCATAAAGTTTTTCTCGTATTGAACGTTAGCATATAAACTGTTATAATTAAAATTATTTAGGAGGTTATTATGAAGTATTTGACGTGCTTGCTGTTTGTAGTAGCGGTCCTTAGCGCTCAAACTGTCGAAGAGAGAGTTCAAGATATGGCTCAATCTTTGGCTGGTAATGCCGCATCACTTGTCTCTTCGGGGGTTGTTTCAAATGCAGGATGCAGAGGTGGGTTGCCACATTTCAATATTGGCGCTGCTGTCAATATGGGCTGGTTTAAGTTTCAAAATCCCGCAACATCTGAGGATGTGGAGTTCCCAGCATTTTTCCCTTATCTATATAGTGAACTTGGTTTATTTAGAGGTTTTTCTGTTACACCTGCTTTTAGGGAGCTTTTTGCTGTGGATTTCATTTGCAAATATGCACCTACGCTTGTTAAAGCTGATTATTTTCAGGACCTTCCATATTTGTTCGCATATGGCATTAAGATTCAATTGTTAAAAGACCAACTTATTCCCCCTACTCCAGCTATTTCTGTAACAATTATGAATAGCATGTATCAGGGCCTTACATTTGAGTTTGAAGATACCCTTTACACGAAGCTGGCTCTTGACGACCTCTCGGTCCGTGCAGCGGTCTCAAAAAGCCTTCCCATAGTCACGCCTTATGGTGGGATTTCTTATGACACGTATTCTATGAAAACAGATTACTGGACGTCCGGAGATGCAACCCATAAGGCGATAAGTGATATAGAGAAAGAAGCCCTTTCTTACTTTGTTGGGTTTGAGTTTAAGGTGTTGGTGTTGAAGGGCTATTTAGAAGGGCAATACAGAAATGAAAAGTTTGGATTAACACTGGGGGTAAAAGCAGGGATATAATTCCTCAGCCCCATTTAAGATGGAAAGAAAGGCATTTTTGTTACTTTTTCTTGGATATATATCCTTTGCATTGGTTGGCGCAGTGCTTTTACTGTTACCTATATCTAGGACTGGGCCTTTGGGTTTTACTGATGCTTTCTTTACCAGTACTTCCGCTCTGTGTGTTACGGGATTAATTGTACGAGATACACCTGTGTTTTTTACCCTGTTTGGAAAAGCTGTGATTCTTGTACTGATTCAGCTTGGGGGGATCGGCTATATGACCGTTGCAGGTATTCTGCTCCACCGTCTAAGGAAAAGCCTTATCCTGCCTGAAATGGTCGCACATAGCTTTCCTGAATTAAAGCCAGGTTTCGCGCTCTCATTCGCCAGAAGGGTTATAGTGTATACTTTTACCATAGAGTTTTTTGGATCGATTTTATTATTTTTTTCATTTCTCAAATACTTTGATCCGTCTCTTGCATTCAAACATGCAATTTTTCAATCAGTTTCAGCCTTTTGCAACGCGGGCTTTTCCACTTTTTCAGATTCATTAGTGAGTTTTAGAGGGGATATATGGGTCAATCTCATTATGATATTTTTAATAGTGTGCGGTGGATTGGGTTTTTTTGCGGTAAACGAAATTAGGGATTTTGCTTCATCGAAGCTGCGCAGTTTTAAGATCTTAAATAGGAAGAGCGAAAAAATACAAGGCTCTGAATCGAGTGGAAAGGTCTTCAGGTTTTCGACACATACTAAGGGTGTAATCGTCTGGACTCTTTCTTTAATAATCGGGGGTTTTATCGTTATTCTACTCTTGGAGAATAATAGGGCTTTTGCTTCTTTTACGGGTTTAGAAAAGGTTTTAGCTTCTCTTTTTCAATCTGTAACTCCGCGAACCTGCGGTTTTAACACAGTAGATTTTGCCAGTTTAGCCCCTGCCACATTGATGTTTATCATGTTATTAATGTATATTGGAGGAAGTCCGGGAGGCACCGCGGGTGGAGTTAAAACCAATACATTTGCACTTGTGTTCTTATGGATTTTCCACTATTTGAAAGGATATAAGAATGTGTATCTATTTAAGAGGAGGATACCGGGAGAAACTGTGGGAAAATCATTAATAATAGTATTTTTATCATTGTTACTTATATTGACTTCGATTTTTCTAATTTTTGCTCTGGATAAGAGTGTTTTGAATAGCCACAACCCAGTTGATATCGTGTTTGAAGTTTTTTCTGCCTTTGGGACCGTTGGCCTCTCGACGGGCTCTCGTTTTATTCCATACATTAGTCTTTCTGCAGATTTTATTGTGCCATCAAAATGGATTATAATAATACTTATGATTGTGGGGAAAGTTGGAGTACTTTCTATTGCAACTTATATAGTTGAAAAGTCGAGGGTGGAGATTGGCTATCCAGAAGATCGCTACATAGTGGGGTGAGAGCGTGAATGTGTTGATAGTAGGAGCAGGTAGGTTTGGTAAAGCCCTTGCAGAATTTTTTGTAAAAGAGCACCATACCGTCGTAGTAATGGATAAGGATGAAAATAAAATCAGGGGAATAGAAGATACAGTTGCACAGGCTTTGATTCTGGATAGTACTGACGAAGCTGCAGTTACACATTTAAACCTTTCAGATTTTGACTATGTGTTCTTATGCATATCGGAAATTTCTTCCTCGATTTTGACTGCTCAAATTTTACAAGAGGCGAAAGTTAAAAATATTTACGCGAAAGCTTCTAATGAAGTGCATGCGAAGATTCTGTCTCGACTGGGAGTGTCACGAGTGATTCAACCTGAAAAGCAGTCAGCAGAAAGGTTAGCCTATAGTATCATAATGGGAGCCGAGGAGCTCGTGGATCTTCTGAGAAAGAAAAATTTTATGATAGCTACCGTAGATGTCCCTAAGAATTTTCAGAGGAAGACCCTTGGGGAGCTTGAGATTAAAAGGAAGTATGGTGTGTATGTTATTGCTGTCGAGCGTAATAGACTGGATGTAAAGGATTTAGATAAGATAGATGCAAAGCAGCCGGTAATTGGAGTAGATACCAAAACCGAGACCTTTGTTCTTCCCGATGCAACCTTTGAACTTATGAGGACCGATAAACTTGTAGTAATAGGTACGTCAGCAAACATAGAGGAGTTTAGGGAGTATGTCTCCAAAGAAATCGAGTAAAGAGGATTATTCATCTTACACTAGTAAAGAACTTTTTGATTATTTTAGAGAGGCTTTATTTGAAAACGAGATTGATTTTGCTGAGACCTGTATTAATGAGTTGATCAGAAGGGTTAATAATAATGAGGTCCAGTCTGAAGACGAGAAAATCAGGTATCTTAAAGCTATGGGGCTCTTTAAAGAAATGATCAATGACGAAGACGGTGCCAGACAGTACTTTCTCAGAGTTCTTTCTTTGAAGCCCGATGATGAAGAGAGTATAAATCACATTAAAAGACTTTCGGGTCTTGAGAGTTAGCGTGTCGGCAATTTTCTCAGGTGCTCTCGCATCACTATTCACGGGGCTTGCAACTTCTATTGGAGCTCTTTTTATTCTTCCAAAGGTGAAGTATACACCGAGAAGTATGCCACTCTTTTTAGGGCTTTCAGGTGGAATAATGTTCGCTGCGTCTATATTTAGTTTGCTAGTTCCGGCTATTTCTGCAGGAAATATATTTTTAACACTGGTGGTTTTCCTTTTAGGGGCAATTTTTGTAGATATACTTGATACAATTCTGCCGCATGAGCACTTACTGAAGGGTTTAGAAGGTCCCCCATCGGAATTGCGTCTAACGGGTCTTCTTCTGATTACAATGACAATACATAATTTCCCTGAGGGTATGGCTGTGGGTGTTTCCTTTGCTCGGGGTGTTTCAGCTCAAGCTATTTCCCTTGCCCTTGCAATTGGAATTCAGAATATACCCGAGGGCGCCGCAGTAGCTTTGCCTCTTTATAGCATGGGTATGAGCAAAGGGAAGGCTATTTTTATTGCCTTTTTGACAGGAATGATTGAACCAGTTGCTGGTCTTTTTGGGGTTTCACTTGGGGTTTTACTTGGGAAGCTACTTCCTTACATTATGGCGTTTGCCAGCGGCGCAATGATATATGTAGTTAGTGATGAGATGATCCCGGAGTCTCACTCAGCAGGTAAGGAGAAGATTGCTACATTTTCCTTCATGCTGGGTTTTATAATTATGACACTTCTTGATAATCTTTTTTAGGGGATTTAATGGATATTAAAGAGTATGTGACAATAAGAAGCAAATTGGTAAATGAGAAGTTAGAGGAACTTTTTCCAAAATCGGGGCCAGGAATACCGATTTTGAGAGAATCGATGTATTATTCCCTGGTTGCAGGTGGAAAGCGGTTGAGGCCTGTCTTATGTATACTTGGGTATGAGTTGTCAGGAGGTCAGAATATCGACGAGGTGATGCCACAGGCCTGCGCACTGGAGATGATTCACACTTTTACTCTTATTCATGATGACTTGCCGGCTATGGATGATGATGACTTTAGGAGGGGTAAACCGTCTAATCACAAAGTTTATGGTGAAGCTGCGGCTATTCTTGCAGGGGATGCCCTCTTTGTAGAGGCTGTAGGGATATTTCTGCAGGGTGTGATTCCTGATGAATTGAAAGTGAGGATGTTAGAGGTGCTGGTTAACGCCCTTGGTGTTGATGGAGTTATTGGGGGACAGGTGCTTGACATTAGAGCAGAGGGTCGTGTCCATACGAGGAATCTTGTGGAAAGTATTCACTTAAGGAAGACAGCCAGATTTATAGAGGCTTCACTTGTAATCGGTGCTATTGGTGCAAGGGCAGCGGAGTCAACAATAGAGAAATTAAAAACTATTGGGATAGACCTTGGTGTTCTATTTCAGATTATTGATGATATCCTTGATGAGACGGGTGAGGAACGGGAACTGGGTAAGAAGTTGAAAAAGGATCATGAAGGCGGGAAGTGCACTTACCCGAAAGTAATGGGGCTCGATAACTCCATTAAGGAAGCAAAGAAGCTTACTGAAAAGGTAAAAATTGAAGCGAAGGCGGCTTTTGGTGAGAAGGGGGCGCTTCTCGAAGAGCTTGCTGAATATTTTTTAAATCGAAGGAATTGATGATTGTACTTAATAGAGTCTAATAACGCAAAATGGACTTGCGGAGGTAAAATGGTTAAAAAATGTATCTGGTACAATACTATTCGTAAATTAGTAGGTTTAATTTCAGCTATGATTTATAAGTTTGATTCTGACCCGGTGGCAAGAAATGAACTGGCTTGATTTCATTCTGGTTTTGCCAGGTATCCTTCTGGCACTGACAATTCATGAATACTTTCATGGGTATGTGGCATACAAACTGGGTGACCCAACTCCAAAACTCACAAAACGTCTTACTCTTAATCCTTTCGCACATATAGATCCTATTGGTTTTATCGCACTTTTATTTTTTCACTTTGGCTGGGCAAAACCCGTTCAAGTAAATCCATATAATATGAGGGATCCCAAAAGAGATATTGTGCTGGTATCTCTTGCAGGCCCAGTTTCGAACCTTGTTTCGGGTTTTCTTGTCGGAATTATATTGCGTTTTGTAGCGTTGAAATTTCTTCTAACTACGACTCTTGGGGCTATGATCGTAAATTTTATTGTTATCAGCGGCGCACTTGCATTTTTTAATATAATCCCCATTCCACCCCTGGATGGGTGGCATGTTTTGGAGTATTTCCTGCCAGCCGGAGCTTTCAAAGAATTTATGCGGAGATACGGTTACTATTTACTCCTTGCGTTAATTTTACTTTCTGCTTTTGGGCTTCCGCTTTTTGGAGCATATATCAACGCGACTGTAAACTTTTATATAAGGTTAATTTTTGGTAAATCTTTGTTTTTGAATTTATAGTTTCTGGAGGTGCATTGTGGGCGTGAAGATCGTTGCAATGGGGTCTTATATACCCGAAAATATATTGACAAATGCTGATCTTGAGAAAATTGTCGAAACCTCAGATTCATGGATTGTCGAGAGAACAGGAATAAGGGAGCGGCATATAGCATCTCCAGAGGATGCTACGTCGGACCTTGCATATAGGGCCGCGGTAAAAGCCCTCCAGAAGGCAGAGTTAGAGCCCGAGCAAATTGACGTAATCCTAGTAGCCACTGCTTGCCCCGATTATCTGTTCCCGGCGACGGCGTGTATTGTGCAAGCGCACCTCGGAGCAAAAAGGTCTGCATGTTTTGATATTGAGGCAGCCTGCCCTGGGTTTATATATGCCTTAGAAATTGCAAGGGGGCTTTTAAGTATTCCAAATTACCGTAATATTCTGGTTATAGGTGCGGAAACCCTATCCCGGATTACAGATTATACCGATCGAAATACATGTGTACTATTTGGGGATGGAGCCGGTGCTGCAGTCGTCACAAAGGACAATTCTGATAGTGATATTTTATCGTCATATCTAAAAGGCAATGGGGAGGTTCATAAGTTGCTTATGCTCCCTGCAGGTGGGTCGAGGAAACCTGCTTCTTTTGAAACAGTGAGAGATAGAGACCATTATTTAAAGATGCAAGGGAGAGAAGTCTTTAAACACGCGGTGAACGGGATGCAGGATGCTGCACAAAAGGTACTCGAAAGGGCTGGTTTTAGGTCCGAAGACATCGATTGGCTGGTGCCCCATCAGGCAAATATCAGGATAATTGAAGCTACGAGGGAAAAACTCGGGATTCAACCTAATAAGGTTTATGTTAATATTGACAGGATGGGAAATACCAGTGCAGCTTCTATACCTATAGCGCTTTCAGAGATGGAAGACAAAGGACTTTTAAAAAGGGGCCAGCTGGTGCTCATTGTCTCTTTTGGCGCAGGGTTTATTTATGGAGCTATGCTATTGAGATGGTAGAAATACGTGGCTTTCTAATAGACCTTGATGGGACCCTCTATATTGGTGATCGGCCCGTGGCCGGTGCAAAGGAATTTGTCACATGGCTTCAGGATAAAAATATTCCATTTTTACTTCTAACTAACAATTCTACAAGGACTCCATACCAAGTAAGAGATAAGTTACAAAAAATGGGGATCGAAGTAAACCCTGCGAAGATTTACACTTCTGCAAATGCCCTTGGTGATTATATCAGGGAGTATTTCCCAGGGAAACATGGGGCGTTTGTGATCGGGGAGGATGGAGTTAAAGAGGAACTAAAGCTGTGCGGCTGGGAAATTGTTGATAGTCACTTAGGAGCCGAATTTGTTGTGGTTGGTCTCGACCAACATGTAGATTATCGTAAGCTTAAAGAAGCAGTGCTTGCTATCCAAAATGGAGCTAAATTCATTGCCTGCAACTGTGACTCGGGTTTCCCTTCACCTGAAGGGTTGCTTCCTGGTGCAGGTGCCATCGTAAACGCAATTACAACGGTCGTAGGGATTGAACCTGTGGTATTGGGGAAGCCCAATGATTGTATCATTAGGTATGCCGTGAGAAGACTGGGCACAGAGTTGGATAAAACTGCAATTGTTGGTGATAGGCTTGATACGGATATCCTATTAGGTAAGAAGATGGGTATGATTACTATGTTGGTACTAACGGGTGTTGTTAAAAGTAAAGAGGAAATTAGTCGTATTAATCCAGATTTTGTTTTTAAAGATGTGGAAGATTTATGGGGAAACATCTTCAGGTTGCTATAGCGGCAGCGAAAGAAGCCGGGCTTTTCATCCTTGAGAATTTTGGCAAAGTTTCATATCTCGATGCAGAGGAAAAGAGAGACAATGATTGGGTTACGTTTGTGGACAGGAAATCAGAGGAAATAATTAGGAGTATTCTCTCTTCAGAATTTCCACATTACCAATTCCTTGGGGAAGAGGAAGGGATGCAGGGGCTCAGTAGTGATTATGTTTGGGTAGTAGATCCTCTGGATGGAACCAAAAATTTTCTTCATGGGATTGACATCTTCGCCATCTCTTGTGCCCTTCTCCATAATGGCGAGCCTGAAGTCGGGGTAGTTCTAAATCCTTCAAGGAATGAGCTCTTTTATGCAGGAAGGGGAGAGGGTGCCTTTAGAAATGGGGACCTCCTTATGATAAATACTTCAGGTGACGTGGAGAAGAGTCTTTTCGGTACAGCTTTTCCTTTTAGAGATAAAACAAAGTTTGAATTTCTTGAAAGTATATTCGGTAAGGTGTTTATGAAGTTTTCTGATATGAGAAGGCTGGGGTCTGCAGCCCTTGACCTCTGCTATGTCGCTAATGGTACGTTTGCTGTATTTTATGAGTATGGTCTTTCGGCTTGGGACATCGCTGCTGGTGCCCTCATCGTTGAAGAGGCAGGTGGAACTGTGAAGGATTTTAATGGGGCTAAAGCTTATCTTAATACTGGGGATATTGTAGCAGGTTCTCGTGAGGCAGTACAAATTGTTCTTAATGCTATAAAGGAAAGCTATGGAAGTTAAGATAGGGATACCTCTAATAGACATGGAAATTGCAGAAAAGTGCGATGTGTATTTGGTGGGAGGCACTGTAAGAGATTTTATTCTTAGGAGAAAATTTAGCGATTACGATATTGTGGTTAGAGACGTTGATTGTGTCTTAAAGACCTTGAAGAAGAAAGCCTCTTCGCTTGTTATATTTCCTTTGTCCGTTGAAGACCGAGAGTACCGATGTATTCTTGATGAAAATACTTGGATCGATGTATCAGAAATGAAGGGGAAAGACATTGTAGAGGACCTCTCTATCAGGGATTTCACTTTGAATTCTATAGCAATACAAGTTTCCACCCAGAGAACAATTGACCCTTTTGGAGGATTAGACGATATAAAGAGAAAGATTATAAGAACAAAAAGTCTCCGTAACTTAGTTATAGATCCGCTGCGGATTCTTCGTGCATATCGCTTCACAGCTTTACTGGGATTTTCTATTGAAAGCAAAACCAGGTGTTTTCTTAAAGAACTATCACCTCTCCTTTCTGTACGAATTGTTGCAGCTGAGCGTATATGGTATGAGCTTACCCTTATTTTGAGTTCCCCAAATGCATCCTCAACGCTTACACTCATGAGTGAGGATAGCGTTCTTTTTTCCATCTTCCCTGAGCTCGAGCCTATGAAGTACACGGCACAGAGATATTACAACGAGCAGAATCTATTGTATCATAGTCTTTGTGCTGTTGCAAAATTTGAAGAGATGTTGAAGGAACGGGATTATGCACCGGAGATGGTTCACGTATTAAAGCTTGCAGTATTGCTCCATGATATTGGAAAGCCGATGACCATGAGCTATGATGAGGAAGGGAACACCCACTTTTACGGTCACGATAAACTGGGGTCTGAAATGGTGGAAAATATTGCCGATAGGCTCAAGATGTCACGTAGAGAGAGAAATCTTCTAAAGAACTTGGTTAGACACCATATGTATCCTCACCTTTTGGCAGCGCAGAAAGTGTTGACTGATAAGGCAGTGAACCGCTATCTACGGAGGATGGACGACCTTGCTTTCCCTCTCCTCGATATTGCTATAGCTGACGCTTTGGCTTCTCCTCCAAGACAGGATGGTATATTGCCCTATGAGGAGTTTAGAGCGAAAATTGGGAGGGTTATTGAAGAGAAGCAAAAGTTGGGGCCTGGTAGACTGATTACAGGGGATGATTTAATTTTGCTTGGTCTTAAACCCAGCCCCTTATTTAGGGTAATTCTTGGTGAGATCGACGACTTAGTAGCCGAAGGCACAATTAAAAATAGAGATGATGCCCTTTTATATATAAAACAAAAGTACATTTTGGATTCTGATGACTTTTGAACGTACATTCAATTTTTATTAAGATTAGTCCATGAGGATTTTCTTCTCCTTATTTGCAATTGTGATGTTTGGACTATCCAGTGAAGAGCCGCTTTATTCTTATCTTGAGGAAAATTACGGAATCACAGATAGTATTTTAATTGATCCGGAGGGATTAGTTACCTTCAGTCGATTTAAGGGTAATATAGAGATAGGAACTGATTCAGTTGTTTCTTACGAGAGATACAAAGAGCTTATGGAAAATGAGATAATTTATCAGAGTTTCCTCTCTATAGCCGCAGAATCTACGGCAGCTAAAGCTGCTGAAAGAGGTGGTGGTATTATTCCAACTATTCAAATTCCCGTATATATACCTGAGCCTCTTTCTTTTCTTGGTGGAGAAGGGGCAAAAATTGACCTTGATGGCAACCAGTCGGTCAACGTTAGATTGGAGAGGAATGTCAATTACGATCCCATGAGCTATATTGGGGCTAAAACCTCCAGCTTTTTCAATCCCCAACTTGAGCAGCTTTTGAGACTTAATCTTCAAGGAACCATTGGTACAAAGCTCAAAATTCTTATCGATCATGATTCACAAAGGCAGGATGAAACGAAAAATAATGTGGTAGTAAGGTTCGAAGGTGAAGAGGATGACGTTGTAAAGCTCATTGAAGTTGGTGATACAAGAGTAACTTTACCCTCAACTAGATTTGCAAGCTTTCCTGGGCAAAGTAAGGAGGGGCTTTTTGGCTTCAATTCTTTGTTGCAACTTGGGCCATTGAAGATACAGGCTATCGCTACAAGGGAAAAGGGAGAAAGTCAGTCCACGAGTTTGTCGAGGGGTACAATTCAGGATAGTCTTGTACTTTATGGTAAAGACTATGAAAAGTTTAGGTTCTTTTACATTCCTGAAGTCGAATCTATTGTAAGTATTCAAGTTTTTGTTGATGAGCAGAGAGGGATTCAGCCTGGTGTTACAATTTCTGGTTTTGCTTACTATTATGGTTTTGATTTATCTGTAGGTACTTTTGACGCTGATTCTTCTCTAAAAGAGTATGGAAATTTCAAGATTTTGACCTCTGGGGCCGACTATTTTTACTATCCTGACTCTAAGATCTTAGAACTTGATAGTAAAGCTGGAGAGAACTATGTCATTGCAGTTTCTTATGTAACGTCATCCGGAAGACGTGTTGGGATTTCAACGGAAGACACCATTGTGACCCTTGATAGTCTCCGACTTATTAAACCGGCATCATTCCCTCTATATATTGATACTCTTTACACCCGTTCTGATACCTTGAAGGCTGAACTCTGGGATCTCATGCTCATGAACATATATGACCTGCGAGCGACTGCTGTTGCTCTTGAGAATATAGATATTGAGATAGGTAGAGATTCTTCTGGTGTTGTAATTTGGGGTGAAGGAGGGCGCTCCTTTCTCAATATACTTAAAATAGATGAGAATAACGATGGTAAGGTAGACCAGGTACGGACAGAAGGCGGAAGGACTGTAGATGTGCTTGACCTTTCGAAGGGGATTTTAATTTTTCCGTACCCGAAACCCTTTTTAATGGACTCACTTACGGCAAAGGATTCCCTTATATATAAAAAGACGAGGATGTCTTACAATGAAGGCACTACCTATATGATAAAGGTGGTTAAAAGACAGATTTCTAAAGAAATATACTTGAATCAGATGAATATTCTACCAAACAGTGAAGTAGTGAGATATAACGGCAGGGCTTTAACGAGGGATAAAGAGTACAGGATAGACTATGAAGCGGGATTGGTGACAATTTTAGATGAAAATATTTTAAAGGACCCGGATGCAAAGATTGATGTCAGTTTTGATTATTCACCTCTATTCAGTATCAAGAGTAAATCACTGTGGGGAACACGGTTTGAGGTTCCGGTCATCTCAGGGTTGAAATTCGGAGGCAGTTTTATGGGCAGGTCTGAGTCTTCTTCACAAAAAAGACCGACTCTTGGCAGTGAGCCTACCTTAAGCCTCGTTGGTGAGCTTGATGTAACTTACGATACGAAAATTCCTTTGCTTACAGAAATATTTAACAAAATTAGTTTTGGTAAATCGACTTCACCTTCTACTTTGAGGTTCCAGGGTGAAATTGCACAGTCATATCCTAATCCTAATACTAAGGGCTTTGCATACATCGATGACATGGAGAATTCTAAAGATGAAATTGGTGTCTCCTTTTCCATATATGACTGGAAAAGAAGCTCTGTCCCCCTTTCTTCAACTCAGATAGAGAGAGATACTTTTAACCTCGGAAGGAAGATTGTCTGGGCTGGTGTATACGATATGTACAAGAAGGGTCAGATATTTTCCAACATCCCCTCAGAGGAGCAGAATTTAGCTCAACTTGTGTTTTATATTGAACTGTACCCTAAAGAGACTGGAATATCTTCCTTTATGGGGATATCTAATGTACTAAGTAGCCTCGGGCAGGATTTTTCTAACTATGAATATCTTAATATAATCGTAAAGGGAAGTAAGGGGAAGATGGTTGTGGATGTTGGGCCAGATATCTCTGAAAATTCTGTGTGGAGGGACAAAGGTGAGCAGATTAAGAGTTATAACCCTTATGTTATATCTTCAGAGGATAAGAATGGTAATGGTGCACTTGATGATGGTGAGGACACCGGTTTAGATGGTTATGAAGGCGTTGACAGCCTCTGGAGTGTATCTTCGGTGGATGATGGGAATGACGATTATTACTACCCGCGCAGCGGGGAAAGAAACTATTCGCGCGTGAATGGTACCGAAGGGAACGGACGTCTGGACACCGAAGAGCTTATAATAGATGGAAAACTGGCATTGGATAATAATTATTATGAGATTGTAATTGATTTGGAGAATCCACCTCAGGATATTTTCATTGGCGAAAATGAAGAGGGGTTTAAAACTTTCCTGATACCACTAAAAGACACTACCTGGAGCCGGAAATTTGGAAACCCAAACTGGGGTTATGTACGTTTCGTAAGACTCTGGTTTGATGATATTACAGAACCTGACACTTTGATTATTGCACAGTTTAAATTCCAGGGTAATCGTTATGTTAAGTCTGATGTTATGACGATAGATTCCACTATTCCTGTCGCAGATTATGAGGTAATTGGTGTAAGGTCGGTAGGTAACACCGATGATCCTTTATATACTTCTCCACCGGGTGTGGAGCTTGAGCGGGATTTAATAACTGGTAGACTTGAGCAAGAGAACGCTTTGGCCCTTAAATACGAGAATATGGGGAAGTCGCATTTTGGGCTTGTTACCCAGACGAAAAGTAGCGTGATGGATTTTATGAATTACAAAAGTATCAAGTTTTTTGTAAAGCCAAGGCCCGGTACAGAGAGCCCATTCCCCACCGTATTTATCAGATTGGGTGACAGTCTCAATTATTATGAATATAGATATAAAATCGTTAGTTCTGAGTGGAGTGAAGTTGTGATTTATATTGATTCTCTTACGCAGATTAAGAATATTATCAGAGATTCTGTGTCAGCAGTTGGCCCTCACGTGAGAGGGAATGTGGCGATCAGAGGTAATCCTTCGTTTACTCAGATTAAAAGCATAGCCTTTGGAATTTTGAATGATGAGATGGTACCTTTGAGTGGCGAATTGTGGATAAATGAGCTGCGTCTTGGTGACCCAAGAGCCGATAGAGCTACTGCTTACCAATGGAATGCTGATTTTCGATGGGCTAACTTTCTTGGAGCGAGTGTTTCTTTTTCAAGACTTCAAAGCAACTTTAGGCCTCTTCAAGGGGCTCCGAATAAGAGTGATGACAGGACGCTTTTTTACAATATCAATGCAGAGTTGGGTGCCCTTCTTCCACAGAAGTGGGGTGTTAGGCTGAATGTTGCCCATATGAAGAATTTTATAAGGTCCTTGCCTCTTTATGGTTCATACTCGGACCTCGTTCTAACTCCAGAACAACAGTTAAGAGAAAAAAGCCTCACAGATTCACGGAGAACGTCGTTTTCGTTTTCCAAATCTGCAGGCTCAGAGAATTTGATTGTTAAGTATTTGCTTGAACCTTTGAATCTATCAGGTTATCTTAATAGGGACGTGAGTTCAAACCCCCGGAATTCAGCAAATTCCTATACTAAAAGTTTAAGTTTTGGTCATGGGCTGAGAATTCCATGGGAAATTAGGAAGGGCAAGTTCAGAATGAATCCTCTTCCTGAGTACCGTTTTAATGGAAGCTATTCTGATGTAACCTCATTTCGAAAGGATTATATGAGTGGTGTTGCTCAAAGAGATTCTGTAAAGTCCTTAGCTGAATCTCATTCTATAACCTATAATCCATTTCCCTTCCTAAACACACGGTTTGACCTCGGACGGACTCATGATCTATGGGAGAAAAGAGAGGCTGCATATTCTGAAGGGTTTAGTTCTTCTTTAAGATTTTCTATACTCTCAATACTTGACCCCTCAGTTAACTTTTCTACTTCTTACGGTGAGAATAAGGACAGGAGCTTACAGACGCAGGATTCTGTTATAAAAGCTAACATAGCGTCCAATACCTCTGCAGGCTTTAATGCGTCGCTGAATATTGCAACTGCTCTTGAAAGATTTGGAGGATTTTTGTTTAAAGACAAGACTGACTCAACGGGTAAAGTACTTGAGCACCCCTTTAAAAAAAGATGGGTAGGCTTTGCAAGGAGCATCCAAGCACTCAGATTTTCCTATAATATTACTGATAACTACGGTATAAACAGGGCAGAAGAGAGACCTGACTGGAAGTTTAGATTTGGAATCGACAGAAATCTTCTTTCAGACTCAGGCGAGGTTCAGAGGTTTTCCAATACCTTTGTACGGCACTATACTATGGACTGGGGATTTAGGATTCTCACCGCAACTATAAGTATAGGAGGATCGCACGATAATTCCGTGAGCTCTGTTTATATAAGTAAAAGGTATAGAAAGAATACAACCTGGCCAAGGGTGACTCTTTCGAATTTAAAGATATCAAATAAGTTTTTGAACAAGTTTTTGGCTAACCTTGCCTTTAATTTTAATTACCAGCAAAGGAGCGAGATTTCGGGGGACTTTGGTAAAGATCCTGACAATAGTTCCGATGTGCTGAGTCTTTCACCTTCCGTGAATTTGCTTTTTAAGAATGGAATTGGAGCAACTTTAAGCTATACCTATTCTTCCACTGAAAATACAGATTTTCGATTTGGTGAGAGGACTGCGAAGAATATTGATCATAGAGTTAGTGTAAATCCCACTTACGCAATTCCCACAGGTAAAGAAATCAAAATTCCAGTGGGAGGTATTCACTGGAAGCTAAAGAATCCTATGCAACTCGGTGTGAATGTACAGTGGAGCCGAAGCTCCCAATCCACTATCGTAAATAAAACAGAGACTAAATTGAGAGATCAAACGACGGTAAGCTGTGATTTTAGTGCTACATATTCCATAACAAGGGATATTTCCGCATCTGGATCCGTTGGGTACAAGAGATACATTGATAACCTGAGTAAAAGATACAATTCTAATACAGGGTTTGGAGTAAACGTGAACTTTAACTTCTAATGTGGTTTACAAAAGAGGAGAGAACGGGCCTTATTATTATTGGAGTTTCTATGCTGATTGGTACGTTATTGTTAAATAAAAAGAACGAAGAGACCATTGAACTACTACAAGCGAGCCTTGATGTGAGGGATAGCGTTAGCGGCCATTCCCATGAAGCAGAAGGCGTTATTTCGAAAGTGGATCTTAATACTGCTACTTTAGAGGAATTAATTGCTATTCCAGGTATTGGCCATAAAACTGCAGAGAGCATCATTGAGAGGAGGAATAGGAGTTTATTTAAAGATGTGGACGAACTTTTAGAAATTAAAGGGATTGGGGAGAAGAAACTACAGGTTCTAAAACAGTATCTGGAAGTAAAATGAAGATTGAATTTAAGGGGATATACGGCCAACAAGGGGTCATAGAGTTTTTAACTACTTACGTTCATCTTCTTAGGGAAGAGAAAGTTGATTCCCTTTTCCTCGAGTTTGTAGGGCCAGAGGGTGTTGGTAAATTGACGAGTGCACTTGAGTTTGCAGCGGCAGTTAACTGTGAAGGAGAGGAAACGGTGCCATGTGAAGTATGTCCTCATTGCGTTCAGATGTTGCATCTCCAACATCCTGATCTAATGCTCCTTCTACCCGACATGGATGCTGATAAATGGGATGGAGTGTTGAAGAGGCTTGAGCCTCGCCTATTCTATAGTCCAATCAAGCAGATAAAAATTGACGAAATAAGGTCCGTAGAAAAGGAGTTATGGAGGGAAAGACCATATAGTGGGAGATATCGGTTTGTAATTGTGGCTAATGGAGAAAATCTCAATCAATATGCACAGAATGCTTTTTTGAAAACCCTCGAAGAACCTTACCCGAGAACGGTTGTGATTTTTATAGTTTCAAAACCTGAAAGAATCCTTCCAACGATTCACTCGAGGGCTCGAAAAGTGAGATTTAATGCAGTTTCTTTTAAAGATTTTCAACAATATTTTGAAACTCTCGATTTAAGAGTATCTTTACCCCTTCTGTATAGGATAACCTTTGGTTCGATAGGGAAGGCTAAGAGGTACGTCTATAGTGATTTTATTAGAGCACGATCTATTTTCCTTAAGGCATTAAGAGAGGTTGACATACAGAAGCTTCTGGAGTTGTTTAAATCTCCTTCTGGTGGACTATCTGAAGGTCAGAAGAAGCCTCGCGTAAAAAGTGAAAAATATATTGAAGATTTCATTGATTTTTATGGAACTATAGGAAGAGACTTGCTGTACACAAAATCGTATCTTCAGGAATTTATAATTAATTCTGACTTAAAGGATGAGATAGGTGAGTTTGCGAAATCCATTTCGGAAGATAGAATTATAGAGATGCTAAAAATATACAGGGAGTTGCCATTCTGGCTAAGGGCGAATGTGGATGATAGCGTAATTCCGTATGCATTAATTGCACCAATAGTTGGAAGAACGTACCAGGACGTATTTAGGAATTACTGAAATAGTTTAAAGTATTCCCTTTCTTTTGGACAGGTAACCATGATCAATCATGTTAGTACTCCGAAGTATGAGTGCTCATGAGAGTTAATAAATCTCTGGGCATGTTTTCGGATCCATCTGGGGGCAAGGGCTTTTAATTCTCACTTTTTCATAAGTATGATATTCTATTTTGTCTATAGTTTTTCTTCTTGAGGGGAATGCGCCTTGTGTCTTTCTCTTGTCTATTTTGCAGGCCCACCCTGCGAGTTTGATGATGGCTTCAAGATAAGGAAGGTTACATAAAGTAAACATTGCAATTCAGAGTTTAATAGTTGTACTTTACTTAATAAGTGAAATGCAATCGTTTTAAAAGTTTCCTGGCGGGCCCTAAGGGCCCGCCAGAATGTAATTCCTACTCAGAGACTCTAACTATTTAGTGCCTATGAAGGTAATATAATTTTGGAGGGGTTCCTCACTACCGTCACTAAAAATGATCGTGATTTCGGTAGGATGATTTTCATCGGTCGGGTTCCAGATGACGCCCCTTAGATCGGCTGCGTGCCTTCCATCTTTTGTAATCTCTCCCGTAACAGTGGTTTTTTCATATGTAATATAGCCCTCAGGGATTTCAACAGGTGCCGATAAGTTAAGAACTACTTTCCAATCATCAGAGTCAGAATAAGTAAAGGCGATACTTTCATCATTTCTCAATGTAATGGTAAGGTCGGTCCGGAAGTTACTGCGTGTGTAGTCGATTATCCAAAGGCGTAAAGTAACGTTAACAATTTCCCCCTCAGAATTGTACTCAAAGTTTGTTGCTTCAAGACCCACCTGGAATTCTCCCGGGATTGTAAGAAGGATTCTTAAATAAGTGATTTGGCTAAAGTTATTGTATTGTGCATTAAAACTTAGATCAGTAATTTTATTGTTGTCAAGGTAGATTGCCACGTGAGCTTTCTGAGGTAGCGTGTCGGTACCAATAAAGCAGGTTTCAATGGAATCTATGAGTATCTGTGCCTGGTGAGGCGCTGGATCATAGAAAATCCATTGGAATAGTATGCCACTTTGTGGAACATCGGGATCGATATGAACCCAGCCTGTATCCTGCCACTCCCACGTACCGTAAAGATCTTCAATCGTACCTTTAGTTGTTTCCGATACAATGTTCAAAGGTAGTTTATATTCATTTTCTCTAAATCTTATCGTCTTTTCGCCTGTCCCAATTGGTGGATTCTTGGCAACGAAATCTGAAAGTACATTGAAGGTCTGTGTTTGGGAGAGTTCACTACCGAGGTTGTTAGTTGAGGTTAAGAAAGTTGCGGTCTCATCCTTTGGAACATCGCTCTCTTTCTTGCAAGAAGTTACAAGGAGGAGGCCCAAAAAACCTAATGATATTACACTTCTCAATTTTCTTCTCAATTATGTTACCTCCTTTACTTGCTAATTTTAATACTTTACCTTCGAGACATCAATCTTTATATTTTAGTAAAACGGTTTTGGTTTCAGCTTAAACGTACTCAAGAATCAAGAACTAGGATAATGTTGCATAGTGCAAACGGTTGTTACTTTGCGCAATAATGACGGAACATTATTATAGATTGAGATTTCCTATAAAGTATATACTTTCGGGTGTGCTTTTAGGTTGGCACATCAGAATTAATTAGCTAATTCTTGCACGAGGGCGGATGATAACGCTTGGTATGGAGGGAGAACCGTTTGTGTATACTGTATTTATTGTTTTGACTCTCCGGTGCCTCTCGCTTATAATTAACAAACTTTGAGATGTAGGAGGAAATTATGAGAATAAAAACGGGTTTTACGCGTCGGAGAAGACATAAGAAGATACATAAAGCTGCAAGAGGTTATTTTGGCCAGAAACATTCCACTTTTAAAAAAGCAAACGAAGCCGTTCTTCGATCTTTACAATACTCTTATGCCCATAGAAGATTGAAAAAACACGATATGAGGAAATTATGGATAATAAGGATAAATGCTGCCGCCCGAGAAGAAGGTCTAAACTATTCTACTTTTATGGCTGGTTTGCGGAAAGCTAATGTCAATTTGAATAGAAAAGTGTTGGCTGATCTTGCAGTGGGCAATACTCAGGCGTTCAGCGAACTGGCTAAACTTGCTAAAACCCATGTCGATTCTTGATGAGGTTCATTCTCTTCGAACCGAGATTGAAAAAGATTGGGCTCACATTGATAGCATAGAGAGTTTAGAGAATTTCAGAGTAAAGTTCTTTGGTAAGAAGGGAAAAGTCCAGGATATAATCAAAAAAATATCGTTACTTTCACCAGAAGAGAGACGTGAAGCAGGCCGGTTGATAAATGAGATTAAGGTAAAGTTTGAGGAATTAGTTCAGGAGAGGAAAGAGGAGCTCTTAGCTCGATTGGGCTCAGATACTTATGACCTATACATCACGCCACGACACCTGGAAGTGGGAAATTTACATCCGCTTTCAAAAGTTGTTGATGAGCTCTTAGACGTAGTTACCGGCCTTGGATTCGAAGAGGTTGGACTTAACGATGCACCTGATGTGGAGTGGGATTACTATAATTTTGAATGCTTGAACATACCTCCATATCATCCATCCAGGGACATGCAGGCTACGTTCTTTATAACTGATAAAATGCTGCTTAGGACTCAGACTTCTCCTGTGCAAGTAAGGACCATGCTTCAGAGAAAGCCTCCTATTAGAGTTGTCCATGCGGGGAGAGTTTACAGGGTTGACGCCTTTGACGCAACGCACGCCCCGTGTTTCTATCAGATGGAGGGTTTATACATTGATAGAAACGTGAGTTTTGCTGAACTCAGAGGGACTCTTGAAGTTCTTGTAAGAGAGATTTTTGGCGAAAAGGCAGAGTTCAGAATGATGCCATCGTATTTTCCCTTTACTGAACCATCAGCCGAAGGGCAGGTGAGATTTGGTGAAGAATGGTTAGAAATTTTTGGGTGCGGAATGGTTCATCCTCAAGTCCTTAGAAATGTAGGACTTTCCCCTGAAGTATGGTCTGGGTACGCCTTTGGACTTGGGATTGAAAGAATTGCAATGATAAAATATGGTATAAATGACATCAGGCTTTTTAGCGACAATGATATAAGGTTCCTGAGGCAACTATGAGAGTTTCGTATAACTTGCTTAAAGAGTATATTCAGGATCTAAAGCTTTCTCCTCTTGAATTGAAGGAGCTTTTCCCCTACTTGGGTATCGAAGTGGTAGAGTTTAAATTCCTTGCAGAAGGGCTTGAGGAACACGTTGTAAGCGGAGTTATAGAAAATTTGTCCAATATTAAAGATGACCTAACTTATAAGGTCGCAGAAGTTTCCATCGGGGCTAAAAGTATTACCGTTGTCTCTACAGCCCCTAACCTTAGAGAAAAGATGAAAGTGATTGTAGCCCTTCCAGGAGCCCGTCTTGGGAACAATGTAGTTCACGAAAAGGAAGTGCGAGGGGTTAAGTCACAGGGTAATGTTCTATCACTGGAAGAGGTTGGCCTTCCTATATCCTCGAGTGGAGTATATGAGCTTCCTGGTGATTTTCCTGTAGGAGTTTCTCCACTTGAATACTTAGGCTTAAATGACTGGATTTATGACCTTTATATCTTCCCAAATAGGCCTGATTTGTTAGGTATAATCGGACTTTCGATGGAAATTTCGGCTTATGTAGGCGGTGAGATCCTCTGGCCTAAAGTCGGGGTGCTAGAGGAGTGTCATGATATACCTATAATAGAGGTACTGGACAAAGATAGTTGCCCCGTTTACACAGGCAGGATAATAAAGAATATAACCGTAAAGGAGTCACCCTTCGAACTTCAGAGGAAGTTGATTCTCTTAGGTCAGAGGCCGATTAACAATATAGTAGATATAACTAATTTTGTAATGTTCGAATTCGGGCAACCTATTCATGCCTTTGATGCAGCGAAGGTTGAGAGAAAGATAATGGTGAGAAGGGCTAATCCCGGTGAAAAGATTCTTTGCCTTGATGGGTTAGAAAGGGAATTGAATCCTGAGATATTGGTTATAGCTGATGCTCAAAAGCCCATTGCAGTTGCAGGGGTTATAGGTGCCGAAGAGAGTGGTGTAACAGGAGGATCTTCTACTATAATTGTGGAAAGTGCATATTTTGATAGGGTTAGGGTTAGGAAGGCGGAGTCTTCACTTGGACTTACCACAGAATCTTCAAGACGTTTTGGTAGGGGAGGTGATCCTTCTGTAGTAGAAGTGGCTTCTCGGAGGGTAGCTTACCTGATTAAACAGCTTGCTGGTGGTACTGTTTGCAAAATTAATGAAGTTAAAAGTAAAAACTTTGAGCAGGAAAAGATCAAACTATACTTTAAAGACCTCAATAGGATGTTCGGTCAGGTGGTTGAACCTGAGGTAGTGCGAAAAATAATTGATAGACTCGATTTTGCAGTTCACGGGAAAGAAGATCACCTTGAAGTAGTGGTTCCATTGCGCAGGAGGGACATTGAAGAGTGGGAGGATTTGTCGGAAGAAATTTTGAAGATATACGGATATGATAAGATAAATAGCATGGTGAGAAATTGTAGCACGTTTTCTGGTAAAAAGCTGAAATCCATTGATCGGAAGTTAAAGGTCCTTCTGGCTAACGTGGGTTTTTTTGAGGTGAAGACGGTAGAGTTTGCCAATCCTGAAGAACTTCAAAGCATCGGAGGCTTACCCCGCGACTTTGTGAGAATTCGTAACCCATTAAATAATGATATGTGCGTGCTCAGGACTTCACTTGTTGCCGGGCTTCTGAGAGTTGCATCGAACAATTTAAGAAGGGGAGTAAGTTACGCAAAGATTTTCGAAGTGGGTAAGGTTTTTCGCTGGTCTGGAGAAGAGAATTTACCGGAAGAGAGAATGATGCTCGGCCTTTGTGTCGCTGGGGAGGTAAGTAAAACCTGGGACAGATCGGAGAGAAACATTGATATGTATGACCTTCTCGCAGGGTTTCAAGTGATAAGGGAAAAGCTTGAGCCTACACTTGAAGTAGTCCCAGAAGATCTCGCGATAATGGGCCTTTCGAATGGCGGTGCGGTATTATGTGATGGTAGGAAAGTGGGCTATCTGGGCGAAGTATCAGGCAAACTTAGAAAGATGTTTGATATAAAGTCACCTGTATTTGTGTTAGAATTGGATCTAAGTTCGCTGAAGTTTGCGGAAATTAGATACAAAGAAATTCCCTCATTCCCTTCTACGAGCAGAGACCTTTCGATAATTATCCAGGAAAATGATTCCATCTCCCCAGTAATAAGAAAAGCAGCTGAAACTCTATCTCCTATACTGGAAGATTACGAGGTAATTGACATTTACTACGGAAAACCTATTCCTGAGGAGAAGAAAAGTGTTACCATTAAGTTTATTTTTCGAGCTTCAGATAGAACTCTCACGCAGGAGGAGGTGGATACGAAATTTTTTAAGTTTGTGGAACTCCTGAAGAATGAGGGTTATGAAATAAGGGGTTTAAATGGCTGATCTGGCTGAGGAGTTAAGTAAAAAAATAGATTTATTGCTTGAGAGGGTTAGCTCCCTTGAAGAGCTTCTGAAAGAAAAGGATGAAGTTATGAAAGAAATTTCTGATAGACTGGAAAAAATTGAAAAAAAGTTAAATAATTTGAAAAGTAAGATCGAGGTGTTAAAGTGAGTGCAGACCTTTTTAGTAATATAAAAGGTAGAAGGCAGATCAGATTTAAGAATATGGAGTTTGAGATTTATTGTGAAAAGGAAGACGAGGCTTTTTTAGATGAAGTTGTTACAACTGTTCTGGAAAAATTCAGGCAGGAAGAGGAGAGAATTTCACGTACCAGACCGGACATCGACTGGGCAACGGTACTAGTCAATGTAATTTTTGATATGACGTACCGATACCTATCGCTAAAGAAGAGTGCTGATGCACTTACCGATAGTGTGAAGTTTAATATACAGAGAATTGACGCAAACCTCGGAAGGCCTGAAAATGTTTAGTATCTGTAAGGGAGGTGGATTTCTTTGCAATTTGATTTTTTTGAAAAAGAAAAGAGAGATTTTATTCCACTTTCAGTTGTGCTTGCGCCACAGAAACTGGAGGAGTTTGTTGGGCAGGAGCACTTGGTGGGGCAGGGGAAGCCCCTTAGAGTGCTTATTGAAAATGGAAGGTTAAAGAGTTCTATATTCTTTGGACCTCCTGGTTGTGGCAAGACAGCTTTAGCAAGGATCATTGCGAATCTTGTCAATACGAAATTTCAGGAAGTGAATGCTGCACGTATCAAGCCTTCCGAAATAAAAAAACTTGTAGATTATCTGGTTAATATTTATAAATCTTCCGGTAAGCCTGCAATCCTTTACCTTGATGAGATCCATAGGCTAAACCGTCTGCACCAGGAGTTTTTCCTTCCATTTACCGAAGAAGGTAGCCTCATTCTTATTGCTTCAACCACTCATAACCCATTTTTTGCTATATCCAACGCTTTAATTTCTAGGTCAATGCTGTTTGAATTTAAGCCCCTTATGCCTCACGATATAGTGACGATTTTAGAAAGGGCGAAGTTCTATTTAAAGGATCATTATTCGGTGGAGGTTTCTCAGCGAGCGATAGAAATAATTACCGACATGAGTGAAGGAGATGCCCGAAGGGCTCTTAACCTTTTAGAAATGGCATTGCTTGTTGTGCAAAGACAGGGGGGACCAATTATAAATGATGACCTGATCAAGGATATTATGCCACAGAGGGTATTCTCACTTACCGAGGATGAACATTATGACATGATATCTGCGCTTATAAAGTCTATCAGGGGATCTGATCCTGACGCAGCTGTTTACTGGTTGGTAAGACTCTTGGAGCAAGGGGAAGATCCTCTTTACATTATCAGGAGGTTATTTATCCATTCGTGTGAAGATATAGGTCTTGAAGATCCTGATGCTGTTAAGGTTGTGCAAGCCTGTAAAGATGGGTTCGAAATGGTTGGAAGACCAGAGGGGGATATAATCCTGACTTTTGCAGTCCTTTATCTTTCCCTTGCAAAGAAGTCAAACGCAGTGGTTAGGACGTTGGCAAATGCTAGGGAAGTGATAAGGAAAACAGGGAATTTACCGGTGCCTATGTATTTAAGGGATGCAAACTATAAAGGTGCCGTGCGAATTGGGAGGGGTGTAGGTTACATTTATCCTTATGGGGAGAACAGAGGAGTTAGACAGGTTTATTTACCAGAAGAAATAAAGGGTATGAAGATCTTTAAAAAGGAGGAACCGGAATGACAACATTAATTTTTATTTTGCTGGGAACAGTTGTTGGCTTTGGCATTGGAGTTGTTTATTTCCGAACAAGCTACAAAAAGAAACTAGAGAAGGCTCTTGGCGCTGTTGAAGAGATTCTCAGTAAGGCGCGGCTGGAAGCAGATGAAATAATACACGAAGGTGAAGCACAAGCTAAAGAGTACTGGATGAAGGAAAGGAAAAAATTTGAGAAGGAGGCCTTTGAAGCGCGAAAGGAGCTTGAGAAAACTTCAAAAAGGCTGATAGAAAAAGAGCAGATGCTTGATAAAAAGGCTGAGCAAATAGGCAGAAAAGAGATTTCCCTTAAGCAAATTGAGTCCGAGTTAAAAGAGAGGGAAAAGGCGCTTCTTGCTAAGGAAGAGAGGCTAGATAAGTTGAATGAAGAAGCGGCTAGGAAACTGGAAGAAATTGCAAGGCTTACGAGAGATGAGGCAAAGCAAGAGCTGCTGAAGAGTCTTGAGCAACAGGTTAGATATGAATCTGCCCAGTTGATGTACAGAATAAGGGAGGAGGCGAAGGAGAAGGCAGAAAAGGAGGCGAAGGAGCTGGTTCTACAAGCTGTTCAGAGGATCGCAACTGTCATTTCGCAAGAAAATACCACCAGTATTGTGCCTATTCCTTCAGATGACCTAAAGGGTAGGATCATCGGTAAGGAAGGAAGAAACATAAAGACTTTTGAATCTATAACTGGTGTAGAGGTTATTATAGATGATACGCCTGAAGTGGTGATACTTTCATCTTTTGATCCCGTGAGAAGAGAAAAGGCAAAACTGACCCTTGAGAAATTAATTCAAGATGGAAGGATTCACCCTGCGATGATCGAAGAAATTTACGCTCGAACAGAGGAAGAATTCGATGAACACCTGAGGAAGATTGGCGAGGATATTGCCCTAGAGTTGGGACTTTCTGGGTTTCACCCAGATATGTTAAGGCAAATAGGCAAGATGAAATTCAGGACGAGTTATGGGCAGAATTTATTACAGCATTCCGTGGAAGTGGCATACATCGCAGGTATAATGGCTAGTGAGCTTGGCCTTTCTGTAGTGAACGCGAGAAGGGCGGGACTGATTCACGATATTGGTAAAACTGCTGATGAAACTTACGAGGGGCCTCATGCTATCGTTGGGGCGCAGATAGCTAGGAAGCTGGGAGAGAGTGATCTCATTGTTAACGCAATAGCGGCGCATCATGGAGAAGATTCACCTAAAAGTCCCATTGCCGTCCTTGTCCAAGCCGCTGATGCTATTTCGGGTGCAAGACCTGGCGCCAGGAGAGAGAGCATAGAAGCGTATCTTAAAAGAGTTGAAAAATTAGAACAAATTGCGCTCGGATTTTCAGGAGTGGAAAGAGCGTACGCTCTGCAGGCTGGTAGGGAGATTAGGATCATCGTAGAGGCACAAAAAATATCCGATACTGAGGCTTTTGACATTGCAAGGCAGGTGGCTCAGAAAATAGAGGGCGAAGTGGAGTTTCCGGGGCAAATCAAAGTTGTGGTTATTAGAGAGACACGTGCTGTGGAGTTCGCTCGATGATTACAGTTCTCTTTATTGGAGATGTGGTTGCAGGGATGGGGCGGGAAGTCGTAAGAAAGCTCCTCCCCGGTTTGAGAAATAAGTATGATGTTGATTTTGCTATTGCTAATGGAGAAAATATTGCAGGGGGTATTGGTCTAACTGAAAAAACAGCTGAAGAGATGAAGGCTGCAGGTGTTGATGTACTCACCGGAGGTAACCATATGTGGGATAAGCGGGAGGTCTACCAGTTTATAGATAATGTTGATTGGATAGTCCGACCGCTGAACTACCCTCCTGGTACACCTGGTAAAGGCTTTGGATATTACAGAATTCAGGGGTGTAGTGTTATGGTTTTTAATCTGCTGGGAAGGGTTTTTATGAACGGATATGATTGTCCTTTCAGGACTGCTGAAGAGTTTCTAAAGGGCTATTCAGCAGATATAATAATTCTTGATTTTCACGCGGAAGCTACTTCTGAAAAGGTGAGTCTTGGCTATTTTTTAGATGGGAAAGTATCCCTTATCGTTGGTACCCATACTCATGTACAAACTTCGGATGCGAGAGTGCTTCCTGGCGGTACGGGATATGTCACAGATGCAGGCATGACAGGGGGCCTTGGCGGTGTTATAGGGGTGAAAAAAGAGCTTTTTGTCAAGAGGTTCATTACACAAATGCCTGTTGCGTTTGAGCCTGAAGAAAAAGATCCGGGCCTTGAGGGAGTTTTAGCACGCATTGATAGCAATACCGGTAAATGTGTAGACATTAAACTACTGAGAGAGTACCTTTGAGTTCTATAGGGGGAATAGGTTTTAGAATAATACCCCTTCCAGACTTGACTCATTATTTTTTAGAGTATGATGAATGGCTCGCTTCGGGGTTCCATGGGGACATGGATTACCTTGTAAGGGGGAAAGAAAAGCGAAGGTATTTTCCGGAGTGGGCGAATTCTATCTTGGTTTGTAGATCATTTTACAATGACTTTTCTTGGGGAGACGTAGATTTTGAAGCTTGCGGTTTAATTGCTAAGTATGCGGTGAGAGATGATTACCACATTACGCTAAAGATGAAGATATATGAGATACTGCTTGAAATTGAACCAAAAGCTGAGAGCTTGAGATATAAAATATTTGTGGATAGTTCACCAGTTCTTGAGAAGCCTGTTGGGTACTTTGCAGGATTTGGTTTCATCGGATCTAACACCCTTGTGGTTGATTCCGAATGGGGTTCCTATTTTAATATTGGAGGAGCATTTTTAAGTGTAAGTAATTTCGAACCCTCAAATCCAGTAACCGCTGAAGCATGTGTCGATTGTAACCTGTGTGTAAAAGCCTGTCCTACAAAAGCTCTAATTCAGCCTGGGCTTTTAGATGCTCGAAGGTGTATCAGTTATCTAACTATAGAATACAAGGGCGTGATTAATGTAGATAAAGCAAGAGGTATGGGCAACTGGATCTTTGGATGTGACTTGTGTCAGGAAATCTGCCCATTGAACAAAAGATTAAGCGATCAAAATTTAATCTCATATGCTAGAGCACATCTAATTGCTCCCCCACTTGATTTTCTTGTCAGTTTGGATGAGAAGGAGTTTTATAAGTTATTTTCTGGTACACCTGTAAGCAGAGTTGGGTATGTTCGGTTTATGAGGAATGTATTGGTGGCTGCATTCAACACAGGCGACAGTAATATTTTTTCGACTATCTGCTTCAAGTTAAAGGAGTTAAAGATTCCGCTCCTTGAGAATCAGATCAAAGAATTGGAAGAGAGTTTCTATGGATGAAAGGCTCATAAAAAACAATGTTGAGCTAATGCGCTTCTTAGATAAATTTTATGGAGACAAGCTCTCCAGATTTCTTGAAAGTACTGGCAAAAAGCTAAAGACTGCTATAAGGATTAATAGCCTCAAGATTGATAGAGAACATCTTCTTGAAAGGTTAAAGGAAAAGGGATTTAAACTAACTCCCATTCCTTTTTATGATGATGGGTTTGTCTTAGATAATGCACCTATGGAAGTTGGCAGTACTGTAGAACATTTTATGGGGTATTACTATGTCCAAGGACTCTCTTCAATGATACCACCTTTACTACTTAATCCGGCACCCGGCGAGATGGTATTGGATATAGCGAGTGCCCCCGGTTCGAAAACCACTCAGATGGCTCAGATGATGAAAAATAGAGGCACAATAGTTGCAAATGACATTGATGTGGAACGAATAAAGGCTCTTTCAAATAACATAGATCGTATGGGTGTACTTAATACTATTATTATCCATGAGCAGGGCTGTAGATTTGGGCAGTTGTTTCCTGATGCTTTTGATAAGGTGCTTGTGGATGCCCCCTGTTCGGCGCTTGGAACCTTGAATAAGAATACGGAAGTGGTAAAATGGTGGAGTCGTGAAAAGATTGGTAAGCTTATGAGTGCTCAGAAAGGGATTATTTTGAGTGGTTTTGATGCTTTGAGGCCCGGCGGTGTTATGGTTTACTCTACATGCACTGTCACGCCGGAAGAAAATGAGTATATAGTAAATTATCTTTTAAAGGAGAGGTTAAATGCAGAGGTCCTTGATTTTTCTCTTCCAGGAATAACATTTAGAGATGCCTTGGTTACGTGGGAGAGATTCGAATTCGCACCACAAATAGCAAAATGCAAAAGAATAGAACCACATCTAAACCCAGATTTTGAAGGTTTTTTTATTGCATTAATTAGAAAATTATCTTCTTGAGAGGAAGGTCTCTATAGAATCCATTACCGCAAAAATCATTGGTTGAAGCATTCTATCTAAATCTTTTCTAACGGCATCTTCCCAGTGTCCAAAAAGAAACATTTCTCCTTTACCGTCAACCTGACTTGAGGCATTAATTTTGTATAAGAGCTTATCTTTTTGATACACATAGAAGGAGGCTTTTATCCACCCCTTAGACATATATTTATATTCGAGACCATTGGGCTGTTGAGGAATTTTATGTATCGTAAAGTCAACGTAAAATTTGTCTAATGTCCCCTTTAAAACGATGTTCGCTTCATCTTCGGTCTCTGCTGTGGGAAAGAGATTTGAGTTTCGGATCTCTGCGATGACTGCCCTCCGTAAGAAGTCTCTGGGTTCAATTACGAAGACATGTCTCAAGTCGTGCTCAGTCCCAATGAGTTTCATTTCTCCAAAGACTGAATCACTGGTCTCTGAAAATTCACCAACGTACACTTTTAGGGCATAAGCCCTGGGCCATGTCAGAGATCGCGGGTTATAGTCGTAAGTGAGTTTTATACTGCTACATGCGCTTAAAATTAGAGTTGTGAATATAATTAAATATTTTATCTTTTTCATTTTCTCCTCCACTTTATATAATATTATTCTCAAGTCTCGAATTGTCAACGGATTAAGGTTGCTCTTGACAGTTGGTAGATTTGCTATTAAAATTTTACTTAAACAAAAGGAGGTTGCTAATTATGGCAACGTTGGTTGATTATTTTGTTAGAGGCGGCTCAATGATGTGGTTACTTCTCATCCTGGCGATATTGGGGTTAGCCTTTATTATAGAGAGGCTGATCTCGCTCTTTATAAAATTGAAGGGAGACCCCAAGCAAATAATGGAAGATACAATAAAGAAAATCGAAGCCCAGGGTATCGATGCGGCTCTCTCTTTTCTTAGTAAGGAAAAGAATCCAATAGCGAAGGTTATGGAAGCCGGTCTTGAGAAGGTAGATAGGGGGAGAATGGTGGTAGAAGAAGCCATGACAATGAAAGCCACAACTGAATTTGCATTCCTTGATAGAGGAATGATTTATCTTACAGCTGTCACGACTTTGGCACCCATCGTAGGGTTCCTTGGCACTGTTACTGGTATGATTAGGGCATTTAATGCTATTGCTGCTGCGGGTGAAGTTGAGCCTACAATAGTAGCATCGGGTATTTCAGAAGCTTTAATTACCACTGCTACTGGCCTTCTTATCGCTGCTCCTATTTCTCTTTTTTATGCTCTTTTCGCTGATAGAATAAATAACTTTACAAGGGCAATGGAAGAAACTTCCAATGCCTTTATAGAGTATCTTCTTGAAACTGGAGTTATAGAGAGATAAAATAACGGAGGGATAAGCTTTGCCTATTTTATCGAAACGTAAAGTTCCTCAGGAGGCTGAGATTCCTACAGCCTCTATGGCGGATATTGCCTTCCTGCTTATAATCTTTTTTATGACTTCCACGGTTTTCATGCGAGAAAAAGGGCTTAAGATTGCCCTTCCTGAAAAGACAGATCAGGTGGTTAAAATTGGGGGGGAGCGTGTCATAAGGGTCTCAATAAACGATGTTGGCGAGATTTTTCTTGATGAGGACCCAGTCGCCACCTTTGAACTTAAGGAGAAACTTGCGCAGAGAATTGCTGACTATAAGGCTCAACATGAGGGTAGGGATCCTCTGGTGGTGCTTAGGACGAACGTGGATGCTCCATACGAAAAGATGATAGAAGTTTTCGACGTAATAAAGCAAGTTCCTGAAGCAAAGGCAGTTTCACTGGCAAGCATCAGGACAGGAGGTTAATGATGCGACTTAAGCAGAGGATTCCATCAAAAACAAATATTCCCACATCTTCCATGTCTGATATAGCTTTTCTACTATTACTGTTCTTCCTTGTCACTACTAAGTTTAGAAAAGAAATCGGTTTTCAGGTCATACTACCTGAGGCAAGGGCGACTGAAAGAATTATAAAGACAGAAGATCTTGCGAGGATTTTTATAAATTCGAAAGGTCAGATTTCGGTTGATGATTTCTTAGTTCAACCTAGCGATGTAGTAATCCGTTTTAGGTTAAAGATTGCGGAGAATCCGGCGATGATAGCATATATTAAGGCAGACAAAAGGGTAAAATACAATTATGTAGACCAGGTTCTTGAATCTCTTCGTGAAGCTAAGGCTCTTAGGGTTATATTTGCGACAGAATTTAAAGAGGGTTTAGGGGGGTGATTGAAATGCCTGATGAGGTGAGGAAAAGGCCATACTATAAAGGAAGTGAATTACTGGACGAATATCCTGATGACCTTGCAAGGAGTATGATCATTGCACAGGTAATACTAATTGTCCTCTTCTTGAGTGTGAGGGGGATTGAGGTCGCCCCTTATCAGCCTAAGCAGGTAGAGAGCATGTATTTGGAGCCAGAGTATACGGAGGTGGGTAGGGAAATTGAAGAAGCTCCGCCTCCCCCAAGACCCCAGGTTACAGTGGAAGTTGCTGAAGCTGGCGAAGCTGCTGAAGATGGCGAGGTGGAACTTGCTCCTACAACTGATTTCAACATTTTTGATGTACCACCTCCACCGAGCTCAGATACAACAGTCTATGAATATTATGTGGTCGAGGTGAAACCACAAATTGTTAAAGCTGTTTCTCCCAAGTATCCTGACCTTGCTCGAAAGGCAGGAATTGAAGGAATGGTTTACGTACTTGCTATTGTGGGACCGGACGGCAAGGTTAGGAGTGCTACAGTAGCAAGAAGTGATAACCAGATATTTAATGAGGCAGCGGTTGAAGCAGTAATGCAATTTGAATTTTCACCAGCTTATCAACAAGATAGACCTGTGGCATGTAAAGTGATGGTTCCGGTCAGGTTTGTTTTGAGGCAATAGTTTTTTATGAGTAAAGAACCTAAAAAGGAGGGTAGCCCTATGTTAAAAAAGCGGGCTGTGATGGTTGTGCTGGCAGGTATAATGTTATGTGGAGCATTATACGCCGGTACAACGGGTAAGATAGCCGGAAGGGTCTTCGATCAAGAAACAGGAGATCCATTGCCCGGTGCTAACGTGGTGATCGTAGGTACCAAAATTGGTACCGCCACTGACCTCGATGGTTACTACTATTTGATTAATATTCAACCTGGAGTTTATACACTGAGAGCTTCTATGATTGGCTACAATCCCCAGGAAGTTACCGACGTAGTGGTAAAGGCAGACTTAACCACTAATATTAACTTCTACCTTACGTCGACTGCCATTAGGACAGAAGAGATTGTAGTTACTGCTCAAAGGGAACTTGTGGAAAGAACCGCTACAGAGACTCGTAGAGTAGTTAGCCAGGAAAACATTTCTCAATTGCCTTATACGAACTTTCAGAGTGCAATTCAGATGCAAGCTGGTGTAACCGGGGTAAACGTTATAAGAGGTGGTAGGGATGATGAAGTAGCGTACTACGTAGATGGAATGCTAATTAACTCGCCTGTTTACGGTACGTTTTACGGATATATAAATACGTCTGCAATACAGGAAATGTC
>ERZ795060.114-NODE-114-length-114987-cov-13.602487_pt1 | contig 114987 bp, 106 predicted proteins | sample MGYA00375144_ERZ795060 | MGnify/ENA primary metagenome ERZ795060 (study PRJEB30189, sample SAMN05720157) | activated sludge metagenome | isolation source: anaerobic digester from wastewater treatment plant | place: Japan | collected 2015-05-15 ...
TTCTCCCTCCGATATGCCCTCTAGAACGCCTTCCAGCACTCCCTCGCCTTCCGATATACCCTCTATAGAACCTTCTATTATACCCTCGCCTTCCAGTATGCCTTCACCTTCTGCGGGTATACCTTCTATAATACCTTCTACAATTCCCTCACCTTCTAACATCCCCTCGCCTTCCAGAACTCCTTCTCCTTCAGGACACAATACACAACCACCTCCGTTGTCTATCGCACTTGCATCTAATACATTCTGCTGATAGCCATCTATACCTATTCCATTGTCTAATGCCCAGCGGTATTCACCTATGTTACATGCCCCATCCATGTCCGCATCACCAATGATACTTAAATACCGAGACATACTTAAATCAAATGTCCCCGTGTCTGGCATTGGCACCCCTATCGGCAAATTATCTATCATCCCTAATAGCATATCTATCGTATCTATCATACTCTGCTCACCTACCGTTGTTAACCCTGCTATCACTCCCTCAAACTTAGTCCTGTCTATTATTAAAAATACTGCTGGCTTTACTTCCTTTATTGCGTCTGCATACGCTTTCGAAGCTTCTACATTCTTACGATATACAATCTTCACACAACAATGAACCACATATCCCTTATCTCGTAATACCTCATCCAATAACCATGCTTGAACTACATCTAACATCCCATTCCTATCCAAATCCGCAGTGTCCGCATTCACACCAGCAAGCCCATATAACCAACGTAAATCCTCCTCAAAATGGCTCTCCCCTAATACATCATCGCATACCTCTTCACATCCATCTATATGACATGGGTCAAACAACCCTTCTCCTTCTATTACCCCCTCGCCTTCCAATATTCCCTCTGTCGTTCCTTCTGTTATTCCTTCACCTTCTTGGGCACCTTCTCCCTCCGATATGCCCTCTAGAACGCCTTCCAGCACTCCCTCGCCTTCCGATGTGCCTTCTAAAACCCCTTCCAATACTCCTTCACCTTCTATTATACCCTCGCCTTCCGAACATGGACCCGTAGATACTAAAAGTGACACGGTATTTCCCTGAAATATTACCTCACCAAATCCAGGGGAACTACTAATTACTTTATTTTGAGGAATATCGTTACTACATTGTTGAGTAATCTCTGCTATGACTAAATATTGATTGTTCAGCAGAGTTATTGATTCATCTTTGTCTTTTTGTTCTAAATTTGGGATGAATACGTTCTGGTTTACGAAATATGGATATGTTACATTTTCCTTTATCTGCCAGCAATTCACAAAATCCCAATCTACAAAAGTAGACATCTTCCTCATCTCGCTTGAATTTTTTCCTATACCATGGGCGGAAGTGGTTTGTCCTGATACATCTATATCCCAATAACTTGTATTTTCCATTGTTCTATTACCATTTGCTCCGATTAAACCACCTATATACGTGCCAGAAGCGTTTATGTATCCAGCCGAATAGCAGTATACAATACTCCCCATCTGATTATTGTAACCAATTAATCCGCCAATGTTACTACTATTGTTTTTTGAACCTATAATTTTTACTATTGAATAGCATTCATAAACTTGTCCATAATTATCTCCAACAATACCACCTACACTTGATTCTCCAGAAATAGAACCACCTATAACAAAACAATTTTCAATTTTTCCTCCATAATTTTGAGCGGTAATACCTCCTACATAATATCTACCTGATATATTAACATCTTGTAATCCTAAATTACTTATAACTGCAGTGTTACCGATACTGCCGAACAAACCCTTATAATTAAGTTTTGGTGAATTTATATATAAACCCCAAATAACATGGTTATTACCATTCAACTTACCCATAAAACGATTATTTTCACTTCCAATAGATTCAAATCCTGTATTAAGATTCCAAGTTAATGTTTCTCTCGCATCAATGTCTTGAGTAATTTCGTACTCCCCATCCATGGGGTAGTCAGGGTCTTTACCAATCTTGCTTAACTTTTCGATTGTATCAATTGATATAACACTAAAAGCGTTGTTCATTAAAAAGACAAGTGATAACAAGACATAGCAGTAAATAATATTTGACTTTTTTGTTTTTACTTGAAGTAATACTTTTTTCATATCCTTTTGCCTCACTAAATTTTTGATATTTATTTTTTATAGTTTGTAGAAATTATACCATATAAAGGTTAAAAATGAATATCGTATTTATTGTTTTTGATACTCTTTATAAGGTTTAAACGATTATTATTCTCTCTATAACAATCAATTCCTCTTATTAAATACGATAAGTTATAATAAAGCAGTATTTAGATTATTTTTACAGTCAGTCTTTTTATTCTGTTATTAATAACACTTAAAGTATATTGATTAAAAAAGTAGCTAATTTATTTGTAAGGTGTTGAAATCAAGATAGGAAAGAGATTCTTTATTTTATAATGCAATTACATTTTCAATACTATGTCTAAACTAAAAGAATAAAGTAACGAGATGGAAATATGTCTGTAAAAAGTAATCGTAGAGCAGAACGAAATAGAACAATAACGCTAACAAAACGGGAGATACAAAATTATAAAAAACGGTTTTTATATATTAGCCATCCTGTCTCGGTAGGTAAGATAACAAACAAAATAATTCATCAAGACCTATTTAAAATTATCGATTTTTTACCAACATTATTTGTAGATTTGTTGTTTATAGATCCACCATATAATTTACGTAAGCAGTTTAATGCCAATCAATTCCGTGAAATGTCTGAAGAAGCGTATGAGGACTGGATAGAATCATGGTTAAATCCATTAAGAAGAATACTAAAACCAACTGCTTCCATTTATATTTGCGGTGATTGGAAATCTTCCTCAGCAATTTATCGTGTGATGTCTAAATACTTTAAGGTTCAAAACCGAATTACATGGGAACGGGAAAAAGGTCGAGGTGCTCTAAGTAACTGGAAAAACTGCTCAGAGGATATCTGGTTCGGTACTGTGTCCAATAAGTTCTATTTCAATAGTAAAGCAGTTATGCTGAAACGGAAAGTAGTTGCACCTTACAGGGACGAGGCAGGTAAACCTAAAGATTGGAAAAGTGAACAAGATGGCAATTATCGGCTAACATATCCATCGAATCTATGGACAGATATAACTGTTCCATTTTGGTCTATGCCTGAGAATACTGACCATCCGACACAGAAACCAGAAAAACTTGTGGCTAAAATTATCCTTGCCAGTTCTAAAGAAGGGGATTTTGTTTTTGACCCGTTTTCGGGTGTAGGGACTACTTGTGTTGTAGCAAAGAAATTAGGTCGACACTACTGCGGTGTCGAAATAGATGAGACTTATTGCTGTTTAGCAGAAAAACGTTTAGAATTAGCAGAGGAAGACAAAACAATCCAAGGTTATGTTGGTGGAGTATTTTGGGAACGGAATACAATGAAAGACCAGAAAAGAATTTAAAATGTAAGAGGAGCAGTATTAATTACTTGTAATTTATACGTTTTATATTTTGAATATTTTTATGTTAACATAAACTATATAACATAACCGTCTAACCAGAAAGAAAGGAGAGTGTTTATGAGTAATCCAGACGTTTCAAAACAAGGGATTCCGCTATTAGGAGATGATTTTCCTACAATGAATGTAATGACGACACATGGCAAGATAGAATTACCTAAAGTGTTTGCAGGAAAATGGTTTGTCTTGTTCAGCCATCCAGCGGATTTTACACCTGTATGCACTACAGAGTTTGTAGCATTTCAAAATCGGTATGAAAAGTTTAAGGCGTTGAATTGTGAGTTGATAGGTCTTAGTATGGACCAGGTGTTCTCGCATATAAAGTGGGAAGAATGGATACGGGAAAAGTTAGGAATTGATATTCAATTTCCCATTATAGCGGACAATGGTGCAGTAGCAAATACTCTGGGGCTGGTCCATCCGGGAAAAGGAACAAATACAGTTCGGGCAGTATTTGTCGTTGATGACAAGTCAAAAATACGGTTGATTATTTATTATCCTCAAGAGGTAGGTAGAAACATTGACGAAGTCGTTCGAATTGTAGAGGCGTTACAAATTGCCGATAAATATAAGGTTGCAATGCCTGAGAATTGGCCTCATAATGAATTAATTAAGGACCGTGTAATTATACCACCACCTACTGATACGAATAGTGCCAGAGAACGTTTGGCTAAAGCTAAAGAAGGTGGTTATGAATGCTATGATTGGTGGTTTTCTCACAAAAAATTAGAAAAATAAAAATATTCGGTGAATAATTTCAGATTTTCAGACATGTCAGACTTTTCAGATAATTAGGACAAGTTGGACATATAAACTTGTATATTATTCCTCATAGTAGAAGAGCTTTACATTGCGATTTTTCAAACGATTTAGGAATGCATCAACATCGTCGATAGCGGATTCGGCGGAGTGTACCCCAGGTTTATTTAATTCGCCACGCGCTATCATTAGTGCCCCTTCAACTGCGGGGATACTCGTTATCTCAGCGATGTGCCCTACACCAGAATAATAATGATGTGTTGGTTTTCCATTCTTCTCACCATACACATCTATACGGAATACGGACTGGTCGATACCTCCTTTTGAGAAGATGCCCATATTAACCAGTGGCAAAAGAATTTTGGTTAATATTTCCCGTTTTCGCGAGGTATTCGTTAATCCGAGGGAGCCTAAAAATGTGGCTAAACGTGCAATATATGGTGGGTGAATACCCCCATGTAGTGATACATACGTCAAACCTGGCAAATTGCGTGGGACAGACACGGATTCCGCATGACCCGTAATATAGACAGGTAATTTGCCCATAGGTTCAGGAAACTCCACTATTTTTCGTTCTGTACCAGTTTTAATTTTTACTTCTTTTCCATCTCGCCACTGCAGGGTATAACCGCTAAAAATATGCAATACGTGTTTTACATTTGCTGGTCCGATATCTTCATCTGAACCCCCAGCCCAATTGATTTCTATTCGTTCTGGTTTGTCTAAGGATACATAACCTTTCTTTGCTAATAAATTAGTTATTCCTGGTGAGTTTCCCAATCCTGCAATTACTGTAATTCCTGCATCTTTTGCCTTTTCATTTAGAGTTATCGCAGAGAGATAGGCATCATAATCATCGCAAATACTCACATAAGGCACTTTTGCATCGAGACATGCATCAATAATGTCATGTTCAAACATATAAAATGGACCGATAAACCCCAATGCTACATTATGCCCTCTAACAGCGTCAATTAGAGATGCTCTATCTTTTGCATTGACAAATTTAGCTGAAAACTTAAAACCGAGATTTTTTGCAATTTGTTGCGCCTTATCTACATTAATATCGGCAATGGTAATGGAAGTTACATCATCTTCCTTTGCAAGTAATTCGAGCGCAACTTTTGCCATATCCCCACATCCACCTAAAACACATATTTGCATAACGGTCTCCTTTCCTTTTAATCATACATAATCTTACATATTCTTAATGGTATGACGCACACTTATTTTTAGTCAAACACACAGTAAGAGACATTTTTAATAACGAATTTGTGTCGTTTTGTAATGGTAAAGTAAAAAAAGGTGAAGAGAAATCATAGTGTTCAAATATATTGTTCATTACAGATTTAAGGAATTACACATTTAATAGTGATTGTGGTAAAATAATATTGTAGTAATCAAGGGTAAAAGATAACTAAAAAACAATTTGAGGAGAATACTATGACAGAAAATAAAGATTTTGCTCTTGCTCTAATGGTTCCCGCAATTTGGATTGGTAATATACTGTTTCTAGTACTTTATACAATTGCATCACCTGTTTTATTTTTCTGGGCATTGTTTAAACCAGAGTCACCACAGGAGTTTATAGTTAATTTGTTTGGCGGTAGTGAGAGATGAAAAGAACAATTAGGACGAGTAGAAAAGGTCGGACACGTCAAAAAGTATAAGACATGGTTTTTAAGAGGTAGATAATGTTGAGACGTTTGTTTCGCGATTTTTTTGGTTAAAGTCGAAGTTTATAGTATCGTCTTTAGATACGTCAATATAGACATATCCACCATTTTCAAGTTTGCCGAAAAGTATTTCATCTGCTAAGGGTGTTTCTATCTCTGTCTGTATCAGACGGGCTAAGGGTCTTGCACCTAATCGTGTATCATAACCTTTCTCTGCAAGGTAGATGCGTGCGGATGGGCTTAATTCGATTGCCACTTCTTTTTCTATAAGTTGTGCCTTTATTCTATTTATAAACTTATCAACGATTAGCTTCATTATTTCTATGTTAAGCGGATTAAATGAGACGATAGCATCTAATCGGTTTCGGAATTCTGGGGACATGGTTTGTTCAATGGCTTTTATACTTTTTCGTTCAGCATCGTTTTGAGACATGGTAAATCCAATAGATTGGGAATACAGTTCTCTTGCACCTGCGTTAGAAGTCATAATGAGTATAACATTACGGAAATCTGCCTTTTTGCCCATATTATCAGTCAATGTTGCTTCATCCATCACCTGAAGCAGGATATTAAACAGGTCGGGATGTGCCTTTTCTATTTCATCGAGTAAAAGGACTGTATATGGATAACGACGTATTTCGTCTACAAGAATTCCACCTTGCTCAAAACCTACATACCCTGGCGGGGCACCAATAAGTCTTGCGACTGCATGTTTTTCCATATATTCACTCATATCATATCTTGCGAAATGATTCCCGAGAATGGTGGCGAGTTGTCTTGCCACTTCTGTTTTACCAACACCAGTAGGTCCAGTAAATAAGAAACAACCAATAGGTCGGTTAGGTTTTCCCAATCCTGCTCGTGAACGACGGATAGCTTTGACTACTGTATCAATTGCTTCATCCTGTCCGAAAACGACGGACTTTAGTTCTTTTTCGAGATTTTTTAATTTCTCTTTATCAGCGGAATTAACCGTTCTGAGTGGAATTTGTGCCATATCTGCAATTGTGCGTTCAATATCTTTCACATCAACTGTAATTTGTTCTTGATTGGATTCGATACGTACCATTGCGGCGGATTCATCTAAAACATCAATTGCTTTGTCAGGTAAAAATCTGTCGTTTAGGTATTTTGCGGACAAATCAACAGAGGCAATAAGTGCCTCTTCTGTAAAGGTAACATTATGATGTTTCTCATAACTCTCTTTTAATCCACGAACAATCTCTATACATTCGTCAATAGATGGCTCATGCACATCTATCTTTTGAAACCTTCTTGAAAGGGCTCTATCTTTTTCGAAATGATTTTTAAATTCTTCGTATGTTGTAGCACCGATACAGTGAATCTCTCCACTTGCTAAAAATGGTTTAAGTATTGAGGCGGCATCAATACTTGATTCCGTAGTGCTACCTGCTCCTACAAGGGTATGAATTTCGTCAAAATATAGAATTACATTTTTTTTCTTTAATACTTCCTGAATAAGGGATTTGATTCTTTGTTCAAAATCACCCCGATATTTAGTTCCAGCAATCATTCCAGGCAGGTCAACCATTAGTATTTCCACTTTTTTAAGGGCTTCAGGTACTTTAGCATCGGCTATTCTCTGAGCTAATCCTTCTACAATGGCTGTTTTCCCGACACCAGGTTCACCCACAAAAATAGGATTATTTTTTCTTCTACGGCAGAGAACACGGATTGCTCGTTGAATCTCGAGTTCACGTCCAATAACGGGGTCTATCTTACCTTTACGTGCTTTTTGGACTAAATTGATAGTGAAATTTTCCAAAACAAGAGATGTTTTTTTGGTACGTGCTTGTTGTTCTTCTTCTATGTTCAACTCTTGTTCATCAGAAGGATAAGCTTCATTTTTTGTAATATATTCCAGTATTTCCAGTCTGGTAATGCCTTCTTGATAAAGGAAATAAGCAGCATGGGAGTCTTCTTCTTCGAAAAATGCTGCGAGGATGTCACCCGCATCGACTTCGGACTTGCTTGAGTTTTGAACATGATATACTGCACGTTGAATTAACCTGTCAAACGCTGGCGTTTGTTGTAAGTTTAAATCAACACTTCTTGGAACCTTTGCAATATACTCATCAAAGAAGTTGTTTAATTTTTTGCGAAGTCTCTCTATATCACACCCACAATTTGTAAGGATTTCTTTTCCATAAGGGTCATCTAATAAGACATAAAGCAAATGTTCAGGACATAGATACTCATGTCTCCGTTTTCTTGCTTCTTTTAGGGCATTACCTATGGCACGTTGTATTTGTTTACTTAACATAATTTATATCACCTTGTATGTTTGATTCTCTATAATAAACATTATAAATAACAAAAATATTCATTTTATTCAGGCTTAATTGAACACCGCAAAGGAAAGCCATTTTGTCGTGCTAATTTATGGACTGTTTCTACTTTTGCCTCGGCAACAGAACGAATATATATACCTGCAACACCGATACCTTCACGGTGAACTTTTAACATAATACGCATGGCATCCTCATAAGGTTTATTAAAAATCTTTTGAAGAATAAACACAACAAACTCCATCGTCGTGTAATGGTCGTTATGAAGTAGGACTTGATACAACTTAGGGAGGTTTACTATATTCTTATCTTTTACATGACTCTCGTATTGTGTCCCTGTCGATGACATATATGTTCCCTCATTTAACTCTACAATATATTATACTAAATTTCTACTTTAATTTTTTATCTATTGATTTATCAGAGTTGACAATATATGCTAAAAGTTATTATTGTAATATAAAGTACTAACACAAAGGTGTGATTATGAAAAGTTGTTATCGTTGTGGAACACCGTGGGAAAGTTTTACCAAAAAACAGCCTGGTGTGAAAGAGACGTGTACCAAATGTAATGCTTATCTTCATTGTTGCATGAATTGTCGTTGGTACCTACCCGGGAAACCCAACGACTGTTTAATACCGAATACAGATAAAGTGGCAAACAGAGAAGGACCCAATTTTTGCGATTTCTTTGAGATAAAGGATAGGGTTGAAAATCTTGACTCTTCATGGGAACAGCAGAAGGAAAAAGCTAAGAAGGATTTTGAACAACTATTTGGAACTCCATAATAAAATTGTTTGGAATACATAAGTCAAATTTTTTGTTATTTATACAATTTTTAAATTTGGCAGAGGAAAAGGAATAGAATTACGACACACTTATTAATTGTAGATGATAAAGAAAGCATGTTAAACCTGCTATCGCAGGCTTTTAAAGATTTGGGATTTCATGTAACTATTGCATCATCTGGAGAATCGGCGATAGATTTACTGAGTAAGCACTCTTTCGATATAGTCCTTTCAGATTTGAGCATGCCTGGCAAATCGGGGTTGGATGTATTAAGGTTTGCAAAAAGTATATCCCCTGAGATAGAGGTTATTATCATAACCGCCTATGGAACAATAGACACAGCTGTTGAAGCGATGCGATTGGGAGCCCATGATTATATTACAAAACCGTTTCAATTGGCAGTATTGAAAAATAAGGTTACAAAATTAGCCAAACAAATAGAAATGAAGAGTAGCAATCGAGTGCGAACATGGATACATCCTTCTGTCCAACATCTCATAGGTGAAAGTTCACAAACACGTCAATTACGACAAATGATTGCACGAATTGCACCCACCAGAAGTTCTGTTTTAATTACAGGACCCAGTGGTGTAGGGAAGGAATTGGTCGCACGGGCTTTACATGAAGCGAGTCCACGTAGGGATGAGCCTTTCATTGCTTTAAATTGTGCTGCTTTAGCACCTACACTTTTAGAAAGTGAGTTGTTTGGACATGAGAAAGGTGCATTTACTGGAGCAACATCACGATATATAGGGCGATTTGAACGGGCACATAAAGGAACGTTGTTTTTAGATGAAGTAGGTGATATAGACCCAGGCGTACAGGTGAAACTGTTGAGGGTTTTACAGGATGGTGAATTTGAAAGGGTTGGAGGGACAGAAACAATAAAAGTAGATGTGCGAATTTTAGCAGCAACAAATCATGATTTACGTAAATCTATTACTCAAGGAAAATTTCGGGAGGATTTCTATTATCGTCTTAATGTCTTTTCAATATATGTACCCCCACTGAGAGAGCGTCCTGAAGATATCCCCTATTTAGTTGACCATTTTCTAAATCGTTTTAGCATGGAATTTGGCAAGGAATTATATGAGGTTGACGATGAAGTTATTAAAATATTTTTGCGGTATCCATGGCCTGGAAACATTCGGGAATTAGAAAATGTAATGGAACGAGCCGTTGTCTTAGCTACAGGACCTCAAATAACCATAAATGAATTACCTTACGAAATTCTAAGTTATGCTGACATAAAAGGTATTCCAGAACAAGGGGTAGAAGAGAAGGAAACACGAATCGACATGTTTTCCTTAGACCAATATACAGACCAAATTGAAAAAGAACTCATTCTCAAAACGCTTGAGGAATTTCACTGGAATAAGACCAAAACTGCAAAAAAATTAGGTATTAAAAGGACAACGCTTCAATATAAAATAAAAAAATTGGGACTCGAATAATTGCCTACCTCTTTGTCAATGCCAATAGTAACAACAAAATATTTTTACTGGTTGAATTAACTTTGTTGTAATCTTATTATGCCTTTTTTGGCAATATCTTTACGGTAGTGCATTCCCTCAAAGTGTATTTTATCCACTGCATTATAGGCCTTTTTGACAGCAGATGGTAAATCTTTGTCCCAAGCAGTAACATTAAGCACCCGTCCACCATTTGTATAAAATTTTCCATCTTCTTCAGCCGTTCCTGCATGGAAAACCACCACATTAGGGTCCTTTTCCGCTTCGTCAATTCCAGTGATTAATTTTCCTTTTTCGTAAGTTCCTGGATATCCCTTGCTGGTAAGTGCAACAGTCACACAGGCATAGGGATTATATTTGATAGAAAGTTTATCTAATGTTCCTTCAATAGTTGCCCAGAAGAAAGGCACGATATCTGATTCCATTCGCGGTAGAATTGCTTGCGTCTCAGGGTCACCAAAACGGACATTAAACTCCACGACATAGGGTCCCTGTTCGTTAATCATTAAACCTGCATATAGAATTCCCTTGAAGGGCATCCCTTTTTGGGACATGGTTTCTATTGTGGGTTGTAGTATCCTTTCAAATATTTGTTTTTCAACATGATTAGTTACAATAGGGGCTGGTGAATAAGCACCCATTCCACCTGTATTAGGACCTTTATCATCGTCGAACACAGGTTTATGGTCTTGACTACTGGTTAATGGAATAATGTGTCTGCCATCTGAAAAAGCGAGAATACTGGCTTCTTCCCCTGTTAAGTATTGCTCAATCACAATTGTTTCACCAGCAGAACCAAACGTTTTTTTCTGCATTGCGTCATTAATTGCATTTATTGCGTTATTTTCATCAAAAGCAACTGTTACCCCTTTACCTGCGGCTAATCCATCAGCCTTGATAACGATAGGGGTGCCATGTTTTCTAACATATTCAATTGCCGAGTCCGAATCTTTGAAGATAGCATAATGGGCTGTGGGTATTCCCGCTTCTTTCATTATGTTTTTAGCGAAGGATTTGCTGGCTTCCAATTGTGCGGACTGTGTTGTCGGACCGAAAACAGGGATATCATACTGAGATAAAAAATCGGTTATACCTAAAGCAAGGGGTTCTTCAGGACCGACAACAACAATTTGTATTTTTTCGTTCTGAATAAATTCTTTAATTGCTCCAAAATCTTTTATATTTAGAGGAGCACAAGAAGACTTTTCCATTTTTTTAATTCCGGGATTACCGGGGATAGCATAAACTTTTTCCACTTCTGGGCTTTGCTGAATTTTCCAACAAAGGGCATGTTCTCTGCCACCACTTCCGAGAACTAATATTCTCATAAATAACCTCCTTATAACCATGAAGTTTATATAGGTTTACTAATTTTTTACATAGAGGAATTAAAGATGTTCCTCTTGAGAACATAAAGGGGCAGATTCCGATGGAGGTGATGCATGATGGTCTAAAAATTCAGCAATATTCTTATCATAACGGGAGGTACAGAAGAAAGCCTCCTGAGCTAAACGGTACCTTGTAATAAAGGATACTGCTCCTTCATGGGCTCGCATTTCATGCATCACTAAAGGATAATAAATTCTGTCAACAACTACAGTTACATATCTAAAGTTTTTAGCGGCTGAGCGTATCATTGTAATACCGCCAATATCAATTTGATTAAATAATTCATCTACGGAACCACCCGACTGCTCAATGATTCGCGATACTGGTTTGGGGTTTGCCACTACAAGGTCGATTTGTGGAAAATTATATTGTTGCATTTGTTCTATATGTAATTTATTATCCCGTAAAGCAAGTAATCCCGCATGAATTTTTGGATGAAGTGTTTTTAACCTTCCTCCGAGAATTTCAGGAATGCCTGTAAATTCGCCGATATATATTGAAGGAATGCCATTGGCTCGAAGATAATCATTTGTTCCGACGGTTGCGATAATTTCGACATGATATTCATGTAGAAATTGTGCGAATTCAACTAAACCACTTTTATCATAGCAACTAATAACTGCCCTTTTAATTCTTTCCATGAGATTCTCCTGAATTATTATTTTTTTTGATTTGATATATTATATTAATATACATTATTGATATAGAAAAATTCTCAAAATGGAACCAAAACATGTACAATTTATAAGAGGTCTTTTTGTCCTTCATCAAGTTCAATCACGATTTCGTCATTGAGGAGTTTAATAATTTCCTGTATATCTGCCCATGTCTTAACTTTATCCTTAGGGTTACGTAATAAATAAGCAGGGTGATAAGTCACCCTCAATGGTATTCCATGATAATTATGCCATTTACCCCTTAACTCATTTGTCGGTGCATCGGTTTTTAATAGTGTTTGTGCAGCAATCCTACCTAAAGCACAAATAACCTTAGGCTTTATAAGACGCAATTGTTCAAGCAAATAAGGTTCGCAGTGGAACACTTCCATAGGATTAGGATCTCGATTTTCAGGTGGTCGGCATTTCAGCACATTACAGATATATACATCCTCGCGTCTCATCTTCATACCTTTGACGATAATATCCGTAAGTAATTGTCCTGCCCTCCCCACAAATGGCAATCCTTGTCGGTCTTCTTCTGCCCCAGGGGCTTCTCCGACAAAAACCAATTTAGCTTGTGGGTTACCTGTACCGAAAACCGTCTGAGTTCGTTCTGTATGAAGTGGACATTTAACACATTTTTTTACTTCTTCTTTTAGTAAATTTAGTTGATGCTGAATATGTTCCAATGAATTTTCTTCTTCTCTCTGCTCTAACTCTTGTTGTTCGGTTTCACTTTGGTGGTCACTGTTTTCATTACTGATTTCCGATTTCCCTTTATCGGCAAAAGCAAGGCTGTAACGTTTTATATGTTTAGCAAAAGAATGAGGGTCGAGAGCATCCCATCTCTGGGCACACTCTTGAGAAATATTTACTGTTTTTTTAGAGGTATATTCCTGATTTATAAAGGCAATGAGGTCTTCTAATAGGCTCTGCAACTCTTCATTTACATTCATTTCAATATTTCCTATGTCATCAAAGAAAATTCATATATTTTTTTTGTATATAATATATAACAATTTGTTTTTTAAGTAAACAAATTGAATAATTTTATAGGCTGGGAAAATAGCTAATAAGGTAGCAAATGACAACTGAGGAATTAATAATACATCAACTTACAGAAAGAAATATAAGCCTTGCAACAGCCGAATCTTGCACAGGTGGTCTTATTGCTCACCGTCTTACAAATGTACCAGGCTCCTCTGCTGTTTTTTTAGGGGGTATTGTAGCATATAGTAATGAATTAAAAAAGAAATTATTAGGTGTTCCTGAGCATTTGTTAGTGGAATATGGTGCAGTAAGTGAGCCTGTTGCAAAAGAAATGGCTTTGGGAGTTTGCAAACATTTAGGAAGTATGCTTGGAATTGGTGTTACAGGTATTGCAGGACCTGGTGGAGGCACTTTGACAAAACCAGTGGGATTGGTTTATATAGGGATTGCGTCTTACGAGTTAGGACAGTGTCATGTTTATGAATTCCGATTTTCTGGTAGCCGATTGGAAATCAAACAACAAACAGCGGATAATGCCCTAAACCTGATTATTAACACTTTAAAACTTTTGAAAAAATGAGGATTCATTCCATGGTGAATAAAGATTTTGTACACTTACATACCCATTCTGAATACAGTATCTTAGATGGTATGTCACGGATTAAAGATTTGGTTGAACTCTGTCATAAATATAAAATGCCAGCTTTAGCATTAACAGAACATGGTAATTTGTTTAGTGCGGTTCCTTTTTACCGTGCTGTAAATAATTATAATGAGAAAAATGGGACTCAAATAAAGCCGATTCTTGGTGCTGAAGTTTATGTTGCACCGAAGGAAAGAACAAATAAAAATGAAAAGGAATTTGACCGAAGTTATTATCATCTACTACTACTATGTGAAAATGAAACAGGTTACAATAATTTGTGTAAATTAATATCGGCAGGGTATCTCGAAGGATATTATAAGAAACCTCGAATTGATATGAAACTTTTAGCAAATCACCATGAAGGGCTTATTGCTGGTAGTGGATGTATTAGTGGGCGAATTCCGAAAGCATTATCATATGATAAAGTTGAGATTGCAGAGAATACAATTGGTACCCTTGTTGATATTTTTGGTAAGGAACGATTTTTTCTGGAAATAATGTATCACTCGCTTCCTGAAGAAGATAAAGTGAATCCGAAGATTGTGGAATTATCAAAAAAATATAAGATTTCGCTCATCGCAACTCAAGATTCGCACTATACTTATCCAGACGACGCAGACGCCCATGAAATTCTGTTGTGTATCCAGTCGCAGGATACCTTATTAAATGAGAAACATTGGAAATTTGGTAGCAATGAATTTTACTTCCGCAGTCCGGATGAAATGTATCGAATTTTTAAAGATTTTCCGGAGGCATGTAGAAACACACTACGAATTGCAGAGATGTGTAGTGGTGATATTATCAAAAAGCGTAAGCTCATACCAAAATATATTCCAGAAGACCATTCAGACCCAAAAACCTACTTAAGGAAATTAGTCAATGAAGGTTTAAAAAAGAAATTTGAAGGGAATGTTCCTGACATTTACAAGGAAAGAGCAGAATATGAATTAAGGATTATAGAAAAACTCAATTTTGTAGATTATTTCCTTGTTGTCTGGGATATCGTACATTATGCAAAGACACACAGCATTCCTGTAGGGCCTGGTAGAGGTTCTGCGGCGGGGAGTATTGTAGCATATGTATTAGGTATAACTGACGTAGACCCGATACGTTATCAGTTATTGTTTGAACGTTTTTTAAATCCTGAACGAGTAAGCGACCCCGATATTGATATTGATTTTGCAGATACACAACGTTCTGAAATTATCCGCTATGCGATTTCAAAATATGGAGCGGAGAATGTAGCACAAATAGCCACATTTCAACGTTCACTTGCCCGCAACGTCGTTAGGGATGTAGGTCGTGTTCTTGGGATGGAATACAATGAAGTAGACCAAATTGCTAAGATGATACCCGCAGGGAAAATAACTTTAAACGAAGCATTGGAAAAAGAACCTGACTTGAAACAACTGGTCGAAACAGACTCAAATGTAAAAAAGTTATGGAACTTTGCTATTAAGTTAGAGGGGATTATAAGGAATTGTGGAACTCATGCTGCGGGGATAGTTATCTGTGACAAACCAATCGTTAATTTCGTAGCCCTGTTCAGGGAACAAAATTCAGAATTTGTTGCAACACAAGCGGAAAAAGAATGTGTTGAATATCTCGGTTTATTAAAGATGGATATACTTGGACTAAAGACCTTAACAGTTATTGACAACACGTTAAAATTAATTAAAAAACATAAAGGCATAACTATTAATCTGGGAAACATTCCATTAGATGACAAGAAGACATTTAAGATATTACGGGAAGGGAAGACATTAGGGGTTTTTCAATTAGAAAGTTCTGGGATGCGTGACGTTGCAATTCGACTTAAGGTAAGCACTTTCGAGGAAATTTCTGCTCTGGTTGCGTTATATCGCCCAGGACCCATGAAATTTATTGATACATTCATCCAAAACAAATTTAATCCTGAAAAAATTCAATATTGGCATCCATCCTTAGAACCGATAGTAAAAGAGACCTATGGAATTCCAATTTACCAAGAACAAGTCATGCAGATAGCTCAAACATGTGCAGGATTTTCCCTACCCCAATCAGATACGTTACGTTCAGGAATGGCAAAGAAAAAAATAGAAATTGTTAAGAAAATGGAAGAACCATTCATCAATGGATGTAAAAAAAATGGAATTGATGGGCAACTGGCATCTCAAATTTACTCAAATATTCAGGAATTTTCTAATTATGGATTCAATAAATCCCATTCTGTGGCATATGCACTTTTGTCGTATCAAACAGCATACTTAAAGGCAAATTTTCCTGAAGAGTATATGTGTGCTTTGCTAACAAGTGAAACCGATAATCTGGACAAAATCTCTTTATATGTTCAGGAAGCAAAACGTATGGGAATCTCAATATTTCCACCTGATATTAATAAAAGTGATGTTGGCTTTACTATTGAGGACAAATCAATTCGGTTTGGTCTTGGCGTCATAAAAAATGTGGGAATCGGTGTTTGTCAATCTATTGTAGAAGAGCGAGAACTCAATGGACCATATAAGAATATTTTCGATTTTTGTCAACGGTTAAATCCACGTCAAATTAATAAACGTGTTTTAGAGAATTTAATAAAGGCAGGGGCATTTGATAGCTTTGGTGTGAAACGTAAAGAAATGTTTGATTTGATTGATATATCTCTGGCGGAAGGGCAACGAGCCATACGTGACCGTGAATTAGGACAAATCAGTTTATTTGATGAATCAGAAGGAGTAACAACGAGAGCGACCTCTCGGGATAAAACCCAAAAAGATGATTGGGCGTTGTTAGAAAAGTTAACATATGAAAAAGAGGTGGTTGGTTTATACCTTACTGGACATCCATTAGAACAGTATAAGGACTTACTTTCTATATGGGTAGCTCCACATTATATGATTGAAGAGGGCAAGGAAGGTGACGAAGTTATTGTTGGTGGAATTGTTTCTTCTATAAAATATCACACAAATGAAAAAGGGAAAATGGCATTTGTCAGTTTGGAAGGCATTGGGAAACAATACGAAGTTACTTTTTTTTCAGATGTTTATGAGGAATCAAAAGATATTCTCTCCAAAGGAAGTGTTATTTTTGTTCTCAGTAAAATAAATTTCCGCAAAGGACAACTTGGTTTGATTGCTCGCACAGCGGTCAAACCCACAGAATTATTTACACTTGCAAAGGCTCTTCATATTCGTGTGAATTCGTTCCAATTAAAAGAAGATTACGATAAATTTTCTGATATTATTGTTCATCATACTGGAGAATGTGATGTATTTTTTCATTTTGAGGATATAATAAACCAACTTACGGATTCCGAGAATGATGATGATAAAGTTGAGTTAGTGGATACTGTACCGAAGAAAGTGGAAATAATTATTCAGGCTCATCCAGACTATAATGTTACCCCTACACCTCAGCTATTAATGGAACTTGAAAACATATTCGGTGAAGGAAATGCCTGGTTTAGTCCAGGCTATGCTCTACCATTACACATTAATGGTAAAATCAAAATTTTCTAATTTAGATTAGATGTTTGTGTAGTTTCACTGCCTTGTAGTCTGAATATATAAATCACTCTACTTTACATATAACGACTACAATTACAATATGTTCTTATACGGAAGTTACATAAAACAATCAAAAAGAAGGAAAGCAAATTAAGTTGTTTACTGTTCAGTTGATGAATAAGGTTGTTCCATCGAGCCTTTACTTACCAGTTCCATTTCTTTGTTTACTTCTTTTTCTAATTCATCAATTGCTCGATATGCAATTTCGAGGGCATTTTTCTGTCGCTCAGAGAGCGAGCCAAGTTGTTCTTTTGTAGCAAGATATAGAATGTTTTTAATTATAGTTAAATAGTTATAAATTTTTGACACAATATGATTTGATAATCCTACCTGAATTTCTTTTAGTAGATTTAATTTATTTTCAATTTCTTCTTTTTGTTTTCGTAAAACAAATGATATTTCTTGGAGTCGTTGTTGTTCACGCTTATCAATAAGAATTCCAAGAAAATGTCGTCTACGATTTTGATAAAACGCCTGAACGATAAAGTCTACAGGTATTTCTTCTCCTGTCGAGGTAAGTGCTATCGCATTGATATTCATATTTTCTCTTGATTTCAGAGAGAGTAAATGTTCTCCTATTAAAGTATCATCAAAAAAGAAACTACGAATTCGTTCACCTATGATACCTTCAGATTTAAGTTGGAAAAAATCATACGCATTGGCATTCGCATCAACAATAATTTCACGTTCGTCAAAAATAATAATAGGAGTTCCAATGCTATCGATAATTGATTTGATAATCCCTTGCGTGTAAAGAAGTTCTTGTTCCTTTTGCAAAAGGTCTTTCCGCGTTTCGTTTATATAAAAAAGAAAAAAGTAAGCAAAAGGAGCCGAGAAAAAGATTGTGAAACTACGCCAAAATAGATAATAAGAAGAATAGGATATTCCTTCCCATAGCCATGCCCCAATAATAGAAAAACACATGAAGATGATAACAATTAAGGTCACTATAAGAGGATAGGGTTTCTTTTCTACATATAGAAGATAAGAAAATATAAAAAAGGGATAAAACATTACTATTGGACTATACTCTTTTTCTGTAACAAGGACAGCCAATGTAATAGAGGATAGGTGAAGAAAAAAATTCAGTGGTGTCGTAAAAAGATGATACTTTCCAAAGAAAAACGTGAAATGCACAAACACATTATGTGCAACAATGAATACAATGAACAGTGGAAGTAAATACTGTTGATGAAAAGCCTCAATAATATATCCGACAACGACAATAATTAACGTAAGATACCTCAAAAACAAAGCGAGACTTTCGATTGAATTGATAACCTTTGTATGTATTTCAAGTTGGATAGGTGTTTGTTCTGGGTCTTTAGTCCAAAAAAGGAAAAGTCGCTTTAAGTTTGATGGAAACATAAATAAACTCTCTTTACTTTAAATAAATTTATCATTATCTTATTATAATTTCCTAACTTTTGGAAAATCCTACTTCTTATTTTACTATGATATACAAGGAAGTATAATATTAAACTATCGGGTAAAGTATTGAAATTGTAACATTAAAATAATTATAGGAGAATAATTATGGCAAAAATAGCGATGATAGGTGCTGGAAGTGTCGTGTTTTGCAAGACATTATTTATGGACCTCGTATCTATTCCTGCATTCCAAGATGCAGAGTTCTGGTTTATGAGTCCTACACTCAAAAAAATAGAACGAATGAAAAATTTTGCAGACCGTGTAGGCAAGGAAAATGGTTTAAAGATTAAAAATTATATTACTCAAGACAGACGTGAAGCCTTAAATCAAGCAGATTACGTAATTGCAATGTTGCAAATTGGAGGGGTAAATGCTTTTAAGTATGATTATGAGATACCATTAAAGCATGGGGTTGACCAATGTATTGGGGATACCATGGGACCGGGAGGAATATTTAGGGCACTTCGTACTATTCCTGTCATGTTAGAATTAGCAAATGATATGCAGGAACTTTGTCCAAACGCATATTTGTTGAATTATGTTAATCCCATGGCAATGGTATGTTGGGCATTAGGGAAAGTCCCTGGACTTAAGTTTGTGGGGCTATGTCATGGTGTTCAAACAACATTAGATTTAATTTCCGGTTATGTAGAAGTTCCAAAGGATGAGATTGACTACTTAGTTGCTGGGATAAATCATATGGCTTGGTTCTTAAGAATTGAGCACAAAGGAAAAGATTTATATCCCTTATTCAAACTCCGTTGTGAGCAACCTGAATATTATGTAAACGAAAAAGTGCGTATTGAGGTTATGAGGCATTTTGGATATTTTATGACTGAAAGCACAGGACATCTTTCCGAATATATTCCATGGTTTCGTAGTCATGAGAGGACACTAAAAATGTATTGTGACGAACCATCTTTTGGTGGAGAATCAGGTGCTTATTATAAATGGTGCAAGCTAATTGCAGAAAAATTAGAGAATGAGGACTTGCTGGCGAATGAACCGACAAAAATTAAAGGAAGAAGTGTTGAATATTGCTCTTATATCCTTGAAGCATTAGAAACAGGCAAAACATTTAAATTTCAAGGGAATGTTCGAAACGACCATTATATTACAAATCTTCCAGACGGCTGTTGTGTTGAAATTCCAGTGTTTGCAGATAAAATAGGATTACATCCAACACATATAGGGGCATTGCCATCTCAATGTGCTGGGTTAAATCTTACCAATGTAAATGTTCAGGGGTTAGCAGTAGAGGCAAGTATCCAGGGAGACCCAGAATTGGTTGTTTCAGCATGTGCATTAGACCCGCTTACCTCTGCATGTCTGTCCTTAAAAGAGATACGCGATATGGTAGCGGAAATGTTGGAAGCCGAACAAACATGGCTACCTCAATTTGCAGGAAAATCATTAAGACCGACACCGATTATTTCGGTTCCAAAAGATGTTCAGCGAGCTAAAGTGCCGTTAGACCCAGCATTAGCAGTTGTTCATCGTTTTGGTGAATTAGCAGAAAAAGCAAGCAAAACTACATAAGTCAATATATAATATATAAGGTTTTAGGTTATGTCAAAAAATAAAAAAGAAGATAACAAAATAAACCGACGAAGGTTTATAAAAAAGATTAGTTCAGGCTTGATATTGCTCAACAGTTCATCATGGTTCGCTCATGCTTTTGCAGAGGGAATTAGTCTCTCAGATGTAATTCGTCTGGCAGTTATTGGCAACGGTGGGATGGGTTCAAGACATATAGAGGCTCTGGCTGTTAATCCTAATTGCCAGATTGTAGCAGTATGTGATGTTGCAAAAAGTCGATACTATCAGGCGATGGATACAGTTGAAAAACTTAGTAAAAAGCGACCAGAAGGTTTTCAAGATTTTCGTTATTTGCTTGACCGCTCAGACATCGATGCTGTCTTTGTTGCAACTCCTGACCATTGGCATGCCCTTTTAACAATTATGTTTTGCAAAGCTGGAAAAGACGTCTATGTAGAAAAGCCTGTTTGCGTTACGATTCAGGAAGGTCGTGCTATGGTTGACACTGCCCGAAGATACGGTCGTGTTGTTCAGGTAGGAACACAACAGAGGTCTATGCCTGTATTTCAAAGGGCAATGCACATTATCCACTCGGGACATTTAGGGACAATTACATCTGCTCGGGCCTGGGTCGGTGTTAACGAATGGAAACCAGGTGAGAAGATTGAACCCATACCTAAAGGGTTAGACTGGGATTTGTGGCTTGGTCCCGCACCCTATGTACCTTTTTCTCGGGAGCGATTTGGCGGTTTTATGGGATTTTTTGATTATGCCCGTGGTGGACAGCTAACAAATTGGGGAATTCATTTGATTGATGTGGTTCATTGGGGAATACAACAAGACGCTCCTTTGTCTATTCAGGCTGTCGGCGGAAGTTATCGTGAGGGTCCAGGGGCTGATAATTATGAAACGATAGAAGCGTTGATGGAATACCCTGGATGTTTTGTAACATGGGAACAAAGACACGCAAATTTTCATGCAAATAAAGGGTACGGCATAGCGTTCCACGGGACAAAAGGTTCTTTATTTGTAGATAGGGGTTCTTTTATTATTAGATATGCAGATGGGTCGCAAGCACCTGAATTTGTAGGGGAACCAGAACGCAGTTGGGCTAATACAGACCACCATAATAACTTTTTTGATTGCGTTCGAACACGAAAAAAGCCTTCCGCAGATATAGAACAAGGATTTCGTTCAACATCGGCTGTTTTACTTGCAGGTATTGCATTGCGAACCAGTAGAAAATTGTTATGGGACTCCGCAAATGAACAATTTGTAAACGATAGAGAGGCAAATTGTTATCTTACTCGAACATATCGTGCACCTTGGCATTTGTAATAAGACAGAAAAAGGAATAGAACATGATAACAACTATACTAACTATTTTTTTTATGGTATCAATGTTGACCGCTCCATCTGATTTCGACAGGAGTATGTCACTTGAACTTCTCATTGGGAAACTTAATTCTGAAAACCCATCAGACCACGCAATAGCAAGGCAATTGCTACCTCTAAAACCACCTATGGATGTTTTACCTAAAATTATTCCTTGTTTGCAATCGACAAACCCGGATATTTCTGGAACAGCACGAAATATCTTGTTTGATATTACAAACCGCTTAATAAAGACAGAGATGGAAAATAAACAGATATTTTACAATAAATTAATCAATTATTTTGAGGATACATCTTTAAGTGATTCTGCTCGTGACGTAATATTAAAAACATTAATACTTATGATAGATGAGCAAACAGACCTTAGTGTATTAAGAGAATATCTTTTAGACCCACAATGGAGGGAAAAAGTTCGTGTGGCATTCGTTGAAAATGGGACAAGGAATTCTGCCCAACTTCTTTGTGACACATTAGACCAAATTGATACCGAAGGGAAAATCTCTATCCTTCTTGGTTTATATCAAATGGGTGAAGTGCCATGCACAGATAAAATTTATTCACTCTTAAATGATAATAATCTAAGCATAAAATCAGCATCGGCTATGGTTCTTTCAAACACAGGTGTACCAATATATGCCCCAAGATTATTAGAGATATGCACATCGGTGAATACTATCGAACCTGTATATAAAGAATTGTGGGATGCTTATATTCGTTTAGCTGAAAATGTTGTACTTAAAGGCGGAAATTGGGATTATGCGATGGAAATGTATCGGAGTACCCTTCAATTTTGTAAAGACTCAGCAATTCTACAATCTGCAATTACAGGGTTAGGACGTTTCGGGGATGCTTCGGTTCTTCCTACCCTCATTGATATTTTATCTGATACCGATAAAAGACATCTTTATCGTTCAGTTTTCCATGCTATAACCTTGCTTTATCCTAAAGAGGTAGAAAAACAAATATTACAATTATGTTCGAAAATTTCGACAGAGCAGCAGGTATTACTTATTCCTTTATTAGTGCAATATGACAATAATGAAGAAGCAAAAAAACTTGTAATAGACTTATTAAACAAACCTCATACAGATGTAAAACGAGTATTTTTGAATGCATTCTATGAAGAGCCTTCATTAAAATACGTAGATTATGTCCCTCTTATAATGCCATCTCTCGATGATTCGGAAAAACAAAAACTTGGAGAGTGTTTATGGCGAACAGTCTCAACATATAAACAAGTAGAAGAAAATGAAAAACAATTCATAGGAAAGGCTTATTTATATCTCTTTAAGTTATGCCCACCAGAGGAACAAGAAATAGTATTGGAGGGGATAAAAAAATTTCCTACGTTAGAGGCAATAAATGTATTATTGCCAGAATTAGAGAAAGAAGACCCTAAAAAATTACCATTTCCACTTCTGTTTGAGCTTTGGTGTGCTATCCCTGAAGAAGATAAAGAACAAAAAGAAAAAATAAAAAATATTCTTATAGAGCAATTGGCAAATGTGAGTTCTATCGACGTTATTATTTCTACTTTATCGAACTCAAAAAATTTGTCTCTCTTCTCTTCTTTGGTAGGTTTTGTTGAAAATTGGAACTTAATAGGTCCATTTCCCTGGAGTATTGACAATCCATTTCGAGAAAGTTATGGTTTTCCCCAAGCAGTAGTAGATTTAAACTCACCATTGGAGTTCCAACAACAAAAGTATTCATGGAAGAAAAATGTAAAAGCAGAAGGTTGGGGCTATATAGGTCTGATTTCACTGTGTGAACAAAACGCTTCTGAATGCTCGTACCTTTCCGCTTTTGCCTATACAGAAATAGAATTACCTGAAGAAACAGACGCTTTTGTTAATATCGGTTCGGATGATGGCTTCCGCTTATGGGTTAATCAACAAGAAGTGGCTAAGAAACATGTAGACAGGGGAATGAAGGTAGACGATGATAAAATACAGGTGCATTTTAATAACGGAGTAAACAAAATCTTGCTCCAAATCACCCAAATTAAAGGAGGCTGGAACTTTTGTCTTCGTTTAACTGACCTTTCAGGAAAACCATTGCCATTCAACGTAAAAACATTTTAACTAAAAAGGAACTTATAATGTTACCAATAATTATTTTTTGTGTTTCACAAATAATATCAGGAGCGGAAACAGAAAATTATCTTCTGTTTCAAAGAGAGCGGATAGGACAGGGCATTTATGAATCTGCATCATCTTTTGATGTTAACAATGATGGAATTATAGATATATTTTCAGGCGAATACTGGTATGAAGGACCCGATTATAAAAAGTCGCACCGAGTATGCGTTCTTCAACCAATGGACGATTATTATGATGATTTTTCTAACTTCCCTATGGATGTAAATGGAGATGGATATTTAGATGTTATTACAGGCGGATGGTGGGGTAAAACCTTACGTTGGCGTGAAAATCCAAAAGGTAACGACGGGTTATGGAATACTCACAATATTGCAGAAGTTGGAAATATTGAACGGGCTGTGTTCTATGATTTAGATAAAGATGGTATACCTGAAGTAATACCTGTAACGAAACCTGTTTTTATCTTTAAGTTGAAAATGGGAGAAGATGGGCAACCAACTGGTTCATTTGATAAATATGAGGTTAAAACTGATGGAGCGGGGGGACATGGTTTCGGTTGTGGCGATGTTGATGGAGATGGAGCAATTGATCTCCTATTTTCTAGTGGTTGGCTTAAATCACCAATAAATCCATTTGATACTGAGAATTGGCAGTGGTTTCCAGAGTGGAATTTGGGTTCTGCCAGTGTGCCTATTCTGGTTTTTGATGTAAATAAAAATGGTAAGAACGATATTATTGTTGGTTCTGCTCATGATTACGGTTTATTCTGGTATGAACAAAAAATATTAGATGATGGGAAAAGGTCATGGGAAAAACATGTTATTGATGAAAATCGCTCTCAATACCATGATATACAACTCCATGATATAGACAATGATGGTGAATTAGAATTAATTACAGGGAAACGTTATCGTGCACATGCATTTCATGACCCTGGCTCAAAAGACCCATTAGGGGTGTACTACTTCAAAATAAATAAAGGTGACTTTGTTAGGTATACTTTAGACTATGGACCTGCAGGTCAAGCAAGTGGTGTTGGTATTTATTTTTGGGTAGATGATATAGATAAAAATAGTTGGAAAGATATTATTGCTCCAGGTAAAGAAGGTCTATTTTTATTCAAGAATTTCGGTCCTATAAAGTCAAATCTTAAATGACCAATAAATGGTATAGATTGTGTGGAAACTGGGAATTGAAAAGTTGGGGGCAATCAAGATATTTAAAGTTTACTTTAGCATTTATAGTTGCTATTTGTCTGGGCTTGCTTGAATCTGCATGGACGACACCTCAAGCACCAGGGGCAGTAAAGGCTGGTTTAGGAAATGTTGCTATCGGTATTATACTGATTATTGTATGCCTCCCATGGATTTGGTGGGTTCCTGGATTAAGTATGCTGGAAGAATTCATTCAGGTTTGGATTGGAAATGAAGGGCGATGGTCACCGAACTGGGATTGGGTATTTCATCACTGGTCAGCAGGATACTTTGGAATTAATCTGTATCCAGTTTTATCTTTTCCTATTATCACAATACTTTGTGAAATAGTTTATTTATATCTGCTATTCAGGGGAAAGGGGTCTGATACTTAAAAAAATAGACAAAAATGTCATTTTAAATAGTGAATGATACTTTATGGAAGTATTCTTGTGAAAATAATTTGAACAAAAAATGAATAGATAAAGAGATTTTACCAATTTACAATAATTTAATGAATAAATTATATATTTTGGCATGAATATTGATATTAAACTTCAGATACATGTTATATATTAATAAAACTACCCAAGAAGGAATATATATATGTGTAACAGAACAACTCTTCTATGCCTTATTTTTACTATTCCATTTACTTCTATTGTTAATGCTGAACTTACATCTGTTGAAATTGGTGGTAAAATAGAAATTTATGGATTATATTACCGCCAATGGATTGAACCTTCGGACCAAGTGCGAATTCCTTCATGTGCTTTATTTGGTAGGAGTATTGGACCTGAGGGTACCTATTCAGCATATCGATCAGGTGAAGGCTCTACTGGTACTTCTTATGTTGAACAGAGAACACGATTACATACAAAGGCAACAATGACCGATAATATATCTGTGTTTTTTGAAGTAGACTCTATTGATACATGGGGGGAAGACTTTCGGTCCCAACAATATCTAACAGGTAAAGATAATAGAGCGGATTCATCTGATGATATAGAGCTGTTTCAAGCCTACATACAAGCTAAGGATTTTGGAATTAATGATTTAACATTTACAGTAGGCAGACAAGCAATTGACCTGGGTTCTGGTTGGCTTGTGGGTTCAGACCCTGGACCTAATGTCTTTACAGGGTTAAGTTTTGATGCTATCCGTCTACAATATGAAAAAGAATCTTGGATGCTGGATGTATTTTATGGAAAACTTTTTGAAAGCATGAGTTCATTTAATCATGATGATATTGATTTTTGGTCAACTTATTTTACATGGAAAAATATTTGGGAAGGAACAAATATTGATTTTTATTACTTCTTGTTGAGAGATAATACAAATAGTGAAGTTACAAGAGATGACTTTATCTTAGAAGCAATAGAGGGGGTTCTTGGACGAGATAACTCTGATACGACATATATTCACACTATTGGCTTACGGTTTTATGGCAGTCATGAAGATTGGGACTATGAAATGGAAACAGCATATCAATGGGGTGAGGGTTCTGCTTTTGGGAATTTATTTGTTCCGATTGGAGGAATCTATGGTGACGATGATATTTCCTGGTCTTTACCTGCGGGGCACTTCGAAGTAGGTTATACACTATCAAAAATAAAATGGTCCCCAAGAGTTTATCTGGGTGGGTGCTATTATGATGCTGATGATAATCGTGATGTTTCGTTTATGGATTGGTTCTTAAATTTAGATGCTAGTTCCGCAAGTCCTTCCTTTAATCGGTTGTTTTCAGCATATAGAGAAGAGAATTTTATAGATATATCTGGCATGACAAATTTCTGGCAGGTATATTCTGGTGTTTCTGTAAATCCGACCGAGAAAGTCGAAGTAAGTTTTGAACTGAGTTACCTACAAACAATTTCTTCCTTTGATAGTCCTTACTCGTTCTCACTGGGTAGTTATGAATTTTATCCCTTAGGCTATCTGTCATTTTTTACTCAAGAAAATCCGAAGGACTTAGGCTGGCAAACATTATTAACTCTCTCCTACGCTTATAATGAAGACCTAAATTTTGAAACAGGATGGTCTCATTTCTTTGTTGGCGACGGAATTGTTAAAGGTGCTTTCCTCGATAATTATGGAACTTCATTTATATCGACTATGAACGACAATGATTCTGACTTTTTCTATATCGCATCAACAATAGAGTTTTGATTAATCACTAAACTTATCAATTATAACAACTTCTTCATACGGAAGTTGCCCTGCACGAGGCCAGGCAGGTTTTGTAGCCTTACCCACTGCGACCATCATAGCAACTACGTGGTCTTGTGGGAGATTAATTAACTTGGCAACTGCATCAAAGTCAAAACCAACCATTGGGCATGTATCGTAGCCCATTGCCTTGGCTGCCAACATTAAGGTTTGTACAGCAATACCACATGAACGCATGGCTTCATCCCTCTGTACTTGTTCCCTTCCACGATAATACTGGTCAATAGCGGGCACGACAAAATTTTTAATATCTTCTGGAGCATTTCGCCAGTAACGTTCGGGTTGTTTTTCCCATGCTTTTATATCAGCACATAAAACAACTAATAATGAGGCATTAATAACTTGTGGCTGATTCCATGCCACTTGATAAATTTTTTTCCGTAATTCTGGATCCCTAACAAGCACAAAACGCCAATTCTGAATGTTAAATGAAGTTGGCGAAAGTAACACAAGAGACATTAACTTTTGTATTTCTTCTTCTGTTATTTTGTGATTTGGGTCAAATTGTTTGACTGCTCTTCTTAATTCAATTGCTTCAAAAACATCCATATTTCGCTCCTTTCATGAACATGTTGTGCTAATTTTTTTCTACCCAATAATCATAATCTTATTTATGAAAATGTATGATTTAGAAATATAATTATATCGAACTTTATTCCCCAATAATAACAAAATATTTAAAAGGGAGGGATAATGTGGGTGTTTTTTGGGTATATAAATAGAAGAGAAACTATATAGTGCCCGGGAGGAGAATTGAACTCCTACCCCATTTCTGGGACCAGATCCTTAGTCTGGCGCGTCTGCCATTTCCGCCACCCGGGCGAATATTTATTAATTGTTTGTATAGGTTTAAATTTTATAACAAATGTCTCAAAAATTTAAAATCAGTAGAAATATACTCTCCTAAAACATACATTTCGTTTTATAACATAGGCTCATGTCTTCCCTTGCCAGAGCCATTTGGATGTCGCAGACAGAAATTAGCTGACATCGATTGGATGGATGAAAATTTACGACCACAAAACTTACAAACATATTCTGTTTTTTCATCTCCCTCATAAACAGCATGTCTGCCTTTGCCTGGACCGTTAGGATGTCTTGTACAAAAAGAGGACGCTAATGATTGAACACTTGTGGCTTTTTTCCCACAATATTTACAGATGTATACTGTCATAAAACCTCCTTCTATGTCTCTCCCTGTTATATATTAATACCTTTTTCTCTTGCAACTAATATATTTGAACGAAGTAAGGCTTCGAAACTTCCGCAATCCGCCCACCAACCTTCCAAAAATTCATATGTCATAGTGCCCCGAAGGATATATTCATTGTTGACATCTGTAATCTCTAATTCGCCCCTTGCACTTGGTTTTAGGGTACGACAAATATCAAATACATCAGAGTCATACATATAAATTCCGACAACTGCGTAATTTGTAGGTGGTTCTTTAGGCTTTTCAATAACCTCCTTGACCTTTCCATGTTCTATTACAGCAACCCCAAATTCTTGGGGATTAGATACTTCCTTTAAAAAGATTTTTGCCCCTGCAGGTTGTTTTTCAAAATCATTTACTGCTTTTTTAATACTTCCTTGTATAAAATTATCACCTAATATGACGACCATTTTATCTTTTCCAACAAAAGGCTCCGCTAATGCAAGTGCATGGGCAATACCCCCTTCTATCTTTTGGTAGGTGTAATGAAGTTGATTTAGCCCGAAGTCTTCTCCGTTACCTAAAAGACGTAGGAAATCTCCTGCATTGTTTCCTCCTGTGACAATCATAATATCCTTAATTCCCGCATCTACCAAAGTTTGAATAGGATAAAAAATCATAGGCTTATCGTAAACTGGGAGCAAATGTTTATTTGTAACACGCGTTAAAGGTAATAGTCGTGTTCCTAAACCGCCTGCTAATACAACTCCTTTCATCTTAATTTTTCCTTTCCTTTTGCTATTTTTTCAATTGAAATAGGGTTGTTTTATCATTATACAATCTTTTGTTTTGGAATTGATTAATGGTATTATCTCTCAATATCAAAATTTATTTTTATAAAGGAGAATGACTATGATAAATACAAAATCGATTTGTTCAGCGAAAATTATACAACATATCTTAACTCCTTTTATCATTGTGACACTGATACCATTTTTTTCATGTTCAACAAAGGGTACCGATATAATCCAGAAGCGATTACCCATAGGTAAATGTACACCTATTCCTCAAGGAGATGGGTGGATAAACCTATTTTCTAAAGAAAATCAGACTAAATGGCAAAATGTAACAAATAAAGATAAAAAATATGGATTTGAATTTTCATCTGATGACATTCTCCATATCTTTGGCTCAAAAGGTGGAGGTTATATCGCCTATCTTGATAATGAAGTAACAGATTTCGAATTCCATATTGAGTTTAAATTAACACCACAAGCCAATAGTGGTGTGTTTTTCCGTTCTGACTTAAAAGATCCCGTTCAAAAAGGGTTTGAGATTCAGGTATTCGAAGATTATGGTCAGCCACCAAACAAGAATTCATGTGGTTCATTATATGACGTTGCAACCCCAATGTTTAATATGAATTTTCAGCCCGGTGAATGGAATTCCTATGATATAACATGTCGTGGTAGTAATCTTATTGTTTCTATGAACGGATGGAAAGTCTTAGATGTGGACATTTCATTAATGACCATGCCTATCGGAAAATTCGATACACCACTTGCTCAGCTTCCACAAAAAGGTTATTTATTATTGCAAGACCATGGTGGAGAGGTGTGGTATCGAAACGCCTATATTAAGAACATCAATAGCAATTAAGTTGGAAAGCCATTATGCAGAATGACCAAATAAAGCAATGGCTAAATCTTTATCTAATACCAGGAATTGGCTCGGCAACCTTTTTAAAGTTAATTGCTCGATTTGGGGCACCTTCTGAGGTACTATCTGCATCTGAGAAGGCTCTTGCTGAAGTTGTCGGGAAAACAATATCTCATCGAATTGCTCAATATCGTGAAGTTGTAGATTTAGATAATGAGTTACGTCTTATAGACAAACACAATGTAACAATAATTACATTAGACGACCCAGAATATCCTTTATCACTTGCTGAAATTTATGAACCGCCATTAGTGTTATATTGCAAAGGAAAATTATTAGAAAAGGATTTACGTTCTATTGCGATTGTAGGGACTCGAAAGATTTCACCTTATGGCACAAAGGTCACTGAAATTTTTGCAAGAGGTTTATCTCAGGCTGGTTTTACCATTGTAAGTGGATTTGCTTTAGGTGTAGATGGCATTGCCCATAAAACTGCTATAGCAAATGGTGGACGAACTGTAGCGTTTTTAGGATGTGGAATTGATATTATTTATCCTGCTCAACATCAAGAACTGTGGCAACAAATCCAAAGTCAAGGGGCTATTATTTCCACATTTCCTATGGGGACAAAACCGACGGGAAATAATTTTCCTGTCCGTAATCGATTTATAAGTGGTTTTTCATTAGGGACATTAGTTACCGAGGCACCTTTAAATAGCGGTGCCATGATTACAGCACAGTATGCAGTAGACCAAGGAAAGACGGTTTTTGCTGTTCCTGGTCCTATAGGATACGCAAACAGTCAAGGTTCACATAGTCTTATTCGACAGGGGGCAAAACTTGTGGAACATATTTCAGATATTCTTGAAGAAATTCCACAACTATGGAAACCTGAAACATTATCAGAGCCACTTCAGATGCCTCTTGCATCCGCAATTGATATAGATAAACCAGATACAACAAAGTCAAACGATGAGATTCAGCAAAAGGAGACGAAACAAGTCATAAAAAATAAAAACGAACAGCCTGCAGGAAGGTCGTACCCCTCACCAATGAATGAAAAAGAAAAAGCAATCATAGACATTCTTAACCCACAAGGTTCTTATGTAGATGAAGTTGCATTGGCTTGTCACATTCCTGTGTCTGAAGCGTTATCTATGTTGACGATTATGGAAATGAAAGGATTGGTAAAACAATTTCCTGGAAAAAAATTTGCAAAAGCATAGAATTTTGGAGTACCTATGATAAAAACAGAAGGTCTGACGAAAAAATTTGGTGAAAAAATTGCAGTCAATAAATTGGATTTAGAGATATCAAAAGGGACTTTTTTCTGTTTTTTAGGGCCTAATGGTGCAGGAAAAACGACCACAATAAAAATGTTAACAGGGTTAATGAAACCTACAGAAGGACGAGCTCTCATTGCAGGGATTGACATACAACAAGACCCTGTAAAAGCGAAAAAGTATATTGGTTTTGTACCTGACCACCCTTTCCTTTACGATAAACTTACAGGTAGAGAGTTTCTTAGATTTATTGCAGGGTTATATCAAATTTCCGAGAAAGAATTTATGGTTCGGACGGAAGAATTAATATCTCTGTTCGGGCTTACCACAGTTATAGACCAGTTAATTGAAGACTATAGCCATGGGATGCGACAAAAACTCTCATTTACTGCTTGTTTTTTACACAACCCAGAGATAGTTATTGTTGATGAGCCGTGGGTAGGACTTGACCCAAAGAATATTCGTTTCGTCAAGGATTACTTAAAAGAGAAAACTCAAAAAGAAGGACTAACCGTCTTTATGTCGACCCATACGTTAAGTATTGCAGAGGAGATAGCGGATATTATAGGCATCATTCATCAAGGGCGTCTCTGTGCATTCGGCTCTGTAGATAAAATAAAATCCCTCTCAAATACACCAGGAAACTTAGAGGATGTATTTTTAGAGTTAACAAAGGAAACAGACGAAGTATAAGTAATATTCAGAAGAATTCTATTATGGAACAGATTTTAGCAATATTAGAAGCAAAACGAAATATCTTGAAACATCAAATATTGAGTATCCGCAAAGAATCAAAGTTGAAGATTTCTGTTATTACTTTCTCTGCAATTGCAATATGGTTAGGTATTTTCTTCGGGCTTTATGAAGGATTCGACTGGTTATTAAAATTCGGGTCAAGAGCTGGAATTGAAGTGAATTTTGGTGAGTTGTTGATGGCTCGGATGTTCATGATTTTAATGAGTGCTGTTTTCTTATTTTTGATTTTTTCCAATATTTTAATTGCTTTTTTCACCTTGTATAAGGCTGAAGAGATTCATTTTTTAGTACAGACACCTATCCCATTTAACCGACTATTCTTTGTCCGCTTTATTGAATGTATAGCATTTAGTTCTTGGTCAGTGGCATTTTTGGGCGTTCCATTAATACTTGCTTATGGACTGAGTACAAAAGCAACTATTTTCTTTTATATAGCATCAATTATTTTCTTTGCTCCATTTGTAATTATTCCAGCAGGACTTGGAAATATCATTACACAATTTTTAGTCTTGATTTTTCCTAAATTGAAACTCCGTTTCATGATTTTATTTGGTGTATTAGGTGTCATTTTTTTATTTTGGTATATAAATACCATGCTTCGGGGAACAAAAATAAGTGAAGACACGATCTTACCTGTGTTTCTGAGTGCCACTTCACATGTGCAATCACCTTTGTTTCCACCTTATTGGTTTACAGAGGGGGTTTTGAAGTCGAAGGAGAGACAGTTTTTCGACGTCATATTCTGGTTTATGCTTATGATAGCTAATGCCTTATTCATCACACTCGTAGCCTCTTTTCTATCTCGACTTATATTTTACCCTGGTTTTTCTGGCTTACAAGGGATGGGAAATAAACGGATTAAATTACCTAATCGAGGGATTTTGGGGCGTCTTGAAAAAATATTAAGGATTATTCCTGAGCCTTATCAGCCTTTAGTCGTAAAAGATATACGTTTATTCTGGAGAGACGCTACGCAGTGGTCTCAGTTTATAATCTTTTTTGGTATCATGGCGATTTATATTGCCAATTTGAGGAACACCACAAAATATTTTGAACAAGAGATGTGGCGAAGTTTCATCGCGTGTATGAATATAGCATCCTTAAGTTTAATTCTTGCTACCTTAACAAGTCGTTTTATTTTTCCATTGATAAGCTTGGAGGGACATCGATTCTGGGTAATTGGCTTGGCTCCTATTACCTTAAAACAGTTGGTATGGCAAAAATTTTGGCTTAGTGTTATGACTTCCGCCCCATTTACGGTAACTTTAGCGATCCTGTCTGGTTATATGCTTCAATTAACGCCTTTATATTTTACTTTGACTGTATTTAGTATTATATTGATGAATTTGGGGTTATCAGGTCTTGCTGTCGGGTTAGGTGCTTTATACCCCAGTTTTGAAGAAGATAATCCTGCTCGAATTGTCTCGGGATTAGGAGGGACGCTAAATTTGTTATTAAGCATTTTCTATATTGCCCTTGTTGTCACAGCCCAAACAGTGATACTACAGTGGAACGTACTTGCACAGTTTACTCGTCCAGAAGACTTCTATATAGCATTAACATCTGTAATTATCTTTATTGTTCTTTTAACGATAGTTGCTGTATTCTTACCTATGACTCTTGGACTACGAAATCTTAAAACATTGGAGTATTAGTTCAATGAAAAAAATTCAGATAAAGACAGCCCGTAGAACCCAATTTATCAATTTGGATTCGTATGTAGCCAGAGCGGTTCAAGAATCGAATGTTCAAAATGGTATTGTTATTGTTTATGTTCCACACACTACCGCTGGAATTACTATTAATGAAAATGCTGACCCTGATGTGCTTTTTGATATCGAGCATGTACTTGATAAGGTTGTTCCATGGCATGGTGATTACCATCATTCAGAGGGAAATACATCTGCCCATGTAAAAGCGTCTTTAATGGGTTCTTCCGTGCAAGTTATTATCAACGAAGGTAAACTTGTTTTAGGAACATGGCAATCTATATTCCTCTGTGAATTTGATGGACCACGAACACGAGAAATTTTTATCAAAGTTATTTCTACTAACCCGTCATAGAACTACCTAAAAGATTGCTGTTCCTTTACCAAAGATTTGAGACAATTATCACAAATAGTATGAGTAATCATTGGTGCCTTCTCGCTATCAAAAATTTTGGCTTTGTTAATAACTTCATCTAATTCAAGCCATTGAGAATCAAATTCTACCTTCTTACACCATGAACACATCCGTATCACCTTTCGAACTCTTAATACTTTAGAATCAAGAATGCTCTTATAATTTTGGGGTTCTTTTCGGATTAAATGTGTAATAAAGGTAATTGTATTCGGCTCATTACATTGAATACTCATTGTCAAATATCTTTTGTATGTAGGTGAGTCACAACGAAAATCAATTTTTATTTTTTTATTGTTACGAGCCTGTTCCATCAAGTCTAAATATATTTGTTTTACCGTTATATCACTTATAAAATCAAAAAGATTCCTGCCTATAATCCGTTTAGATACTATTTCATCACCATTGTTCTCTCTTGCAAAAACATCCCATGCCTCATTAACAAATGTAATTCTATTGTTTTCATCAATTTTATAAACAATATCTTCCATACCTAAACATCCTTAAATACATTGATTTTTAGGCATAACGAGCAAAATTTTATTTAATAGTTGCATTATAGCACTTTTTCTTTGTAAAATTTAACTACAAAATTAAAAAGGCGGCATGGCCAAGTGGTAAGGCAGAAGCCTGCAAAGCTTCCATTCCCCGGTTCGAATCCGGGTGCCGCCTCCAAAATTTCCACTGTGGGCGAGTGGTGGAATAGGAATACACGACGGACTTAAAATCCGTTGGCCGTAAGGCCATGCGGGTTCGATTCCCGCCTCGCCCACTTTTACCTCCCTCAGAAATAACCAAAGCACTATAAATTGCCTATAGAAAATAAAGGAACGCATTAGATCTACATGTAAGTTAATGGATATTTTGTTTTTGTCTTGTACTATTCTTAATCGTTTTTGCATGTTAGTATCCCTAAAAAATAGAATAGAATTTCTAATAGTGATAGCTAAGTTTTTATAATCAAATGTGTTAGTTCATCTAAATATTGCTTTATCCGATATTTTATTGTAAAGAAAGGGTCAGTTGATGGCAGTATGTTTTTATAATACGTTAACAAGAACAGTCGAGCCTTTTGAACCTATAGAACCTCAAAAAGTGAAACTGTATACTTGTGGGCCCACAGTTTATAACTACGCACACATTGGCAATTTCCGTGCATACATATTTGAGGATTTACTGAAAAGATACCTCACGTTTCGGGGATACGATGTTTTCCATGTTATGAATATTACTGACGTCGAGGATAAACTTATTCGAACCTGTCGTGAAACGGGAAAATCCTTAAAAGAAATTACTGATTTTTATATTGAAGCCTTCTTTAAGGATTTAGAGACACTTCAGATTGAGAAAGCAGATGTTTATCCGAGAGCAACAGACCATATCCAAGAGATGGTTGAGATTATTAAAAAATTGAGAGAGAACGGACATACCTACGAGCATAATGGAAGTATCTATTTCCGTTTAAGTACATTTCCAGAATATGGCAAGTTAAGCCACATGAACATCGATGACTTAAAAGTAGGAGCAAGTGGTAGGGTTGATACTGATGAATATGAAATGGAAGACGCCCGTGATTTTGCCCTTTGGAAAGCCTGGGATGAAGATGATGGAGATGTCTATTGGGAAACGGAGTTAGGTAAAGGCAGGCCTGGATGGCATATCGAATGTTCTGCAATGAGCATGAAATATTTAGGAGAGAGTTTTGATATTCACTGTGGTGGTATAGATAATATGTTTCCACATCATGAAAATGAAATAGCCCAGTCTGAGTGTGCCACAGGTAAACCGTTCGTTAAATATTGGTTACACTGTGCCCATCTGGTTGTAGATGGTAAAAAAATGTCAAAATCGTTAGGCAACTTTTTTACATTAAGAGACCTGTTAGAACGAGGCTTAGACCCCATAGCCATACGTTGGGTATTACTTGCCACACATTATAGACAGCCTAATAACTTTACCTTCGAAACTGTGGAGTCTGCTGAAAATAGTCTCCGTCGCATTCGTGATTTTCGACTACGTCTAAATGAAATTCAGGGTGAAGGAGATGATTTATCTGAAGAATGTTCACAATGTGAAAAAATGTTTATAGAATCTCTTGATGATGATTTAAATATTTCGTCTGCCATTGCTTCTATTTTCGATTTTATCCGTGATGTTAATAAAAAAATAGATTTGAAGGAAGTCGGGGAACAAGGGGTTAAGAATGCAATTAGCCTATTAAATAGGCTAAATCAAGTGGTCGGTATTTTGAATCCAGAATTCGAAGAGGAAACTCCCCAGGAAATAATGGAAAAAGTATTACAACGTCAGCAGGCTCGTCGTGAAAAAAACTTTGCTCTGGCTGATACAATACGCAACCAACTATTAGAGCAGGGATGGGTTGTTGAAGATACACCCCATGGACCTCGCGTAAAACGAAAATAATGCTCCATTTAAAAAAGTTATTGGGAACTTTCATCTATTTTAAGTGTTTAATATTATAAAAGGTAAATAATAAAATGCGTTCCTTAGAGGATTGGGAATTGGTTGCGTTAGCAAAACAAGGAAATAATGAAGCATTTGATAATTTGATTCAGAGGTATAAAAATCAAATTTATACCCTTTGTTTCTATCTCACCCGAGATACTCACAATGCCGAAGATTTAGTGCAGGAAACATTTATTCGTATTTATAAAAACATAAATAGAATTGACCCCAAAGCACAATTTAAAACTTTTATTTTTACAATTGCCCGAAATCTTGCATTAAATCAATTAAGAAATGACCAGAGGAAAAAGAATTTCTTAGTACGGCTTTTTGAACGTTGGAACTATAACCATAAAGAAAAAAATAATTCTCCTTCATCACTAACATATAGTGAAAGTAAAGAATTGATAGACATAGTTCAGGAATGTATGTTGGAGTTATCACCAGAATATAAAGAAATATTATTACTTCGTGAAACACAGGGATTAGATTATGAAAGTATTGCAGAAGTGCTTGGTTGTAGGATAGGCACTGTACGAAGTCGTTTGGCTCGTGCAAGAGCAGAATTAAGAAAAAAAATAAAAGAAAAAGGTGTATTGATAAAATGAGACATTTTACAGACGAAGAAATTTCTGAATTAATTGATGGCCTTATTGTCTTAAATGATAATCAAAGGGAACATTTACATCAATGCGGTGAATGTTCGGAAAAATTAGCTGAGTATCGTAAAATATCGACTACACTTCAAGATCTTCCTATTGTTCCAATTTCTGATGAGGTTTCAAAAAAGATTAGCCAAGAGGTTAAGACATTAACTAAATTTTCACAAACTAATTTCATTCCCGTGTTAACATTAAATTACAAGCCAATCCTTTTGTATACGGTAACCATTTCTCTATTTATTATCGGCGTTATAATTGGCTATCAATACAATACCATTTTTAACAAGACAGATGTATTAAAAACAGATAAAGTAACACAGGTAGCCGACAATAGTGAATTAAGTTCACCACAAATAGAAATGATAAAGGCAGAAGAAATTCCTATTAATGAAGAGGACGTATTGACATCTCTGAGCGATGAATACATACAAACTGAGTATGTTGGAGAAGAACTACATTCAGTTACAATTTCGGATTTGGTATTATCGCTCGCAGATGCGACGGGTGAATTTGATATATCTATGTAAGATAAAAAAACTATAACTATACGGAGAATAACGTATGAAAAAGTATATGATTACCTTAACCTTTATTGCGATACTTTTCTTTTTAAATCAAACACTAACCGCACAGCCAGGGCCTATGGAACCTGCTCCCCAAGGTCCACCGCCTAATTTTCCACCTGATGAAAGAGGTCATTTCCCCGGACCGGGATATATAAACCCGCCTCCACTTGGAGAGGATGTCCCTGCTAAAGAAATGTTAGAACAAATAGTTCTTGCTAAAATTGCTAAGCAATTAAGACTTAATAATGAGCAAACGGTCATTTTAGTAAGAAAGTATGAAGAGCAACGGGATATTTTAGCGGAGATGACTAAAAAAAGAAATGACCTTGCAAATGAGATTAGAAAATCTATACGAGAAAAATCGGGAAATTTGGAAGAAAAATTTAATACATTAGTAAAGTTAGACAAAGAAATTCAAGAGCAGAAATACAAGTTGGTGGAAAATTTATCATTAGATTTACCTCTGGAATCAAAGATACAGCTATACCTTCTTTTCTCTGACTTCGAAAATGAAATAAAACGGTTTTTGAAAAAGGCATACGAATGGAAACAAGAGCGTATGCCCTATGATAATCAAAGGCCTGCCCAATTAAGAAGAGGTAGAGAACAACCTCCTCCATCACCTAAGATGCCAGAATCACAATAAAATAATAGGAACGATATACTACTATCGGCCGTGACGAACTTCATCAAGATTGGTATCTTTTATTACATTATGGTTTCTCGGAGGTAAGTAAAAATCGTGAGGAGTTGGTGTAGGATAATTATTATCGAAACAAGCAGTACAAAAACGCTCTTTATCACTAAATGTTGCTTCAAGCATTGCGGGTATTGTTAAATACGCTAACGTATCAACCCCTAAATACTGCCTTATTTTTTCAACGTCTATTTCTTGATCCTTCTTGATCATTTTATATGCAATTAGTTTTTCCCTAACAGGTGTGTCAATTCCATAATAACATGAGTTGATAATAGGCGGTGATGCCACACGGTAGTGAATCTCTTTTACTTTACAACGTCGCAACATTTTTATTATCTTTCGTGCCGTTGTCCCACGGACAATACTATCATCTACAAGAACTATTCTTTTCCCTTTGACAGTATCCCGAGATGGATTTAATTTTATTTTTACTCCGAAATCACGCATTTTTTGGTCTGGCTCAATAAACGTGCGCCCTACATAATGGTTACGAATAAATCCCATATCAAAAGGTAAACCAGATTCATGTGCATAACCCAGCGCTGCAGGGTTCGACGAATCTGGAACTGCCATAACAAAATCCGCTTCAACAGGAGCAATTCGGGCAAGTGCTCTCCCAAATTCTTTTCGAATTAAATCAACACTTTTTCCAAAAATAAAACTATCTGGTCTTGCCACATAAATATATTCAAAAATACATTGTTTGGGGACTACTTTTTTGAAGGGGAAAACACTTTTTATCTCTTTATCTTTTATATGTACCACTTCGCCTGGTTCTATCTCACGTAACCATTTCGCTCCAACCAAATCCAAAGCACATGTTTCACTGGCAAAAACATATCCCCTTCCTTTTTTACCCAGCCATAATGGACGAAAACCAAATGGGTCACGAGCTGCTATCATTTCGTTGTGGTTCATAATAAGGACAGAAAATGCTCCTTTTACCTTTTTTAAGGCATCAATAACTGCATCTAAGAAAGTATCTGCATTGGAACGGGCTATTAAATGAATTATTACTTCTGTATCCGACGTAGATTGAAAAATAGCACCTTTCTGTTCTAAGTCGTGACGCAAGTATGCACCATTGACAAGATTTCCGTTATGACATACTGCGACAGAACCGTGAATATAATTCACTAAAAAGGGCTGGACATTCCGTAAATTACTTGTGCCAAAAGTAGAATATCTAACGTGACCTATACCCATAAAACCCTGGACACGAGCAAGCTTATGTGCGGGAAATACATCATTTACCAGACCTACTCCACGATGTGCTGTTAATGTTGTCCCATCAGAACAAACAATACCTGCACCCTCTTGTCCACGATGTTGTAAGGCGTATAAACCTAAATAAATCCAATTGGGTGCAGATTTATGATTATAAATTCCAAAAACACCACATTCTTCGCGAATTTTATCAAGTTCGAGCATACGTCCCTTTTCTACTGTTTTATGTTAATTTTAATCTAAAGACTTACCTGTTAATCGTGTGAATGCTTCAAGATATTTCTCCCTGGTTTTTGCCACAATATCTGGTGGCAACGGTGGTGGAGGAGAATTCTTATCCCAATTCACCGATTCCAAGTAGTCCCTAATAAACTGTTTATCGAAACTGGGTTGACTTTTCCCAGGTTCATACTGGTCTGCTGGCCAAAATCTCGATGAGTCTGGTGTCAAAATTTCATCTGCTAACACTAATTTTCCGTCTAATAGTCCAAATTCAAATTTGGTATCACACAAAATAATACCTTTTGTAATTGCATATTCATTGGCTCTTTTATAAATTTGAATTGCTACTTTCTCCGCTTTTCGATTCAGTTCCTCTCCAATCATTTTTCCTGCCTCTTGAGGTGATATATTAATATCATGTCCTTCTTCTGCTTTTGTACTCGGTGTATAAATAGGTTCTGGCAATTTACTCGCTTCTACAAGCCCTGATGGTAAGGGAATTCCACAAACGGTTCCTTTTGCTTTATATTCTTTTAATCCACTTCCTGCTAAATATCCGCGAACGATAAACTCCACAGGGAGCATTTGGCATTTTCGTACATACATAGAACGGTCTTTAAATATCTCTGGATATTTTTGAAATTCTGGTGGAAAATCTTCTAATCGCGATGAAATTAGGTGGTTGGACACAATATCTTTCATCATTTCAAACCAGAATAATGATAACTGCGTCAAAATTTTTCCTTTATCAGGTATTGGTGTAGGATTAACCCAGTCAAACGCTGAAATTCTATCTGTTGCAACAAGAAGAAGTTTGTCCCCTAAATCGTAAATATCTCTAACTTTTCCTCTTCTTGTGGGTGGCTGTCCATTTAAGTTTGTTTCTGATAATGCTGTCATTGGTATTCCTCTTATTATTAAGATGTTATTTATTAAAAAAATGGATTAGATAAGGTTTATTTATTTCTAATACCTCATTTAAAAGATTTCTACAACCAACGGCGTCTGGCATAAGAGGATGACTTAGTAGTGCCTGGAATGCTAATTCCTTATCACCTTTTACTGCGGAATGTACTGTTAAGGTTTCGTAAGCCTTGATTAATTGCATAAGACCACGAATAGAAGGTTCTGGAGCAGGTTGTGGAATAGGATGTGCTCCATCTTTATCAATAATTGCAGATACTTCGACGGATACATCATCATCAAAAGTAGGAATTGCTCCATTATTCTTACAACAAACGATTTGACGAGATTTTGAATCCGTTTCAATTGCATCCATTACCATGAGTGCCGCAGTTGAATAATGTGCACCACCTCGTTTACTTAATTCTTCTGGCTTTTCTTTCAAGTTGGGATTGGAATATTTTTCAAAAAGCTTCTGCTCAATCTCTAAAACTTCCTCTCCTCTCGTTTTTTCTTTACTCTTTAATTTATTCAACACAGATTCTGTTGAATAATAATATTGTAAGTAATAATTGCAAAACATATTCAGACTTCTCATAGCTTCTAACATATTGTTTCGTGTTGGCTCATCTTCCCACTCTTCTTCGGCATGCTCCCAAAATGTTCGGAGGACTTCATCAGTAATATCAATTCCTTGTTTCTTAAATTTACGAACCCATGAGAGATGATTTAATCCCACATAATCTAATTCTATATCTTCAGGACTCCCTCCTAAATGTTTAACAATTTGCATAATTATTCCAATAGGCACATTGCAAAGTCCTATTGTCCGTATCTTACTGTATTTAATAACAGCCTCTGTATTAATTCCAGCAGGGTTTGTAAAATTGATTAAAAAAGCATTCGGACATAACACTTCCATTTTATGTGCAATTTCAAGGATCACAGGGATGGTTCTTAATGCACATGCAAATCCACCTATGCCCGTTGTTTCCTGCCCAATAATTCCATATTTCAGCCCCAATCGTTCATCATTTATTCGTGCCTGCATTTGTCCAACACGGATTTGGGTTAGCACATAGCGAGCATCTTTTATAGCCTCGTCTATTTCTAATGTCTTATACAATCTACACTTCGTTCCGTATTTTTTTGCCATTCGCTCTGAAAAAAAATGGTTTATACTTAACCTCTCTTCATTTTGGTCCATCAACCATATTTCGTCAAATAATAGTTTTTCTTTTCTTGCAAAAATTCCATCAACTAATTCTGGAGTGTATGAACTACCACCACCTATTACTGCTAATTTCATTATAATGTCCTTTATGAAATTATATTTACATTTGTGGAAATATAATTGCCCAATTTAGATAGAAATTTAAGATTTAGCATATAATATCTAATATGATAGTTCATTTTAAAATATCGTCATACAACATAAAAAGATATGGAAGATAGTAGGTGAATGACTAAACCAGATATTTTCCCTGTATTTCAATGGGAACCTTCGGATATTATTAGCGTGCTATTATTAGGGTTTCTGTTCTTTTGGGGGTTATATATGTTATATCAAAAATGGGCACGGAAAGTGGAGGTTCCCTTATGGATCGATTTGATTTCTTTAATAATAATGTTTGTAATTCTTGGTATTGAAATACTTCAATTTAGGGATTGGATGAAAGAATATACTCTTCTATATATTCTTTCCTCTTTAGGATTATTTGTATCTGCCACTGCTTTATATGCCCAGAGTTTTATCTCATTGGTGACGACGATCTTCTTAAGCATTATTCAGCCAGGGGAAGAATCTTCTCCAGACATACCACGATTTGGTCCTGCTGAAATATTAGAGCACGAAAAAGACTATGAAGGGGCACTAAATGAGTATTTAGTATTAGCGAGAATTTATCCCTATCATCCATCCGTTCATATAAGAATTGCTAACATGTATCTTAAACTAAATCAACCAAGAGAATCTATGGATTGGTTAAAAAAATCATTAAAATATTTGAAAAAAGATGAGGATGTATATTTAATTGTTGCTCGATATTGTGACATCGCCCATGATTTAGATGAATTATCATTAGAAAGTGAGATGATTGACTACTACCTTTCTAAATATCTAAATTCCGTATATTCTAAATCCTTAACTGCACGGAAAAAGCAGATAAAAGAAAAGAGAACCAGAGAAAAAGATTCTCTCCTTATTTCGCTGGAAAAAGAACCATTAGATATAACCCAAGATGATATAAATCAAAAAGGATTAGACCTAAAAAAAGGTATACAATTAGAAAAAACTATTGAGGACAGCAGTAGTAATAATCTAAATAATGAGTCTCACAATGAACCACAAAAATCAGCACAAAAGAGATCTTCCTTCTCTGAATTAGAGCCGTTGTAAATTTTTATAGCGTGCAGTATTCCCAACGTTTTTTAATTGGTTAATGATGAACTCTCATTGTTTTTTGGAATCGTTGCTATCGTTAACCCACTATAACCCAATTGTAAAGCAAGGTCAAATATTTTTACTGTGGTTCGAAATGGGACTTCTGCATCTGATTCTAAAACTAATGAAGGAGGGGGATTTTTTGCTTTTAATTCCTTCAAACGTGATTCCAATTCTTCAAGTGTTACAGATTTAGGCTCTTTTGTTTCCCCCTCGGATATATATATAACTCCTTTTGAATCTACAATAATTCGACATAATTGGACATCCTCCACAGCATTACTTGACTTTGCTTCTGGTAATTGAAGAGAAATGCCTAAATGTGGATTAAACGTAGTTGTGATAATAAGAAATATTAGCAGAAGAAACATCACATCTATGAGAGAAGTGATATTAATTAGGGGGAAGTCTTTCTTTATAGGTTTACCAAATGGACCATCATGTATCACTGGCTGGATTCCTTACGAATGAAAACAAATATAACAAATAAGCCGAATGAAAATCAATAATAAATATTTATTTAATAAAAAATAAATTTTTTTGTTTTTATTTAAAATTTTTGGCAAAAAATATACATTTTGAGGTAAAATATAATTGAAAGATGATAAAGGAAAAAAATAAAACAACGAAGAGGTAAAAATGAAGACAGTAAGAGTTTGTGTAGCAGATGACAATAAAGATGAAGTAACAATCCTTTGTGAAAGTCTAAAACTAAACAATTATGAAGCGATTCCAGCCTTTTGTGGTATGGAGGCACTGGAATTATGTAGAAGTGGCAAGGTTGATTTGCTCCTTCTTGACATAGGACTTCCTGATATTGATGGAATTGAGGTGTGCAAACGATTAAAAGAAGATCCGACAACGAAAAATATTCCTATTATATTTATCACTGCAAAAGGCTCTATACAGGATGTAGCGTTAGGGCATGAGTTAGGGGCAGTTGATTATATTGCTAAGCCATATAACTTACCTATGGTGCTTGTTGCGGTAGAAATGGCTTTGCGAACGACACATATATCAGCATATATCAATAGCCCATCAGAATTTTGGATTGACCCCGTTTATACTGACCCCATTACAGGACTTAAAAATTACCGTTATCTTGCAGAACGGTTGGAGGAAGAAATAGCACGAATTGACAGACACAAGCTCCCATTAAGCTGTCTAATGATGGATTTCATTGATTATAATCTAAATGGAGAAGAATCAAATAAGATAGATATAACAGAACAAGAATCATTTCTAATGGATGTCGCTTTAACCCTAAAACAAAATTCCCGAACTTCCGATATTCTATCTCGATACGAAGGTTCAAAATTCGTTATTGTATTACCACATCAACCCCTTGATAATGCGATAAAATATGCGTTAAAAATCTCAAAAAAACTTGAAGAAAACTTATTTGAAGAAGAAGATAGAGTTTCATTACAACCTAAATTTGGTATTGTTAGTTGCCACGAAAAATTAGTTTCATCTGGAGAAGAACTGTTGGGCATCGCTGTAAAAAATCTGTTACGTGCGTTTACAAGACCTAATGTCAGTATTGTAGGTAAAGACCTATCTGATAAAAAAGAAGTATATTACTAAGAAAGCCTGTACTTACCTATTCTTGTTCTATTTTTATTTTTTACCTTCTCTATTTTCACCAAAACTTAATTGTTAGCTATCTTACAATTGAAATTTCATTTCTATTTAATCTAAATTATTTTTCCAAAAAAATAAAACCAATTAAAACAAATAAAAGTCTTTCTAATATATATCATAATCAAAGGAAGGGTTAATTTAAATGAAAAAAAATTACCATCTTTTTACTAAGACTCTTTTATTAATTTTATTTTTCTGTATTTTGTTTCATTTTTCAGTAGAGGCTAAAACTCCACGTATTTTAATGGTAGGTGATAGTTGGGCATGGTTTATGTATTTGAACCGTTCATTAAGAGATGCCTTACAGGATTCGGGTTTAGGTGAATATGAAGAGATAGGACTATATACAACAGTTCCTGGTAGTGAAGTATCACAGTGGACAAATCCGAAGTGGCTTGACCAAGTTCGTAGAGAATTGGAACATTATCCTACTATTGACATTATTCATCTAAGCATTGGTGGCAATGATTTTCTGAACAATTGGCGAATAGATATGCCACCCGAGGCAAAAGAATCTCTTTTTCAACAAATTGTAAAGGATACGGAGACTGTTATCAGGGCATTATTAGATATGAAACCAAACCTTCGAGTAGCTCTGGTTGAATATGATTACATTAATAAAGGTAGAGGTAAAGCTCGGTGTCAAGAACTAAACATGGCTGGTGCTGAGTTGTCGCGGAGGCGGATGGAACTCTGTAAGAAAATAGAGAGATGCCGTCATATTCAGACATACGGATTAATGCAGTATTATTTTGGGGTAGAAGATGATATTCTTCCTAAAACAGTTCCTCTTCCGGGTCAATACCCGGACTACCAACCATTCCCTGGCGGAAATCCGGATTTTTGCAATGACAAGGATGCTATGATGGACAATGTTCATTTAAGTGGAGAGGGGTATTATTATTTGGCAAAGTACTGCGTTGATGTTGTCTACAAAGATTGGCTATTAAATCCTCTTCCCTCACAAAATAATATTGGAAAAAAGTAATATTAAAGAGTTCAATTAAAATATTATTATAAAATTATCTTAATTTCTTTCAATTTTATACGTTAGAAAATTGTTCAGTCGTTTAAAAAGGTGATTAGTTTGCGTTATTTTGAGAATGGTCCTGGTGCATATTTATCCTCACCGTTTGTGTCTGGATGATAACTACCACCAGGATGATTGAAAAATTGTATAGCCCGTAATAATTCGTCCAGTTGAATCTTCCAATTTTGAGGATTGTAATCCGATTTATGTGGTGGGCAATTTCTACTCCCTCCGTAGGGTCCATACCCATCCTCTGTCCCTTGTTCACAATGATATTCACGAGCATTAAATAATTGCACAACTCTCAGCAATTCTGACATGTTAATAGTCCAATCTTTGCTTGTATCAGCGGTATGGTAATTAGAATTATTTTTTATGGTTATTTTTCCAGAAGATATACTTACATCTTGTGGTAGTGCTTTCCCATCTGCCCCACTTGCGGTAATAGTCGCAATAGAAATCTGATTATTTTCCTGTAAAGGTTCTGTTATTTGTAAAACAACATGTGCAAGTACACCGTCGGGAATAGATTCCGTCCCTCCAAAAACTGCAAAGTTAAGTTGCTGTCCTGTTTTTTGAATCATTATTTTTTTACCTTTATTTGTAACCTCTGTGGAGGGTTCAGCTTCCAAAAAATATAAATTTGGATTATCAATATTCCACTGTATAACAAGTGTACTTATATTTGATGAATTATTATTCCATTGAATGGGTATCTTAAATACACATGGGCTTGGAACTTGAATATCAGAAATGGTTAAGATTCCTTCCGCAAACGAACAATTTAAAATAAACATAAATATTGAAAATACTAACCATATACATAATTTTTTTTGCATGTCATTTTCCTTTTTCTATCCTTTTTGTATAAGATAATAATACCCTAAAAAAACTTAATAAAATCAAATAGGAAACAGAAATTTTATTCTGATTATGCGTGAGCGATTAGATGTTCTTTTGCAAAAGCGGTTAAATCTAACACGAGCACAAATTCAATCCCTAATTCGTTCTGGTAAAGTCTTTGACAAGAATGGCACCTGTTTAGATAAACCAGGCACGAAAGTTCCAGAAAACATTGAACTTAAAGTTATTCAAGATAATCGTTTTGTAAGTCGAGGGGGTGTTAAATTAGAGCATGCATTAAAACATTTTAATATAAATGTTGACTCTGTTGTAGCCATTGACATCGGTGCATCAACAGGTGGATTTACAGATTGTTTATTACAGTATGGAGCAAAAAAAGTTTATGCGGTCGATGTGGGATATGGTCAATTAGCATGGGCTATAAGAAATAATCCCCGTGTTGTGGTTATGGAGCGTTGTAATATACGATTATTAAAACCTGAACAATTACCAGAAAAACCCAACTTTTTCACCATTGATTGCTCTTTTATCTCATTATCATTGATTCTTCCCAAAGTTATTTTATTAGTAGATAGACCATCAAAAGGGGTAATATTAATTAAACCTCAGTTTGAGGTTGGTCGTGAATATGTTGAAAAAGGTGGAGTGGTTAAAAACACCGAGATTATAATGAAAGCGGTAGATAAAGTATTATTAGAAGCTAAAACTTTAGGATTTGAAGTTCTTGGTTTAGTTCCTTCACCAATAAAAGGACCTGCAGGGAATCAAGAGTTTCTTGCATACCTTGCCTTGAACAAGGATAAAACATTAGAAAAAGGGTAAGTAATGTTAGAATCGCTTTATATTAAAGATTTTGCTTTAATTGACAAGCTGGAAATACAGTTTTCCGATGGATTAAATATCCTTACAGGTGAGACGGGTGCAGGAAAATCTATTATTGTAGAGGCTCTTCAAATGGCATTGGGAGAACGGGCTTCTATAGATGTAATTCGGTCTGGGGCTGATAAAGCCAGAGTGGATGCGGTGTTCCATATATCAACGGTTCCTAATTCTGTGAAAGTTATTTTAGAGGAATATGAAATTGAGTTAGATGATGACCGACTTATCCTCTCCCGTGTTATTTCATCTGATGGTAGAAGCAAAGCATGGCTTTCAGGACGTCCTGTGCCAGTAAATGTTCTTTTAAATTTGGGCAATGAGCTTGTTGATTTTCATGGGCAACATGAGCACCAGTCTGTGTTAAAACCCATCTGCCAATTAGAACTTCTTGATTCGTATGCGGACGCACTTACCATTTCTGAATCGGTAAAAAAGAAATACAATCAAATTAAAAAAATAGAGGATGAGATAAGAACAATAGAAGAACTCCAAAAAAGGCAGAACCGTGAAATCGAATTGTTAAAACATGAATTAAATGAAATTGAACAAGTAAATCCGACAATAGGAGAGGACGAGGAACTAAAGGACCGACTTGCCTATGTTACAAATTTGGAAAATATACGGAAAAGTGCAAGGGAAGTTGTAGAACTCTTAACTGGCTCTGAAATAAGTATTTTAACCTTTCTGAATAGAGTCCAAATGATGGTAGGAGAATTAAAGAAACATGACTCCTCTTTCGAATCGTATTTCAACCAATTGGAAGAAATTCAATGTGAATTAAATGAATTAAACCGTGAATGTGAACGATGCACTAACCTTGTGGAAATCAGTGACGAAGAGATAGAACAACTAAACCAACGATTAAATCAAATAAACCGATTAAAACGAAAATATGGGAATAGTATAGAAGAAGTGCTTGAATATGCAAAAAAAGCACGTTCAACTCTCGAAGCCGTATTGAATAGTGAAGAAAAATTAGAAGAATTAAAACAAACAACCAACGTGCTTTATGAGGATATTACCCGTGAAGCAGAAATACTATCAAAGCGTAGGCGCGAAGGAGCAGAAATCTTATCTACAGAAGTAACACGTTTACTAAAAGATTTAGGAATGAAGGAGGCGGTATTTCGGGTAAAAATAGAGCCTTGTCCCCTAAATCAACATGGCATTGAACAAATTGAGTTTTTATTAACGCCGAATTTAGGTGAGAATGAGAAAGTCCTAAGACAAATTGCCTCTGGCGGTGAAATATCACGAATAATGCTTGCATTAAAAACAGTATTAACAAATGTTGACCAGGTCCCAACGTTAATTTTTGATGAAATAGATGCTGGGGTTGGAGGCATTGTCGCACGAAGTGTAGCACATCAACTTGCAGAATTAGCGAAATATCACCAAGTTATCGTTATTACACATCTACCACAAATAGCGGTAATGGGAAAAACACATTTCCAAATATTAAAAGAGATAGAAAATGAAAGAACAGTTACGAAAATGAAATTACTGCAAAAAGAAGATAGAATTAAAGAAATTGCGAGAATGTTAGATGGTTCTGTCTCGGAAATAAGTTTGAAACATGCAAATGAACTCTTAAAAGAAATGCAAAAGAAAGGAGTAAAATCGAATGGATAGACCCAAGATAAAGATAGGCGTTATGGGCTCAGCTGGGGGTGTTATTTCCCCAGAAATAGCTCAAAAATGTAGAATTTTAGGTGAGACTATTGCAGAGCTGGACTGTGTTATTCTTACAGGTGGTTGTCCTGGATTACCTCACGAAGCAGTTAAAGGATGTAAATCAAAAGGAGGCTTAACCATTGGTGTATCTCCTGCCCTTAGTGAATATGAACATATCCATGTCTATGGTAGTCCATTAGATAATATTGACGTTATGATTTACACAGGTTCTGGTTTGATGGGGCGTGAGGTTATAGGTGTTCGTAGTTGCGATATTATTATTATCGTAGGAGGCCGTTCTGGAACGTTGGGCGAATTTGCTATTGCTTATGATGAGGGACGTCCTATTGGGGTTTTGATGGGGACTGGAGGTGTAGCAGACCATATTGATGATATACTTCCAATCATCGAAAAAAAGACAGGGGCAAATATAATATTTGATAGCAATCCCAAACACCTGGTTCAACGATGTGTTGAATGGTTTAAATCTCATCCACCCATAATTCGAAATAGGGAGGCAACTTCATGAAAATAACCTCATACGGAGCAGCAGAAGAAGTTACAGGAAGTAAACATCTCCTTGAAATTGATGGGACAAAAATTTTATTAGACTGCGGTTTATTTCAAGGAAGACGGATGGAAGCAGACCAAAAGAACCGACAGAATTCATTAGATATTAATAAAATAAATTGTATTGTTTTAAGTCATGCTCATATCGACCATAGTGGGTTACTGCCTTATTTTGGGAAAAAGAACTATAAGGGACCCATTTATTCTACCCCTGCAACCCGAGATTTATGTTCAATCATGCTTATGGATAGTGCTCATATACAACAAAAAGATGCCCAGTGGTTATCGAAGAAAAATATGACTTTTATACCACCGTTGTATAGCTCTGATGACGTTCACGAAATTATGAGACGTTTTGTATCCATCCCTTATGAAATGCGTCTTCAGATTGCAAACGATATATTTTTAACATTCCATGATGCTGGGCATGTACTTGGCTCTGCTATGGTCGAGCTGGAATATCGTGAATTTGGAAAGTGGAAACGGCTTATCTTTTCAGGGGACATAGGACGTAAAAATATGCCGATTCTTGCAGACCCTTGGGAACCTAAGCCTTGTGATACCCTGATTATGGAATCCACGTATGGTGACCGAGACCATGGTAATATGGAACAGATGGACGCTAAATTAGAAGAGATTATTAAAGAAACAGTCCATCAAGGAGGAAAAATAATTGTCCCCAGCTTTGCATTAGAACGAACTCAAGAATTTATCTATGCATTACATCGATTAGAAACTCAAAATAGAATCCCAGATATACCCGTGTTTGTGGATAGTCCACTTGCGGTAGATATTACAGAAGTGTTTCGCCTTCACATGGAATCATTTGACGAAGACTTCAAACAACAATTGCGAAATGCAGGGAATCCATTTGATTTGAAACGGATACGATATATTCGTTCACAAACAGAATCAATGGAACTAAACACTCTGAAAGGTCCTGCCATTATTATATCTGCCTCTGGTATGTGTGAATATGGCCGTATTCTACACCACTTGCGAAACAATATATCTGACCCTAAAAATACAATTTTAATTATTGGTTTTCAAGCAGAATATACCTTAGGACGAAAAATCGTGGAAAAAGAACCACGAGTTCGAATTTTAGGCGTAATGGTGGAACTTAAAGCACAGGTTAAAATAATGAATGAATTTAGTGCACACGCTGGTAGGTCGGAACTTATTGATTTCGGTGCACACTATGCAAATACGGATACAAACATATTTTTAGTACATGGTGAACCGAAGGCAATACAAGCTCTTTATTCTGCTTTGAAAGAAAAAGGCGTTAACAATCTTTCTATATTAAAATACCGTCAACCCGTTGACATTTAACAACTCTATCCAAACAGTCTATCTATTATAGCCACTATGTCTTGTAATATAAATAGAGCTGAGGAAAACTTATTTGCATCTTGGGTCTTAACCCCCTTCTCTCGATAAGGTATTATTGTAGTTAATCCATGCTTTAGGAGAATTAGAAATAGCGTTTGGACTGTTGTTACTTTCTTATAGATATAGCTACTTAATTCTTTTTAGAGATTTTATGTTTCGTTTAGATTTATGAGTAGGCAAATTGTCTTTTGTATTTTAGAATAAAAAAGTGGCATAATATTGCCAATTTTATTCTGTTTTATTTATTAACTTACTAAAAAGAACCCTATCAAGAAGGAGAGAATCCATGTCAACGATAAAAGGAAATTTACTTGTAGCCCAAGGAGGCGGACCAACTGCGGTTATTAATCAAAGTTTAGTTGGGATTATCACAGAAGCAAGAAAATATCCACAAATTACTCGCATTTTTGGTGCAAAGCATGGGGTAAAAGGGATTGTTAAAGAAAATTTATTGGACTTGACAGAAATTTCCTCCCATCATTTAGAAGCGATTGCTCAAACTCCATCTTCAGCACTCTTATCAACACGGGATAAACCTGATAAAGAGTACTGTAAAAAAATATTTGAAGTTTTCAAAAAATATAACATCCGTTATTTCTGTTATATTGGGGGAAATGATAGTTCTGAAGCATGTCGAATTATTAACGAATCAGCATCTGAAGAAAATTATCAGCTACGATTAATCCATGTTCCTAAAACAATAGATAATGATTTAGTAGAAAATGACCATTGCCCTGGATTTCCCTCCGCAGCGAAATATGTGGCACAAGCATTTGCAGGCATTAATTTAGATAACAAAGCTTTGCCAGGGATTCATATTGTCATTGTTATGGGGCGTCATTCAGGCTTCCTGACAGCCTCTTCTGTTTATGCAAAGAAATACGCTGATGATGGACCCCATCTAATTTATTTACCAGAACGGGTATTTGACCTGAAAAAGTTATTTGAAGATGTAAAAGAAGTATATAACCGCTTAGGCCGTTGTATCATTGCTATGTCAGAAGGGGTTCGTGATAAAGATGGAAAAACATTTACTGAAAAATTTACAAAAGGTGAAGTGGATGATTTTGGGCATAAACAACTATCTGGAACAGGTGCATTGGGTGATAGCGTTGTTGTATACCTTCAAGAAAGATTTGCTGAATTAGGAATTAAAAAGTTGAGAGCACGTGCAGATACGTTAGGTTATCCACAGCGGAGTTTCTTAGGGTGTGTCAGCGAGGTTGACCAAAAAGAAGCCCGCGAAGTTGGTGAAAAAGCAGTTCAATTTTCAGCGGGACAAAATTTAACAGGTTCTATCTCTATACAACGTATAGCTGATTATGCGGTTTGTTATGAATTAAAGCCATTAGAAGCCATTGCAAATAAAACAAAGTATATGAGCGATGAGTATATCAATGAAAAGGGCAATGGAATAACACGTGCATATATTGACTATCTTCGTCCCCTTATTGGACCGTTACCAGTATGTGAACAGTTAAATGCTCCTGAGGTGGATATTAATAAATTATAATAATATATTTGAAAAACTTCACAATATTGGCTATAATTAATAGCATTCTATAGATGTAATAGTGTGTTATTTTTCCGAAACTCCAAATGGGAGAATTGAAGGTGGACAATTTAACGGAACAGTTTTTTAGTTCATTCTCACAATATAACCTTGAAAGTAATGAGATATTCCTAAAATGGCCATCCCCAACCTTTACAGAATTAAAGATGAGTGTGGCGGGTGTTCAAGTAGGCAAAAGTATAGTTTTCATTTTACCAGTAAATCCAAAATTTCAAGATAACCTTGGCTTTTTTCACCCAGGGTATATATCTGAGGCATTAAATGAAGCATTTTACTGTTTTGCTTACTCTGTTGCAAAAAGGCCATGTATTCCAATTCACACTGAATTTTCATTAATTAATCCTGTACCTGCAAATTCACCAGCACTTACTATTGAAATATCGGTATCGGGTAAAAGTCGGAAAGTATTATTTTTAAGTGGCAAAGTTTATAATTACAGGGAGAAGGTTCACGCCATTGCCTCAGCAATGATAACACCCTATTCTCCACCTTCCACACAAAATGTTGAATAAAGAAAAACGAAAAACATAAATAAATAATAAGTCATGAAATCACCTTTTAATAAAATAATATTATTACTTTTCATCGTATCAGTCAATGTTATCTCAGCTTTTACTGATGATAAAATAACACCTCTGAATCGGGCTCATTCCCACAATGATTACCTTCGAAAACAACCACTATTCGAAGCATTAAATAACGGATTCTGTAGTGTAGAGGCAGATATACATTTAGTCAATGGTGACCTGTTAGTTGCTCATGACTTGGACAAATGCACTGCTGAACGTAACTTACAAGACATGTACTTAAAACCATTATTTGAACTCGTGGAAAAGAATCAAGGATATGTGTATTCAACGGCTTCAGATTTCTGGTTGCTTATTGATTTTAAAGGTCAGCCTGACGAAACATATTTAGTGTTAAAAGAACAATTAAAGCCATATAAATCTTACTTAACAAGGATAGAGAATGGTAAAAAAATAAAGGGTGCGGTGACAATTGTTATTTCTGGTGCTGTTCCACGCGAAGCAATCATAAAAGACGAAAATAGATACGTATTTATTGATGGTAGAGTTGGAGATTTAGAAAAGAACCCATCTGTTGATATTATTCCATGGATTAGTCATTCATGGTTTGAAATATTTAGCTGGTTAGGTATCGGTGAAATGCCTGAAAAAGAACGGGCAAAACTTAAAGAGATCGTTTCTAAAGCACACCAACAAGGCAGAAAAATTCGTTTTTGGGGAGCACCTCAAACTGAAGCATGTTGGGACATTTTATATAATGAAGGTGTTGACTTTCTAAATACAGATTTTCCAAATAGGTTATCTGAGTTCCTAAAAAATAAGATGAAATAAAAATAAATGAAAGGCTCGACATATGCCGGAACTAAAAGTGGCTTTCGTCGGCTTGGGGAATATTTGTAGGGAACGGCATATCCCCGGATTAAGGCAAATCCCTGATATAACATTTATGGGTGTTGTCAATCGAACAGAACAATCTACAAAACGTGTAGCAAAGGAATTCAACATCCCCAAAACGTATTCTTGCTGGGAAGAATTAGTTCAAGATAAAGAGGTAGATATTGTTTGGATTGGGACCTGGCCCTATTTACATGCCCCAGTTAGTATATCTGCATTAAAGGCAGGGAAACATGTGTTTTGTCAAGCACGGATGGCTATGAATTTATTTGAAGCAAAACAGATGTACGAAACAGCATGTAGAACTGGGAAAGTTGCTGGGCTTTGTCCTGTCCCATTTGGTTTATCTTATGACAAAACAATTGCGCGACTCAGAAGAGAAGGCACGTTAGGCGATATTCATTTAATCCGTATTACCAGCCTTTGTGATTTCAATCTTGACCCAAATAAACCTGTTCATTGGCGGAAAGATCATCGATTATCAGGGCAAAATGTACTTACTTTAGGAATGTATATTGAATTAATTCACCGATGGTTTGGCTGGACAAAAAGTGTTTTTGGAACATATCAAATTTTCACGCCTACTCGTAAAACAGAAACTGGAGAACTTCTTGAAATCCAGATCCCTGACCAAGTGACAGCATGTCTGGAACTTGACTGTGGAGCGACAGCGCAATTAACAATTTCAGGGATGTCCACAATTCCTACGGAAACGGTTGAAATAATCACACAAAATAAAACCCTCTTTTATGATGTTTTAGAGGATGTCCTTTACGAATACAAAAAAACTGGGGATAAAATTCCTATTCAACGTCGTGAAGATGAATACTACGACTTAAAAAATTGGAGTGTGGAGAAAGATTTCATTGATGCGGTTCTTTTTGGGAAATCATACCATCCCAATTTTGAAGATGGGCTACACTATATGGAAGTATTGGATGCTATCTATCAATCCGCACAAATAAATCAAAAAGTTATACTACATTAAGAACGCTCCCATTACGTTTTCACAGTTTCGGCTACTATTTCTTCAACTTTTGCAACTGCCTGTTTCCAAGGTGCCAAATCTATTATAGGCTTAACAATAGCCTCCTTTCTTCCCTTAACTTCATTTACAATAGATGGGATCTCTGAAAAACTATTATAATAGATGATATTTATATCTATTTTGTTATCAATAAAATAACGTTCTTTGGGCATTATTACAATTCCACCATTGGCTGAAAGTTCTAATGCCAAATGGAACAAGCCATTACCGAGAACTACTATTATTTCCTTGTAATTATTTTGAAAGGATGTTAATATTTCACAAAAATTATTATTTTTAAGCATTTTAAAAACTTTTTTTGAAAAATAAACTACACTTTGTCCAGGTATTTGTCTTTTTAACAAACCAAATATTTTTTCTAATTCCCTATTGCTGTCTATAATCAGGATTAAATAATCTTGACAATTTTCATTACTTACATTTTCATAACGATTGTATGCACATGGTATATAATTTAGGTAGGTATGAGGAATCCCTCTTTCTACTAACTCAATAAATGTCTTTTTATCAGGAACAATTACGGGTCCTGGAAACTCATCTGTCGGAATCCATTTTCGACCTAAAGAGAAAATAATGGGAATTACAAAATAATCCTGGTCAATATTTATAGGTAAGGGGTTCTTATCAATAATTTCAAAAAGAATAAACGGTCGAACATCTTTACTAACCTTTTTCAATCGTGATAAGAAAAAAGGCATATACCAACGATAGGTATAATAATTTCCAATATTAATGACAAAAAAATCTCTCCATCGTGAAAGAGATGGAAACAAATTCAATGAAAAAATATCTTTAGATGGTTGAAGCCATGTTACTATATATCCTCTCTTCGCTAATTCTGAAAACAACTCTACACAATAATATGCTTTCCACGAAAGCGGATAATCAGTAATATTAAAGGGTGTTACAAAATATATTTTTTTTCTAATAGACATATTCTTGATATAAACTAATAAAAGTATCTAATTTGTTTATCCATATTTTAACCTTGCTGAACATTATATTGATAATTTGATGATATAAAATTTGTATAATTAAATACTTTTTGGAAATCCTTAATTAGATAAATAAATGTTTCTGAAGTAAAAAATAGAGAGATATGTATGATTAAAAATGCAGATATAAGAAAGATATTAGAAAAATTTCCGGGTCAAAATGTTAATCCCAAACAAATAGGATTATGTCGTGTTCCAGGCAGGGTAAACTTGATTGGTGAACATACAGATTATAATGGTTTTTCAGTATTACCCATCACGTTAAACAAAGAAGTCCATGCTATATTTACTCCACGCAACGATAATCAAATTTATCTTGTAAACGAAGATAGCCGATTCCCATCAATGTGCATATCAAATGCACCATTCATACCTCCCTCGCCTACAGGCTCGTGGGATAATTATATTAAGGCGGCGATTATTGCATTAAATCAAAAATACAAAATTAAACATTACCCAGGTTTTAACCTTTATATAAGTAGTAATCTTCCTATTGCTACAGGATTAAGTTCATCTTCTGCCCTTGTAGTAACAGCCTCTCTTGTTTACCTAAAAATATTAGGGAAAGAATTGGATAAAGACATTACTCGCTCTGAATTAGCGGAATTAATGGCGGAAGCAGAGCATTTCGTTGGCACACGCGGTGGAGGTATGGACCAGACTGTTATATTAAACGGTGCAAAAGGGCATGCCTGCAAAATTGATTTCTTTCCAATACGTACCCATTTAATTCCATTATTTGAGAACTATACTTTTGTTGTTTGCGACTCTACTATTCGTGCACAAAAAACAGGCGAATGTTTGTCACGATATAACATAGGACCTCGTTTATGTCGTCTTTCTTGTGCTTTAATTGAACACTATATGCAGAAAGAATTAGGCAATACCTTCCATATAGAGAGGTTAAGCGATTTATGGACGGGTGATTTATGTCTTTCCTCAAAAGAAATACACGAACTAACAGAACATGTTATTCATAAAGACCATTTGTCAATAAAAGAAATCGCTTATCTCCTCGAATTATCCCCTAAAGAAGTAAGAGAACGATGGTTACCTGATGTCGAAGAGCCACCAGCAGGTTTCCCGTTAAAAGCACGTATTCGTCATGTTATATCAGAACATAGTCGTGTAGAAAAGTGCCAAGATGCTTTATTAGCAAATGATGCTTATACCTTTGGTGTATTAATGAATGAATCACATTATAGCTGTGCTAATGATTATCAAATAAGTATTTCTGAATTAGACACATTAACCCACATTGCCCGTAGAGCAGGAGCCATTGGCTCACGGCTCACTGGCGCAGGTTTCGGTGGATGTACTGTAAATCTTGTTCCTAACGAAAAAGTCGAACAATTTATGGAATATGTTGAACAACAATACTACAAACAATATTTGGGACTTTCATCAGCACAAGGTATGTTTATTGCCGAGACAAGCCCTTCTGCTTCATATTTAACGGAGCTTTAATATTTATGGAAAAAACATTCCGCGAATTATATGAAGAAAGAGAAGCACTATGGCTCTCCCCTATTGCTTGCCTTGCTAAAAATTCCAGAGGTCGGTTATCACCTGAGAAAGATGACCCCTATCGTACATGTTTTCAACGAGACCGTGACCGCATTATCCATTCAAAGGCATTTCGACGGTTAAAGCGAAAGACACAAGTCTTTCTTGCTCCATTAGGTGACCATTATCGAACACGGTTAACTCATACTCTTGAAGTCGTCCAGATAGCACGTTCTATTTCACGTGTGTTAAGACTAAATGAAGACCTTACAGAAGCTATCGCTTTAGGACATGACCTGGGACATACACCTTTTGGACATGCTGGAGAGCGAGTACTTAACGAATTATCTTCGTTCGGATTTAATCATGCTGAACAGAGTTTACGTGTCGTCGATATCCTCGAACAAAGACAGGGAAAAAAAGGTCTTAACCTCACATATGAGGTTCGGGAAGGCATTCGTGACCATTCAAAGGGAAAATGCATTTTGTCAGGAGAGCCTTGTCCAGAAGGGATTAGTTTTGAAGCATTGGTAGTCAGCCTTAGTGATGTTATTGCATATATCACTCACGACATTGATGATGCTATTCGTGCGGGTATTTTAACAACCAAAGAATTGCCACAACACGCAATAAAAATCCTCGGTACTACTCCCTCAAAACAAATTGATACTATGGTTCGAGGCGTGATAGAAGGTTCCATAGATAAGCAGACAATTCAAATTATTCCAGAAATTAGAGATGCAATTGTTGAACTAAGAACATTTTTGTTCGAAAAATTATACCCATCACCACCAATTGCGAAGGAAATTAATAAAGCACAACGAATTGTGAGCGAACTATTCCATTATTTAATGAAATATCCACCTAAAGAACTGCATGAGAATTATGCCAATACTGAAGAGACGTTGGAGCGTAAAGTTATTGATTTTCTTGCAGGCATGACAGATGAATATGCACTAAATACTTACCAAAAACTTTTCTTACCATCACCATGGCACACATAAAATTAGGCATCATTACTGGCTCAGGGTTGGACTTCTCCAACATATTAGATACCTGCCATAGCAAAAGAACATTCGCAGAAATTTTTCCAAAATTCTACGGAAACATAAAGGGACATAGTTATCAAATATTAGAGGGCACATTACATTCAATACCTACATTAATATGTAATGGAAGAATTCATTTGTATGAGGGGTACACATCGGAACATATTTGTGAATTTCTCTTATATTTCAAAGAAAAGGGAGTGTCTCACTTAATACTCATAAATGCAGTAGGTGGATTGAAAAATAAATTTCCTCTCCCTTCATTTATAGCAATACATCGGATAACTCCCATTACATATCATGGAATTAAACTACCAAATGAATTAATCCCTTCATGGATATTTAACAATTATCATAATAACGGAACGTATATCTGGGTGGTAGGTCCTAACTATGAAACAAAATCCGAACTTCGTTTATTTTTAGAAATGGGTGGTGATGTTGTAGGGATGAGTGGTGCTCCTGAACTTTATTGGTCATTAAAACACAGGATAAAAACAGCCATGTTCTCATGTATCACGAACTACTGCTTTGATTCATCAATTCTAACCCATGAACATGTAATTAACAACGCACAAATAGGTTGTTATCAATTTCTTCCCCGCTTAAAGCAATTAATTATTGATAATATTTAGAATATTCCTATTATTTTGTATTGTAAACTTATTGTGGAGTTCCACCAACTGAAGGAACGTAATAATTGATAGCAGAGAAACCTATTGAAGTATCCTTAAGATTCATTTTGCGACCAGATTGTTCATAGCCTAACAATACACCTTTGGCATTTTTAGGTAATAAAGTTAAAAACAGGTACATCGCATACTTACCACACACAGGATTTTTCGTCCGTTCAAAATAATCTTGTAGTCCATAAAAGTCTTTATTTAACAGCAGTTCTATTAATTCACGGTCTAACTTTTCCTGTTCTTCCAGCATTTGCTCATTTGGGGCAGGTGTAAAATTAAAAGAAGTTCCCCAAGAAGTTAGGTCTGTACTTAAAATTACCAATGTTTTTTCAGTCATTGCTCTTCTAAAAGTTTCAACAATATCTTTAAATACAATTTGGCTTTCCTTTCCATAAGTATCAACAAAATCCCCAACTATTACTGGGACAATTTCTAATTTTTTCATCTTATATTGGAGCATAGGTAATAACACTTCTATTGAATACTCTTGTTCATGTATTGCCAACTTTCCAGGCCGAGCTGTCTTTTGCAACGACTGCATTATAATATATGGGGATAAAGCTAATTTTTCCATTATCTCATAATTAACACGCACAACTCCTAAGGGTGTTGCGAATCCCTGAACAGATGGCATAGAACAACCATGGATATTGAAACGATGAGAAGGTGCAAGAATAATAATATTGTTAAACTCTCCCTCCTTTAATTCATTAAAAGAGCGTGCAATTAAATTTCCACAAAGTCCCCAACCTGAATGTGGAACAACACACGCTACTAATTTATCGCTTGTCGCTGGTACTGGTTGCAGTTCCCCATACATTTTTTGAAGGGTTTCTTTTAATACTGTAGGTTCTTGTGGATATAAGACACCTGCAGATGATGGCCTCCGTATTTTTTCTGCAGCAATCGCATGAGATATAAAAAACATATAAATAAGCAATGGCAACAATATCAATATAAAAATAATTATCTTTATAAAAACCTTTTTTTTCGGTATATTCTTCACTTTTATAATCTCCGACTTTGTTCCTTTTTTATTGCTACATTTATCATCTAATTTGAGGATAAGCGTGAATAATAAGTATAATACCTACTCTATTATTATAAATAAAAATGACTGACTGTGTAGTATCTTTTTAATTTTACAGAGTTTGTCTCAACGAAACCTATTAACCTTAAATAAGGATGGAGTTGTCTCATGGCACAGTTTGACCCTCGAAAAGTTCGTAACGTTGGTTTTGCCGGGCATGGTGGTGTAGGAAAAACAATGTTGATTGAACGCATATTATATTCTGCTGGTATTACAAGCCGGTTGGGAAGCATTGAAGATGGAAATACGGTTTGTGATTATCTTGAAGATGAGAAAGATCGTAAGTGTTCCATAACAATGAAACTTGTTCATTTAGATTGGAAAGGAACACGAATCCATATTATTGACCATCCTGGATATTCCGACTTTATCGGCGAATTAGCCGCATCCTCTGCTGTTCTTGATTCCTTAATTATAGTTGTCGATGCGACAACAGGTGTCCAAGTAGGAACAGACATGGCTTGGAAATATGCAGAGAAAAGTCATATTCCGCGTGCTATTTTTGTAAATAAACTTGACCGTGAACATACCAACTTTAAAGAAGTTGTCGAAAAAATACAGGCAGCCTATGGCAAACATTGCGTCCCTATAGTTATGCCAATTGGTGAAGCCTCTAATTTAAGTGGCGTAGTTAATATCGTCACAGGAGATGCATCTGTTTTAGGTGCCGAAGCAGAAAAAGCAAAAGAAGCCATCGTCGAGGTCGTTGCGGAAACAGATGAGGCTTTAATGGAAAAATATCTTGAAACATTTGAACTTTCTCAGGAAGAATTTGATAAAGGACTACAAAAAGGAATTAGTACGGGTAAGATTATTCCTATTATCGCTGGAAGTGTAAGCAAAGGAATCGGACATGAGGAATTATTGGATATTATAGCCAGTTCATTTCCGAACCCATTGGAAAGAAAAGTTGTTGCGACAAATTCAGCAGGTGAAAATGTTGTTATTACACCCGACCCCGATGGACCGTTTGTGGCTCAGGTTTTTCGTTCCATGGTTGACCCCTTTGTTGGACACCTTACATATTTTCGCGTATTCTCTGGGACACTTCGTTCGGATTCAGAATTTTACAATTGCAATACACAAACGAAAGAACGCTCTGGGAAAATCGTAATGATGTTAGGAAAAGAACAGAAACAGGTTGCAGAAGTGGGTCCTGGTGATATTGCGGCTATGACGAAACTAAAAAATACACATTTTGGAGATACCCTTTCTATTCCAGGAAATGACATAAAACTTCCTCAGATTGAACTGCCTCAATCTATGGTCAAGTTAGCAATATCACCAAAATCCAGAAATGACGAGGACCGTATTGGTGAAGCCTTAAACCGTATGGCGGAAGAAGACCCGACATTTAGCCACTACCGTGACAATGAAACAGGAGAACATGTAATTCGTGGAATGGGTGATTTACAAATCGAAATTTTATTGAATCGAATGAAGCGGAAATATAACGTAGAAGCTGAAACACGTATCCCAAAAGTTGCATATAAAGAAACCGTCCGTGGCAAGGCAGAAGTTCAAGGGAAATACAAAAAACAAACTGGAGGTCATGGACAGTATGGTGATGTTCATTTGCGGATATCCCCTAATGAACGAGGACAAGGATATAAATTTGTCGACAGTATCGTAGGTGGTGTTGTCCCAAAACAATATATTCCTGCAGTTGATAAAGGTGCTCAAGAAGCCCTTGCCAAAGGTGTTATTTCAGGACATCCTGTAGTTGATATTGTCGTAGAACTATTCTTCGGTTCTTATCACCCTGTGGATTCGTCAGAACTCGCATTTAAAATTGCAGCTTCTTTGGCTATTCAAAAAGGCGTAAAAGAAGCCAATCCCTGCTTGTTAGAACCTATTATGGAAATTACCGTTACCGTACCTGAAGATTTTATGGGTGATATTACAGGCGATTTGAACAGTCGGCGAGGACGTATTCTAGGGATGGAACCTATCGGTGGTGGATTACAACGCATTCGTGCTCTCGTCCCAGAAGCAGAAATTCTAAGGTATGCTACTGACCTTAGAAGTATGACTGGCGGAAGAGGCTTCTTTGACCTAAAATTTAGCCATTATGATGAAGTGCCTGAATTTATTGCAAAAGATATTATCTCAGCCTACGAAAAATCAAGAGAAGCGGGGAACGAATAACATACCAGTTTATTTCACCCCTGTTGTCTAATGGTATCGTAATTATATTGACTGAAAAATTTTAACGATACGTTCTAATAAATTAGGGTCGTCGCCCTGAACAACAAGTAAAAACATTCGTCGACGAGCCACCTTTTCAGGTTTATTTCTGGGAGGTGCAGCACCTAATGATTGAGCCAATCCCCATGCCTCTACAATAGCCGTGCCAGGGTCCTTTTTATACATCTCTGCATATCGGGCTATTGTCCCTTCATTATCATATTGATAAACATTTCCTATGGCACCATTCACAGTAAATTGAATTTGTGCTATTGATTCACATGTTGGCGGTTCAACATTCCGTATCTCATAAATTCCCAAATCCGATTTTTTTAAGCCATCTGCAATTCGTTCCATTGTTAATGGTGATGGTAAAAACTGTATTAAAATCGGACCTCCAATTACTAAGAGAATCAATACTATCAAAATCTTAACTATTTTTGATATGTCCATATTTATCAACCTTTATTGAATATTCACGGCCTACTTCTTAGGAAACGGCAAAGAAGTCAATCTATATTATAAATATAACGAGAGCCAGATAAAAAGGGTTAAATAATAAAAATAGAGAGGGAATAAAACTAACTTAGGGATAACAAATAAGAGAACATGTAGGAGGGCCACCAGGCAAAGAAAATTCTTTCTTTATAAGATTAAAACCATTTTTCTCATAAAATTTTATATTCTGTTCTTTATGCGTTATCACATATACAGGCACGTTATCATGTTTAGCACAATTAATAAGATGTTGAACTAATGCACTACCGACACCTTTTCCCTGATACTCAGGTTGAACACCTAATATATCTAAAATCCATGACGGTTTTGTCACTTCACTCCTTGTTCGTTTTTGACTGTCTAAATAAACACGAAATGGCTTCCAAAAATTGCGGATACCTAACCTTGGAATAACACCTAATAATCCAGCCTTTATTTGATACTGAAGAGGTATATGTGGAAATAATCTTGGTGGAACACACACCGCAACCCCTCTTACCTCTTCATCAACAAAAACAGTATTAAATTTCATAAGGAGCCGAATCCATCGCTCATATACCCAAGAAATAAACATCCGGCGAAAATTACTTTCTGGAAACATATAACACACAAGCGGGTCATCGAAAAAGGCTTGAACTAATGTGTCTACTGCTTTCTGCACCTCTTCCCCCTTGATTTCCCTGACTTCTATCATATCTCTTCCTTATTTATCAGGCGTTATATTTGTTCTATCGGTCAATATGGCGTCGGTCAACAAAATAAACACTTTTTCCTTGGATAGGTTGTGCTTTCTGACGAACTTGAGCAAGTACTTCAAACATTTTCTTTGCATTTTTAAATGGACGATTTAAATTATGAACCACTCCTACAGAAAGAGCCATAAGTGGACACCTAACCTCTGCACCATTTCTATCAACTGCATAAATATATCCCTGCGAATATTCCTGAGGCGTATACAATTGACTTTTTTTCTGGTCAAAATTCGTTACAAGTGCTTCACAGAACTTTTCATAATCAGAAGCATTAAGTAAAACGACGAAGTGTTCTCCACCCATATGTGCCATAAAACATTCATACAGTCCTAAACTCTTTTTTAAGTCTACCAGTAAGTTCGCAAGGAAAATCAATGCCTTCTTCTGACCATCAGGACCATGAGAAACACAATAAGGCTTAAATCCGACAAGGTTTATATAAACAACTGCAATCTGCTCTCCTCTCGCCAGTTTATGATTAATTTCACGTTTAATAGCATCCGTTCCTGGAAAATTTGTAACCTGGTTGCGTGCGTTAATTGAAGCCAACAAGACCCCCAAAGATGAAATCTTATCCATCAATCGCTCCAATTTAAATGGTTTCACAAGATAATCATCTGCTCCTTGCTCTAAACCATGTAACATTTCAGGTTCTTCACCCAACGCTGTCAATATAATAATTGCAGTCTTATATAGCTCTGGGTCCTTGCGAATTCTTCTACATATCTGATACCCTGTAACCCCTGGTAACATAATATCAAGCAACACAATATCTGGCTTGAATTCTTTAGCCTTCTCAAAAGCACCCTCACCCGTATGCACAACCCCGACCTGATGTCCTTCACTAATCAACTTCGTTTTGATTAGCTCAGCTAAATCTACATCATCATCAACAACTAAAATCCTCATTTTTTTCCTTTCTTTTTGAAGATTTCGAATTTATTAAAATCAAATAAAATTTTATACTATTATACACAATTAAATCATTTTAATGTCTTTTTATATATAATGCAACTATTTCTTTTATTGCATATACCATTTATCTTGTGAAATTGCTTATGTATGTGTTAATATTTATTAACTTAGAGATACACTAAATTATTTTAAGATGGGATTGTTTATATGAACAGAAAAAATTTTTTTATTATTTCTTCTTTTATCTTATTATTATGTATATTTTTACCCATGATGAATGGTTGCAAAAAACCAGAACCACCTCCTCCACCACCCCAAGAACCGCCACCTCCAAGTCCAGAACAAATATACTCTGAAATGCGTTCTTCTATCCAACAATTTTTCGACGCTGTTTCCAACAATACAGGAATCCCTAAAGCACAACAGGATACTATTACAAACAACCTCCGTGGGGTAAAGGCAAAGTACTCAGCTATTGAGAATGGCAAGATAGCGATAAGTCGGATAGTCCCGGAAATAGAAGATTCTATCCGAAAGGCAAGAGATAATGGAAGATGGGGATTAGTGGTTTTAGGCATCAACATCTTTGACGTCCTTAGACCGGGAGCAACTGCACCGGATGGCAAATATGCACGACTTTTAGAAAGAGCACAACTTATGTTGTCTCGCCCTAAAGTTGAGGTTAATGGCTTCCTTCAAGCAGATAACGACTTATACGTTTTCTTAAGTGTAACAGACACTGCCACTAACAAGACCGAGACGTTTAAGGTTCGTGAAGGTGAAGAATTTTATGAACTGATAGACCCGAATACAAAAGAGAAAAAACCTGCTGTTTTAAAAATAGTGCGAGTTATCGGAGACCAACAGTCTGTTGAAATTCTTTACATTCCAGCAAATGATACATGGATTGTCCCAGGACCGAAAACTAAAGGCTAATTAAACAAATTTTATAAATGGATGATTTTCTTATAAAATCTTCTTCTGACATTAATCAACCTACCCAAGAAAACCTTCGTTCTCAAAAATTATTTTTTTGCTTTATACTACTCTGTATAACATTTATTACATATATAAACACATTTGATAACGATTGGGTTTGGGATGATGTCTCGTCAGTACTAATCCACAAACATGTTCAAAATCCAAAGTATTTCTTTCAATTATTTTTAGAAGACCAGCATGCCTTTGGAAGAGGCCAGGGAAACTTCTATCGCCCCTTAGTTTCCGTATCGTTTATGGTCGACTATCTATTGTCTACAAAAATAGAAGACAAAATGGAACCCTCTCAAATTCCAAAGATATCACCACTTATCTTTCATATTACAAACACGTTATGGCATGGTATTACTGGTATACTAATTTTTATTTTATTGAGCAAATTAAGCGTCCCCTTATTCACGTGCTTTTGGACAAGTGCTATTTTTTGTGTTCATCCAATACCGACAGAAGCAGTAACATATATAAGTGGACGAGCAGACATGATGTCCGCTACCTTCATGTTACTGGGTTTAATTACAGCAATAAAATATGTGGAAACAGATGTCTCCTTAAAAAAGTATTTCTTTTTATTAATATGCCCAATATCTTTTTGGGCAGGGTTGTTAAGCAAAGAATCCAGTAATATTTTCCCCTTCTTGTTATTATTAATTTTGTGGTATCTTTCCAAAAAAGAAATTTCATCAGAAGTAGTATCACACAATAAAGTCCTGAAATGGTTACCTCTTTTACTTACAATTATTGTAGCGGTTATATATATCTCCCTTCGGTTAACAGTTCTCAGTTTTGCAGAAAAAAGTGCATATATTCCTAAAACATGGGGAGAAAAAATAATTGAAGTGGGACAATCCTTTGCTTTTTATATACGCGTTTTATTTTTTCCTATTCATTTACACATGGAACAAACCCTTGAAAATACACCTATCTGGACCATGTTACTCGGATACATTTTCTTAATCTTCATTATGTTCCTTTGTTTCTGGTCGTTAAAAAATAAATCGTATCGCCTTCTTATATCTGCTCTTTGGTTTCTAATTACTTGGTTTCCTATTTCTGGATTTTTTACATTAAACGCACCACAAGCAGAACATTGGATGTATACTCCAATGATTGGTTTCTGGTGGTGCTTTTTTGAACTTATCTATTATGTAGTAACTTCTAAAAAATTACCTAAAATAAATAACTATAATTATTATTTATTACCAATAATTAATGTAGTATTGTTAATCATCACTGTAGCTTTCTTTTACTTAACCTACCTACGCAATGAGGAATGGAAAGATAATGAAACTATCTTTAGAAGCACTTTATCTTACAATCCAAATACAACACGTGTCCGATATAATCTTGCTGTAACTTACGAAGAAATTTTGAAAAACTATCCTGGTGCAAAAAGAGAATATCAAGAATTAACCAAAATATACGAACGAATAAAAAAGTTTGCTGGAATCACAGATAAACAAATATCCTTTATGAATGAAGATGAAATTGAAACATGGCTTTCATTAGGTAAGACTCTATTTCATACTGGAAAATTTTCAGACGCAATAGACACATTAACCCCCGTTAGTTTTCTCATCAAACAGAAAGAATTCGCTCCTTATGGAATAGAAGCCCTTTGGTTCATTGCACAATCATCTTTGGCACTCGGGGATATTAAAACGTATCAAATTATATCCTCAAAAATTCAAAATATAGATGAAAAATTATCAACCTCAGTTCGAACCATATTATTAGGTAACGAAATGAATGTCCCATCTTATCTCGCTGTTGAAAACACACCTCTTTAAATAAAATAATGTAATAAAATAAAGGGTAATACTATGTTAAAACAAAGACTTTTACATCCTGAAATACTATATGCGTTAGCTTCTGCTGGACACGGCTCTAAAATTTTAATTACGGATGGTAATTATCCTGCAAGCACTAAAGAAGGAGTAAGTGCGGAAACAGTCTATTTAAATCTTCTTCCCGGTATGGTAAAAGTTACTGATGTACTTGAAGCAATATTAACAGCTGTGGAAATTGAAGAGGCTTTTGTTATGTGTCCCGATTCCGGAGAAGAACCTGAAATTTTTAAAGATTTCCGAAAACTATTACCTCATATAAACCTAATTAAACTAAATCGGTTTGATTTTTATGACTACGCCTCTTCTTCTGAAACATGCTTACAAATTGTTACTGGCGACCAGAGGTTATACGCAAACATTTTATTAACAATTGGTGTGGTAAAACCATAAAATAATAAAATATAATATATATTATTTTATATCCAGTTTGGATTTGGCGACATAAGAAGAGTATTCTATATAATAATTCTTGACATTTTTCTTGACAAAGCATGAAAAAAATGATAGAATTTAAAAATAGAATAAAATAGAAACATATAATGTAAATAACTATATAACTATGGAGATGAAAAATGCCTGAGAAACCTTTCAATCCTGAAGAAGAAAAGAAGAAGAAGGAAGAATTTCCAAGTGGTGACTCTGGACTGGGAAATTTACCTCCGTTAAGTGATTTTGATACAGGGGAAGTAGGCGATTTAGATAGTCAGCTTCCTCCTCTATCTTCATTTGACTCGGATGCAATAAAAAAATCTAAAGAGGAAGATTTCGAAGGGGGGTTACCTCCTATAAGTGATATAGATATTATTGTACCGGAACCCACAGGAGGTAACATTAAAAGCCCTATTTCAGAGTTTGATTTACAAAGTGCTTCTGACAGTAGCGGGCTACAACCGCCATCTAAATCTACCCCCAAAAAACCCAGTTTTCAGGACCTTGCTGCAGATAGTGACTTCTCACCAGAAACACCTGAAATAGGTCCCGGACCTATGAGCCTTGAATCAGGACTTGAGACACCTCTCACTGACAGTGCTTTTGGCGGTGGAAGTAAAGGTGGTGCATTCGACCTAAAATCAGGAACCCCTTCAGACACGATTACTTCTGCACCTACCCAGATCATGGAAACACCAATCTTTGGTGGACCACAATCACCATCACCAGATTTCGGTCCTGTTGACTCCGGCTTTGGAATGGGAGCACCTGCCGGCGGTGGATCTGGAGCTGGATTAGGAACCGACATTTTCGGGGCTCCAATGGGAGTAGGATTGGAGACACCAATTCCTGAATTCACAGGTGGAACGGGACCCGGAGTTACTCCACCAATTGCACCTACGACTTCAACCCAGGCACCTATTGAAGGAGAGGCTCCAACCAAACCTGGGAAAAAGAAACTTCGTGTTCCATTAGCACCTATTCTGGCTATTGTTGCACTTATTATTGGTATTGTCGCAGGTCCATACCTTACAAACTATCTTCCTCTCCCAAATCCAGCCAATGCAAAAATTACCCAGTTACAAGACCAATTAAAACAAACAGAATCAGAATTACAACAATTGCGGAGAATTCAGGGTAATGTTCCCGGAGTATCTCTAAGCCCTGAAGAAGTAAAACGCCTTCAAGATGAATTAGAAGCAGTTTCAACTCAATTAAAAAACAAACAGCAGGAATTAGAGACACTCACTGCACAACTTAACGAAAAGCAATCCACATTGCAAGCTGTCGAAGCAGACATTGCCGCAAAGAACGAACAATTTGTGTCCGCACAAGAAGCGTATGAAAACCTTCTAAACGAAACAGAAATTATAAAGGCACGCCAAAATGGACTTTTAGCGGAAATAGAACGGCTCACAAATCAGGTTGGACAACTCGAAGAAGCTAATGCCCGAAGTCTCGCTATTAAAGAGGCGTTTTTAGTAAATCTTGACAAATTGATTATCCAAATAAAAGAATCACTCCCTCTAACTCCGGAAAAGTATGCTCTTCATGAACGTCTTGCTCGTGCAGAATCTTTACGGCAGAAAGCAGAATCTGCAAATTGGGTCAGCCCTGAACTTCAGCAGGAATTTACAAACTTATATCAGAACGAGATTGAACTTGCGAAAAAACAAGAATATTTCTATGCGAAAATTAACGTTAAAGACTCATTAGGAACACCCACCAACAAATGGGCTGAATGTTTAATGAAGGGTTCTTGGGGTGTATATTATCGAACTTTAGATGGGAAGAATATCGGCGTATTCCAGAATATAAAGCCAAACTCGATTACTCCTGTTTGGGGCTTTCAGGAAGGATTACCACCAAATGTAGCCACACAAATTGAGCAGGAAATTATATCAGCAAGACCTCCTAATTTCGAACAAGTCGTAGTAAAACTCGCAGAAAAACAAATGTCTGGCGAACCCAAATCAACAATCCAAAAATTGTATAGTTCCATTCAGTAAAAACTTCGGTTCGACACTTTTAACACCCTTTCCGAATACGAAAAAGGGTGTTTTTTATAACAAATACAACAAGATTATGACTAATACACCAAGAGCAATACGATAAATACCAAAAACTTTAAAATCATGTGATTTTACATATCTTAAAAACAAAGCGATAACAAGGTAAGCAACTATAAAAGAAATAATTGAACCGATTAAAAGTAAAAGCCATTCTTCTGAAGAGAAGCTGAAACCGTGTTTTAACAATTTCAATCCACTTGCACCCGCTAAGGTTGGAATTGCCAAATAAAAAGAAAATTCTACCGCTACGCTACGGGTAACACCTAAAAGCATAGCTCCAATAATTGTTGCTGCAGAACGTGAGACACCTGGAATCATTGCTATACATTGAAATATACCTACCGCAATACAAAAATATATTGATACCTCAGCAATCGAAGATAAATCCTTTTTGCCTATTTGGAGTCGTTCTATCCATATTAAAACAATCCCACCAACAATTAAAGAGATAGTAACTGTAAGTGGATTAAATAGATAAAAATCAATAAAATCATCAAAAAAGAACCCTAAAACACCCGCAGGTATAAATGCTACACAAATTTTTACCCATAAAAAAACCCATTCTTTTACCTTTTCAACATCTCTAACTGGGGGTAATAACGTTTTGTAAAAATATAGTAAAACAGCCAAAATAGCAGGAAACTGAATAACAACAAGGAAAGTATCTTGAAAAGTTTTGTCTCCCTGTAATGAAAACCAGTGTTCCGCAATTATCAAGTGCCCTGTACTACTAATAGGAAGGAACTCTGTTATACCCTCAATAATTGCCAATATTCCTGCATTCATAACATCTTGAAACATCTAACATCCTTTTCCATTACTTATTTTTTTCCAACAAGGATAACTTCTACTTCCTTCGGTGCCTTGAACTGAGATTTTATTTCTCCATTCTTCTGCTTTTCATGACGTACAGAAATAATCCCAAATGGAGTTGACACACTCCCTTCTGCAAATGTCAATCTATCCCCCAAATAAGGACTAATTCTAACTTTTTTCCATGATGGGGCAGAAGGTTGTAAACCAAGGACATATTGCATTAACCATGCCGTCGGACCGGAAGCCCAACCGTGACAGAGACTATGTCTTAAACCGACATAACAGTGTTCCCCAAAATCTCTATGGATACTTTTTGCCCCTTTAGGGACAACTTCATCAATTGGTACCGAATTTTCCAACCATCGCACATCGAAATGCTCCCAAAATGTTGTAGCACCCATTTTTAACATCGGACCCCAATAATTGCAAATCAAATCTAAAGCCCCTGACAAATCACCTGCTATTGCTTTTGCCTGCAATACATAAAAACCGTAAAAAGTAGACAGTCCTTCCAATGGATTTTTCTTAAAGCATTCCTCATTGACTATTACAGGATTCTCTAAACCTGCTATGACACCTAATGCACGCGATTGTTTGACCTGATGTTCAGGAGGACGATATTTTTTCATTACCTCTCCAACATGTTTACATTGGTTAGCTAATTCTGTTTCATCCAAGATAATTAGTAATCTCTCTGCACAACATAAAGCCCAAAATAAAAGAGATTGAAGACCAGAATGAATAGCATCTTTATTCCCAGCAGTGCTCCAATCTAAAAAACGAGTCTCCGGTAATACCTCTTTCCCATTTTGTTCAACGCACTGAATAAGTTGTCTAACCAAACCTTTGATGTATTCCTTTTGTTGCTTTAGGTAATCTTTTCGCTCAAGCATAAAATACCAATAATCTTGGATAATAAGCCACCATAAGGAATAAGAACTAATTCCGTTCATCCATCCCGGTAATGGTGTATTATCACGAACATAATCTAAACTTTTTTCTATTGTTGCGTTATAACCGAATAAGTAACTCAAAACAACAGTTTCTACATGCATATCCCCTATCCAAACAAGTCGGTCTCGTTTAATTCCATCCCACAAATAATCTTGTAGACACAAATGTACTGTATACGCTCCTGTTTTCCAAATCTTATTCAAAAATTCATCATCAGAATTAAAACTTCCCAAATATTCAAGGTCTTGAATGAGAACCACCGCTTTTATTCCCGTGCACAACCATTCAGTTCCGGGTTTAAGCATTTCTATTTTTACAAACCGAAATCCCGTAGTTCCCACTTCATTACTTCCATACCACGGTAAAAAAACTGTTGTATCATGAATGGCATGGTCTTGGTCAGGTTCTCCCATTGCCTCAGCCACAGATTCCCCAAAAGTTATTCGGAGCGGTAAAGGAGTTTTATCTTTTACCATCCCTTGACTTAACTGAATTCCTCCATGAATTTCCCTCCCAAAATCGAGAACAAAAGAAGGTGGTATGTCCTTATCATACTTTATCGAAAAAGGCTTTTGTGGTTGCGAAAATAACCCATTTAAATCAAGTTCCTGAACAGAATCACTTTTCCATACAATACGTACAGGAGATAACAAAAAACGGGAACGGACATCCTTTTCTTTCAAGAAATCAAGCATAACAATTCCCTTTTATTAAATTTTTAACTTAAATATCCCTCAATTTTAAGCACGAATTATATATCAGAACAGGTTTGTTAATATCATTCCTAACAGGTCCGCAGGGAATTTGCTTGGCCAACGCAAAAATTCGACATGACCATCCATATATAGGCAATTACCTCCTCCAGGAACGTGATTAAATGTTGCTGCTGAACCATAGACAGCAATTTCATCCCACATAATTGGGATTTCACTCGCCGCCTTTGAAGAGGCTGCGGGGTTATTAATATCAGTTATCAAAAATCTTTCAATCCCCATCCTTAATCTCGGGACAGAACCTAAATCTTTTAATTTCGCGTCTATTCTCTCTTGAAGAGGCGTATTACTATCATAAATTTTATACGCCTGTAAAACAATGTCTGCTTTTACATATGTCAATGCAGTTGTAAGTGGGTCAGACAAATCAATTTGACTTAAATCGGTTGGCACTGGAACTCCGGGGTTTAATACAACATCCGGATGTACAGCCCAACCCAAATAATAATAACTACCTCTCGCTAATCTACATGGTTCTACAGGCTGGGATAAATCACCATCTTTGTGGAATGACCTTCGAACATTTTCCGCATCGGAATCCGAAGGACAAACACAAACATTTACATCCGTTAAATACTCAGGGTATATAAGGTTCCCATCAAAAGTAGCATCACGTGCATAATTACCACTACAATCAAACAATTTCATATAAGGGAACAGTTCTCCTTTTGCTTCGTTTGCATACATATTAAAGACGAGACCCATCTGTTTTAAATTATTCTGACAACTCGAACGTCTTGCCGCCTCACGGGCACGTGCTAATGCCGGCAATAAAATTGCCGCAAGTATGCCAATAATGGCAATAACAACCAACAGTTCAATTAATGTAAACCCTTTCTTGCTCATATCCTTAAACCTTTTGTTAATATTGTTAATCTATATATGACATTACTCATATTATCTATATTATTAAACTGCTTTTACAAACAATATATTATCATGGTAATGGTTTTATTTTAATATTTCGATACCATACTTCCCCTCCATGGTCCTGTAATAATAAATATCCCTCTTTTGGTAACGTTGCATAGGCAACAGGGAATTTTCCTAAAGGTGTTGTCATCTTATCTAAATAAGTGTGAATTATCAACCAACCGTTCATAGATACCTGTACTTCTTGTCCATCCACTACAATATCATACGAATTCCATTGCCCTGGTGGAAAGGACATGTTATACATTGGAGTTGTAATATCATAGATGGCTCCACAACTATTTTTATTGGGTGGTTTACCATAATCTTCTAATACTTGTACTTCAAAACCACGATATAACGGATCATTAGGTTGAGAACGTAAAAATACACCACTGTTTGCATTTTTTGTAAGTTTAAATTCAAGATGTAATTGGAAATTTGAAAAACTCTGTCCTACATAACCTACATACCTCAATGGATACAATGTTCTCCCAAAAATATGAATAGTCCCATCCTCTTGAATCTCAAATATATCTTTCTCATCAGTAACATTTTTCCAAAATAGCCTATTTTCTGATGAAAGCAAATCTATCCAACCTTCACCTTCCGGCGGTTTAGTTAATTCTCCAATTGGGATAGGCTTTTTTAATATCCAACCTACAAAATCATCAAAATCCAGTCCAACAAAAAAACCTAATATAAAAATCAATAGGACTAATAAACTATTTTTCTTTTTAGACATCTTTAATCTCCTAAATAATAATTTTTGATTTATTATTAAAAAATATTTGAATATATAATATAATTAGTGATTAAATACATTTTACAATTAGATTATGAAAAAAACAACCTTACATAAGGAGTCCAATAATGGAACCTGGAAATGAAATGCAGTCAAACACCATGACCAAAAAAGATTTGGTCAATCTCGTCTCTGAAAAATTGGGGTTTACCCAGAGCGATGTTGCCAAAACCATCGATACCGCATTGGAAATTATTGTAAACAGTCTGGGCAAAGGGAAACGATGGGAAATACGCAATTTTGGTGTATTTGATGTAAAAAAAAGAGCCCCAAGAAAGGGCAGAAATCCGAAAACAGGCGAAGTCGTTGAAGTACCTAACCGCTATGTAGTAACTTTCAAGGCGGGAAAAGAACTTAAAATGTTAATTAAGAATTTATCAAACACCTTAAACAAATAAGAAAACAAATCTCCTCTAATTTAGATAATTTATTTTTTAATATATGAACTTATCATAATTAATTTAATAAAAAGGTATTTTATTTTAAATATGATAGTTTTATCAGTAGACACAAGCACAGACGTAAATACCGTAGCGTTGCTCAATAAAAACAAATCATTAGGGGAAATTTCTATTTGTGCTGGGAAAAAACATTCAGAAAGAATAATTCCCATAGTTCAATCTCTTTTTGATGAAGTTCAACTAACTATTGATGATGTAAATTTATTGGCTGTGTCCTTAGGTCCTGGTTCCTTTACGGGGTTAAGAATAGGGCTTGCCACATGGAAAGGGCTCGCTATTGCAAAGAATATTCCACTCGTAGGTGTATCCACATTAGACGCAATGACACGATTAGCCCCCTTTTACAATGCGATTGTATGCCCCATTCTTGATGCTCGTATGAAAGAAGTTTACGCAGGGATTTATCAATTTACTAAAGGAGAGAGACAAAAAGTATACGAAAATTTTTTAGGAAGTATAGAAGAATTTCTAAATTTATTGAGAACATGCAAAGACTCGTCTCCATTCCCTATTTATATCTTCGGTGAAGGTGCCAATCTATATCAAAAAAATATTCAAGAATCTATCCCTGATGTCATCCAGGGCGAAGATTGGTGGAGTCATCCACGTGCAACAACAGTTGGTATTGAAGCGTTAATGCTTTGGGAGCAAGGATACAGAAAAGATATAGATGAGATACTTCCAATATATCTTCGTTTATCACAACCTGAAGAAAAAAGAAGAAAATGTCAGAACCTTTCGACATAATAATTGGACCTGATAATACCCAAATCAAGATATATCTCATGAAAGAGGAACATGTAGATAGGGTTCACTCATTGGAGGTCATGTCGTACCCCGATGCATGGTCAAGAGAACTTTTCTTGCCTGAAATAGATAATCAAATGGGCAAGTTTTTTGTATTCTTTATCGAGGACAATTTAATTGGTTACGCTGGGTATTGGTTAGGGGCAGATGAAGCACATATTACAAAATTTACTGTTGCACCAGAATACCGTAGAAAAGGACTGGGAACATTATTTATGAATTTTATTTTTAGTCAAGTCAAAAAAGAACACGCCAAAAAAATAATCTTGGAAGTGAGAGAAAGTAATCATCCTGCACGCTGTTTATATGAAAAAATGGGGTTTCAAACAATTGGTATTCGCTACAAATATTATGTGAGAACACAAGAGGATGCAATTGTAATGGAAAAAAAGTTATATGAACCTTCTTCAGATATATCTTTCAACAAAGATGAAACTCTGACTCCTCCGGAACAACTTTAACCCGTTTTCCTTCTTCTATAAACCAATGCATACCTTCAAATTCTAATGAGGCAAGACTATAATAAACATCCTCTAAATCTGAGAATGTATTTCTCTGAGAATCCAATAATTCGCTTTCTATCATATTTCCTCTCTGATAACTTTTCAAATTTTCTTTAGCCACATCCCATATATAGCCAAGCACACTACGTATTTGTTTATAATTTGAGTTTCCATGACATAACCATACCCAGCAAACAAAAGGATATGAAGTAATCTTCTTCCACAAACTTCCCAAATTGTATCTATTCTGAAATCTTACGTTCTCATTATTAAATTCCAATACATCAAGCAAGTAACCCACATCATCTTCATAAGGATATTTATCATATGAAAAAACATCTATAGGCGATTTAGTCATAATCTTAAATATAATTTCTAACCATTTTTTCCAATAATCAAACTTACTACTCACAACTATTTTCCTTAAACTATCAATAGAATATGAAGAACATAAAAAAGGAGATGGTATTTTTCCACAGGAAGCAATACCAACTCCTGGTATTACAAAACTTCCAGGGAATTCCAACACTTCTAAAGGCGGACATAGTATCCCATCAACTTTATTTTCTTTAAAATCTCGCTTTACTTCTTGCCATTCACCCCATTCAAAGTGAATTGAAGGATGATTCTCAATAGCCTTAATAAGAGGTATTGCTTCATAAGAAAAAGGTGCAGATAGATTTATCATGTTATTTCTTTCCAAATCATCATAATTTATTATACTATCTACCTATACATAAAACACATCATTTTTTTATAATCATTCTATATCAAAATGATTAACGAACATCATATTTAAATATAAAAGAGAAAATCATGCTAATTATAGGACTTACAGGTGGTATTGCAAGTGGAAAATCCGAAGTTGCAAGTATCCTCAAAAAACACAACTTCTATATTGTTAACTCAGATAATATCGCACATACAATATTATTAGACAAAAATATAAAAAATACCCTTGTAGAAAAATTTGGGGGCGATATTCTTACCAATGGAGAAATAGACCGTAATAAACTTGGGGATTTTGTTTTTTCAGACCCAGAGAAAAGGAGAGAAATTAATAAAATTATTCACCCACATGTGATCACTAAAATAGCAGAAATGATACAACAAGCAAAAAATGAGGGCTTTAATATCGTTATTATTGAATCCGCACTCATCGGAGAAGATGATGAAACATTACCTCCTTGGTTAAATGGACTTATATTAGTAACCTCATCAGAGGAAGTCAGAATACAGCGTCTCATGAAAAATAGACAATTAACGTATGACGATGCACTTAAACGTATCAAAGCCCAAAAAGACCCAGAAAGCAAAAGAAAAATAGCAAATTGGATTATCACAAATGATGGTGACCTAAAAGATTTAGAAAATCAGGTGACGTCTACTTTAGTAGAAGAACTAAAACGATTCAAATTATAATCAACAACCCTTAATCCTGTATACTTTCTACAAATCAAACTAACAAATACACTTCAAATATGCGTAAAATCATTCGTTTTCTTGTAGCAACAGCAATAGGAATTTTTCTGCTCTGGATTGTATTCAGAACAACAAATTTTACAGAGCTATGGAATGCTATCAAAACATGCAATCTATGGCTTTTTCTATTATGTATCGGTACAATCCTGATTTCTTTTGTGACACGGGTTATTCGTTGGCATTTTATAGTAAACAGCAATGACCAGGCTTCTTTCAGACACTTGTTTACATCAACACAAATAGGATTTCTGGCAAATTTTTTACTCCCAGGAAGAATCGGTGAAGCAGTTCGTGCTGGAGCACTAACTAAGTTTACACAAATCCCGTTGTCAAAAAGTCTAACGTATGTCGCATTAGACCGCACCACAGATTTGCTTGGTTTGCTTGTCATCTTAATCTTTGCCCTTATCGGTTTCCATCCAAAACAGGACATTACATTACCACCCGAAATTTTTAACATCACTTTACCTGCCAATCTAATCCAAAAAGCTGCCATCATCACATTAACTATCATTGGTCTAATATTTGGACTATGTATATTCTTTTATCTATATTCCAACCGATTTCTACAACACATAAAAATTGCTGAAAAGATATTAGGTGAACGGCTTATCCTTTTTTTAACCCATTTAGTTAAAAATATACGAGAAGCCATAAGCATGATAAAAGATACTAAAGCGATTATCGGGGCTGTCTTCTTTTCATGTCTCACATGGGGATGTTTTTGGTTATCCTACATTTTTCTATTCAAAGCATTTAATGTTCAATATCCATGGTATACTCCTCCTGTAAGTATCGCTTTAATTTCATTCTTAATTAGTGTTCCAGGAGCACCAGGCTTTATTGGACAATTTCATGTCGGTGTTATGGGTGGGCTATTTCTAACAGTCCCTAATATCGATATTAACATTGCAAGGGCTATCGCTATATTAGCTCATGGTGCCAATTTCCTAAGTGTGGTTAGCGTTGGACTCCTTTGTATTTATATTGAACAATTCTCACCCATTACTAACACACCTAAAAATAAATAATGGGGATATTTTGCAATATCCCCAAAGGAGCTTAAAATATCGGGTCAATCAGGTTCCTAATTTTTCTGTGGACGTAGTTTTAATTCATCAAGCGACAAATAACCATCCTGATTTAAATCTTTACGTTTAAATGCTTCATCACTCATATTTGGAAACATCTTCTTGATTTCATCCCGAGATAATTTTCCATCCTTATCTGTATCAAATTCCTTAAATTTATTCTGCATTACCTGTGGCCATGCTTTTATATCCTCTTCTGTTAAGAAACCATCGCTATTCGCATCCATTAACTTAAATCGCTCTTCATTCATACGTGGTCTAACTGCTTTTAGTTCATCTAAAGTGACCTTCTTATCTCCATCCTTATCCGCCTCTTTCATAGCATCAAGGGTCCACGGTCCACCAGGTCTCGGGCCTTCAGCAGAGGGTTTTCCCTTTGGTCCTCCTTGCCCAGGAGCAGGAGGTTGAGGTGGACGTGGGGGTCTTATAGTTTTGAATTCATCAAGAGTAAGTTTTCCATCACCATTTTTATCTGCTCCCTTAAATATTTCTTCAGCCTTAATACGTAACCCTTCACCAGGAGCCTGCCCTTTCTGCATTTTACCAGCTCCTTTCCCTGGAGGATTTCCTGCACCCTGCATAGGTTGTCCTGCCATACATTGTCCTGCGTTAGCAGGGGGTCCACCACCTTTTTTGCCTTTTTGTTGATTGTTAGGAGGACCCATCTTATTCGGAGGTAGGGGTTTGGCTCCTGGTCTACGATTTAAATGTAAATTTTTAAACTCTTCTAAACTTAGATTTCCATCCCCATCCTTGTCCGCCTGCTTAAAAACATTCTCCGGTTTCGGAGGTGGTCCAGGCGGTAGTGGCGGAGATGGAGGAGGTGGTGGATTCTGCACATTTCCAGCAGACTGTGGAGCAGGTTCTTGTGGAGGGTTAGCTGGAGGCTGAGCCATAGCCCAACCCACAACAAATAAAAGGCATATCCCAGTAGTGATTAATAATGTTGTTCTTTTGCTCATAACATAAACTCCTTCTGTTTAAGTTTTACTTTTCATTCTTCGATACTTCATAATAATAAACACTACAAAAAACAAAAAGTTCCAATAAGTCTCATTGTTGAAAGTTATACCCGTTTTTTTGCAAAATATTAAGAAATAATAACATTGGCCAGATTTATACAAATAAAATTGTTAAGATTATTCTGTAACGTGGAGTGTATCATTGTTATACGCAATAATTTCCGATATTCATGCTAATGCTGAAGCATTAAAAACAGTATTAGATGCTATTGATAAAGAGAAAATAGAACGGATTGTATGCTTAGGAGATGTTGTTGGATACAACGCATCTCCAAATGAATGTATTAACATTCTCAAAGAAAGAGATATACCAACCATCCTTGGCAACCATGATGCTGTCGCATGTGAGTTAGAAGAACCTTGGGGTTTTAATGCGGTTGCTCTACCTGCAATTTTATGGACTCGAAGGGAACTAACTGAAGAAAATCGCGAATGGCTACAACGATTACCAGACACATTAAATTTTGGAGATTTTGCCGCAGTTCATGGTGCCCCCAAAAATCATAATACTTACATCTTCACATGGGAAGATGTCCCTCCATTTTTATATTTTTTCGAAGAACAAAATGTAACTTTGTGTTTTTATGGGCATACTCATATTCCCAGTGTTATTTCCTCAGAAGGAACATATAGTATTGACGAAGATGGCACATTCAAACTAAAAGATGGAAAAACATATTTTATAAATCCAGGTTCTGTTGGACAACCACGAGATGGGGATGCACGTGCTTCTTTTGGAATTTTAGATACAGAAACCATTACCTATCGTCAAATCCGAATTGAATACAATATTGAAGTTACTGCCCAACAGGTATTGGAAGCCAGCCTACACCCATTCCTCGCTGAACGATTACATCATGGTAGATAAACCATATCATTTTTTTAATAATAAAAAAAGGACATCATCATGTCAGAAACAAAAGTCCATCGAAAATCAAAAGAAACAGAAATTGATTTAATTCTTGGCTACCCTGGAACAGGAATATCTGAAATAAATACAGGTGTTGGTTTTTTAGACCATATGCTATCACTATTTTCAAGACATGCTGGTATCGATATAAAATTAAAAGCAACGGGAGATTTAAATGTCGATGCACACCATACCGTAGAAGATGTTGGCATCTGTCTCGGAAAAGCATGTGCTCAACTTTTTACTGATTTGGAGAAAAGGAATCGTTTTGGGCATGCAGTCATCCCAATGGATGAAGCATTATCAGAAGTTGTGATAGACCTAAGCGGAAGACCATACCTTTATTTTTCCGCTGAACTTCCACATGTAAAACTGGGTAACTTCGATATTGAACTTACAGAAGAGTTCTTCAAGGCTTTCACAAACCATTTTAAAATAACTCTTCATATACTATTGCGATATGGAAAAAATACACACCATTGCATTGAGGCTATCTTCAAAGCCTTCGCAAAGGCATTCTTAAACGCCATTCAAGAAAACCCAAATTACATTAAATATGGTTCCTCGACAAAGGGTATCATTGACTCATGATTCTTATTATCGATTATGGAATGGGAAATTTAAGAAGTGCTCAAAAAGCACTTGAAAAAGTTGGATTAGATGCAATAATTTCTGAAAACCCATCTGACTTAATAAAAGCTGATGCGGCTGTATTACCAGGCGTCGGTGCGTTTCGCGATTGTTATGAGGGCTTAAAACGTAAAGGCTTCGTTGAACCAGTTAAAGAATTCGTTCAAACTGGGAAACCTCTTCTCGGTATTTGTATAGGCTTACAATTACTTTTCGAATATGGTGAAGAAGGTGGAGGCTCAGAAGGTTTAGGTATCTTTAAAGGAGGTGTAGTTCGTTTCCCTCCCACTGAGACTACTGGACTGAAAGTTCCACACATGGGATGGAATTTTGTCCAACCCGTAAAGGACAAAACCAATCCCCTACTACCTAACAATTCAGGTGGGTATGCCTATTTTGTTCATAGCTACTACCCCAAACCAGAGGATAAATCCATCATTCTGGCAACCTGTGAATACGGTATTACATTTCCATGCATGGTTGGAGACAAAGCAGTCTTGGGCGTCCAGTTCCATCCCGAAAAAAGTCAGCAATTCGGACTTAACATCCTAAAAAATTTTGGTGAATTCATTAGGAGAAATAAATCATAACAATGTTCCAGCGAATATTAGTGCCCATAGATGGTAGTGAACAAGCCCAGAAAGGGTTTAAATATGCATTAAATTGGGCAAAAAAACAAAACGGAACGATTATTCTTATACATGTAGTTGATATTAAATTGTTAGAGGGTCCTTTATTTCGCGATGTCGGAACTGTATTAGGCATGACTCCATGGACAAACTACCAAAATCAGATACGAACACTATTAGAAGAACGTGGAATGCAATATCTTAATGTTTGTGAAGAGGAATGCATTAAGAACAATGTTCCTTGTGAAAAAATTCTTACAACTGGCATTGTTTCCAGCAGTATATTACAACATAGCGAACTATGTGATATTTTAATTTTGGTTAAATCTGGGGAACACACCCGTTGGTTAGATGGATTCATGGGAGGGACAACACATGCGGTAATACGCCGTTCCAAAAGACCTGTGATTATCACAAATCAGTCTGAATTTCATCCAGGACCTATCCTTCTTGCTTACGATGGTTCTTCTTCCGCTCGAGAAGCACTACGTATATCCGCTGAACTAACAAAACTCTGGAATACCAATTGCCATGTTGTCCATGTATCAAACCCACCAGAAGAAGAAGTTATAAATGAAGCTATCAGTTATCTCGAAGCAAATAAAGTGAATCTAACTTCTCATCTTATCCGTGATAACTCACCAGTAAATGGAATATTAAATATAATCAAAGAAGTTTCCCCTGTAATTGTAACTATGGGTGCCTTTGGAAAAAACCGCGTTCATGAATGGTTATTAGGTAGTAATACCAGTTCCATTATTCATACAGCTGAATGTCCAGTACTACTAACAAGACTTAAATAATGTATGAAAAAGGATTTTCTATGAAAAAGAAAAAAATAATTAAAATGAACAAAGATGAGACATTAGAAACTATTGAACAAGAGCTTAACAGTGCCATTCAATATCTCGATGATGTAAATCAAAAAGTTTCTGAAATCCTTAAGGAATCCCAAAAAATAGAAGAAATTCCCTTAAATAATCAGAATGACATCACATTAGAGCCTCAACAAACGGAACAAACAAATACCACCCCTGAAAATAATTAACTTCCTCTTCAATAAAATAATAAACCTAAATAACACCATTCCTGCTTCACTTTTGAGTATAATAAGATGATTTTTTCCCCCTTAAGTTATGATTATTAAATTTATTCGTTTAAAATATAAATCAAAATGATGACAAAAGATAAAAAACCTTTAAAAATCTTACTCACCGACCCACATATTAAAGGTGGAGGGCAAATTACATATATTTGTAGACTTGCCAATGGTTTAACACAGCAAGGGCACGAAGTTTACGTTGGATGTATAAAAGAAAGCATTTTCGTTGAATTCTCAAAAACATTTCAATACATTCCTTTAAACATTTTCAACTTCAAAGGTGGTTTAAGACCCCAGTCATGGTTAAAAGACATTCGCACATTCAAAAATCTCCTTCTCAACTTAAAACCAGACATAATTCATGCAAATGGTTCTCAAGACCACTGGACTTCTGCCATCGCAAATGAACTTTTATCACATCGTTTTTGTCTTGTTCGAACACGTCATAACACATACCCATTAAAAAATCATTATTTTAATCGATGGTTAAACTTTAAATGTACTGATTACCACATCGCTGTTTGCGAAATGGTTCGGCAAAACCTAATTAAACAAAACAACTTTCCAGAAAATCGGATTTGTTCTATCCATAACGGTGTTAATATCTCCGAATTTAAGCCTGATGAGGTTATGCGAAAAAAAGCACGACTCGAATTTGGATTTAAAGAAACCGATGTTGTTTGTGGAATCTCCGCACGATTAACTCCTGCAAAAGGACACACCTTCTTATTGCAGGCAATAAAAAGTATTGCCTCTGAATGTCCTGAGGTTAAGGTTTTAATATTAGGGGCTGGCTCACTCGAGCAGGAACTAAAAAAACAGGTAAAAGACTTAGAAATAACAGACAGGGTTGTTTTTGCAGGCTATCGGAAAGATATGGCGTTCTGCACCCAGGCTTTTGATATTGCAGTACTACCCTCAATTGACTGCGACACATCTTCATTCAGCCTTAAAGAAGCCATGGCAGAGGCAAAACCTGTTATTGCATCTAATTACGGTGGCTTACCAGAAATAGTATCAGACGGCATTGAAGGAATAATTGTCCCAGCAGGAACCGTAGAACCTTTGGCAAAGGCAATTAAAGAACTGGTAAAGAATCCCGAATTACGTGAAAGCATGGGAATAAATGCACAAAAACGTGCTATCAATATGTTTAGCCTTGAACAATTCATAAATAAAACGATAGAAGCATATTTTCATGCTCTGGAGTATTTTCATGCATGTACTACACATAGATGAACAAATAACATGGAGAGGTGGTGAACAACAAGCATGCTGGCTTATTCAAGGTCTAATTAATAAAGGTTTCAAAATTTTTGCCGTCGGTAAAAAAGACAGTGAATTTATAAAAAAGTTAAATACGATTTCAGGCGTGATAACAATTACCCTTCCACTTTCCTCTGAATTTGATTTATATTCTGCATGGAAAATAGCACAAATAGCAAAAAAAGAAAAGATTGACATCATTCATGCACATACAAGCCATGCCCATTCTATAGCCATAATATCAAAACTTTTTTATAATAAACCTAAAATTGTTGTGTCTCGACGTGTTAGTTTCCCACCACACAATAATTTCGTGTCAAAATGGAAATATAACCATGTAGATATAATTCTACCCGTTTCTTTTTATGTAGCAAAAATCCTAAAAGAAAACAATATCCCTGAACAAAATATTTGTGTCGTTAGAAGTTCAATTGATTTATCTCATATTCAAAATCAACCATATTCAAAAAGCAACTTTAATATTGATAATAATACCTATGTTCTTTTCAATGCAGGAGCACTCGTTCCACATAAAGACCAAATTACACTGATAAAAGCTTTTAAGAAAGTACTAAAACAAATTTCAAACTGTATGCTTTTAATTGCTGGGGATGGACCCTTAAAAGAAACTCTCCAAAAAGAAATAACGGCGAATGACTTAGAAGGAAACGTTTTACTATTAGGCTATAGGAAAGATATCCCTCAGATTATAAAAATGTCTGATGTCTATGTCTCTTCAAGTTGGTCAGAAGGATTAGGTACCTCCGTGCTCGAAGCATTAGCTTGTGAGAAACCTGTCGTAGCAACAGAAGCAGGTGGCGTCCCTGAAATGGTTATAAACAATAAAACAGGTCTATTAGTGCCAGCACAAAATCCTGCATTACTTGCCGAAGCAATAACCTACATCTTAACAAATCCACAAAAAGCTTTAGATATGGCAAAACAAGGAAAAAAACATATTGAAGATTATTTCACTGTTCAAAGAATGGTTGAGGAAACAATTTCGGTATATCAAAAATTGATAGAATAACTATTTATAAATAGGTTTAAAACCAACTACGAACAATACTATGAAACCAGGTATCACCATATTAACATTAATTCCAAATGCAGGTGACCGATTACCTCGTTGTCTTGAGAGCGTCGCCTGGGCTGACGATATTTTTTGCGTAGTAGACCCAAACACAAATGATGGGTCAGAAGAGTTAGTAAAGAAATACACAAATCATGTCGTAGTCCACGAATATATTAACGCTGCAGACCAAAGAAATTGGGCAATTCCACAAATCACTACAGAATGGACACTCGTATTAGACGCAGATGAGTGGGTTTCTCCAGAACTCGCAAAAAAAATACAAGAAATAATAAAAGACCCAAACAGCCTCGATGGTTATTATATTCGTAGAATGTCATACTTCTTCGGCAAACTTATAAAACATTGTGGCTGGCATAAAGATTACAATCTTCGCTTGTTTCGCACAGCAAAAGGCAGATATAAAAAACAACGAGTTCACAGCCATGTTATTGTTGATGGTTCCTGCGGATATATTCATGAAGTAATGTACCATGATACCTACCGAAATTTTGATGAATACTTAAAAACCGCTCACCGTTTTACAACATGGGGTGCAGAAGATGCCTATGAACGGGGAAAACGAACCTCATGGGTAGACCTCACACTTCGACCTATCGCGAGATTTATTAAAATGTATTTTATACGCCGTGGTTTTCTTGATGGTTATCACGGCTTGGTTCTATGTGGACTTTCTGCCTTCTCTGTATATCTAAAATATGCAAAACTATGGGATATCCAACGGAAACACGGGGAAAAACACTACAGTCATAACAAAAACGTATGAGTTTAATCCGATTTGAAAATATTTACAAGTCATTCCCAGGAAAAGTTGTATTGGATAATGTAAATTTTCAGGTAGATCAAGGAGAACATATTGCACTTGTAGGGCGAAACGGATGTGGAAAAACAACCTTGTTTCAATTAATTGCAAACCGACTGGAACCTGACCGCGGTATCATTGAACGTCAAAGAAACACACGCATCTCTTATCTTGAACAAATTCCATCTTTCCCACCAAACTTAACTTTACTCGAAATTGCAGAGACCTCTTTTAATGAATTAAAGGAAGTGGAAAAACAGTTAAAAATACTGGAAACTAAAATATCTCAAGGGCAAACAGAATTACTTAATGAATATGCAAAGTTACAATCCTTCTATCACTTACATGGTGGGTATCATTATCCATCTCTTATTAAAAAAATTCTAACTGGATTAGGATTCACTCACGAAAATTGGGGACAAAAATTTCATGAATTAAGTGGTGGACAACAGACACGCTTATTATTAGCCCTATCTCTACTTCAAGATGCTGATGTACTACTTTTAGATGAGCCAGATAATTATTTAGACATTGAAGGGAAAGAATGGCTTGAAGATTTCCTCATCTCTTCAAATAAAACCATCATCCTAATCTCACACGACCAACGTTTACTTTCAAAATTCCCCACACGAATTTTAGAACTCGAAAATGGAAAAATTACATCTTACCCTGGTTCCTATGAAGAGTATCGTAATGCAAAAGAAGAAGTATACCTAAAACAACAAGAATTATATGAACGACAAGAAAAAGAATTAAGAAAACAAGAAGAGTGGATTGAACGTTTCCGATATAAAAAAACACGGGCACGGCAAGTCCAGAGTCGTATTAAACAACTCAGTAAAACCACGTTGGTTAATGAGCCAAAAAAAGTAGACCCTAAAATAAATTTTCAAATTCAATCTAATAAACAAAGCGGACATCTCATTATTCATGCAGAAAATTTAAGTATGCAATACGGCGACAAAGTCCTTTACAACAACGTAACATTCCAGTTATACCGAAATGAGCGAATGGGTATTATCGGTCCCAATGGTTCAGGAAAAACAACCTTAATAAAACATATTCTCGGTAAACACAAGGGAACTGGGGGCACTATTCGTTTTGGACATAATGTAAAAATTGGATACTATGACCAACACCATCATAATTTAAATCCGGAAAACGAAGTCATTCAGGAAGTTCAACATATAGCCCCTGAAATATTAGCATCATCACTTCGGACATTTTTAGGTGCTTTCCTGTTTCATGGAGATGATGTATTTAAAAAAGTAAAGACATTAAGTGGAGGCGAACAAAGTCGTCTTGCTTTAGCAAAACTTATTCTACAAAAACCTAATGTACTTCTATTAGATGAACCGACAAACCACATGGACCTCGCCTCACGAGAAGCACTGGAAAACGCACTACAAGTCTTTGACGGCTCTATTATTCTCGTAACCCATGACCGTGAATTGTTAGATCAAATCGTCAACAGGCTTATTGTCCTCAAAGAAAACAAAACAGAAGTGGTCTGGGGCAACTACTCTCACTATTTGTGGAGAGAAAAAAACGTTACAGTGACAGAATCAACCCCTACACATAATAGAAAATCACGAACAGATAAAATAGAACTCATTGAAGAAGCTAAAAAGGAAAAACGCGAACAACGAAAAAAAGAAAGACGAAGAGCAGAACTCGAAAAACAAATTGAAATATTAGAAAATGAAATTGAAGAGTTAGAAATGTCTTTCTCAAACGTAGATCCAAAAAATTTCCAAAGAATTAAGGAACTCAACCAAGACTTAAAAATAAAAAAAGAACTGCTTAACTCACTTTACAACGAATGGGAAACATTGATAGAATAAAGTATATATTATATTATTAAATAAAAACTTGACATTTTGATACTATTTTGATAAAAATAGTAGTATTATTATTGAAATAAAAGGAGCATTAAAAAATGAAACATCTCCGAGTTTTGACACGGAAACCCGCAAAAATGCAGGTGGTAAGCAATTTTCAAGCATGGAAAGATTTCTTAGTAAAACTTACTGACCAAATTATTGAATTTATTTTTATTAAAACATCTTGATTAAAAAGGGTTCTATAGATGAAAAAGAACAAACATATATTCACAATTACAACTATTCCCGCCGTGGCTCAGGTCAGCAATTTTCAGATAAAGCTCCAAGCCACAACAGATATAATAGACAGACTGTTATTGGTTCCACGCCAATCACCATGGAAAGCCACAGGTCCTACAGGTGAAACTACAGATACAGACACGAACGTAGATACTGGAACAATAACAGGTGAAACAACAACTGGAGTATAACACCCTAACCTAAATTCTACTTTGTGTTACATTGGTAAGGGCGATTCTCAATTCATCACAATCGCGAAAACGGTTCTCTGGTTTTTTAGATAGCAACTTCATAATCAAATCGCCAAGAGCAATCGGACAACGAGGATTAACGGTAGAAGGATGTTCAGGCATCACATTCACATGACAATAATACAACTGCTGTAGGTTATCCACTGGGAAAGGTAGCTTTTCTGTAAACATCATATACATCGTAATACCTAAGGAATATAAATCTGACTTTGGAGTTACACGTTCACCCCTAATAACTTCAGGTGCTACAAACATTGGGGTTATCTGCTGGCTGATATTTCTATCCAAAAGTTCTAATATGAAGTTATTACCGAACAACGAATAGTCTGCTATCTTCACCAGACCTCTTCTTGTGAAAAGAACATTCGCTGGCTTAAAATCATGATGCACAAAACCATTATCATGAAGAAACTGTAAACCTATACATACTTGAACAACAATATTAACCCTCTCCTGTAAATTCCAAGGTCTATTATTAAGATACCATCTCAAATTAGGTCCATCCACAAACTCCATAAGCATACATCGCCCTTCGTCCCCATCAATAAAATCATAGATTTGCACCAAATTGTGATGCCTTAACTTCTTAAATTTCTTCACATTTTGAACTAAATCCAATAAATGTAATCGATTCCTAAAAAAATTCTCACGGAATAATTTGACTGCAACTGGTTCCCCTTTCTTAGTATCAACTCCCTGATATACGATACCCGTTCCCCCCTGTCCTAATATTCGTACTAACCGAACATGATATAATTGTGAACGGTCTGGAGCATAGGAAGAATCCGACATACAATAATTACTCCTTTTATTCTTCCTCGTGTTTACCCTTTTTAAATTTTAAGTCTAACGTGGGTGCATCACCCCACATCCCATCTAAGTCATAATAATCTCTTGCTTTCTGACGGAAAATATGAAAAACAACCGAGCCATAATCCATAACCATCCAATTATCCTGGAAGCCCCCTTCAGTCGATAAAGGGGTAATTCCTTTCTCCTTTAATTCTTCATAAACCGAATTAAATACCGCTTTTTGTTGAGGCTCACTCATAACTGTACAAAGAACAAAACTATCAGCAATCAAGGTCAACCCTTCTACGTCATATGCCTTTATGTCTTTTGCTTTTTTCTCTGCAGCAACACGAGCAATGGCTCTTGCCACAGTAAGAGATGATGGCTTACGCCGTCGTTTGGACACATTAGTTATTGTCGAACTTTTCTTTTGCACTCTTAAAATCCTCTACCTTTCAAGTTCTTCTTTTAGTATATCATTTACCATTTTCGGATTGGCTTTACCACCTGTTTTCTGCATAACCTGACCCACAAAGAAACCAAATAACTTCGTCTTCCCACTCCTATATTGTTCTACCTGAGAAACGTTTGCATTTATGACTTCTCTTATTACCTTACGTATTGCACCTTCATCTGTTATTTGAACTAAACCTTCTTCTTTTATAATCTCTTGTGGATTCCTTCCCGTTTTAAAAACTTTCCGTAGCACTTCTTTCGCAATCTTACCGCTAATAACCTCATCTTTTACTAATGAAATAAGTTCGGCTATATGCTCAGGTTTAACAGGAGATTGTTCAATGGTAGAATTTTCATAAGTAAGTACTGCTTGCAACTCAACCTGTATCCAGTTTGCTGATTGCTTCGGGTCAGCTCCACATTTCACTGTTTTCTCGTAATAATCTGCCATTTCCTTCGTTGCTGTTAAAACAGTAGCATCATATTGAGACAAACCATACTGTTCCTGAAAACGTCTTCTCCTTGCTTGAGGCAGTTCAGGCATCTCATTTTGGATTTTGTCTACCCATTCTTTAGAAACAGCCAAAGGAACAAGGTCCGGCTCCGGAAAATAACGGTAGTCATGAGCAGACTCTTTATGCCGTTGTGAAAAAGTTACTCCACGGTCAGGATCCCAACCCCTTGTCTCCTGAATTATCTTCTCTCCTGCACGGATAAGATTAATTTGCCGTTCTATTTCATAATCTATCGCTTTAACTACACCACTAAAAGAAGCCACATTCTTTATCTCTGTCTTCACACCCAATGTCTCAACCCCTTTTTCACGAACACTAACATTTGCCTCTGCACGCAATGAACCTTCTTCCATATTACAATCACTAACTCCTAAATACTCTAACAAAAGTTTGAGCTCATTCAAAAAAACAAAAACCTCCTCGGAAGACCTTAAATCAGGATAAGTCACTATTTCTAACAACGGAACTCCACTACGGTTAAAATCAATTCCACTATATCCACCGCCTAAATCATGCGTATTTCGTGCTGTGTCTTCTTCAAGATGGGCACGTAAAATTCTGACCCGCTTTGAGACACCATTCACATCTATATCTAAATAGCCATCCCGACATAGAGGCAAATCATATTGACTAATTTGATAGTTTTTCGGCAAATCAGGATAAAAATAATTTTTCCTATCCATTTTCGACCATGAAGCAATAGAACAATTTAATGCTAAACCTACTGCAATCGCTTTATCTACAAACGCCTTATTTAAAACAGGTAAAACACCAGGCATACCCAAACAAATGGGGCATACTTGTGTATTAGGTGGAGCATGAAAATTTGTGCTACAAGAACAAAACGCTTTTGACTTTGTATCAATTTCTACATGAACTTCCATTCCTATAACTGGCTCATATTCCATACGCTTGTTATTCCCTCTAATTTATAGGTGGCGAACCAAGATTCTGTTCACAATTGACTTCGTATAGATACGCCACCGATAATAGATTTTCTTCATCAAAATGTTTACCAATAAACTGCATCCCTACCGGCAAACCTTCTTTAGATAATCCACATGGAACAGAAATTGCCGGTAACGCTGACAAGTTAACAGATATGGTATATATATCACTCAAATACATTTCCAAAGGATTCTGAATTTTTTCTCCAAATCGGAACGCAGGGGTGGGTGAAGTCGGTCCTACAATAACATCACAATCCTGAAATGCCTTCTGAAAATCTTGAGTGATTAATTTGCGAACTTTTTGTGCCTTTAAATAATATGCATCATAGTACCCACTGGACAAGACATACGTCCCTAACAAAATACGCCTCTGCACCTCAGGTCCAAAACCTTCACTACGCGTACGTTTGTACATTTCTATAATATCACTCGTCTCCGGATGTCGAAAACCATAACGAACCCCATCAAATCTCGCCAAATTCGCACTTGCTTCCGCCGTACAAATAATATAATACGTTGAAACTGCAAACTCCGTATGCGGAAGTGATATTTCTACCACAGATGCTCCTTGCTTCTCTAAAACCTGAACACCTTTCAAAATAAGTTCCTTTACTTCTTTATTCAAATCCCCAGTAAAATATTCCTTCGGTAATCCAATTCGCAGGGATGTCGGTTTCACACCTTTTCTTATCTTTTCCGCAAAATCAACTTGTGGAAGGTCAACAGAAGTCGTATCATTTGGGTCTTTCCCACTGATAACAGACAAAACTACAGCACTATCCAAAACATTTTTACTCAGCGGACCAATTTGGTCTAATGACGACGCAAATGCTACTAATCCGAATCGTGAAACTCTGCCATAGGTAGGCTTTAATCCCACACATCCACAAAAAGAAGCAGGCTGGCGAATAGAACCTCCTGTATCACTTCCCAATGACACAACACACTCTTCTGCAGACACTGAGGCTGCAGAACCACCACTTGAACCTCCTGGCACATATTCAAGATTCCACGGATTCCGCGTCAACTTAATTGAACTATTTTCAGTTGAAGAACCCATGGCAAACTCGTCCATATTTACTTTACCAATAAAAATAGCATCCGCATCCCTCAACTTATTAACCACTGTCGCATCATAAGGACTACGATAACCCGCAAGTATCTTTGAAGCACAGGTTGTAAATCCTTCTCGTGTACAAATAACCTCCTTTATTGAGACAGGAACCCCAGCAAGAGGTCCAAGAGGTTCCCCTTTCACTACTTTTTCCTCCAATGACTTCGCCTGTTGAAGAGCATAATCACTCCAAACTTGAGTAAATGCATCAACCTTACTATCTACTTCCTGAATACGTTCCAAAAAATCCTGAACAACTTCCACAGGGGATACTTCTTTCTTACGGACATGCTCACTAATGTCTGTAGCTGTTTTTGCCCACCACTTCTCCTGCATCTTAATCCACCTCCAAAATCTTAGGCACTAAAAAATACTCACCATCGTGCAAAGGAGCACAACGAAACGTATCCTCACGTTCAATCGAAGGTTTTACATCGTCCTCTCTTAATATATTTTCCAGCGGAACTGCATGCATCATCGGCTCCACATCATCGGTTGACAACTCATTTAACTTCTCTACATACCCAATAATTTCCGATAAATCAAGTGCCAATTTTTCCGCTTTCTCATCATCTAAAAATAAATAAGCCAAATCAGCAATATGATGTATTTCTTCTCGTGTAATCTTTTTCTTTTCCATATTCCTTTCCCTAACATCTCTTGTTTGCCAATAGAATACCATATTTTACCCCTCTCTTTCTATGTATAACACCACCACAATAAAAACAACTTTCTTGTTTCTCCACTACACATGACATAAAAAGACACGAATATATTTTGTTTTTCTATTCCTCTCTACAGAAACAATCTATAAAGAAAGCATCCCATCTCCAAAAAAACAAATGGTATCATAAAATACAATGATTGTTCTACGAACCCTCCTTTCAGGAGCAAAGATATTCCCGCTACATTACAAACTATTGTAGGGGCAGACGCATGTATCTACCCATAACCATATATCTCTATCAAAGACTGTCCATTCTGCAAGTCTAAATGAATAGGTTGGATAAGAAAATGTATTTACAAATGCTACACCTATAGTCATAAAAGATTAAAAGGGGCATTATAAATATTAACCCAATATAAAGTCTATGATACTCTTGTAATACATGGTGAACATTTTAGGTATTCACGGATAGATGTGGGACAGGGGTTTACCAATGGAGGGTATATATCAATGGTACAGATGTTTTTTGGAGTTATATGAAGGAATGTTTGCTGAAGTTTCACTGCGTAAGTAGGAAGTATTTAAAGTATTACTTGGAAAAATTAGAGTTTCGGCATAAGCATAGAAATAATGCGTTTTATGAGTTTATTTTAACCTTAATCCTCTTGATGGATTGGATGGAATAAATAATTACCGAAAATAATTTATCTTTTTGTTTCTTTGTTTAAGAATCGCTCCTTGAAAACCATCGCAATCCACAGCATAAATGGCATAGTAAGGTAGAACTGAATAACAGCCATAGGCAATTCACTATATGCCTTTAAAACTTCTTGATACCGAAGCACAATCACAATAAATAGGATATGTCCCATAATAATAATAATTGAGCCTAATAATGCTTTCTTCAACCTGCTCACCCATCCTACTCTTGTTATAAGTATTAAGGAAATAAACGGTGGTAAGTTCGTAATCAATAAAGCTATAGGCGAAGATTTTTCAAACTCATATCCTTGAATCACAAAATATATCAAAGAAGCAGTGTTTAAGAAACCAGAAGGTCGAATTCCACCAGCGACAATAGGTACGCCCATAACAAATTTTAAAATGGCACCAGATATTTGGACTAAAAGCCAGCCATAAATAGGTATCATAGCCCACCAAATACAAACTAATGGAACAACAACAAGTATAAATTTCAAACAAAACATAAATGTCTGGAACAATGGGGCTAATGTTTTTCGTTGAAAGATTTGAGCTAATCGTTCACGAGTGGAAAGTCCTTCTTTTGTTTCAGCATAAACAACAAACTCTATCCATGCAAGCCACACAGCAACAACAAAAACAATATATACCGCTTGCCATACATAATAATGTAAGAATTCAAACCATTTACCTCCTGAGTTCAATGCACCTACAATCGCCAAAAAACTAAGACGAAAAATATTTACAAAATACATTAATGGAATTCCAATAATTATTCCCAAAAGTTTTTTTCGTAGTAATGTAGGAAATGCAATAACCGCAGCAAAGAAAATAGCCATAATTTCAATGGCTCCACATTCCGAAATGATAATGAATGGAAATATGTATCCATGAATATTCTTTACTTTATTAGGGTCATTCTGTGAATTCCTATACTCCAACTGCAACGCTTGTAATTCATCATTATATTTTGCTAATAAACTTGCTTTTTCCGGTTCGGACAAATTGGGGTCATTTTTTACCGAATCGATTTTCTTTTCCATATTCGCTATTTTTTGAAGCAATCCCGCTTTTAAAGTGAAAACAACCCTCGGACCTATCTTTGTCTGAATACTTTGCTTTCTCGATTTCTGAGCCCGATACGACCATTGTTCCCATGCAGTCAAAGGACCTTTGGGAACGTTAAGATAGTCCGATGGTTCAGGGTGCGAAGCACCTCTTGACCATGCTAAAAGCCATGCTCGTATTTCCTCTGGACTCTGACTTTGTGGGATTCCCTCTAATGCTGCTTCATCACCAATCCAATTCAGCACACGAGCTGTATTTGTTGCCAAAGTGAATAAATACCAATCATTCCATGTCGTCTGCACTAAGTACCGATAAGCTGTCAAGAAAATTACTACCACAACAAAAAAAATAACTACAAAATGAAATGCTGGATTTTTATACCATACTACCTTTGACTCGGTTAATTTATTATTTTCACTTCCTTCTTGTGTTTGAACAGACATCTACCTTTAACCCTAATTTATAAAAACATACTTATAAAAATTAAAGATTTTATTGATTTGTTTGATTAGTCTATTTATGTTGATAATCATCATCTAAAAGTATTATAATATCATATCCCTATTTTGTTTGCATAAATAAACATTTCCACAATTTTCTATTATAATCCCAAAGAAGTAAGGGGTTTTTAGTTTTTGCCAAAAATCGATGCGTCTATATTTCTAAACTCTAACAACAAACCTTAAACAAAAGGAGATAAATTTTTATGGCTAAGAAGTATGTATATTTCTTCGGTGGAGGTAAGGCAGATGGCCGAGCCGACATGAAAGAAATCCTCGGTGGAAAAGGAGCCAATCTTGCTGAAATGGCAAGTTTAGGTATCCCTGTTCCTGCTGGATTTACAATCTCAACGGAAATGTGCACTGAATACTACGCTAATAAAGGGAAACTCCCTTCTTCTCTTATTGATGAAGTAAATAAAGCGATGCAAAAAGTAGAAAAAATCATGGGTAAAAAATTTGGTGACCCTAAAAATCCTTTATTAGTATCTGTTCGTTCCGGGGCGAGAATATCAATGCCAGGAATGATGGAAACGGTATTAAACGTTGGTCTTTGCTCTAAAACAATTCCAGGACTCATTGAAAAAACTAAAAATGAACGTTTTGTATACGACTCTTATCGTCGTCTCATTATGATGTATGCCGATGTCGTGATGGAAAAAGCAGCAGGCATTGAACCTGAAAAAGAAGAGTTGGCAGTCCGCAAACAAATGGAATCGGCAATGGAAGAGATGAAAAAACAAAAAGGTGTAAAACTGGATACGGAACTTACCGCAGATGATTTGAAAGAATTAAGCGAAAAATTTAAGCAAATTGTTAAGAATACATTAAAGAAAGAATTTCCAGATGACCCCAATGAGCAGTTGTGGGGTGCAATCAAAGCGGTATTCCAATCTTGGAATGGGAAACGTGCTATTGCTTATCGTCGTATTGAGAAAATTCCCGATGATTGGGGAACAGCGGTAAATGTACAATCTATGGTCTTTGGTAATTTAGGTGATTCCTCTGCAACAGGTGTTGCATTCACACGTAATCCTGCTACAGGTGAAAACAAATTCTATGGTGAATGGCTCATCAACGCACAGGGCGAAGACGTTGTTGCTGGCATTCGAACACCGTATCCATTAAATGAAGCCACAAAAAGCCAAGAAAACCAACACCTGCCATCGATGGAAAAATTATTACCTAAAACATACAAAGAATTAGTTGCTATTCGTAATAAATTAGAGAAACACTTCAAAGATATGCAAGACATCGAGTTTACTATCGAAGAAGGTAAACTCTACATGTTACAAACACGCACTGGGAAACGTACTGGTATGGCTGCAGTCCGAATCGCTGTAGATATGGTAAATGAAAAATTGATTGATAAGAAAACAGCCATCATGCGTGTGAAACCAACACAACTTGATGAATTTCTACACCCGATGTTAGACCCTGCAGACGAACAAAAAGCAAAAGTTCTTGCCAAAGGGTTGCCCGCAGGACCTGGTGGTGCGGTAGGTAAAATCGTGTTAACTGCAGATGATGCAGAAGCATGGACAAAGAAAGGTGAAAAAGTTATCCTTGTTCGTGAAGAAACCTCCCCCGAAGATGTCCACGGTATGCATGCAGCAGAAGCCATTCTAACAGCAAGAGGCGGTATGACCTCTCATGCTGCATTAGTCGCTCGTGGCTGGGGCAAATGCTGTATCGTAGGTTGTGGCAGTTTACATATTAACCTTGAAAAGAAAGAAATCTATGTCGCTGGTGAAGTCCTGAAAGAGGGAGACTGGATTTCCATGAACGGTAGCCTCGGAAAAGTTTACAAAGGTGCCCTCAAGGTTATCCCTGCTCAACCAGAGAAAAATAAATGGTTTGCCTCTATTATGAAATGGGCTGATGAAATTCGTGTATTAAAAGTTCGTACAAATGCGGAGCGTCCAGATGATGCAGAAAAAGCAGTAGAATTTGGTGCGGAAGGTATTGGTTTAGCACGCACGGAACACATGTTCTTCCAGCCAGAACGAATTATTCATATGCGTGAAATGATTCTGGCTAAGAATCAAGAAGAACGTCGTTCTGCCGTTATGAAACTTTTACCTTTCCAGAAAGAAGATTTCATTGGTATTTTCAAAGCTATGAATGGTAGACCCGTAACTGTTCGTCTGCTTGACCCGCCTTTACATGAGTTCGTGGGGAGCCTTTTAGAAGACCCTGAAGAACTTCAAAATCTTGCAAAGGTTTGCAGTGTAACCGTTGACGAAATCAAAGCACGCGTTGAAAAACTCCACGAGATGAACCCCATGTTAGGACATCGTGGTTGCCGTTTAGGTATCACCTATCCAGAAATCACAGAAATGCAAGCCCGTGCTATCCTTGAAGCTGCTGGAACCTTAATTAAACAAAAAATGAAGGTCCTTCCAGAAATTATGGTTCCACTTGTCGGAACAAAACAAGAATTAGACAATCAAGTTGCTATCATTCATCAAGTAGCAAAAGATGTCATGAAAGAAATGGGTGTAAAGATTAATTACATGGTCGGCACTATGATTGAAGTGCCACGAGCCGCTTTGACTGCAAATAAGATTGCAGAAACTGCCGAATTCTTTAGTTTCGGAACAAATGACCTTACGCAAATGGGCTTCGGCTTCTCCCGCGATGATATTGGTAGTTTCCTTCCTATTTATTTAGAGAAAAAAATCCTGCCTGCAGACCCATTTGAAGTTTTAGACCAAGAGGGAATTGGACAACTTATTCAAATGGCTGTAGAAAAAGGAAGAGCCACACGCCCCGACCTCAAATGTGGTATCTGTGGTGAACATGGTGGCGAACCTTCTTCAGTTAAGTTCTGTCATCGGGTTGGCTTAAATTATGTAAGTTGCAGTCCTTACCGTGTTCCAATTGCACGGTTCGCCGCAGCACAGGCAGAAATTGAATCTCCTCGAAATAAATCGTCAAAACCTACCAAATCTGCACAAAAAAAGAAGCAGAAGAAAACCTCACGTAGAAAGTAAATTTACATTTCAAAATATAAATCAAAAACCGCTTCTGATTTGTCAGAAGCGGTTTTTACTATAATAAACTCATTATTTATTTTTTGTCGTTTGCCTTCAATTCTTCTACAAGGTCAATATACATCTGCATAGCCTGTTCTTGCGATGTTCCTTCTAACGCCTTCCATGCATCATATTTAGCCCTGCCTACAAAATCCATCATACCAGGACGGGAACCTTTGCAATCCCCTTCTGAAGCCTGCTTATATAAAGCATATAAACGTAGTTTGGTTTGAGCATCAGGTGCCTCTGACAATTGAGTTACATCTTTAGCAGCCTGTTCAAATTTTGCTTTTAATTCCTCTGACATAGCTTTTTCCTTTCACTTTAATTTACAAGGTTCATTTATTTATACTTACCATTAAGTATACTTAATGGTAAAACAAAAAATACCCCATTGTCAACTCAAGTATGGTATAATTTAACATTATTTTCATAATATTTCTTTTAAACTAAACTAAGTATAAGGGATATAAACTATGAGCAATGTTTTTATTATTGATGCAGTACGCACACCAGTAGGCTCTCTGAATGGTGTTTTTGCTGAATATTCTGCTGTTGAATTGGCTACTAACCTTGTAAAAGAATTGTTAAAACGTCATCCTGAGATTGAACCAGAACAAATCGATGAGGTTGTCCTTGGTGAGGTGTTAACTGCTGGATTAGGTCAAAATCCATCAAGACAGGTAGCAATTCGAAGTGGCATTCCTCAAACTATACCTGCGTATACTGTTAATATGGTTTGTGGCTCTGGAATGAAATCCATCGAATTGGCATGGCAACGTATAAAGATGGGGAATGCCAAAATCATTTTTGCTGGTGGAATGGAAAATATGTCACAGGCGCCATATCTGCTTAAAAATTTAAGACGTGGTGCAAGGATGGGTGATACCGCTGCTGTTGACAGTATGATTTTTGACGGTTTGTGGGATATTTTTAATCAATACCACATGGGTATAACTGCAGAGAATGTTGCGGAACGGTTCGAAGTCTCTCGAGAAGCCCAAGACCAATTCGCTTATGAAAGTCAAATGAAATGTGCAAAAGCATACGAAAAAAGTTTGTTTAAATCTGAAATTGTTCCGATTACAATAGAAACTAAAAAAGGACCATTAGTAATTGACAAAGATGAACATCCACGACCAGATACAAATTTAGAAAAGTTAAGTAAATTAAAACCAGCATTCAAACCGAATGGTACTGTAACTGCAGGAAATGCGTCAGGTATTAATGACGGTTCTGCTATATTAATACTTGTTGCTGAAGACATACTTCCAAAGGTAAAGCCCATGTTCAATCCTGTACGTGTAGTGGATATACAGGCGATGGGATGTGACCCTGCCTTTATGGGATTAGGTCCTATCTTTGCCACAAAAAAATTATTAGAAAAAAACCAATTAAAAGTAGATGATATTGATTTATGGGAACTTAACGAAGCCTTTTCTGCACAGTCGATTCCTTGCATTCAGCAAATAGGGATGAATCCTGAAATTGTTAATGTTAACGGTGGTGCAATTGCTCTTGGCCATCCGATCGGTTGTTCAGGTGCTCGTATTACGACCACTCTAATTTATGAGATGCAACGTCGAAAATCTAAAAAAGGTATAGCCACAATGTGTATTGGTGGTGGCATGGGAATTAGTGGACTTTTTGAAGCAAGCTAAACATGAATAACCTACACTACTTTTATTGTTTCCTATAAAAACAAAATAACGATAGAGACAAAAGTTTCTTTATGTCACTTTATATAACTATTTACCAAACAAGAAAACGAAAAAACATATATCTAATTTTTAAAACTCAGCCTTTGTTAGCAATTAACGGGGCTATCGCAGATAATAAACCTGCAACTGCGGTCAATACTGTGGCAACTATGGAAATAATAGCATAGGTTGATGCTGTTTCAATTTTCGATGGAATTGCTACCTTTTGTGTTAAAAGTTTTGTGTGTTTCATTAAGATTCTCCTTTATTAATATTGAACATTCTGTTTTACATCAATTATTATACAAATTTCATTATAAAACATTACGAAATAAAGAATAACAAAATATACATTTTAATTCAATTTGGGAATAGAATGATTTTTTTCTGGATTTTAACCTTCGTTTTTGTAAATGCTATTCTTAGTACTCTTTTATCGCCTATAACTAAACCATACAGAAACCTACTTCTCTCAATACTTCCTGCCATAGCATTACTACTAAATATATTAGTAATGAGTGAACAAAACACATCTCCCTTTACACTAAAATGGTTACCTTCTTTAGGATTAAATGTGCTTTTAGCACCGTCTTATTTTTCGTTAATGTTTGGTATTCTTATATTATCTATCGGGTTAATTATTCATATTTATGCTTCTATTTATCTTCACACAGACCCTTCTATAAATTATTGGCATTTCTGGTTTTTTATATTTATGGGGTCTATGTTAGGTGTTGTATTTTCATCAAACTTATTTTTACTTTTTCTATTCTGGGAAATCACCAGTCTCGCATCATTCTTTTTAATTGGGCATTTTTATGAACAAGAAGATGCGAGGAAGAGCGCATGGGAAGCACTTTTAATTACTGGTGGAGGAGGACTATGCCTTCTAACGGGTTTCATCCTTATTTATATCATAACAGGCACTGCTGACCTACCAGAACTTAAAGAAAGAATTAATGAAATCCATACTTCACCATACCTTAATACTGCTGTAATCCTAATCATTTTGGGAATTTTAACAAAATCAGCTCAATTCCCCTTCCACTTTTGGCTACCAGATGCTATGACAGCCCCTGCACCTGCGAGTGCTTATTTACATTCAGCAACAATGGTCAAAGCAGGTGTTTTTTTATCTATTCAATTATCCGATATATTCTCAGGTATCTCATTATGGAATTTAATACTTATTTCTTCTGGGGCAGTAACTTTCCTTCTGGGAGCTATTAGTAGTATTAAAGAGGACTCAATCAAAAGAGCCTTAGCATACACTACAATAAGCACATTAGGGTTGCTTACTTTCCTGATAGGAATAGGAACACCAGCCACTATTTTGTCTGCCATGATATTAATATTTGCTCATGCTATTTATAAAGCAGGGCTATTCCTGACAGCAGGAACCCTTGAATTTACCAATCATTGTAAATATTTTTCAAAAAGCCACGGTATCTGGAAAAAACATCCTTATCTATTTTTAACAACATTATTACTCTTATTATCACTTACAGGAATACCCTTTACATTTAGTTTCCTGACCAAAGAAGAAATACTAAAGTCTTTACTGAATTTACATCCTACTACACTAATACCTTCTATTTTACTTTTCATAGTAGGAAATATATTTATAGTAGGTTTTTCAATTCGCTTTTTAATTAAACCATGGCAAAAAAATAGTGGCGATAATTACCATCACTCAATAAACTTTATGGATTATCTCCTTGCAACAATTCCTCTTTTTCTATCTTTGCTTGGTTTCATAATTCCTTTCTCTCCTTCTCTTTCACAAGTGTTTCACTACATTGGCAACTCATTAAAATTTCTTTCAGACCCTCACATACCAAATCATGCCACAAGTTCCGTCACGAATCACTTTCTGTTATTAACCATTAGCATAATTATCTGGTTTGGTGGTATTATCCTCGGAATTTTTCACATTCGGACTAAAGAGCAAAACAAAGAAAATCAAAAAACAATCTCTGCTACCTATATATACCAGACTGCTATTGAAAGTTTGATATTCTCCTCAGACCGCATCACCCGATTCTTTCAAAATGGGAAACTACGTTCTTACCTAAGCACTTTTTCAGTCTCAATTATCTTGATTTCTTTTGTATCTCTCGTTATCGACTGGCAAAATATAAATATTTATGTTTCATCTCATATAAGTCATACGACAGGCAAAATCTACCTTTATGATTTGATTTTAATACTTACTATTATCATAGGAATTGCTGGGGTCATTTCCTCTTCTTCGAAACTTACTGCGGTTATTTGTCTTGGCATTGTTGGGTATAGCATCGCGGTAATATTTTTAATTTTCAGTGCACCAGACTTAGCCATGACCCAATTTATCATTGAGACCCTTACTGTTGCTTTATTTGTATTTGTCTTTTACCATTTACCAGAACAACACTTGCCACGTAGAACATGGACAATTCGACGGGATGTTGTTCTCTCCATCATTTTTGGAATCATTATGGGCTTTATTACCCTTACAGCATCCAGTATCCAAACCCATCCTACAATTTCTTCATACTTTGCATCAAAAAGTTTATCTGAGGCACACGGAAGTAATATCGTAAATGTTATACTTGTAGATTTTCGTGGCTTTGACACTATGGGAGAAATTACAGTATTAGCTATAGCAGGGATTGGCACGTATGCACTACTTAGATACCAGAGGATAAAAAACCATGAATAGTTTAATACTAAAAACTGCTGCTAAATATATTGCACCATTGTTGTTTCTATTTGCAATCTACCTTCTTCTAACAGGTCATAACCAGCCTGGGGGTGGCTTTTCTGGTGGATTAGTTGCTTCTGCTTCCTTCATTCTAATAGCCTTCGCCTTCGGTCCTGATACTGCAAGGAATTATCTTCGTTTTTCCCCCGTAACTATAACTACTGTTGGGCTATGTATTGCTTGCGGAAGTGGTGTTATTTCTATCCTATTAGGAAGTCCTTTTATGACGGGGATATGGATAACCCTTTGGACAACCCCTCACTATTCCTTATCATTAGGGACACCCATGCTCTTCGATATGGGTGTATTTCTTGTTGTTTTAGGAACAACCTTACTTATTATTCTTGAACTTATAAAAGAGGTATAAATCGATGGAATGGATTTTCGCAATATTGGTTGGTTGTCTTTATTCTGCGGGGTTCTACCTTATGCTACAACGAAACATGTTTAAACTTATATTGGGTATGTGCCTATTAAGTCACGGTGCAAATCTACTTATATTTGTATCTGGTGGATTAATCCGTAGTTTACCACCCATCTTTTCAACAGCAACTCTCCCAGAACATGTTACAGACCCATTACCTCAAGCTTTCGTGTTAACCGCAATTGTAATTAGTTTCGGCGTAACTGCCTTCTTGTTAGTATTAGTTCACAGAACACATAAAACACTAAACACAGACGACCTGGATGATTTAATAAAAACGGATTTACAATGAATAGACTTGTCATACTTCCTATCATTATTCCATTGCTGACAGCCTGTTTATGCTTAATAAGCATAAAACAATATCGTATACAGTGGTTTTTTGCATGGGTTGGGAATGCTTTTTATTTTGTCACTGCATTAATATTTCTATACTTTACATCTCATGGAGAAATCTTCTCCCTACAAGTTGGAAATTGGCAAGCTCCTTTCGGCATTACAATTATTATTGACCTATTCAGTTCTATCATGATTGTTCTGACCTCTATTTTACTATTTTGTTCCTTACTTTACACTCTCTCCATAACCGCAAAAGAAGAATTTCGTTTTGCCTATTTACCATTGATTTACTTTCTAATTATGGGGGTAACAGGGGCATTTATCACTGGCGATTTATTTAATTTGTATGTTTGGTATGAAGTTATGTTGATGTCATCCTTCGTGCTTATGGCATTCGGTGGTGAACGGAAACAATTAGAAGGCTCTATAAAATATGTTATTCTAAACTTGATTTCCTCAGCGATATTCCTTGCCTCTACAGGTATACTTTACGGTATGGTCGGAACAGTAAATCTCGCAGACCTTTCTATCAAATTTTCTATGATAGAACATAAATATCCGAAACAAATTGTCGGCTCACTTCTCCTAATTGCATTTGGAATTAAAGCAGGTATATTCCCGTTATATTTTTGGCTCCCTGCATCGTATCATACTCCACCAGCAGGTATTTCCGCTCTATTTTCTGGACTTCTGACCAAAGTAGGCATGTATTCAATTATTCGTGTTTCAACCCTGTTATATAAAGAAATTGATACCCCAACACAGAATATTTTACTAATTATTGCCAGTGCTACAATGCTCGTTGGAGTTCTCGGGGCTGTATCACAAAATGAGTTTCGCCGTATCTTATCATTCCATATTATCTCACAAATAGGTTATATGCTCATGGGACTTGCCTTCTGGACAGTTTCTGGCATCTCAGGAGCCATTTATTTTATGGTTCATAACATCGTAGCCAAATCAAACCTATTCTTTATTAGCGGTATTGCATACCAAAAAACAGGAACCTATCAAATAAAATCACAAGGGGGACTATATAAAGATACTCCGTTCTTATCACTATGTTTCTTTTGTTCCGCTCTTTCCCTTGCAGGATTACCTCCTCTGTCTGGATTTGTAGGGAAATTAGCCCTAATTATATCAGGTATTCACACAAAGGCTTTCCTAACGGTCATTATTTCTATCATTGTTAGTTTCTTAACCCTATTCTCAATGACAAAAATTTGGATGTATACTTTTTGGGGAAAACCAAACCATAACAGAGAACAACAACAAATGCGACAAAATCTTTCTTTTGCTTATGGGGCAATATTTATTCTCGCTATGCTCACAATTTTATTAGGAGTAGGAGGGGAACATTTTATAACATTAACAGAACAATCTGCTCATAAACTAATAAACCCAATATCTTACATAGAAAAAGTAATGGAGTATTAATATGAACGCCAATCTATTTCTTGCAAATATTCTTCTTAGCCTAATATGGGCTTTTATATCTGGGGTACTTACTTTTGCAAATATACTACTTGGCTTCATCATAGGATATGCTATCTTATATGTCCTTTATGGTAAAGAGGTTGAATACTTCAAAAAAATATTATTTATAATCCTTTTCACGTTCCGATTTATATGGTTACTAATCCTCTCAAATATAGAGGTTGCCTATGAAGTACTCCGTTTTAAACCTAAAGCAAAACCAGGGATTATTGCTTACCCATTAAACTCGACACATCCTTTAGAAATAACATTACTTGCGAACTTCATTTCACTTACACCAGGGACACTAAGTGTGGATATATCCGAAAATGATAAAGTCTTATATATACATGCTCTATTTGCTCATAATCCAGATACACTTAAAAGAGACATAGAAAAACAACTTGAAAAACCATTAAATAAAATCTTTCGGTAGATAATATGTTAAGTATAAGTATTGTCTTATTCTGTATATTAATAACATTAGGCATCTTATTTGCACTTACAAGACTTGTCTTAGGTCCTACCCTTGCTGACCGTGTAGTTGCATTAGACCTTATTACGACACAGATTGTAGGAATTATTGCTGTGTACTGTATAGCTATCAAAGACTCCGTTTACTTAATTGATGCTATAACAATCACTATCCTATCCTTTCTCGGCACAGTAACTTTTGCATATTACCTAAATTTAGGAGAAAGACAAAAATGAGCGAGTGGTTTATCTGCTTATTCCTATTAGTAGGTGGTTTCTTTATGTTCCTTGCTGGACTGGGTATCCTTAGGTTTCCAGATGTTTACACACGTATGCATGCAGTTACTAAAAGTGGCACGTTGGGTGTCTCTGGTGCATTGATAGCTTTAGCCATTTATTTTTGGAACACTGAAATTACTGTTCGTGCAATTCTACCTATTATTTTTACATTAATTACCACACCTGTCTCGGCACATTGCATTAGCCGTTCCGCTTTTAAAAGTGGCATTAAATTGTCAAAAAATAGTGTGATTAACGAATACCCCAAAAAGAGTGATTAAAAAACGAAACAATTATTGTTTTGTCTCTATTGTCGGATTAGATGAAGAACCTTCTTCTTTTGGTTTCTGATTTAATGCTTCATTTACAAGAGGAATAACTTGTTCCGCAGGCAAAACAATAATCAATGAATTACTCTCTGTTTCGTCTTTCCATTCTTGAACAACACGCAAGGTACCAATGCCAACAAATTTTCCATCAAGAGAAAATAACGGCGAACTTAATACCTCAAAAGACCGAGACTGATTTAACGTGTAAAACAAAAACGGTTTCTCTATAACACTTTCAACACGGAGTATTGCTACACTGTGAGAGCGACGAGCAATTTTCCCATGCTGCATAATCAATAATAATGGATCCAATACCTGAGGGACAGAGATATTTTCCTTATTTAAAGGCACTTTAGCCACATCTTCAGGAATAGCCTCCTTTGCTCGGATTATCATAATATCTCTTTCTTTATCTTGCAATAGAACTTCCGCTATTATTTCTTTGTCTTCTTTAAATATCATCTTTATTGAGGCGATACGAATATTAACAGAATTTCTCATCTCCTGATCTAATAATATAGATGGGTCTAACGCTGATAAGGCAAGAACTGCTACTCCAGATGGTGTGACTAAAACTGCTGTGCATTGACCAACAGTTTCTTCTTCACTATCGGATGTGGTTATAAGTAAGTTAGCTTTCACTGTTATAACAGAGGAAGCATATTGCTGAAAAACCTTTCTTCCCAATTCTGCTGTTTCATCGGAATAAATAAAATTACAAAAAGAAAACAAAATGATAATAAATACAGAAAGAACATTATGGAAATGATTCATAAAACAACCTTCTATACTACAAAAACTTTTATAAAAAAACGGACTAAAAATATAATAACGTGTGTTAATTATAGCACAATATCACTAATACCAAATAATAAGAAATTTATCAGAAATCTATGGTATCATATAGATAATTGGTTGACATTTGTTTGAACACATAGGATAAAAAGTAGAATGTCTCTCCTTGATAATATAAATTCTCCCAATGACTTAAAGATGTTGTCATTAGATGAATTAGAGATATTAGCATCAGAAATTCGGGAAAAAATTATCTCTACCGTACTAAATAATGGAGGTCATCTTGCTTCTCCATTGGGGGTGGTAGAATTAACAATTGCTATACATTACGTTTTCGATATAGGTAAGGACATTCTTATTTGGGATGTTGGGCATCAGGCATACGCTCATAAGATTTTAACAGGTAGAAATCACATTTTTGATACACTTCGTAAAAAAGGCGGAATTAGCGGATATCCACGAATTGAAGAAAGCCCATTAGATTTTTTTGGCACGGGACATAGCTCAACATCAATTTCTGCAGGTATTGGTATGGCTATTGCACGTGATATTCGTAATGAGGATTACCAGATAATTACTGTTATTGGCGACGGTGCAATGACGGGTGGAATGGCTATGGAGGCTTTAAGTCATGCAGGCCATTTAGGCAAAAGAATACTTGTTATCTTAAATGATAATGAGATGTCTATTGCTCCCAATACGGGAGCCCTTGCACGATATTTCAATCGTTTGATTACTGCATACCCCTACAAACGAGCCAAAGAAGATGTCGGTAGTTTCGTCAAGAAAATTGTAGGAGAACGGGTAACTAAAACCATTCAAGATTTGGAAAAATCTGTCAAAGGATTTATCACAAAAGGTTCTTTATTCCAGGAACTGGGTTTCAATTATATTGGACCTGTAGATGGTCACGACCTACCCCTTTTAATTGAATGCCTGCAACGACTTAAATATTTTACTGGACCAGTACTCTTTCATTGTCGAACAGAAAAAGGAAAAGGGTTCAAAGAAGCAGAAAAAGACCCACAAAAATATCATGGAATTAAACCAAAGAAAATAGCGAAGACCGACGAAGAAGGTGATGGAATTATCCCTGAACAATTACCAACCGAGATTGAAAAAAGTTTCACGGAACACTTTGGTGACGCAATATGCAAATTAGCAGAGAAAGACGAGCGAATCATTGCCATCACAGCAGCAATGCCAGCTGGTACAGGATTAACAAATTTCGCTCAAAATTTTCCAGATAGATTTTTTGATGTAGGCATTTGTGAACAACATGCAGTAACCCTTGCTGCAGGGCTTGCTGTGCGTGGCTTTCGACCTATCGTCGCTATTTATTCCACTTTCTTACAACGTGCTTATGACCAAATTATTCATGACATTTGCCTTCAAAACTTACCCGTAGTATTTGCTATAGACCGTGCTGGATTAGTCGGCGAAGACGGACCTACACACAGTGGCACTTTCGATTTGTCCTACTTACGACTCATCCCAAACCTACATATTTGCTCTCCAAGAGACGGGATTGACCTCGAAAATCTACTTTCACTCGCTATACAACAAGAAGTACCCACCGCAATTCGATACCCCAAAACGATAGCAATACCTACAGGGGATAAAGAAAACCGCAACTTTAGCGGTGCTGATATATTAATCCCCAACGATGATATTTATCTCATCACTGTAGGTTCAAAGGTAAACACCTGCATAAAAACAGCCATAAAACTTCGTGAACTCGGTATTAATATTGGTGTCATTGATGCACGGTGGATTAAACCATTAGATGCCAAAACTCTAAATAGCATTTCAGCAACAAAGCTATTTACCGTAGAAGAAAATACAATCATCGGTGGCTTTGGTTCTGCCATACTGGAATTTTTTAATGAAAACCGACGACCACAAACGGAAGACCTTAAAATCTTCCGAATAGGAATCCCTGACATCTTCTGTGAGCACGCTTCACGAGAAGAACAATTAAAAATGTTCCAACTTACTGATGAAGACTTGGTTCAAAAAGTAATCTACTGTCTGGAATCTAATCAACTATTATCAGCATTAAAAGCAACATAAATACATACAAACATTATCATGCTCTAATTTAAAAGTTGTAAAAAAATATAGATTTGTGATACTCTTTTAAACCCCAATGTTTATTTAGCATGAGGGGCGAGTGGCGGAATTGGTAGACGCGCTGGACTTAGGATCCAGTACCGCGAGGTGTGCGGGTTCAACTCCCGCCTCGCCCACATTATGAACGTGGAAATTTAAAGTCAATAAATAACAAAAACATAAATATAGGTTAACGGTCATGACAGAACAAGAAAACAACAATGATAATACCTTAACTCCATCTGTATCAGAAACTACCTCAGAACAAACAACAGCACAAGAAACTCATGAGCATAAACATCACCACCATGCTCATGATACAGAAGAAGAAGAGTTTAAATTCGAAAAAGACCCTGAATATGAAATTGAATATAAAGGGGATTGTCTATACTCCGTAAAAATAACTATTCCCGCAATAAATACAAAGGCACAAACAAGTAAAAATCTGGAAGAAGTCAAAGAGCACACGGAACTTCCAGGCTTTCGTCGAGGGAAAGCACCGATGTGGCTTGTGGAAAATAAATTTGGAAAAATAGCACGGAAAGAGGCTCTGGATAAAGTCATATCTGAATCAGTTAAAAAACTTATGGAAGACAAAAAAATAAGAGCATTCTCACAACCCAAATTTGAGGGAATAGAAGAACTCGATAAATTACCAGAAGACCAAGATATATCATTCCAAATCTCCTTTGAAGTAGCACCCAAATGTGAATTAGGCAAATATCGTGGGCTTGAGCTGGAACGAAAAGTTGTCGAACCTGATGAAAATATGATTACAGAACGGTTGGAACTCCTACGAAATCGTTTTGCTATATATCAATCTGTTCCGGACGCAGAAATAACTAATGGTGACCAAGCAATTATCGACTTCAACGGAACTATTGACGGAGAAAGTTTCCCCGGAGGCAGTGCTAACAATTATCCATATATTGTGGGTTCTAAACGATTCTTCGGAAAATTTGAAGAAGCACTCATCGGGGCTAAAGTTGGTGAAACAAAAACCTGCGAGGTAGAATTCCCAGAAGATTATACGAACCAAAATCTCGCTGGGAAAAAAGCTATTTTTGAAATTAAAATTAAAGATATAAAGAGAAAAGAATTACCCACATTAGATGATGAATTCGCAAAACAAGCAGGGGCTGAAAGCCTTGAGGACCTTAAACTAAAAATAAAGAAAGAGATAGAAGAAGCATTTCTGGAGGAAGCGGATTCCGAATTAGAAGCATCTGCAATAGAACAAATTATTGCAAACAGCACATTTGAAATCCCCAAATCGCTTATTGAAGAAGTAGCAAGTCATCAAGTGGAAGAGCATATCCAGCAAATGATGCGGATGAGAATCCCAATATCAGAAATTGAAAAACAAAGAGAAGAGTTGGAAAAAAATGCAAAAGATAGAGCCGAAAAAACAATTAAATGGTACACAGCTGCCAGTGAAATAGCTGAGGCTGAAGGCATTGAAGTTTCAGACAGTGATTATGAAAATGAAGCACAGAATTTACAAGATAGGACAGGCATTGACATAGATACAATTCGGTCCTATATTCAAGACCAAGGAAAAGATGAAGTAACAGATACAATAGTACGAAAAAAAGTTATTAAACTTATCCTGGACAACGCAAAAATTGAGACTAAAACAATTTCCCGAGAAGAATGGCAAAAAGAAAACGAACAACAAAATTAAAAATATGGTAATAACATGGAAAACCCTATTGAAAAATTAATAAGGCATGGCATAAACCCCTATACAGTCAATCCTATTGACCCACAAGCAGTTACAATATATCAGCAAACCAGCCGTGGTGAAAGGGCTTATGATATTTACTCTCGCCTGCTTGAAGACCGAATTATTTTTTTGGGAATGCCTATTGACGATTATGTTGCGAATTACATAATTGCTCAATTACTTTATTTAGAAGCAGAAGACCCCGACAAAGATATAAATCTTTACATCAATAGTCCTGGAGGTAGTGTAACCGCTGGGTTAGCGATATATGACACAATGCAATTTATTCGACCAGAAATTACAACCATCTGTCTTGGACAGGCAGCAAGTATGGCGGCTGTTCTAATGTCCGCAGGAACACCAGGAAAACGTTATGCTCTCCCCTATTCAAGATTTCTATTACACCAATTGATGGGCGGTGTTCGGGGACAGGCAACAGATATCGCTATTCAGGCCCAAGAAATTGTTCGCATCGGAGAAACCATTGACCAAATCCTTGCCAGACATACAGGACAACCAATTGAAGTTATACGAAAGGATACCGACCGCGATCTATTTCTCAGTGCTGATGAGGCAAAGAAATACGGACTAATTGACGAAGTTTTACAACGCTCTAAACCTAAAAAAGAAAAATAACAATATGCCCAAAACGGTAGCAATCATCGGTGCGTCCGCAGACCGTAGCAAATACAGCAACAAAGCAATTCGTGCGTATCTCTCTAAAGGATGGACTGTTTATCCCGTCAATCCCAATCTTACGGAAATCGAAGGGATTCCCTGCTACAAATCCATCGAAGATGTTCCCGACCCTATTGACCGCATCAGCGTTTATGTTCCCCCTCAAATTGGCAAATTACTCCTCCCATCCATTGCCAGGAAAAAACATAACGAACTCTATATTAACCCTGGTGCTGAAGATGAAGAACTCATTCAAGAAGCAACTCAACTCGGCTTAACTCCCATCTACGCCTGCAGTATTATCGCCATCGGTTCTCATCCATCCGACCTACCCGAAAAATAACAATACTTTTAGTTACTAAAAAAATTTGACTTTTCCCCCTATTTTTTTCTAAACTCCTATTTTAAGTAAAAATTGAATATAAAAAAGGAGCGATGTATATGGGAAGAAAACCCTCCCTCTTATTAAGTTTTGTGGGAACCAATGACCCTTACGGAAGAGAAGATAAAGCACCCACCGGTGGAACACCTTATGGACCGATTATCTCTGCTGTTAACATTGGTGATTTTGATAATATTGTTTTATTGACTACTCCCTCTATTGTGGATAAGGCAGAAAATACTAAAAAAATAATTGAGGAACTTTATCCGGACAAAAAAGTAACAATTCACCATACAAATATTAATGACCCAACAAACCACGCTGAGATAATTAATGCAATAAATAAATTTGTTGAAAAAGAGAATGAATTGTTATTTCAAAAAAATTACGAGATATTCATTTCCGTAACTTCGGGAACCCCTGCAATACATGCATGCTGGTTATTGGTAACTGCAAGTGGAAAAATTCCAGCGAAAATTATTCATGTTAAAGAAAGAAAATATACTCCATCTGGGAAACCGGAAATAACACAAATTGATTTAACCAAGCCTGAATTTCCTGTAATTTCTCCCAAAATTACTGTTCATTGGGAAAAGGAAGATACCCTCCCGGAATCCTTCTACGATTATGGTCTAATAGGAAACTCACAGAACTTTATAAAAGCCTGTCAACAAGCATGGAACTATGCCAGAGAAAATGTAGATATATTACTATTAGGCGAAACCGGAACAGGAAAAGAACTGTTTGCAAAAATGATTCATAAAGTAAGTGGGAGAAAAGGAGAATTTGTCCCTTTTCACTGTGCAGGAACAACAGAAAATATATTTGAAAGTGAACTATTTGGACACAAAAAAGGTGCTTTCACCGGAGCGATTAGTAATAGAGATGGACGTTGTAAAACTGCACAAAATGGGACTTTGTTCTTTGATGAAATTGGGGATGTTCCTCTTAGTCTGCAGGTTAAACTACTTCGTTTTCTGGAAGATAAAAAATACAGTCCTGTTGGTAGTGATAAAGAAGAAGAAGCGGATGTCCGTTTTGTTTTCGCTACAAATAAAAATTTAGAAGAACTTGTTAAAGAAGGAAAAATGAGGGAAGATTTTTATTACCGTATAAGGGGGGTTAAAGTGATTATACCTCCGTTAAGAGAGAGAATTACGGATATACACCTTCTTATTGAATATTTTGTTACAAAATTTGATAACAAAACACCTAAAGTTCAAATTACTCCTGAGGCAATGCAAAAACTAACAAAGTATAATTGGCCCGGAAATATTCGAGAATTAGAGAAAACTATAAAAGAAGCAATTATAAATTCAGGAGACCAACGGATTATTACTCCAGACATCATCAGTTTTTCACCCTCAATCAAAGATTCGGAAGAATACCTTCAGTATTTGCCAACCCTCTATGAAGGGTTCCAATTAGATTCACTTAAAAATGAAATTCACGATTTCTATATACGCAAAGCACTCGAAATGACAAAAGGTAATCAATCTCAGGCAGCAAAACTATTAGGAATAACTCCTCAAGCCATAAGCCAATACTTAAAGAAAGAAAATTAAATGTGGATTGAAATATTTAAATATAGATTTAAAATTTTTCAACAGGAAAAATATCCGCCCCTTTATACTAATTCTCTATTTATCTATAACATAAAACAAAAACATCAAACAGCCACAATCCTGGCATATTTCTTGCCTCTTTATCATCAAAACAATAGAAAGGAATTTATATGACAGAAAATAAAAATGAAATAAGACAAGCCATTGAAAGAGTCGCCCTTTCTGCGTTATTGCATGATATTGGTAAATTCTGGCAAAGAACAGGGGAAGAAAAACCTTTTACGAAACAGGAAAAAGAATATTTTAATACTTATGACCATGCTCATTGGAGTTGTAGTTTTATAGAAAAATTTATTAATGATAATGATATCCATCGTTGGGCACTCCATCACCACATCAAAGAGTTAGATGATTGGCAATCAAAAGTTATAAAATTAGCCGATTGGCTTTCCTCTGGTGAAAGAAATGTATATGAACATGGGAAGAATGACCAAATTAATGAAGAACCTCCTACTTTTACTCCGTCCACTGCCCGACTTGAAAACATATTTGATAATCTTCTATGCACTAAAACAGCAGAAGAGAAAAAAAATAAAACTTATCTCCAGCTTAGCCCATATCCCGATTACTCAGAAAATGTATTTTTCCCTACTACCGCTAACGAAGGAGAACAGAAAGATTATAAAAATTTATGGGATGAATTTATTGAAGATCTGAAAACTTTAGGCTGGACGGATTTTAATAAGCTTAACCTCCCATACACCACATGGCTGTCACTATTGAAAAAATATACAAGCAGAATTCCCTCCACAACACCCACAGAAAAACAAAAAATTTTCCCGGATAT